>Ga0102593_1000053_pt1 | contig 346235 bp, 299 predicted proteins | sample AraplaCol_mMS_r2_2_FD_76862 | JGI IMG/M metagenome (GOLD analysis project Ga0102593, IMG submission 76862) | Arabidopsis root microbial communities from North Carolina, USA - plate scrape MF_Col_mMS_r2 (SPADES assembly) (version 2) | ecosystem: Host-associated > Plants > Roots > Endosphere... | reverse complement strand
CTGCGTTTTCAGCAGCAGAGAAGCGAGATTATGAACCGTGTTTCGCAGCTCGTCAACAACTTTTTTAACTACTTCGTTGCGACTGCGGGGCTCAACTTCCGTACCGCCGAGGCTCGCTACCGCCGAACCCCAACAGCACTGCTTCCCTTCCTTCCGCGCCGCGTTTCCGTTAGCGCGAAAGAGGCGTGATTCTAAGCACCCGCCCCCGTCCATGCAAGCGCTTTGTGAAAAAAGTTTGAAAAAACCTCCGTGCGCTGCCGCGCACGGGGGTTTTGCGCTCGACGGGCGGTAAAACGCAACACGCGCCGCCCTCCAAAGATATGACGAACACGTCTCTTCCCTCCCATATATAGGAGGGCGCGGAACGGGCAAGGAACCCGGCGCGGTCGAGTATCATGCCGCGACCGAACCACGCACTCATATCGATGATGGACAGCACGACTCAACCCGGCGACGCCGACCTTCGCGACGAATATGCGGCACTGCGCGAGCGCGCGATCCTGCTGGAACAACAGGTGCCGCCGCTTCTGCAACGCATCTCGGACATGTTGCCGCGCATCAGCGGCGAATCCGAACTGGCGGACACGCATCGCGAGCGGCTCGTCGGCGCACGCAATGCAGCGCTGGTCTCGATCGAAAACTATCAGCAGGCAATTCCATTCCTGCAGACGGCCGACTCGATCATCGAGCAACTGGACAAGACGCCCGAGCGCGACGAAGACATCGAGTGGCGGGAATCGCTGCTGCAACGGCTGGACGAGCTGATCGACGTCGCGGTCGTGATGATCGACGATGCGGACAGCTACTTCGAGCAAGCACAAGCCTGCGACCTGTCCAGCGTGCCGACATCCATCCTCGAGGATTGAACCGGCTCGACCGGAACCGCACGGTACACCGGACTCACGTCGTGCCCACCGACAACCGTTAGCTGCTTCCCCTGCATCGCCGGGCCTGCAGCCGATTCCCGCACGAAGCGACCACCGTGCGACCGTCACCCCGCGCGGAGCTGCACGCCGGCGCTACGACGCATCCAGCACGATCGTCTCGCGCATCATCGGCACGCGGATGTATCCGCCCGCCGCATCGCCGTACGCATGCGCATTCCCTTCAATCACGTATTGCGCCGTCAATGCACACAGAGTCGCATCGCGCGCATCGACGGAGCTCAGCGTCGATACGTCGATGCCCAGCCGCTCCAGCAATTGCCGGCGCTGATTGCGCTTCAGCTTCGCCGACGCCACGGCCTTGCCCAGCATCGCGCAGGTAATCGCATAAGGATAGGTTTCGAAGCTCGCCCGCCCACCCGCGTAGCGCGCGTCGGTCAATAACGGGTAAGCGTCCGCGAGCGCGCGGTAGACGCGCTCCCCCATGAACATCCAGTCGAAGAAGCCCGACGTGCTCGCGACGGCCTGCTCCCGCGACGGGGTCGGGAAGCACGAGATCCGTTCGCGCACGAGGGCCTGCTCGGCCGCGCGGCGACCGCTCCCTGTCCACCACAGGCTCGGTGCGTCGACGCCGACGGCGACGACATCATGGGAGACACACAGTGCGGGCAGCGACTCGGGCGCGATCCGCGCTTCCCGGCAGACGACCGTCGAGCCACGCAGGATCACGAGATCGCACAGCTTCCTGTCGCCGCCGACGTCGACACCCGCCACGGCAGCGGGTTGTCGTGCGGCGAATCGGGCCGAGCACATGCGCGTGCGTCAGTCCGCCGGCCGCGCGGCGTACGCGGTGTCGAAGATCGCCTCGAGACCGGGATGGACGCCGCGCATCGGGTCGACGACCGACTTCGCCCAGTCGAAGTACGCCTGCTTGCGTTCGAGCGGCCAGTCCGCGGGCGGATGCCGGGCGATGTCGCGCAGGTTGCAGATCTTGTCGGCCAGCTTCACGAGCTTCGCGCGCCGGCTGATGGTGGCCGCGTGCTCGACCTGCAGACGCTTGCGCTCCTCCTTCGGCAGCGACTTGTCGTCGGTGACTTCCATCACGATGTCCGCCACGTCCTTGCCGAACAGCCGCAGCAACTCCTGCTCGGTCGTCTCCGTATCCTCGACCGTGTCGTGCAACACGGCCGCGACGATCACGCGTTCGTCCTCGACGCCGGCCTCGTTGGCCAGCACGTCGGCGAGCGCGATCGGATGATTGATGTACGGCGACGCTTCTTCATCCTTGCGCCGCTGATTGCGATGCTTGTCCGCCGCGAACGCAATCGCGGCTACCAGCTTCTTCATATTCCCCCCTCGTGTGGCCAGACCCGCGGCCGTCGAACCGGCCGCGTGCGTTTCGGAACTGCTCATACTACCTGTACGCGATGACCCTCCCCGTGCGCCGGCATCCCGGCGTACCCCGTGTCACGCGCCGGCCGGCGCGCGCTGCAACTCGACCACGTTGACCCGCGCGCCGAATACATCCCTCACGAGCGGCAGCAGGTGGTCGTGGTGCGTCAGGAACAGCACCTGCGTGCGCGTCGACAGATCGCGCAACGCATCGAACCCGGCCTTCGCGCGCGCATCGTCGAAATTGATGAACAGGTCGTCGGCGACGAACGGCAGCGCCGTGCGGCTGCCGAGCTGCAACTCCAGCGCCGCGATCCGCAGCGCGAGGAACAGCTGATCGCGCGTCCCTTCGCTGAGCCCCGCGACCTCGACCGACGTTCCCCTCGTGCGCCGCGCATACAGCGCGGGCGGCGTCCGTTCGGTGTCGACGGTCAGCTTCGCGAATTCGCCCAGCGTGAGCCCGGCGAAAATCTCACCCGCGCGCCGGAGCATCGGCCCCTGCTTCTGGTCGCGGTAGCGATCCGTCGCCCACTTCAGCAAGCGGCTCGCGGTGGCCGCCTCCAGATACTGTTCGGCCGCGTCGCCCATCGCCGCCAGCGCCTCCTGCCGTTTCGCCTCGGCGACGGCCGCGTTCGCCTGGCCGTCGATCGCGCCGAACGCCTGATCGGCCACGACCTGCTGCTGCGACAGCTCGTTCAGCCGCTTGCCGATATCGGCGAGCGACTGCTTCACCGCTTCGAGCTGCGCCGGCACGTCGGCGATGTCCTGTTCCGCCACCTCGACCTCGACGGCGGACCGGGACAGCCCGTCGCCGTCGCGCACCAGCGCCTCGTGCGCGGCATCGACCGCCTGCCGAAGCTGGCGCTGCCGATCCGAGCGCTCGGCCAGCGGCAGCGCCGCGTCGATCGACGCAACGCCGGCCAGTTGCAGCAGCGGCTGGATGCGCGCGTCGGCGCCGGCTACCGCGGCAGCCGCGTCCGCGACCTTGCCGTCGGCCTGCCGCACGGCCTCGTCGGCACGATCTATCGCTCGGGCGATTTCCCGGGCGGCCGCGAGACGCATCGTCAACCGGCGCGCCACGTCCAGCCAGTCGCCGCTCGCCAGCCATTCCGGCGCGAGCGCTTCGGCAAGCCGCCGCGCGCCGGCCTCGAGCGCGTTCAGCTCCGCGCGGATCGTCGCAATCCGGTTGCGTGGCGCGTCGGCCTCGGCCAGTTCGGCCGTCACCGTATCCGCAAGCCCGAGCGCGCCTTCCGCCGCGGCCAGCGTCGTCGCGCTCGCGGACAGTTTCGCGTCGGCCAGCGCGTCGCGCCATTGCGCTTGCCACGCGTCGTAAGCCGTTTGCGCATGATCGGCCCGCGACTGCGCGGTCGCACAGCCGCGTTCGGCTTCGCGCGCACGATCGTCGAGGCTGTCCTTCTGTGCGGCCGCTTTCTCGGCCGACTGGACGAACGTCTCGGCGACGGCGACGAGCGCGGCCAACCCGTCCGCCTCGCCGCCTCGCGATACCGTCAGCAGCGCCGCCCGCAACGCGGCTTCCGCGCCGGCCCGCACAGCCCGCATCGTGTCGAATTCGCGGCGCAGACGATCGAGATCGGCCTGCGCGGCGAACACCATGTCGCGCTTCGCGAGCCAGTCGCCCATCGCCGCCAGCGGCATGCCGGGCACCGCGGCCGCCGTCGCGAGCGTGGCCCAGGCGTCGCGATGGGCAGCGAGCTCGCGCTCGCGTTCGTCCAGCGCGGCCTGCCGACGCGTCACGCCCGCACGCGCGGATTCGACCTGTTGACGCAGCGATTGCAGCGTCGCCGCGGCCTGGGTCGCGCCGAGCTGCGCATCGACGAGTTCGTCGGCGAGGCGAATCGCGTCGTCGAGCGCCGGTGCGCCCGTGGCGAGATCGACGGCGCCGCTGCGAATCTCGCCCCACGCGCCGTCGCGCCGCGCACGCGCCGCCAGCACGTCGGCGGTCGTGACGACCTTGTGGTTTTCCGCGAAATGCTTCTCCTGCAGTTCGAGCCGCTCGAGCTCTTCGAGTGCGCCATCCCGCGCGTCGCGCGCGGCAGCGGCCGCGCTGGCACGCTCGCTGTCTTCCTTCAGCAGCGCACCGAGCCGCGCCGCCGACGGCACGTCGAGCGCACGCAGCGCATCGACCGGCATGCGCCACTGGCCGAGCGCGTCGAGCGCGCCGGACAGCGTGCGTTCGGCCGCCGCGATTTCGTGCGCCAGCGCCTGCTCGCGCGCGCCGCTGTTGCGAAAGCCTTGCGCATCGGCCAGCGCCGCGCGCAACGCTTCCGGCACGTCGACGGTCGACAGGCGCGCCTGTTGTTCGCGGACCTGCGCCAGCTCGCGCGTGCGTTCGCCGAGCGATTCGCGTGCGCCGGCAAGCGCCTGGCGCAGCAGGCCGTGCTCACGCAGCAGGTTCGCGACCGTCTTCAACGACAGCGCCGTCGGCAACGCGGCGCGCAGCGACGCTTCGTCCGTCGGCCAACCGAGCTGCGCGGCCGCCGACGACGCGGCTAACAGGTGCTGCTCGACGTCCGCGCCGAGCAGCAGCAGATCCTGCGCGTGATTCATGCATGCGCCGCGCAGCCGATCGAGCGCTTCGATATCGGCTTCGAGCGCCAGCGTGTCGGCGTCCGCGACGATCGCATCGCGCGCCTGCCGCTTCGCGAGCAGGTCGGCACGCCGCTCCTCGAGCACCTTCTGTTCGACCGCGAGATCGCCCTGCGCCTTCAGCAGATCCGCGTACGCGGTCGGCGGCAACTCGACGACCGCGCCCAGTTCGGCCAGCGCCGCGTCCTTGACCGTCAGCTCCTTCAGGTACGGCGCGAGCCGCCGCACGCGTTCGAGCTTCGAGCGCAGCGCTTCGAGCCGGCGCTGCTCCGCGCGCGCCTGCTCGATCTGCTGCTCGACCGCTTCGCGCGCGTCCTTGCGATCGACCCAGTCGCGCGTGCGCACCTGGACCGTCTTCAGTTCGGTGACGGCTTCGTTGAATGCCGTTTCGGCCAACGCGAACGCGCTGCCGCTGCGACGCGGCGCCCACAATTCGAGCGCGCGCGCGTCGAGTTCCTCGCGCACCGGCCCGAGGCTGCCGACCCCGGCAGCCGATTCGAACAGCACCTGACCGAGCTTGTCCGATGCGTCGAGAATGCTGCGGCCGCCATCGACGAGCCGCCCGTGATCGAGCCCGAACATCTGCTCGAAGAACTCGCGCGTCGCGCCGTCGAGGATCGACGCCAGATAGTCGTCGGGCAGCTTGTCGTCGGCGGGCGTGCGCAACGGGCTGCGCCCGCGCGCACGGTGGAACGCGAGTTCGCCCGTGCCGCTCTCCAGCACGCCGCCGATCCGCAACTCGGGCGTGTTGTGCAGAAAATCGAGCGGCGTCTGCAGCTTCATCCCGAAAAGCAATTCGGACACGGCCGTGCGAATCGTCGACTTGCCGGCCTCGTTCGGCCCGACGATCACATGAAAATCCTCGCTGGCCGACGGGAAACGCAGCGTCTCGTCGGTGAACTTGCCGTACTTGATCAGATCGAGCTGACTGATGCGCATCGCTTACTCCCCCCTCGCCAGCCGCGCGAGCAGCGCGGGCCCGACCTGCTCGACCAGCGCGGTCAGCTCGCCCGCGCGCGCCATCGTCAGCAACGGCACCTCCTCCTTCACGTCGCTGCGGACCTTGCCGACGAACGGCTTCAGGTCGCGTTCGAGCAGCGCGAGGAAATCCGGATCGTGTGCGGCGTCGGCCAGGATCTGCTTCAGGTCCTCCAGCGCTTCAAGTTGCTCGCTCTCGCCCTGCTGATGATCGGCAGCGGACGTCGCGAGCCGGACCTTCTCGAGCCACAGCCGCTCGTTGCCGATGATGCCGATCTGGTTCAGCACCTCCGCACGCAACTGCGGCGCGCGGCCGAAAAAGAGGCCGTGCGCGGGGGTGCGCCCGGTAACGGTGACGCGCACCGCGCGCGGCACATGGCCGTCGACGGTCAACAGCGCCTCCAGCGACTGGCCGATCTTTCTCGACAGATCGGCCACCGACAGGCAATCGGACGCATCGACGGACACGGCTTCCCAGCGCAGCACGTCGAGATACAGGCGCTCGACCTGCGTGTTGCCTTGCTCGACCGTCACGAGCACCGCGCCGCGCCGGCCCGTCTCGCGGATATGGCGCCCCTGCAGGTTGCCGGGAAACACGACGGTGGACGGGCCCGTCCATTGCTGGAATTCATGCACGTGGCCGAGCGCCCAGTAGTCGTAGCCTTTCGCATGCAGTTCGGCCAGCGTGCAGGGCGCATAGTTCGCATGCGCCGCATACCCTTCGAGCGCCGTATGCAGCACGCCGATGTTGTAGTACCCGGGCACCGGGTCCGGATAGCCGATCGCGAGGTTGTCGACGACGGCCTTGTCCTTGAAGCTCTGCCCGTGCAGCGCGACGTCGAATTCCGGCAGCCGGAAGGTTTCCGGCTTGCGGTGGCCGAACACGGTGACGTTGTCGGGCAGCGTCAGCTTCTTCGTCATCTCGCTTTCGGCATCGTGGTTGCCGCCGAGCACGAACGCACAGATGCCGGCCCGGCGCAACCGCCCCATCTGCTGGCCGAAGAAGATGCCGGTGTTGTGATCCTTCCAGTCGCCGTCGTACAGGTCGCCCGCGATCACGAGGAACGCAACTTCCTCTTCGATCGCCCGATCCACGAGTTGCCGCAGCGCCTCGCGCGACGCGTTGCGCAACTGCGCGGCCGGCGCGTCGGGATACGCGCTCAGGCCGTGCAACGGGCTGTCGAGGTGAATGTCTGCCGCGTGGATGAACTTCACGAAGGTTCCTCTGTTTCATGGCGAAGGGGCGACGCCGCTCGCACGGGCCCGCGCCGTCAAGTGTCGTCCCGGTAGTCGCTGGACTTGCCGCAGCACGCGCGGCGTGCGCCGAACCGGGTCGCGCCGCCCGTTGCAAGCGGGTCGGGATGGTACCTGAAAGCGGATAACGACATGCGTTCTGCGTCGGTCCGGACGGTGGGGAAGCACGCGATACCGATACGAACCGCCATTGTGCCGCAGCACGATCGCGTGACAGCGAAACCGCGCCTCTGAATAACGATCCGCTCACGAAACGACGGCCATGCAATCGTTCGATATGGCAGTTGCGCTCGAGACCCGGTTTCGAGCGCAACGAAGGAAGCCGGCAGGGCGTTGAACGGGAATCAGGAAAACACGCCGGATCACCCCGCGTGCGTCGCACCGCACGCAGGCATCCGGCTACCTGCTGTCACTCGCCGCGTCACGGTATCGATCGAACATGCTGGACCATGCCGGCCGGCGCCGTCATCGTGGCGGCCGGTGGTTGGGAGCCCTGCCATTCAAGCATGGCGCGCGGGCAATGGGCAGGGGGGCCGCGCGCCGATAAAAAAAGCCCGGCCCGCATCGAAGCGGGCCGGGCCGTGGCGGAATGCGTGCCGCTTGTTACAGCGCGCCGCCTTGCGCCGACGCCGAACCCTTCACGCCGACCGATGCGCCGCCCTGCACCGAGTTCGTCGCGCCTTCGAGCGCTTCACCGGCCTTCGCCTTCGCACCGCCCGCGACGTCGCCTGCCGTCGACACCGCGCCTTGCGCGTGGCTCTTCGTCGAGCTTGCGACGTGCTTCACGTGCGACTTCGTCGCGTGCACGGTCGATGCCGCCGCATCCTTCGTCGCACCGGCCGCCGAACCGACTGCCTGCGTCGCGCCGCCCACTGCCGTGCCGGCTGCCGAGCCCACGCCGCCGACCGTCTTGCCGACACCGCTCAGCGCGCCGCCGACGACATTGCCCGCACCCGCACCCGCACCCGAGCCTGCCGCATTCGCGCCGGCACCGGCCTGCACGCCCACGCCGCCGCCGAGCAGCGGCGTCTGGACCTGGGCGCCGACGCCTGCGGAACCCTGCGCGCCGGTCTGGGCCGTCTGTGCAAATGCAGCCGACGTCGCCATCGCCGTCAGAGCGGCACCCAGCAGAATCGTATGGATCTTGTTCATGGTCATTCTCCCTAAAGACGTTGTTGCTGCGGGCCGCCTTCGAGCGGCTTGTCGCATGCCTCACCGCGACATGCGGCAGGTGAAGCTAATGTAGCGGCGCCGAAGGGCAAAACGATTGAATTGCGGGGACTGTTACTTCCGTTGCAAATGCTGACGATTGACTCACACTGTTTGACAATCGGGGGCTTGCGGCAGGGTGAGCGCCGTATTTGACAATGGGTGGGCATGAACCGCGGTGACCGATGCTTCGCGCCGGCGCTCGCCCGAGCGTCATGCATCGGGGAAGCCAGTCGATTGATCTGCATCCCGAAGAATGAGGCTTGCCCGGCCGTCGATGCGGGCCTCGTCATGAGGCACAGCCCCGGCCGCCGACAAGCGAACCGGAGCCGTGCGCACGCTGCCCGGTTACGGCCGGAACGTATCGCCGAGCACGACGCCCTCGCGACGCGGATCGGTGCCGCCCTGCAACGCCGGCGACTGGCCGACCGTCACGCGCATCACCGTGTTGACGCCGCTCGCCTGCGCGGACGTCGACACCTTGTGCCCGAGCGCGAGCAGCCCCGTGATCAGCGGATCGTTCGCGCCGTTGTTCGCCGCGTTGACGTTCGGATGCTCGCCGCCGATCGTGGTGGTCGGGCTGTTGCTCGCGCCGAAGTCGACGAGGCCCGCCGACTGCTGCGCGTCGAGCCCCCAGTCGAGCGCGCCGACCAGCGTCTTGACCACGTATTGCGGAATCGTGCCGCCGCCCGGCGAACCGGTCGCCATCACGAAGTCGCCGCGCGAACCGTCGGCGGCCTGCCCGAACACGATCGTCGGCGCCATCGAGCTGCGCGGCCGCTTGCCCGGCTGCAGGCGGTTGGCCACCGGATTGCCGGACGTGTCGAGCGGGTTCGCGGAGAAGTCGGTCAGCTGGTTGTTCAGCAGGAAGCCGTTGGTCATGTGGAACGAGCCCATGCTCGACTCGACGGTCGTCGTCGCGCTCAGCACGTTGCCGTCGCCGTCGACGATCGTGAACTGGTTCGTGCCGTGCTCGATCAGCGTCGTGTCGACGCCGAGCGGCACCGCGCCGAGATTGCCGGGCTGCGCGGTGCCCATGCTCTTGGTCGTGTCGATCAGCGCCGCGCGCGATTTCAGGTACGGCTTGTTCAGCAACGTGTCCCACGTGCCGCCCGGCAGCGGCACGAAGTCGGTATCGGCCACGTACTTGTCGCGGTCCGCATACGCGAGCCGTTCGGCCTCGGTGACGAGGTGAACGCCCGCGACGGTCGGCTTGCCGCCTTCGAGATCGATCGCCGTCGGCTTCAGCGACTTCAGGTCGAAGTTCTCGAGAATGCCGAGCGCCGATGCGACCGCGATACCGCCCGACGACGGCGGCGGCATCCCGCACACCCAGTAGCTGCGATAGGTCGTGCACACCGGTTCGCGGCGCTTCGCCTGATACGCGGCCAGATCGGCGACGGTCGTCTTGCCCGGCGTGAGCGTCGAGCCGTCCGCGCCCTTGGTCGCCGCGATCTTCGCGACGATGTCCTGCGCGATCTGCCCGGTGTACAGCGCGTTCGCTCCCGACTGCGCCATCAGCGACAGCGTGCGTGCGTAGGCGGGATTTTTCAGTACGGTGCCGAGCGTCTTCGGCGACCCGTCGGCGTTCAGGAAATACGCGGCGGCTTCGGGGTCGCGCTTCAGGTTCGCGGCGTTCGCCGCGATCGCGTCGGCCAGCCGGCCGCCGATCGGGAAACCGTTGGTCGCCAGCGTGATCGCGTCGCCGAACAGGCTCTGCCACGGCAGGCGGCCGTGATCCTGTTGCAGCGCCTCGATGAGCCGCGGCACGCCGATCGTGCCGATCGAGCGGCCGCTCGCACGCGCGTTCGGCAGCGGCGCCGAATGATCGGTGGCGTCGTCGACGTAGCGCAGGTAGTTCTCGGTGGCGGCGGCCGGCGCGGTTTCGCGGCCGTCGTATGCCTGCACCGTCTTGCCGCGCGCGTCGTAGTAGAGCAGCACGCCGCCCGACCCGAGACCTGTCGCCTCGGGGACGGTCAGACCGAGCACGGCCTGCACGGCGACCGCCGCGTCGGCGGCCGTGCCGCCCTTCTTCAGCACCGCGCAACCGGCCGCGCTCGCGTACGCGTTCGACGTGGCCACCAGGTACGTTTTCGCATAGACGGGCTTCATCCCGGTGCGATAGCCCGACGACGCTTCCGGCAGCGACGGGTCGCCCGGCTGGTTCGAGCCCACCACGACCGTCGCGCCGCTGTTGTCGACCGCGAGGCAGCTCGCATCGGTGGACGGTGCGGTCGTGCGGGCCGCCTCGTTTTCGACGTCGCCGCCGCAGGCGGTCAACAGGGCAGCCGCGAGCAACGCGGACGCATACGGAAAAATCGCTGTTCTGTTCATGGTCTGCCGATGTTCTTGTCGATCGTTGCGATGGACATCCCGTTGCCTGCAACCCCCTCGGTGCACGGGCAACGCGTTCGATAGTCCCATGAACAAAATTTTTCCCGCAATAAGGAAATGACGTCATGCCACCGGACGCCCGGTGCGCGACGTCACCGGACCGGCATGCGGGTTTGCCTGCTGCATTGCAGCGCATCCCGAGACGCCCATGCGGCTCGCATCGTCACGTCGTTACCTTTTTCGCCCGGCGACGCGTGCCGCTCGCCGGGCCGCCACGTGCGAAACCGTGCTCCATCGCGTCGATCGCCTCGGAAAAGAGCTCGAGAAACATCGCCATCGCGACCGTCGCGCTCATGTCCGCCCGCTGGTAGATGCAACTGAACGAGCGCGCACCCGCATCCGCCAGCGGCGTCCACGCGAGCCGGCCGGCGGCCACGTCGTCCGCGACGTTTTCCGCGATCAGGAAACCGACGCCGGCGCCTTCGGCCGCGAGACGCCGCACCATCGACACCGACCCGGTTTCGACCAGCGGCCGCACGCCGCGCGGCTGCCGCGCATCGATCTGGTCGAACATCGCGCGCAGCTCCGTGTCGGGCGTCATCAGGATCAGCGGATGCGCGAAGCAGTCGCGCATGCGCACCTTGCCGCCCGTCGACGCCAGCGGATGGCCGGGCGCCGTGACGACACCCAGCGGCTGCGCGAACGCGCGCACCTCGACGACGCCAGGCGCGGTGCGCCGGCGCAGCGCGTAACCGATGTCCACCTCGCCCGTCTCGACCCAGCGCACGATGCTCTCGCCGTTTCCCGAGCGCACGCTGTACGTGACGCCGGGATAGCGCTGCATCGCGGCGAGGATCGCGTCGGGCACGAGCTTTTCCGCCGTCGATGCCGGTACCGCGAGATTCACGTGACCGCGCCGCAGCGCGCGCAGGTCCTCGACCTGCGTCAGCGCGTTGTCGAAATCGCGCTGGCCGCGCCGCACGGCCGCGATCACGATCTCGCCGGCGAGCGTCAACTGCATGCCGCGCGGCAGCCGGTCGAACAGCGGCACGCCGACCTGCTCCTCGAGATTGCGGATCTGCTGGTGCACCGCGGCGGCGGTCAGGTGCAGCGCGTCGGCTGCCTTGCGAATCGAGCCGCGTCGCGCGACCTCGTCGAAACAGCGGAATGTCTGCGATATCGAACGCATGAAGGGACCGTTAGATTTTTTCGAACAGGGCGTCAAGAATAATCCGATTTTACTGACCGGACGAATCGTCTAGATTCCGCTGCATCCCCGTATCCGATTCGAATGGAGACCGCCGTGACGACCGTCGACCAGATTACCCAGCGGCGCCGCGGCGTCGGCCTCATCGCCCACGATCCCGCGCTGTCCTCGGGCGGCTATACGCTCATCGCGCCGCAAACGGCCGACGGGAACGTCTATCTCGTCGGCATCGACGGCGAGGTCGTCCACCAGTGGAAGATGCCTGTGCGCCCCGGGCGCCACGCGGTCATCCTCGCGAGCGGCAACCTCGGCTACAACGGCAATCATCCGTGTTCCGAATCGCGCTACGCGCCGTGGTCGATGTGGCATGGCGGCGACTTCTACGAGGTCACGCCGCAGGGCGAAACGGTGTGGCGCTACGAGGACCCCGCGCATCACCACGACGCGCAGTGGCTGCCGAACGGCAACCTGCTGTACGCCGCGTGCGAACCGGTCGACGCGGCGTTCGCGCGGCGCGTGCCGGGCGGCACCGCGCACGGCGACGACGAGGTGATGTATGCGGACGTGATCCGCGAAGTGAACCGTGCCGGCCAGATCGTCTGGGAATGGCACGCGCGCGAGCATCTGCGACCGGAGGATTTTCCGATCGCGGCAGGCTTCGGCCGCTATCACTGGCCGCTCGTCAACGGTCTCGCGGTCGATGCGAACGGCCGCGTGCTGATGAGCCTGCGTACGACGTCGGGGATCATCGGCGTGAACCGTGCAACCGGCCGCGTCGATCTGCACATCGGGCCCGACGTCGTGTCGCACCAGCATGCGCCGGTGCCGCTCCCGAACGGCCACATCCTCGCGTTCGACAACGGCAATTTCCGTCACGGTGCGCACGTCGTGTTCTCGCGCGTCGTGGAAATCGATCCGGCGACGCAGCGCGTCGTATGGTCGTATGCGGACGACGTCGTGAACCTGTTCTATTCGCCGTTCATGGGCAACGCGCAGCGCTTGCCGAACGGCAACACGCACATCACCGAATCGTCGACGGGCCGGCTGTTCGAAGTGACGCCGGCCGGCGAGGTCGTCTGGGAATACGTGATCCCGTGGTTCGCCGAATACCCGGACGAAGCGGCGCGCAAGACCGGCCCCGGCCAGTTGAACAGCGTGTTCCAGACGTTCCGCTACAGCGCCGCCCAGTTACCCTGGCTACGGACCTGAGCGTCCGTTCATCGCCGGTTTCCGGCCATCGTCGCCGTTCGTTTCCGAGGGGCCTGCCGTGTCGCACGAACCGATTTCCCCGCCCGTCGATGCCCGGCTGCCCGCGTGGCAGCTCGCGTTGTTCGGGCTGCAGCACGTGCTGTCGATGGCCGCGTCGCCGATCACGGCCGTCTTCCTGATCGCGAAGGTGCTCGCGCTGCCGGCCGACCTGACAGTCCAGCTGATCGGCGCGACGTTCTTCGCATGCGGCATCGGCACGCTGCTGCAATCGCTCGGCGCCGGCCCGATCGGCGCGCGCATGCCGTTCGTGATGGTGCCCGGCGGCGCACCGACGATGTTGTTCGCGGGCATCGCCGCGCAGTCGGGCCTGCCGACCGCGGCCGGCGCGGCGCTGCTCGCCAGCGCGTTCTACTGGGTGCTGCTGCCCGTCTTCACGCGCTGCCTGCGGCTCTTTCCGCGCGTCGTCGTCGGCGCGATGCTGTTGCTGGTGTCGATCAACCTGATCCGGATCTACGCGACGATCGTCGTCGGCCGGCCCGGCTCGGCCGACTTCGCGCAGCCGCGCGCGCTCGGTCTCGCGCTCGCGACGATCGTCGCCACCGTCATCGTCGCGGGCACTTTCCGCGGCACGGCCGGGCGCCTCGCAGTGCTGATCGGGCTGATGGCCGGCGCGACGCTCGGCTGGGCGCTCGGCGCGATGCCGGCGCTCGCCGACGTGTGGCACGGGCCGCTCTTCACGCATCCGGTGTGGCTGCCGTTCGGCATGCCGCGTTTCGATGTGCTGGCTGCGCTGCCGCTGCTGATTTTCACGGCGATCTCGATGGCCGAGGCCACCGCGCAGACGGTCGCCGTCGGCGAAACGTTCGGCAAGGCGATTTCGCTCCGGCGCGACGTGCCGAAGACGATACGCGGCGACGCGCTCGCGTCGCTGGCCGGCGCGCTGTTCGGCACGCCGCTGATCGTGACGAGCGCCGAGAACATCGGCGTCGTGCAGACGACCGGCGTACGGTCGCGCTACGTGACGGCCGCCGCCGGCGCGATCCTGATCGTCATCGCTTTGTTCGCGCCGCTCGCGCGGCTCGCGTATGCGATTCCGGCCGCGGTGGTCGGCGGCGCCGCGCTGGTCGTGTTCGCGATGATCGGCGTGATGGGCATCCGGCTGCTCGCGAGCGTCGACCTGCATGCGCGCGCAAACCAGTACACGCTCGCGGCCGCACTGGTGGCCGGCCTCGCGCCGATCCTGGTGCCGAACCTGTATCGCCATTTCGGCGCACCCGTGCAGATCGTGCTCGGCAACGGCATGGCAGCCGGCACGCTCGCGGCCATCGCGACGCAACTCGCGTTCGCCGCGCTCGCGCGGCTGGGCGGTCAAGCGCATGCGGGCGCAACTGCGGCGCCTTCGCGCGACGCATAAACGCAGCGGCACGCCCACGCGGCGCGCCGCTTGATGACGCCTGCGGTTCGACCGACAATCGCCGCTCCCTTCTGGCGCGGGCACTCGATCCAGCCGGCGCGTGCGTCTCCTCGACGCCGTACCGGCTTCAGGTTTTCCAGTCCCGATCTCCGCGCCGCCGTGCACGCGCACGCCATTCGACCGGCCTCGCCGGACACACCTGATGCAGGTACCGCCCCTGAACGCCCGCTCATTGCCGCGCGATCACGCTCGTGCCTGCCCGTTCATTTCGGAGTCCATGATGATCATTCGTCTTTCCAAGGCAGCCATGGTGCTGGCCATGGCCTTTTTCGCGTCGCTCGTCGCGTTCGGCAACATCACCGACTACGCGACGAATTTCGCGTTCGTGCACCACGTGTTCCTGATGGACACCACCTTCCCCGGCAACGGAATCATGTATCGCGCGATCGGCACGACGTGGGTTCATCACGCCGGCTATATCGGCATCATTTCGATGGAAACGCTGACGGCCGTGCTGTGCTGGATCGGCGGTGCCCGGCTGCTGCGCGCGCGGCGCGCCGGCGATGCGGCATTCCGCGCGGCGAAGGGCCATGCGATCGCCGGCCTGACGCTCGGCTTCCTGACGTGGCAGGTCGCGTTCATGTCGGTCGGCGGCGAATGGTTCGGGATGTGGATGTCGAAGCAATGGAACGGCGTGCCGGACGCGTTCCGGTTCTTCATCACGCTGCTGCTCGTGCTCGTCTACCTGACGATGAATAACGACGGCGTCGACGACACGCGTACCGCGCACTGACGAGCGAGTTTCGTCGCGCGCCGGCCGACCGGACATCGGGACGATTGCCGGCGTCACCGTGTCCGGCTATAAAGCGGAGATGGACACGGATCGCTGGATTCACGACCCCGTCGGTGCGTTTCGCGCCTGGCAGGAAACCACCGCGACCGGCGCCGGCCGCCGGCCGTTCGCGCCGCGCTCGGTCGTGCAGCACGTCGCGATGTTCGAGCGATTCCTGCGCCACCTGAGCGCGCAGCGCGTATCGCTCGCCACGTTCGGGCCCGACCACGTCGCGGCCTTCCTCGCGGAACTCGACCGCACCTGCACGCCCGGCACGTCGACGCGCGTGCGCTATGCGAAGCTGATCGACCGGCTCGGCCGGCATCTGGTCGACGCCGGCGTGCGGACGATCCATCCGGCCGGCCGATCGACGCGCGATCTCGCCTGGCCGGACGGCGAGCCCGAGCCGTGCTACCTGCCGCCCGATGCCGACGCGGCGCTGCAGCACCATGTGCAGCCGCGAGCGGACGATACGCCGGCCGACTGCCGGAATCGCGCGATCGTCGCGCTGCTGCTCGCGAGCGGTATCACGTCGGCCGAAATTCGCGCGGCGAGCGCCGACGCGCCCGAACTCGATGCGCGGCCGCCGGTGTTGTCGGTGCCGCGCGATCGCGCGCGGCCGGCGCGCCGGATCGAGCTTGCCACGTTCGCGATAGCGCCGCTCGCCGCATGGCGTGCGCGCTCGACCCACGTGCCGCCGTCGGCGCTGCTGTTTCCCGCGCCGCGCGGAGGCGCAATGAACGACATGTTCCTGCTGCTCGTGGTACGTGACGCGCTGAACGCGATCGGCTTTCGCACAGCGGACATGAGCCCGCGCATACTGCGCAATACGTATGCGCGCCGCCAGTTGCTCGCCGGCCACGCGCATGCCGACGTCACGGCGATGCTCGGCCTGGCCAGCATGCGGACGGTCACGCGCATCCGGCAGACACTGCCGCCCGACGCGGCCGCGGATCGCGCTGCCCACGAGCATTGATCGCGCGTCGCGCGCCGCCCTGCGCGCATCGTGCTCGTTCCGGTTCGTTACTCGCCCGGCTTTGACTGAACCAGCCGCAAAATCCGCGTGTCGTACGGCGATTGCATCACTTCCGCGATGTGGATCTCGGACGCGGCCGGATGCAGCGGATTCAACAGGAAGTTGTGCGCGTGCGGCACGACGACGCTCGGCACGCGCAGCAGCGCGCTCGGCTGCGTGTGCAGCCACTCGGTGCCGGCGCTGCGGGTCCAGTCGACGTTCGTGCGCCAGTCGCCCGGCGCATCGCCTTCCGCGATTTCGGCGACATCCACCGACTCGGGCACCTCGATACGCAGCAACTGATATCCGCTCGGCAATTGCGCGACGGTGGCGATTTCGAAATGCACGAGCGTCTCGAGCAACGCGAGCGCCGGATGCTCGGCGAGATACACGACGGGCTGCCCGGCGAAATGCCAGCGCCCGCCGGCCCGCAACCCGCCGATGCCTTTCAGATCGGCGTAATTGCTGATCCGCCACAGCGTCGTCAAGCGAAGTACCCCTCGTCGATCTGCGTGAGGGCCTCTTCGACGAGCCGCGCGCCATGCTCGGTGCTCGCCATGTCGAGCGACGTGCGGCCGCCGAAGCGCTGGAGCCCGTTGCGCAGCCACGCCATCGCCTTGTCCTGGTCGCCGAAGGTGGCCGTCGCCTGCGCGACGATGCGGGCGAGGCGAATCGCCTTGTCCGACTCTTCCGGCGACAGGCGTTCGTGCGCCTGGCGGCGATGGCTCAGCGTGCGGCGCGGAATGATGAAGGCCAGCTCGTCCGATTTCAGCCCGCGCTCCGACAGCCGGTCGATCACCGACACGTCGACGCGCGCGCTCGCCAGCTCGGCCAGATCGGCGCCCGACCGGACGCGAACCGCCAGCAGCTGCTCGAGAATCGTGAATTCGGCCTGACGCGGATGGGCGACGCCCGAAGGATGAAAAGCGATGGTGCTCATGACCTCTCTCCGGCAATTTGCCCAATCATTATAGGCGTTTTGCCGAGAGCATGCGGGGCGTTGAGCGAGGGCTTGCCGATCGGGGCTGGGAGACGGTATGCGGGGGTACGCGAATCGGAGATTCGCCTCGGTGAGGGGGTGTAAAAATTCAGTATATAAAGTTTTCGTCCGCGATGATGTGAAGTTGTCACGTAACAAATTTCCAACGGTAATCCGCGAATTGGTGGAATCGCCTCTTTTCCCTGTCCGATTCCTCACACCGTCTCCAGTAAAACGCAGGGTTCTACGGATTACCCTCGACCGCTCCAGCAAGCCGAAGCAGTCGACTCACCCTCGTCGCGCGTGACGAATCGCTCCCGTGCCCGCTCCAACCGTTTCCGTACACTCGAAATCGCACCTCGCATCGGCCGGCCTACTTACTGTTCGACACACCCGGCTCCGGCGCATTGGCCAGCAGCGCGCTGAACTTCGCGGGCGCGGTGATGATGGACACGGCGATCGGCTTGAGCATGACGAAATCCCCGCCCGATATCGGCTCGCGCTGGAACACAACCGAAGCATCAACGCCGGCGCACGCGGCAACTGGCTCAACCATCGTGCCGATGGTGCGGCCGGCGCGGCGAAATTCGCGGGCTCGGAAGTCTGCGGCAAGACGATCACCGCACTCAGCGGCTCCGCCAAGGCCCAAGCGTGACGTCGGCGCCGAACCTGCTGCACGCCGGGCAGCCGATCAACGTAGGCTGATGCGCGGCCGCCCGCCCGCGGTCAGCCGGCCCACGCTGACGACCGGATCACGCTGCAGAAATTGCCCGCATGGAAATGCGGATCCTTGTCCGCGAGCACGTCGGCCTTCACGTTGCCGAACGTCGTGCCGGGCTTGTGCTTGATGCCGTCGTAGAACGCCTGGATGATGTCCTCCTTGAAATGCGGCGTGCGCGGATGCGCGCGCACGACCGCTTCCCGCTCGACGTCGCTGTATTCCGGGTAAGCGAGCCCCAGCACGTCCATCTCGACGCCCGCGGTGACCAACGCGACGACCGGATGCATGTGTTGCGGGATGCCGGGCGTGGTGTGCAGTGCGATCGAGGTCCACACGACATCGATGTCCTGTTGCGAAATCCCCTTGCCCTTCAGAAAATCGCGCGCGGCGTTCGCGCCGTCCACTTCGAAGCGCTCGCATGCGCTGCTGTGCCGATGCGTGAGCCCCATGTCATGAAACATGCAGCCGCAATAGAGCAGCTCCGGGTCGTACTCGAGCCCGCGGCGCCGGCCCGCCAGCGCCGCGAAATAGAACACGCGGCTCGAGTGGTGGAACAGCAGCTCGGACTCGGTATCGCGCACGAGCTCGGTGATCTCGCGCGTCAGACGCGTATCGGGAAGGGTGATGCCGGCAACGTTCACAGTCATGATCGACCTCCATGGAAGACAGCCTCGATTCTCCGGAGTCCGACAGGTGTCTCCAATGGACGTGTTACGACGAATCCTGCCATTTCGCGCGACGAACGGACACGGTGCCTGCGCGGCCAAGCCAGCGCCCCTATACTGCTGCGCATCAGGTTCGATACGACACGCAATCGATAATGCCGAAGGTCGTGGGTATTTTCGCCGTTCCGGGTGTGCAACTGCTCGACGTCTCCGCGCCGCTCGACGTGTTCGCGCAAGCGAACGTCGAATGCGGGAAGCCGTTCTATACGCCGCGGATCATCGCGAGCGGGCCTGGGCCGATCCGCAGTTCGTCCGGCGCACGGCTGCTGTCCGACTGGATCGCGCCCGACATCCCCGAGCGCATCGACACGCTGCTGGTCGCCGGCGCGCCGCACGCCGGCCAGATCCTGCTGCGCACCGACGTCCTTGCATGGCTGCGCTCGGCGGCCGTGCAAAGCAGGCGCTACGGCTCGATCTGCACCGGCGCGTTCATCCTTGCGGCCACCGGCCTGCTGAAAGGGCGTCACGTGACCACGCACTGGGCCGCCGCCGAGGCATTCGCGCAAGCGTATCCGTCCGTCGCCGTCGACGCCGACGCGCTGTACGTGCGCGACGGCAAGCTGCGCACCGGCGCCGGCGTCACGGCCGGGCTCGATCTCGCGCTCGCGCTGGTCGAGGAGGATCTCGGCCGCGAGATCGCACGACGCGTCGCCGCGCAACTGGTGATGTTCTTCAAGCGGCCGGGCGGGCAGCTCCAGTTCAGCCGCAAGGGCGAGGCGCGCCCCGCCGGGCGTTCGGTGCTGCAGGAAGTCCAGCGCTGGATCGCGGCGCATCCGGAACTCGAGCATTCGGTGGCCGACATGGCGAAGCATGCGGGCATGAGCCCGCGCCACTTCGCACGGCTGTTTCGCGCGGAAGTCGGCATGACGCCGGCCGCATGGGTGGAGGCGACGCGCATCTCGGTTGCCCGCCAGCTACTCGAGGACGGCCCCGACACGCCGAAGCAGGTCGCCGCGAAATGCGGTTTCGCGAACGTCGATACGCTCAGGCGGGCGTTCACCCGGCATGTCGGCATCACACCCGCCGAATACCGGAAACGGCAGGTGACGCTGGCTGCGTGATGTGGAACGAGCGACGCCGGCGGCCTCGCAAAAAATAATTCGGAATCCGACTCAACTGTCCATCCCGCTGCTGCTGCGCCGATCGCCCCTGTCGCCCGCGGAAAGCCACGCTCCTGCTCCGGCCCGCGGCAATCTTCGGATGAAATTGCGTGCCGCGCGAATCGTTTACTCCGTTGCAATAATGATTCGCCGCAACGCGTATTTCCGGCCGGTAACGCGATCGTTACGATGCAATCAACCGCTGAACGCAACGTGCGAAGCGCGAAATCAACAGAACCGGAGGTCACCATGAAATCGTTCATCACCGCTGTCGTCGCCGCAACTGCGCTCTGCGCGTCGTACGGCGCATTCGCCCAGTCGAACCCGTCCGGCCAGTTGACGCGCGCGCAGGTGCGGGCGGAACTCGTCCAGCTCGAACAGGCCGGCTACAAGCCCGAAGTCTCCGACCAGTACTACCCGCGTGCGCTGCAAACCGCGCAGGCCCGCGTGACGAATGCCGAGGAAGCCGGCTACGGCGCGCAAGCGGCCGCCGGCACGCGTGCCGGCCGCGCGATCGCGGTCAAACAGGAAGGCCGCGACTCGGTCTATTTCGGCCAGTAAGCCTGATACGCGCCGGCGTATTCCGGGCGCATTCCGATCCGCACGACGTACCCGCGACACCCCGCTCCCGTTCATCGGGGCGGGGTGTTTGCTTTCCGGTCGGCCGCTCTCTTCACCGCTCGCGCGCCGCGCGGCACCGTTCACGCAAGCGTCCGGTGTTTGCGCATAGAATGGCCGCGTGGTCGGTGCCGGCCAGAACGAACGCGAGCGGTATCACGACGCCCGCTGGCCGGCCCGATGTCGCACTCGGCGTATTTTTCGAAAAGGAGCGGTTTCATGTCTCAAACATCCGGTTCCACGATCACGTTTCGCCGCCCCGACGGCCAGGAGCTACAGGGCTATCTCGCCACGCCGGCACGGACCGAAGGCGCGCCCGCGGTCGTCGTCATCCAGGAATGGTGGGGGCTGAACGACCAGATCCGCGGCGTCGCGGATCGCCTCGCGCGCTGCGGCTACTTCGCGCTCGTGCCCGACCTGTATCGCGGCAAGTCGACGGTCGAGGAGGAAGAAGCACACCACCTGATGACGGGCCTCGATTTCGGCGACGCCGCGTCGCAGGACATTCCCGGCGCGGTCGCATACCTGAAGACGCTGGCGCCGCGGGTCGCGGTGACGGGCTACTGCATGGGCGGCGCCCTCACGCTGCTGTCGCTGCAGTACGCCGAAGCGGACGCCGGCGTCACGTGGTACGGCCTGCCGCCGCTCGACTACATCGATCCGGCCAAGCTCAAGGTGCCGCTGATGGGACACTGGGCGACGCAGGATGCGTTCTTCAAGATCGACCAGGTCGACGCACTGGAAAAGAAGCTGACCGATGCGAAGGTCGGTTTCGAATTCCATCGCTATCTCGCGCACCATGCGTTCGCGAACGAAACGGCCGTCGGCCCCGGCCGCATCGCCGGCACGCAGTTCGATCCGGTGTGGTCGGAAACGGCGTGGGACCGCACGCTCACGTTCTTCGGCCGGACGCTGTGGGCGAAGCAGGCCTGACGTAACGCCGCTCGCCGCGCGGGCGACGGTACAAAAGAAAACGCCACGGATTTACCGTCCGTGGCGTTTTCGTTTTCACATCCCTTCGGACGTGCTGACGGGCACGGCTTACCCGTTCGCGGCCGTTGCCGACGCGGGCGCCGGTGCTGCCGCCTTGCCGTAGTCGACCGGTGTATCCGGCGCGCGCGGCGCTTCGCCTGCACGCTGAATCCAGCCGCCGCCTAGCGCGCGGTACAGATCGACCAGGTTCGTCCAGCGTGCCAGACGCGCGCTGATCAGCGACTGCTGCGCCGAGTACAGATCCGTCTGGGCAGTCAGCACCGACAAGTAGCTGTCCACACCGTTCTTGTAACGCAGGTCCGACAGGTCGAAGCGACGTTGCTGCGCGTGCTCGTTGCGCTCCAGCGCCGCGATCTGCTGGTCGTACGTGCCGCGTGCGGCGAGGCCGTCCGATACTTCGCGGAACGCCGACTGGATCGCCTTCTCGTAGTTCGCGATTTCGATGCGCTTCTGCACGTTCGCGAGATCGAGGTTCGCGATGTTCTGGCCGCCCTCGAAGATCGGCAGCGCGATGTTCGGCGCGAACGACCACGCCGCCGTGCCGGCCTTGAACAGGCCGCCGAGCGTCGGGCTCGCGGTGCCGAACGCGCCCGTCAGCGAGATCTTCGGAAAGAACGCCGCGCGCGCCGCGCCGATGTTCGCGTTCGCGGCCAGCAGCGTCTGCTCGGCCTGCATCACGTCAGGACGACGCGTGAGCAGGTCCGACGGCAACCCGGCCGGCACGTCCGTCAGCAGGTTCTGCGCGTCGAGCGGCATGCCCGCCGGCAGATCGTCCGGCAGCGGCTCACCGATCAACAACACCAGCGCGTTCAACGCCTGCGCACGCGCACGCGCCTGCGCCTGCTGGTTCGCGAGCGCCGTCTCGACCACCGTCTGCGCCTGACGCAGCTCGAGCTCCGAGCCCGTACCGTTGTCGAACTGCAGCTTGGTCAGGTCGTAAGACGCCTGCGCGGTCTTCAGCGTGTCCTCCGTGACCTTCAGCAGGTCATCGGTCGACAGCAGCGTCAGGTATTGATCCGCCACCTGCGACACCAGCGAGATTTCCGACGCCTGCCGCGCATACGCGGTCGACAGGTATTGCGCGAGCGCCTGATCCTTCAGGCTCTGCACGCGGCCGAACAGGTCGAGCTCCCACGACGCGGACAGTCCGACGTTGTAGACGCGCGAAATGTAGGCCTGGTTGGTCGGCGAGACACCTTGCGGATAGCGCTGGATGTTGCCCGTGCCCGTACCGTCGAGCGTCGGGAACAGCCCCGCACGCGTGATCTGGTACTGCGCACGCGCCGCCTCGATGTTCAGCACCGATACGCGCAGGTCGCGGTTGTTTTTCAGCGCGATTTCGATCAGCCGCTGCAGGCGCGGATCGACGAAGAACTCGCGCCAGCCGATGGCAGTCGCCGCCTGGCCGTTCGCACTGTGCGCGCCGGCCGCACCCGGCTGCGTCGCGTAGACGCCGCCCGCCGGATACGCCTGCGCGACGGGCGCGTCGGGCCGCTTGTAGTGCGGCGCCATCGTGCAGCCCGTGGCAAACAGCGCGGCAGCCAGTGCGACCGCGGTTGCAGTCAAAGCATGTTTTTGCATCGTTACTGCCCCTTCGAATCGTGTGCGTCGTCGTGACCGCGCTGCAGGTCGCCCTGCACGAGACGCCATGCGTCGTCGACGTTTTCCGTCTCGCCGCTGAAGATCGCGCGAACCCGCACGAAGAACATCGGGATCATGAAAATGGCGAGGAACGTCGCCGTGATCATCCCGCCGATCACACCGGTACCGATCGCGTGCTGGCTGGCTGAACCCGCGCCGTTGCTGATCGCGAGCGGCAGCACGCCCAGCATGAACGCGAGCGACGTCATCAGGATCGGACGCAGCCGCAGGCGCGCCGCCTCGATCGCCGCACGCACCGGCCCCATGTTCCCGCCCGCCTGCAGCTCGCGCGCGAACTCGACGATCAGGATTGCGTTCTTTGCAGACAAGCCCACGGTCGTCAGCAGGCCGACCTGGAAGAACACGTCGTTCTCGAGACCGCGCAGCATCGTCGCGAGCAGCGCGCCGACCACGCCGAGCGGCACGACCATGATCACCGAGAACGGGATCGACCAGCTTTCATACAGCGCCGCGAGACACAGGAACACGACGAGGATCGAGATCGCGTACAGGATCGGCGCCTGCGAGCCGGACTGGATTTCCTGGAACGACAGGCCCGTCCACGAATAGCCGATGCCTTCCGGCAGCTTGCTCGCGAGCGCTTCCATCGCGGCCATCGCCTGGCCGGTCGACTTGCCTTCCGCGGCCTGCCCCTGGATCTCGATCGACGACACGCCGTTGTAACGCTCGAGCTTCGGCGACCCGTAGATCCAGTGGCCGGTCGAGAACGCGCTGAACGGCACCATCCCGCCCGCGCTGTTGCGCACATACCAGATGTTCATGTCCTCCGGCGTCATCCGGAACGGCGCGTCCGACTGTACGTACACCTTCTTGATCCGGCCGTCGGTATCGAGGAAGTTGTTCACGTACTGCGACGCCCATGCGATCGAGAACGTCTGGTCGATCGCCGCGGCCGTCACGCCGAGCGCGTTCGCCTTCTCGCGATCGATGTCGACCTTGTACTGCGGCGTGTCGTTCAGGCCGTTCGGGCGTACCAGCGCCAGCGCCGGATCCTTCGCGGCCAGCCCGAGCAACTGGCCGCGCGCGGCCATCAGCGCTTCGTGACCGAGGCCGGCGTTGTCCGTCAGCTCGAAGTCGAAACCGGCAGCCGTGCCGAGTTCGGGAATCGACGGCGGGTTGAACGGAATCACCATCCCGTCCTTGTACGTCGAATAATGCGCGAAGGTCCGGCCGATCAGCGCCTGCACCTTCTGGTCCGAACGCTGGCGCTGCTCGTACGGTTTCAGCTTCACGAACACGAGGCCCGCGTTCTGCCCGCGGCCCGCGAAGCTGAAGCCGTTGACCGTGAACACCGAGTCGACCACGTCCTTCTCGGCGGTGGTCAGGTACGTGTTGATGTTGTCGAGCGTCTTGCCGGTCGTTTCCTGCGTGGAGCCGGACGGCGTCTGCACGATCATGAACATGTAGCCCTGATCCTCGTCGGGCAGGAACGACTTCGGCAGCCGCGCGAACATCACGCCGACCGCGAGGAACACGGCGAGATAGATCACGAGCCAGCGGCCCGAGCGCTTGATCACGTGGTTCACGCCGCTCGTGTAGCGATCGCGGCTGCGATCGAACGTCCGGTTGAACCAGCCGAAGAAGCCCTTCTTCTCTTCGTGATGACCCTTCTCGATCGGCTTCAGGATCGTCGCGCACAGGGCCGGCGTCAGGACCAACGCGACGAGCACCGACAGCACCATCGCCGACACGATCGTCAGCGAGAACTGACGATAGATCGCACCGACCGAGCCGCCGGAGAACGCCACCGGCACGAACACCGCCGACAGCACGAGCGCCACGCCGACGAGCGCACCGGTGATCTGGCTCATCGCCTTGCGGGTCGCCTCCTTCGGCGACAGCCCTTCCTCCGCCATCACGCGTTCGACGTTCTCCACCACCACGATCGCATCGTCGACCAGCAGGCCGATCGCGAGCACGAGGCCGAACATTGACAGCGTGTTGATCGAGAACCCGGCAAGGCCCATGATCGCGAACGTACCGAGCAGCACGACCGGCACCGCGATCGTCGGGATGATCGTCGCGCGCAGGTTCTGCAGGAACAGGTACATCACGAGGAACACGAGCACGATGCCCTCGATCAGCGTCTTGACCACTTCCTCGATCGACAGTCGCACGAACGGCGTCGTGTCGTACGGGTAGTGCACGACGAGACCGTGCGGGAAGTACTTCGACAGCTCGTCGATCTTGGCCCGCAACGCGTTGGCGGTCGCCAGCGCGTTCGCACCGGTCGCGAGCTGGATACCGAGGCCAGCTGTCGGCTGTCCCATGTACTTCGTGTCGAACGTGTAGTTCTCCGAACCCAGCGCCGCGCGGCCGACGTCCTTCAGGCGAACCTGCGAGCCGTCCTGGTTGACCTTCAGCAGGATGTTGCCGAATTGCTCGGGCGTGCGCAGCAGCGTCGATTCGGTGATCGTCGCCTGCAGCACGGTGCCCGGCTTCGCCGGCGTGCCGCCGATCTGGCCGCCCGCGATCTGCACGTTCTGCTGCGTGATCGCGGCCGTCACGTCGGTCGGCGTGAGGCTGTAGTTGGTCAGCTTGATCGGGTCGAGCCAGATCCGCATCGAGAACTGCGAACCGAGCAGCAGCGTCTGGCCGACGCCGTTCACGCGGCTCAGCGGATCGAGCACGTGCGAGGCCACGTAGTTCGTCAGGTCCTCCTTCGACATCCGGCCGTCCTCGGAGTTGAACGCGAACCACATCAGCCAGTTGCTGCTCGACTTCGTGACCTGCATGCCGAGCTGCTGCACGACCTGCGGCAGGTTCGGCGTCGCGAGCGACAGCTTGTTCTGCACCTGCACCTGCGCGACGTCCGGATTCGTGCCCGGCGAGAAGGTCAGCGTGATCGTCGCGTTGCCCGAATCGTCGCTCGTCGACGACATGTACAGGAAGTTGTCGAGCCCGCTCATCTGCTGCTCGATCACCTGCGTCACCGTGTCTTCCACCGTCTTCGCGGAAGCGCCCGGATAGTTCGCCTGGATCTGGATCGTCGGCGGTGCGATCGTCGGATACTGCGCGATCGGCATCTTGAAGATCGATGCAACGCCGGCCAGCATCAGCACGATCGCGATCACCCACGCGAAGATCGGGCGATCGATAAAGAACTTGGCCATGAAAAGAACTCCCTGTTATTGCGCGCTCGACGCGGCGGCCGAACTCGCTGCGGCACTCGTCGCGGTACTCGCCGGCGCGGCGCCTGCCGCTGTGGCGGATGCGGCGTCCGGCGCCGGGGCGAGCTGCGCGGCGACGGTCTTCACGGTCGCGCCCGGGCGCACTTTGTCGACGCCTTGTACGATCACGTGATCGCCCGCCTGCAGACCGCCTTCGACGATCCAGTTCTGGCCGTACGTGCCGGTCGTCGTCAACGGACGCATCTCGACCTTGTTGGCCGCGGTCACGACGAGTGCGATCGCCTGGCCCTTCTGGTCATGCGTGACGCCGATCTGCGGCACCAGGAACGCGTTCTCGTTCACGCCCTCCTCGATCCGTGCACGCACGAACATGCCCGGCAGCAGCACGCGATTCGGGTTCGGGAACACCGCGCGGATCGTCACCGAGCCGGTAGTCTGGTCGACCGTCACGTCCGAGAACTGCAGCTTGCCCGGCTCCGAGTAGGTCTTGCCGTCTTCCAGGATCAGCGACACCTTCGCCGCGCCCGGGCCGCTCGTCTTCAGGCGGCCGCTCTGCACGTCCTGACGCAGCTTCAGCCCTTCGAGGCTCGACTGCGTGAGGTCGACGTACACCGGATCGAGCTGCTGCACGGTCGACATCAGCGTCGCCTGGCTCGCCTGCACGTAAGCGCCCGGCGTCACTTGCGAGATGCCGACGCGGCCGCTGATCGGCGAGACGACATCCGTATAGCCGAGGTTGATCTGCGCGGTATCGACCGCCGCCCTGCCGGCTGCGACGTCCGCCGCGGCCTGGCCTTGCGTGGCGACCGCGTTGTCGTAATCCTGCTTGCTGACCGCGTTCGCGGCGACCAGCACCTTGTAGCGCGCGACCAGCGCGTTCTGCGTGACGAGGTTCGCCTGCGCCCTCGCGAGCGTCGCCTTCGCGCTGTTCAGCGCCGCGATGTACGGCGCCGGATCGATCTTGTAGAGGCGCTGACCGGCCTTCACGTCGGTGCCTTCGGTGAATTCACGGCGCAGCACGATGCCGTCGACCCGCGCACGCACTTGCGCGACCAGGAACGCGCTGGTGCGGCCCGGCAGTTCGGTCACCGCCGGCACGGCTTGCGGTTGCACGGTGACGACGCCGACTTCCGGCGTTTGCGGCGGCGGCGCCGCTTCTTTTTTCCCGCACGCGGCCAGGAAAACGGCGGCCGTTGCGGCAGTGATTAAGCGGTATGGAACCCGTTCGACGCGCATGGAGCGACCTCTCACAATTAGACGACCTTCAATGGGAATCACCAGATCTCCTCATGGCCCTGACGCGCGGCGGACCTGCAATGTCCTGTCCGCCGCGGATGCGGACGCGTGTTGCGGGTGTGCGTTGCACCCTGCGGAGCGTTCGTTTGCCGAACTGCTTCCGAAAAAAGAACGGCGAGCCCGCGGCCTTCGCGGGCGCACGGTGCCGGGGGTTCGGCCAGACTGCTAGCGCGCGGGCCGGAATGCGGCGCCGGCGAATTCGATGAACGCGCGCGCGGCGGCCGGCAAACGCGCGGCACGCGCATGCGCGAGCTTCAACGTGACGGGCGCGAGCGGGTGCAGCGGGGCCACGCGCACCAGCGTGCCGGCTGCCAGATCGGCGTCGACGAGATACGCGGGCAGCACCGCGGCGCCCATGCCGGCCACGGCCAGCCGCCGCGCCATCTCGAGATGGCCGACGCCCGCATTACTGGTTGCCGCACCGGATCGCATCCCGGCCATGGGATCGTCGTCGGCCGCCGGCAGCTCCAGCCGCACGGCCGCGATGTCCGGCCAGTCGCCCGATGCCGCGGCGCCGCCGTGCGCGGCGACATAATCGGGCGCCGCGACCCGCACGGATTCGTACGCGGCCAGCGTATGCAGCGCGTGTGCGCCGGACACCGGCATGCCGTCCGTCAGGAACGCGACGTCGATGTCCTCGGCAGTCAGGTCGACGTGGGCATCGGTCAGCGTCACGGTCGGCCGCACGTCCGGAAACCGGTGCACGAAGCGATCGAGCAGCGCGCTCAACTGGCTGAGCCCGAACGCGACCGGCGCGGCCACGCGCAGTACGCCTTCCGGCTTGCTGCCCATCGCGACGAAACGGCCGTCGATCTCGTCGATCGCACCGAGAATCCGCTCGACGCGCGCGAGATACAGCTCGCCGATTTCCGTCAGCGACTGATGGCTCGTGCTGCGTTGAAGCAGGCGCGCGCCGAGGCGCGTCTCGAGCGCGTCGACCAGCCGGCTCGCCATCGCGGTCGACACGCGCAACCGCGTCGCCGCCCGGCGAAACCCGCCTTCCCTTGCCACCGTCACGAATGCCCGAATCGATTGAAGTTGGTCCATTTGTCCGGATTTCCCTGCGCGGACGACTGCCCGTCTACCTGCACCCGACGCCGCGCCGCAGCCGGCCCCGTATCGGCCCGGCCAATGCGGCGGCCCCGCCACCGGCTCAGCCGGGTCGGTCGGCACGCTCGCGACAGGCACGCGCCGGCTTGCAACGGGCGCAAACCGGCCTCGGCAAGCCCGACGCACGATCGTTCAGTAGCAGTCCTGAGTCTTTTCCGGCGATTCGCGGCGGCGACGCACGCGGCAAGGCCGGCGGCGTCCGCGCATCACGCGGACGGTGTGGCCCGCATCATCCGGGCGCGCTGAATCGCATTTCCTTCAGCAGGTGCAATGGTAGGGAAACCGCCGGAAAATGGCTTGCCCGATCCTGCGATTGTTTTGCCTTAATTTCCGAATTTGTGCGCTGCACACCCTGCACCGACGGGCGACGCGACCGCCGACCATGCAGGTCCGGATGATCGGGCTAATTTCGGACAGGTTTAGGCAATCCCGCGCGCTCGACTCGCCGTACGATGTGAGCGCCGTGCCATGCACCTCGACAGGGGATCGCGGCCGCACGCATTGCATCGCTCACTCCGCCAACCGCTTACCCAACATGGAAATCGACGCCCGAACGCCGCCTCAACCGCGCACCCCGCCGGATCACGATGCCCGGTCGCCCGCCCGGTTACCCACGGCCCGGCTCGCGGCGCTGATTGCCGCGTACGCGCCGCACGACGGCATGTTCGACCTTCCGCTGCGCGGCATGCGCGTCGCGCGCGCCTCCGCGCCGTCGCCGCAATGGAACCATGGCGTGCATCACGCGTGCCTGAGCCTCGTCGGGCAAGGCGCGAAATCGATACGGGTCGGCGACGTGACCTACGGGATCGACGAATCGCGGATGCTGGTCGCCATCGCCGACCTGCCCGTGACCGGACGCGTGACGCGCGCGAACCCGGCCGAGCCGTTCCTTTACGCGCAACTCGAACTCGATCCGCGCCGCATCGCGGCGCTCACGCCGGTCGTCTTTCCGCACGGACTGCCGAAGGCGGTCGACTACGGCGCGCTCGACACGCTCGACGCAACGCCCGAAATCGTCGACGCCGTCGCGCGGCTGATGCAACTGATCGCACAACCGGACGACCTCGACCTGCTCGCACCGCTGATCGTCGACGAAATCCTCATCCGGCTGCTGCGCGGCCCGTCGGGCGCGCGCGTCGCGCAGATCGGCGACGCCGGTTCGACGACCCAGCGCATCTCGCGCGCCGTCGCATGGATTCGCGACCACTACCTCGATCCGATGGCGGTCGACGCACTCGCGCGACAGGTAGAGATGAGCCCGTCGACCTTCCACCATCACTTCCGTGCGGTTACGTCGATGAGTCCGCTGCAATGCCAGAAGGTGCTGCGGCTGCAGGAGGCGCGCCGCCTGATGTGCCTGTCGGCGATGGATGCGCGGCAGGCATGCCGAAGCGTCGGCTACGTGAGTGCGTCGCAGTTCAGCCGCGAATACGCCCGGCTGTTCGGCGACGCACCGGGCCGCGACGTCGCGAGGTTGCGCGGCGAAGCGGTGCCGCTGTCGAGGGTCGCGCCATGACCGGATTTCGCAAGCGAGGAAGTTGCTCGCCGCGCCCCCGACCGTCGGGCCGGCTACACGTTCACGCGAGCGAGGGCGGCGCAGCGAGGCTGACGTCGACGCGTTTCGGCAGGATGCCGGCCTGATAGAACACGTCCGCGATGCGCTGCTGGTACGCGAGCGTGTCGCGGGTGACGGGCTCGACGCCGAAGCGCGCACGGCGAAACGCGAGCGCCACGGCCGGCTCCGGAATGCCCCACAGCTTCGAGAATTCGGCCGCGCCCTGCGCGCGGTTCGCGTCGAGCCAGCGCTGGATCGTCGTCAGTTCCGACACGACCACGTCGAGCACGTCGGCATTGCGCTGCGCGTACGTGCGCGATGCAAAGTAGTAGCTGCGGTTCTCGACGAGCCCCGTGCCATCTGCGACGATGCGCGCGCCGAATGCCTGCTGGACCACCGCGAGAAACGGATCCCAGATGATCCATGCATCGACCGAGCGGTTCTCGAACGCCGCTCGCGCATCGGACGGCGACAGCCAGACCGGCGTGACGTCGGTGTAGCCGAGCTTCGCGGCCTGCAGCAGTCTCACCAGCAGGAAGTGCGTATTCGATCCCTTCACCAGCGCGATGCGCTTGCCGCGCAGGTCGGCAAAGGTCTTGACCGGCGAATCCTTCGCGACGACCACGGCTTCGGCTGCCGGACCGGCCGGCGTCTGCGCGTAGTAGACGAGCGGCGCGCCGGCCGCGAGCGCGAAGATCGGCGGCGCTTCGCCGACATCGCCGAAATCGATCGATCCCGCGTTCAGCGCCTCGAGTTGCGGCGGGCCCGACGGGAACTCGGTCCACGTGACGTTCACGCCGAGTGTCGCAAGCTTGCCCTGCAGCGTGCCGCGCGCCTTCAGCAGGCTGAGCGGCCCTTTCTGATATCCGATGCGCAACGTACGCGCGCCGGCCGCGCTGGCCAGCGCAAGGCCCGGGTGGGCGGCGGCGCCTGCCACGATCGCCAGGCCGGCATGAATGAGCCGGCGGCGGATGCTGGAGTGTCGATCTGCCATGTCGTTTCGGGTTCGATGAAGTGGGCGCGCACGAAGCGCGCATGCGATGAAGCAGGTCGAACCGATTCTAAAAGGCGCCTACCGCTGGCCGAACCAACGATGTTCGATATCGAAAGCGAGCGTTTTCATAAAGGCATGCCGATGGCACGGGCATCGTTGGCGGGAACGGTCCGCACACACTCCTGCGCCACTCGCTTTTAATAAAGGAATGCGAACTATTTTCATCGAGCACGAAAGACCGTGCGCGGCACTCACGTACCGATCCTGCGTGAATCAGGATTGACGGGACGCACAACAAGCGTTCAACGCAGCCTCGTCGGCGGCCAGCATCTCCGGCACGCATTCCCGCAGGAAATCGACGAACGTGCGGATCTTCGCATCGAGATACTGACGCGACGCATACAACGTGTAGACCGTGAGCTTCTGCAGCCGGTAATCGGGCAGCACGCGCACCAGCGCGCCGCTCGCGAGTGCGGGCAGCGCCGCCGACATCGGCAGCGAGCCGATCCCGAGCCCCGCGCGCAGCGCGGTGCCGAGCGCATCGGCGATATTCACCTGGAAATCCGGCAGCGGCAATTCGACCGTTTCGCGGCCGTTCGGGCCGTCGAGATGCCAGCGGTCGCGCGGAAACAGCGGCGTGACGAGCCGCAGGCACGCATGCCCGGCGAGATCGCTCACCGTGCGCGGCGTGCCGCGCGCCTTCAGATAGGCAGGCGACGCGCACAGCACGCTGCCCACGTCACCGAGCCGCTGCGACACCAGCCCGGAATCGGGCAGCTCCGTCGTGCTCAGCTGCAGCGACACGTCGTAGCCTTCGTCGATGATGTCGGGCACGTGCTGCGACAGCGTCAGCTCGACCGCAACCGACGGATAGCGTTCGCGGTAACGCACGACCGCGGGCATCACGTAGGACTGGCCGAAACTCGTCGTCGCGTGAACGTGCAGCCGTCCGGACGGCTTCGCCTGTGCATCGGCCGCCTCGGCTTCCGCTTCGTCGATATAGCCGAGGATGCGCTGGCAGCGGTCGAGATAGCGCTGCCCGGCGTCGGTCAGCGCGATGCGGCGCGTGCTGCGGTTGAGCAGGCGCGTGCGCAGATGCGTTTCGAGTTGCGCGACCGAGCGTGACGCGTAGGCCGTCGTGATGTCCAGGCGCTGGGCCGCGCTCGTGAAGCTGCCCTCCTCCGCGACCCGGACGAAAATGCGCATCATCTGTAACGTGTCCATCGACCTGTCCCCGGGATTGTCACGTCGCGCCACCGTGCGGCCAGGCGGCCGGCGGCGCCGGCACGAGCCGGTCTGGCGCGAATTGTGCGGAACAGTACAGCAGCGTTGCAGGCGTGTCCAGTTCGCCGTATGCGGCACGATCCGGATGCCGAATCGTGCTGCCGAGCCGTTCGCCGCGCGTCATCCGGGCCGGTCGTCCATCCGTACCGAGTGGGTCGACGAACCAACGGGAACGGTCGGCAAAAATGACCGGCCGACCACGATACCGCGCGTCGATCGATGCCCTTCGCGTCTCGCGCGTTACGCGGCGGCGGCCGCATCGAACGGATTGCGCAACACGATCGTGTCGTCGCGCTCGGCGCCGGTCGTGATCATCGAAACCGGCGCACCCGCCACGGCTTCGATGCGCGCGATGAAATCCTGCGCGGCGCGCGGCAGCGCCGCCCGCTCGCGCACGCCCTTCACCGAGCCTTGCCAGCCTTCGAACCGTTCGTAGAGTGGCTTCGCGCGCGACTGCGCATCGAGGCTCGCTGGCAGATGATCGACGCGCGCGCCGTCGAATTCGTAACCGACGCACAGCGCGATCGACTCGAAGCCGTCGAGCACGTCGAGCTTGGTGAGCGCCAGCGAATCGATGCCCGAGATCCTGACGGCCTGGCGCAGTTGCGCGGCGTCGAGCCATCCGCAGCGTCGCGGCCGGCCGGTATTGACGCCGAACTCCTGTCCGCGCGCACGCAGCGTTTCGCCGGTGGCGTCGGTCAGCTCGGTGAGGAACGGGCCGCCGCCGACCCGCGTCGCATACGCCTTCGTGACACCCAGCACGTGGCCGAGCTTCGCCGCACCGAGCCCGGTGCCGGCCGCCGCGGCCGAGGCCACGGTGCCCGACGACGTCACGAACGGGTACGTGCCCCAGTCGATGTCCAGCATCACGGCCTGCGAACCCTCGAACAGGATGCGCTCGCCGCGATCGGTCGCGTCGTTGAGGTCGGCCCAGACCGGACGCACGAACGGCAGGATCTTCGGTGCGAGCGCGACCAGCGTCGCCAGCATCGCGTCGCGATCGTACTCGTCGAGCCCCAGGCCGCGGAACCACGCGTTGTGATGGTCGACGAGCACGTCGAGTTTGGCGGCGAGCCCGTCCGGTTCCGCGAGATCACCGACGCGCAGCCCGCGACGCCCGACCTTGTCCTCGTAGGCCGGCCCGATCCCGCGCAGCGTGGTGCCGATCGGCTCGCGGCGCAACCGCTCCTGCGCCTCATCGATCGCGCGGTGGATCGGCAGCACCAGCGTCGCGTTCTCGGCGATCGACAGGTTGTCCGGCGTCACCGACAGCCCGAGCTCGGCCATCCGCCCGATTTCCGCGAGCAGCGCTTCGGGGTCGAGCGCCACGCCGTTGCCGATCACGCCGCGCTTGCCGCGCACGATGCCGCTCGGCAGCAACGCGAGCTTGTACGTGTTGCCGCCGACGACCAGCGTGTGGCCCGCATTGTGGCCGCCGTTGTAGCGTGCGACGAGATCGGCCTGCGCCGCCAGCCAGTCCACGACGCGCCCCTTGCCTTCGTCGCCCCATTGGGCGCCCACGACCACCACGTTCGGCATGCTCCGTACTCCATGTGAGAAATTCAGACACTCGTTCGGCCAGGTCGGCCGTTTGTGTGCCATATTGGCGGAGCCGGATCACCCGATCAAACGATTAAACCTGAACCATCGTGTGAGTAAATTTCACACGAAACGATGCCATGGCCCGACGACTCCCTCCGTTGAATTCGCTGCGCGCATTCGAAGCCGCCGCGCGGCTCGGCAGCTTCACGCTGGCCGCGGACGAGCTGTGCGTGACGCACGGCGCGATCAGCCGGCATGTGCAGCAACTGGAAGCATGGCTTGGCCGGCCGCTGTTCGAACGCCACAACCGGCGCGTCGAACTGACCGCGGCCGGGCGCGCGTACCTCGCCGAGGTCGGCGCTTCGTTCGACCGGATCGCGCTCGCCACCGCACAGCATTTCGGCCACGCACAGCAGCGCGTGCTGCGCGTCAGCGCGCCCGCGACGTTCTCGCTGCGCTGGCTCGTCCCGAAGCTGTCGTCGTTCCAGGTCGCGCATCCGGCCGTCGAGGTGCGGCTGTCGACGTCGAACGAGCCGATCGACAAGTTGCGCGACAAGGTCGACCTGATCGTTCGCGGCGGCCCGCAGGCCATCGACGGGTACGTCGCGGAGGAATTCCTGTCCGAAGTGCGGCTGCCGGTGTGCGCGCCGAAGTTGCTGGAGGGCCGGTCGCTGGATACGCCCGCCGATCTCGCCGGCTTCACGCTGCTGCACGCGGCAACCTATCCGGGCATGTGGCCGGAATGGCTCGCGGCGGCCGGGCATCCGAATCTCGTGCCGCGGCACTCGCTGACCCTCGAGCATTTCTACCTGACGCTGCAAGGCGCGCTCGACGGGCTCGGCGTCGCGATGGGGCCGATCGCGCTCGTCGCCGACGACATCGCCGAAGGCCGGCTCGTGCAGCCGTTCAGCGAACCGGCGCTGCCGCCATGGCGCTACTTCACCTATGTGGCGTCCGCACGGGCGGACGATGACGCCGTACGCGCGTTCAAGGACTGGCTGAAGGCAACGGGAAGCGCGACTGTGTAGGGTGGGTGGCGCTCCCCCCTGCGCGTCGTACATTTTAAAAACAAGCAGGATTCCGAATCAAATTGGATAAACCTGCGGAACGTGTTTGCCTTCGTGCATCGCATGATCGCGACGCACGCGGCAAGCCACGGATCGAACCGTGGCTTGCCGCCGGACGACGCTTACTGGCTGGCTGCGCCGGCCTTCTTCTCCGCATTCTGCAGATTCTGCGGATAGTTCGGATCATTGGCCGCCGGCTTGTAACCGGCGTCTTCGAGTTTCTTCAGCTCGGCGGTGTTCTTCGCACGCGCGGCCTTGTGTTCGGCCTTGCGTTTGGCCCTGGCCGCCTTGCGTGCTTCGCTCTTCGCGGCCTTGGCGTCCTGTGCTGCCGGTGCGCTGGCGGTTTCCTGCGCAAAAACCGGAACGGCCGAGCCGAACAGGAAAGCGGCTGCGGTAGCAGCCAACGTGAGTTTTCTGATCTGGATTCGCATCGCTGAACTCTCTTTTTTGATGACCATCACGGTTTGAAAAACCATCGAGATACCGCCCCTGCCCTGATCGCTCGTCATGTCGCGATCAGGACCTGTGCATCATAACCGTGTCGCAAGAATTGTGGCGTCAACGTGCTGACGGAATTGGGGATATACGTATGGGAGACAACGTGGGTCCTGCGCTCGATGATGGAAATCGCGGTACGCGATACGGCGCGAGACCTCGATGGCTGTTTCACGGGTGGTGATACCGATACGCCGATACACGACGTGAGTATCGTCGTGCTTGCGCGATCACCGCAGCGGCAGTCGATTCGTGTGTCGCGTCATCGTTCGATGCGGCTCGAGCGACGGTTCCTCCCATAAACGACCACGATTCGCTTCGTCGATGATCAAGACGATTACGTTGCGTCGTTGCGGGGTGCCGCGATTCGTGCGGCAACCGTTGCCGCCTTGTGATGCAAAAGGTTACCTGTGGAGACAAGGCTCCCTGTCGACCGGCAGGTCTGACGAAAATGGCCGGGCCTGTGCGAGTGGGTGAATACGTCGGCCCGATGGGTTGCACGAATGCGCTGCAACCCGACATGAGCGATCAGCGCGCGTCCGGTGGAGGTGCATATGGCGCGAAGGCTTGTCCGTCGATGCGGCCGTGCTTGCCGACGCGTCGGGCGTCACGTATCGATGCCGATCGTTTCTTGTTTGCTCCCATCGATGGTGCCTTATGTGGACGGAGCGGCGATCTGCACAGCTTGCTTCTACCTGTGCTTTATCCGATCGGTGAGCTTTTCCGGGATACCGCTTCGGGGGAAAGGTGAGCAGGTTCGGGGGCATCGTGGAAATCGGTTGCGGTGAGCTTCGGCACCGACGGCATCTTCACGTTGGGTGGCAACGATATCGATGAAGTGTGCCAAGTCGTCCCAAGGGGCACACTGTGCGATGGCTTTTCGGCATCCGGTCTGCTTTTCGGGTCGTGGTACGAGTTCCTCGTTGCCTGTGGCGGGCACAGCAAAACTTCCCGGCCATGGTTTCAAAGGTAGAAAACGGATACGGCGTGGGGATGAAAAACAGCCCGGCGCGGATTCCTCCGGGCACAGTCCACAGGCTAAATTTGGCGAGCAGCGTCACAGGCGCGCGACAATAATTTGTCCGTAGACGAGGCCGGGCGAGTACAAAAAACCATTCGCGGGCAGTCCCGGATGATTTCGAACTGCTGTGGAGGAAAGCGACCGATCCGTTCGGCTGGTCGATCACAGGCGGCAGGAGGGTCGCGCGGCCCGTTTTCGGGTCCCATAAACGGGAACCTCTACGTCGAATCCAGGGATTTCCTCCCATAAGTTTCTACGTTTCGGTGCATGTGAGTGGGTACTCACCTCCTCGGAATACCTTGCCACGCCTGAAGCCTTTCAGGAACGGCGGGTCAAACGGGGCCAAAGGGGGCGTGGATGGGGAGATCTGGGCGGTTGGCTTCCCATAGACGACTCCCATTGGTAGTGGTTTATGGGGTTCGTCTTTCTGTGCAAGCACACGTGTGTTTACATCTTTGGTAAACCACGTTTACTTCTTTAACTACTTTTAGACGGCTCACAGCCTTGCCTGGCATGGGTTTGAGCGGTGTTCGGTACCCATTTATGGGAGCACAGGTGGAAGGGTTTGGGGCTTCAGGTCTGTGGATTTGGGGTTTGGGGTACCGGGTTGTGGGAAATGAGGGTTGTGGATATGGGGCGAACGTATCCGGTTATGGGAAATCGACCGTCAATCGCGTGAGGTAGTCGTCTATGGGAACGCATGGAGGTAGCCTTTTATGGGGCACTTTTTTGCGTCGATAGTCGAATCGATGCACAGAGATTTTCTTCGGGTAGCCAGTTATGGGGCGTTTCTAAGGTACCCATGTATGGGAGCCGGTTTCGATCGATTCGCTGTCCTTCGCTCAACAGTCCTATAAAGCTTTCCCATAGACAGGAGCGGGGCTGCGGACAGGTTACCTTTTATGGGGAAATCGGAAGGTTGCCTTTTATGGGAGCGATTTCTCCCTTCGGGCCGGAAAGCAATGCGGTCGACGACGCTGACAGGTACCCTCGTATGGGAACCGACAAAGGTAGCAAGTTATGGGAGAAATCGCGGCCGTATTGCAGGGCACCACGAATCCCTCTTGCGATCTCGATTCCATTCGTTTGCCCCCATGGACGGGTACCTTCGTGGTGGCAAATCTTGTGCCGGGTTTCGCGACGCGGACGGGAAAGGTAGCGGCTTCTGGGAGGAATTTTGGTCAAAAGGTAGACGGATATGGGGCTCTGCGCAAATCGTTGAATCCGGGTTTTTCCTTCCATATCTGATACTTAGACAAGATAGTGAAAGTGATGCTAGAGCAAGGACGTTGCCCCGTGGCGCGAAAAGGTATAAAGTCCGCTCTCAATAAGGCAACCTTACCCGGACACCACGATGCCGCGCAAGCCCGCAAGCAAAGGCTCAGACAAACAGGTTTCGCTGTTTCAGACCCCCGAGCCGCCCGACTTGCTGCGCAAGGCGGTCCAGGCGATTCATATCGCGCCGAAGTCCGGCAAGATCGGTCTGCAGCAGCGCAAGATGTTCAGCTCGCTGATCAAGAACGCGCTTCGGCAGGAGGCGTTCGAACCGGGCCGAACGAGCTTCTCGATTTCGATCGCGTCGCTGTCGCACGAGAGTGGGCTGAACAGCAACAACACGAAGTACGTGAAGGATACGGTCAACTCGTTGATCAGTACCGTCGTCAACTGGGACTACCTGGCCGCGGACCGTTCGACGGTCTGGAAAGCGTCGGGCCTGCTCGCCGGCGCGGAGCTCGAGCAATCGGTGCTGAAGTACAGCTTCTCCGACCAGATTCGCAGCGAACTGCTCAATCCCGAAATCTACGCACTGATCGATATGCGGATCGCCCGCGAGTTCCGGCGGTCGCATTCGCTCGCGCTGTGGGAAAACACGGTGCGTTACGAGGGGATCGGCATCACCGCGAAGATTCCGCTGCCGAAATTCCGTGACCTCATTCTCGGTCAGGACAAGGCATCGCAGTCGTACAAGGAATACAAGCTGTTCAAGAGCAAGGTCCTGGTGCCGTGCATCCAGGAGGTGAACGAAGTATCGGACCACACGCTCGAGCTGATCGAACACAAATCCGGCCGTAGCGTGGAAGCCGTGCAGTTCAAGGTGACGCGCAAGCAGAGCACCGATACGGTCGAAGACGGCGACGTCAAGAACGAAGCGCTGGTCGAGGAGGTCGCGAAGTTCGGCATTCCACGCTCGGAAGCGCGCCGGCTGATCACGCAATACGGCGTGCAGCGCATCAAGGCGGCGATCGCTTATACGCTCAATCGGACTACGAAGAAGAATGCGACGCCGGTCGACAACGTCGCCGCGTACTTCCGCAAGGCGCTGACGCACGGCTACACGCTGGCCGATGGGCAGGGAACCGAAGCGGCCGCACCGGCGAAGGAATCCGCGCAGAGCAAGCAGGAACAGATTCGCGACAAGTATCTGGCGGCGAAGGTCGAGGAAGCCGGCGCGTATTTCCGCGAGCTGGAGATCGACGACCAGACCAAGCTGATCGAGCGTTACAACGAGACCGTGGCGGGTTCGAAGGACCTGACGCTGTCGCCGAAGAAGAAGGCGAGCAAGCTGGCGCAAACCAGTTTCTTCCGGTGGCTGGCGCTCGATACGTGGGGCGAGCCGACCTCGGACGACCTGCTGGAATTCCTGCTCAAGAGCAGTCTTGCAGGCAACTGAACGAGGCCTCGCCGTCGTGCGCACCATGCGCCGGACCATGTCGCGGTCGGGCTTGATGGCGCAGCGCGAAGGCGAGGCCTTTTGCCGGTAGCGCGTTACTTCGACGGTGCCGTGGCCAGCTCCGCGACGTACGCGTCGATGACGGTCTTGAGCTTGTCGGCAAGCGCTTCCTGGTGGGATGCGTCGACGCCCTTGAGCTGCAGGTCCAGACGCCCGTCCGGATACGTCTTCAACTGGCCGATCGCGCGCGATTCGAGCGCGAAGTCATGACGAACGCTGTAGCGCGTACGCCCGGCCTTCTTGGTGCCGTCACTCTGCGCACGCAGGAAATTCTCGAGATCGCGGACGGATTTTTTCCGGTCGATCACGGCCGTCAGCAGCCGATCGGCCGTCGTCTCGCCGAGGCGTTCGAAGATCAGTTTCAGGAAGTACGCAGCCTGCAGACCGACCACGTCGTTCGCGCTGGCCATCCGCTCCAGCAGCGTGTTCGGCAGCGCGTTGAGCGACAGCGTCTTGCTGATCGAGGCCTTATCCTTGCCGATTTTCTCCGCCAGCGTGTTCTGGTCGGAAAAGACCTTCTCGTCCAGGAGACGTTTCCACGCGATCGCATCATCGAAGATCGTCTGGCGTTCGTGGTCATGGTTCGCCCGATACGCGATCGTGTAGAGCTGCTCGGGCGTGTGATCCGTGCGGAACGTCGCATTGATCGTCTCGTCGCCGTTGATGCTCGTCGCGCGCAGCCGGCGTTGCCCGTCGATCACGACGAGCTTGCCCGGGAACTCGGGAAGCCGCGTGACCTTGATCGGCTCGATCTGCCCTTCTCGCTTCAACGTCAGTGCGAGCTCGTGCAGGCTCGATTCCGAGTAGAACACGCGCGGGTTGAACGGGTTCGGGATGCAGTCCTTGACCAGCACCTTCTGCGGCGCGCCAAGCTCGGGCGTACCGGCGGGCGCGGTTGCGGCCGGGCCACTGGCGGGCGCCGCGTCGACGACGGCAGCCGGTGCGGCCGCCGGCTCGGGCAGCCGCGTTTCGAGCGCCGCATTTTCCTGCGCGAGTCCGCGCAACAGGCCGGCCGCGAGATGCAGGTTGCCGGTCGGTTTCTTGTCTTTCGAGGTGTCCTTAGCCATGGGCGGCTCCGGTAGCGCGCGTCGACGCGATGTATTGGGCCATTTCCGTGACCAGCTTTTCGATTTCCGCGCGGGCTTCCTTCAGGCCCTTCAGGTATCGATTGTGGTGATGGATCGTGGTGCCGAGCGCGAACGTCTGACGATAGACCTCGCGTTGCGCGATCTGGCTGTCGAGCAGATGCTCCCCTATTTCTTCAGCCCGTAGAATTTTTAAAATTTCTTCACGCATTTTAGTTTTTCCATTGACGCTATTCAGCATTAATGCGGAAGAAAGTTGAGGATTTCGAACGGCACGCATCGACTCGATCATGCGGATCATCGCGACCGTGCTGTACAGATCGGCCGGCGATGGCGAAAGCGGCACCAGGCAGAAGTCGGCCACTTCCAGGACGGATGCGATACGTGGGTCCTCGAGGTTGCCGGGGCAGTCGACGACGATCACGTCAAAGTTCGCGTCCTGCTTCTTGATCTCGCCCCCGATGCCGCGGCCGGCGGGAGCCAGCGAAAGGACCGTCATCGGCAGCGTGTTCTCGCCGCTCGTGACCCAACGGACGGAAGTGCCCTGAGGGTCGGCATCGATCAACGCGACTTTGTTGCCGCCGGCTTCGAACGCAGCCGCGATGTTGACGGAGATGGTCGTCTTTCCCGTCCCACCTTTTTGATTACTGACGGCGATCTTGAAAGCCATTAAATCCCTCCAAGGAGTTTTGCGTAATATATGCAGTTATTACCGAAATGTCCAGAAAAGTGTTCGATGTGGTGAATATCTTTTGATCTCTGCGGTTGTTACGTGACAAATAGGCCGAACGGCCAAGACGTCATTTATGCGTATTGACTAAAAAATACAAAATAACCAATCACGGCTGCACGAACGCGCGGCGAACGCGGGCAAATTCAGCTGGCGTTGACATTGACGATGAAACCGTTGCGTGAAGAATTGATGCCTCGTCGCACTTGGTCTCATACGGAATTCGATACGAACCCGAGACGACGATGTTGCGCGGTCTCGAGGAAGAAGCCGGTTGTCACGTGACAAGCCTCCGGACATTGATTGCTTCGAGGCCCGGCCACATCGAGCGAAAGTTCTCGATGCGATTGCGACGTGGGCTGCGCAAGAATCGCTTCATTTCAATTACAGAGGTGCTTCACATAATCCTGACGTACGTCTATCCGGCGGTGAGACGGGTTGTCACGTGACAAACAGCTTCAGGCGCGCCTCCCAGGAGCAACTTTCCGATCGTCAAGACGTAGTCGTGATTGCCGATGCCCGCTGCGTAGCTGGCATGTTGCTCAGGAAGAAAGCCGGTGCGGATATTTCTGGTCCATCGGCTCGTGGGTGAATCGCCGGTTGTCACGTGACAACGGGAGCTGGCGCCTGAAAGCTCGGGCAACGGATGGCTATATGGGAGCGGAGTATCCTGGGGAGGCGTCGCAAGGCGCGTCTGGGGTGGCGCGGTACGAACTGCGTAGTCAGCCGCTTGATTCTCAGTGTACGCTCGGGATGCTGGCGCAACGCACTGAGCGATTGCTGCGCATGCGCGTGCGGGATATAGGGATGGTTTTGATGTGTCCCCATTTATAGATGGTACGAAACCCTGCATTGCCGCTCGCATGGGCCAATAGGGCAGGGGCTGGTTTCGTAGCGAATATCAGATTCCCGCGCTGGAGGGCCCCGATATGCAGGAGATTCATGCAATCTGGGTCACTATTGGCGTCGAATCCATGTGTTGGTGACGTGTAGCAACGCGAACGGGTCGGTTCGTGAAACATTTTCCGAAAATCGACGCTTGCCAGAAATCCTTGTGTGGCAATGGTTTGCGCCATATTCTTCATGCTGTTTCACGGCAAATGAGCGTGGTGACACCCGGAAATGGGGGCGTATGGTTTTTTGGCATGTAGGCAACGAAGATTGGCACGACTCCACCGAAATTCGTCGTGATAAATACGTAATTCGTAGTTTTCAATACATTTCGCGGTGAGGCAACTGTCGCGGGTGTCGAAGTGCGGGGATCAGTGCATCACTGGATCGCGTCGCCCCGTCCATTGACTGGTGGGCGCCCTGATATTTAGCGCCAGTTGTCACGTGACAACGCATGCGTCGGCCTCCCTATTAACGGAGTCGCGAAGCATCGCGAGACGATGCTGACATTGGGGATTTATAGGCGGCCGGTCCGACGTAGCCTTTGGGAGGGGCGGGGGCGGTCCGCCGAAATCGTCAGCTCCGGGCGGTTCGTCTGTAGCCAAAGGAGAGGTGAAAGTGTGGGACCCGGCCGCACGATACACGTCGGCGATGTTTGACGATAAGCAGGAAGGAAGACGCCGAGCTATCCATCCGAATTGAAAACATATCGGCGTTCGGCGCTTCATTTCAGTCTGAGTCCGCTCGACCCCGCATACGAGGCACCAGTCCTGCACCGCTCACCCGTAATAGCTGACACATCCCCACCACCGTGCCGCCATCAATAACTCGCGACGATCGACAAGGCGACATCCCCGCCACCTCGCAGGCTATCGATATCCCTTCGCGGAGAGTTGCCGAACAGCCGGCTATATTCCCGGTTGAACTGGGTCGGGCTCGCATACCCGACCCTGAACGCCGCCGACGCGGCGTCGAGCCGCTCCGCCAGCATCAGCCGACGTGCCTCGTTGAGGCGTATCCATTTCTGGTACTGCAGAGGACTCATGCCGGTGAGTTGACGGAAGTGGTGATGGAAGGTCGAACTGCTCATCTGAACCTGCGCCGCGAGATCATCGACACGCAACGACTCGTCGTAGTGAGCGCGCAACCACCGGATCGCGCGTGACACGCGGTTGCACTGACTGCCGGCGGACGCAATCTGACGCAGGCGGGCACCCTGATCGCTCGTCAGCAGCCGATAGTAAATTTCCCGCTCGACATACGGTGCGAGAACGGCAATCGCGTTCGGGTCGTCCAGCAGTGCGAGCAACCGGTTCAGCGCGTCGTACAGCGGTTCGGTCATGTCGCCGACGACGAGCCCGCGGCCGGCCGGCGCATCGTCGTGATCCGGCGCGACTTGCATCATCAACTCGGCCATGACGCGAAAATCGAGCTTGAGGCCGAGCCCGAGAAACGGTTTGTCGGGGCTGGCCTCGATGATCTGCGTCGAACCGGGCAGGTCGAGTGACGTGATCAGAAAGCGGTCTGTGTCATAGATATAGGCATCTCCGCTCTGCATGACCCGCTTCGCGCCTTGAACGACGAGACCGAAGCTCGGCTCGACCATGCATTCCATCGGCTGCGTTGGCGCTTCCCTTCGATGAAAGCTCAGGTTGGGAATGGCCGTGTCGAGATGATCGACTCCTTCGGTCCATCTCGCGACGCGCTCCGCGAGCGTCTGTCGTAGCTCGTTCTCGCGGCTGCGACCGGTCGAACGGTCGCTCGCCTGGTCGAATGCCGCGATGGCGACGTCATCGTTTCGTTGGCCGGATATGTATCGGAGGGATGCCGGATGCATGACTTCTCTACTCTAGTAATCGGGTCGACAGGCAGGCCGTCGACGTGCAGGGGAAGCCGGCAACGAATGCACCACCCGGCGCCGCTGCTCGGCCATCCTCCCGGAAGGCGCGTGCGGCGATTGCGGACTACTTCGTCGCCTGCGATGCGCAAAGCTGCCAGCGTCGCGATTTTGCCGCCGGCGTTGCCGCGCGCTCGTCGACCGTGCGCCACCAGCGCTCGCCGCGATGCGGCGCGCGGAGATCGAGGCGTTCGCCCATTCTGGGCGTCGACAGCTCGATACCGCGCACGAGCGCCAGCGCCGTGACCCGCTCGAACGGCTCCTGCCAGCGATGCATCGCGAGGTCGAACGTACCGTTGTGGATCGGCATCAACCAGCGCCCGCGCAAATCGACGTGCGCCTGCACGGTTTCTTCCGGCTGCATGTGAACGTACGGCCATTGCGCATCATAGGCGCCCGTTTCGATCAGCGTGACGTCGAACGGCCCGAGGCGCCCGCCGATCTCCCGGAAGCCGTCGAAATAACCCGTATCGCCGCTGAAGAACACGCGCAGGTCGTCGTCGACGATCACCCACGACGCCCACAGCGTACTGTTGCCGTCGAACAGGCTGCGCCCGGAGAAGTGCTGGGCAGGCGTCGCCGTCAGCGTCAGCCCGGCCACATCGATGCTTTGCCACCAGTCGAGCTGGCGGACCTTGTTCGCGTCGATACCCCATTCGATCAGCCGATCGCCGACGCCCAACGTCGTCACGAACACGTCGGTGGTGGCGGCCAGCGCGAGCACCGTGTCGCGGTCGAGGTGATCGTAATGATCGTGCGACAGGATCACGCCGCGCAGCGGCGGAAGATCTTCCAGCGCGATCGGCGGCGCATGAAAGCGCTTGGGGCCGATACGCCGAAACGGCGACGCGCGCTCCGCGAACACCGGATCGGTCAGCCAGAATTCGCCACGCAGCTTCAGCAGCAGCGTCGAATGGCCGAGCCGATACAGGCTGCGATCGGGCGCCGCATCGAGTTCCGCGCGGGTCAGCGAATCGACGGGCAATGCGCCGGCGGGCACGGTATGACGCGGCTTGTTGACCAGCATGTTCCAGGCGATTCCCAGCGTCTTGCCCAATCCTTCGGCGGGGCGCGGCGCGACATTGGCAAAGCGCTCGCCGTTGTGCTGCGGCGAGCTGCCGGAGAGCGTCCGGCCGCGTCGGGCGGCCGCGAAACCCAGAATGCGATGAATCAAAACGAGAGGCGATGCCATGTCGGTTCGTCCGGAGAATAAAGTACACTAAACAGTGTAGTTTATTTTTGGGATAAGTAAACTGCCCGGTGTAAAATTTCTGTATGGATACCAGTACTCCCCCTCAGCGTCTGACCGACCGAAAGCGCGCGGCCATCGTCGATGCGGCGATCGAGGAATTTCTCGCCGCGGGCTACGATGCGACGAGCATGGATCGTATCGCTGCGCGCGCGGACGTGTCGAAGCGCACCGTCTATAACCACTTCCCCGGTAAGGAGACGCTGTTCGCCGCGATCCTGAACAAGTTGTGGGATGCGACTCGCACCGGCAGTTCGCCGACCTATCGCGCCGACGTGCCGCTGCGCGAGCAACTGCTCGCGTTGCTCGACCGCAAATTGCGGTTGATGAACGACGAGGCCTTTCTCGCGCTGGCGCGTGTCGCGATCGGCGCGGCCATCCATTCGCCGGAACGGGCGCGCGACATGGTCGAGCGTCTCGGCGAGCGCGAGGAAGATGTCACGGTCTGGGTGCGTGCGGCCGCGGCGGCCGGCCGCCTGACAGTCACCGATCCGGTGTTCGCCGCGCATCAGTTGCATGGCGCGGTGAAGGCATTCGCGTTCTGGCCACAGATCACGATGGGCCAGCCGCCGCTGACGGCGCAGGAGCAGCAGAAGGTCGCGGAATCGGCTGCCGATATGTTCCTTGCGTACTACGCGCGACCCGACGACGGCGTTGCACGGCATCGCCGGCAAGACTGAACGCGGTCCCGGACACATCCGGAAGCATCCGGCTCCCCGGGCAGATCGAAACCATTGCGATGCGCGCGCTGTCGGCGAGCAGGCAAACCGGTCGATCCGGGGAAAAACGAACGCCAAATGACGCCCATCCGTGCCGGCCGGCCATTTGACCTGGACTCGACGATACTGCCGACGCACCCGAAGCCGAACGCGAGCACCGACCCATGAAAACGCTGTTGATCGTCTATCACACGATGACCGGAGGCACGCAACAGATGGCCGAAGCGGCTGCCGGTGCGGCTCGCGAGCAGCCTGGCGTCGACGTCAGGCTGCAGCGTGCGGACGCGACGAGCGCCGCCGACGTGCTGGCCGCCGACGCATACCTGTTCGCGACGCCGGAGAACCTTGCGGCGATGTCCGGGCTGATGAAGGATTTCTTCGATCGCTGCTACTACGCGGCGCTCGATCGCGTGAACGGCCGCCCGTATGCGGCAATGATCTGCGCGGGAAGCGACGGGCAGAACGCGTTGCGCCAGATCGACCGGATCGCGACCGGATGGCGGCTGAAGAGCGTGGCGCCCGGCCTGATCGTCTGCACGCATGCGCAGACGCCGGAGCGTATTCTCGCAACGAAGACGATCGACAGCGACGCGCTCGCGCGCTGCGCCGAACTCGGCGCGGGTCTTGCTGCGGGGCTCGCACTGGGCGTGTTCTGATCACGAATGCGGCGGCACCGATCTGCCGGATCGACACCGGCACGGCCCGCAGCCGTCCGCGCACTGCCGGTTTCGCAAACTTCCGCAAACAGCGCCGAACCGCCGAGCGTCGGAACTTCAACTGCCCTTCGTCGGTGCCGAAGGCCGGTGGTACTCGGGCCAAAGACGTTTCACGAGATCACGCGATGCACCGTAGGCGTAGCAACTGTCGATCTTGAGCGGCTTCCCTTCGCTGTCGCGGTAATCGAGCGACGATCGCCGCATGCCGACCATCGTCTGATAGGCCGTCGTCGCGATCGGGCCGAGCAGTTCCTTCAAGTGCGTGCACGTATCGCAGGACGGCAGGCGCTTGCGAACCTCGCTGTTCCAGCCGGCGCCGATGTTCAATCCGACGAGCGCCTGCAGCGAGTTGCCGCCGCCCGAACACTGCGCATACGGATGCGAACGCATGAACGTGGAGACGCCGCGAACGACCATGTCGACGTCGAACACCAGCGTGACGCCGAGATCGTGGAGCGGTGTCAGTGCCGCGACCGTTCGCGCGCCGCCGGGCGGCGTGAAATCGCTGGTCTTGCGGTCCGCGAGGCAGGCCGTCACTTCGAACAGGCCATCGCTGCGCCGATAGCCGCGCATGTCGATCTGCCGATGGTGAATCTCCTCGCGCGTGAGGCCGTCATGCGGGGTGTCGTCTTGGGAAACCATGCTTGCGCTCCATCTCGTGTAACCAGGTCGTTTCGCAGGCAACGGAATCGCGCCCGGTCGATCGGGCGCGCGGAGAAAAGCAGGCGGGGACATGCTGCCAACGAAGTCGATTCGGCCATACTACGCACTTTCCGAGATCTTCGTCCGCGACGCGATCGATGCGCACGCAACGAGTCGCGTATCGCGGCCGGCGCAAACGGGTGTCGAGCGGGCGGGTCGTGCGAGGTCGGCGGCTACGCCATGCGTCGCGGTTGCGACACGACGCCGTTCGACGTTCGTCGCGCGGAAGATCGCACTTTGCGCCTTGCGCGTCGGCCCGGCCCGGCGCAATTTTCCAGCAGGGGCCGCGAATGGCGTGACATCCGGAAGCGTATCCATATAATGCGCAACACGACCGCGCGGACGCATTTCCGGCACCCCGGATCGGGCAAATGCAGACCGGCGAGTCAACCGGCTGTCGCGCGTACCGGTATACTTCCACTCCTGCCTTGTCCGGCATCGAGGCCGGGTGCCTGAAAACAGAGTGGCGTGCGCGATGCGGCCCCGTAGTGTTCCGCACCGGCGGCAGGCCGGCCGCACGCATGGCGGCGAAGCTGTTGTGCCGCGCGGCATGGCCGCACGAACCACACCTTATATTCCTGGTGGATTGAATTTATGGGTTTTGAACAACTTGCCGAATTGCGGGCGCAGCTCGCGGCGAAGGCCAAGCAGGAGCGCAACGCAAAGCGGCCGGCAGCGCCGACGGACGCCGGCGCGAAGCCGAAGTCCGGCGACCAGCCGTCCCGCGGCGCCAAGCCGGGTGCCGGCGCGAAGACGCAGCATCGGGCGAAGCCTGCTTCGGCGAAGCCGGCGGCGCCGGTCGATCCGGTCATCGTCGCGATCGGCAAACTGCAGCGGAAGTTTCCGCGTGCGTTCCCGAAGAATCCGGCCCCCAAAGTACCGCTCAAGGTCGGTATCTGGGACGATCTCGCACGCGAAGCGCAGGCCGTCGGCCTCAACGAAGCCGAACTGCGCGAAGCGATGTCGACGTGGTGCCGCGGCAATCGCTACTGGTCTTGTCTCGTCGAAGACGCGGTGCGCGTCGACTTGCAGGGCAACGAAGCCGGACGCGTGACGCACGACGACGCGGCGCGTGCGCGCCGCCTGAAGGCCCGCCGCCCGGGCAAGGGCGCGGCACAAGCGGCCAAGGGCGCACCGCAGCAGCCGAAGGCCGAGCAGCAGGCCGAGGCCGCTGCCGCGCCGCAACCGGCGCAGGCCGAAGCGGAAGCGCCGGTGCAGACCGACGCCGCGCCGCAGGTCGAGCAGCAATCGGCCGGCAACGAGTAATCCGCACCGCGCTGCCGTCCGTCGAGCCGCGCGTAGCCGCATGCAAGTTGCGTGCGGTGCATGACACCCCAGACCGACTTGCCTCGCCAGAGGCAGGTCGGGACTGTCTCCACCGGCGCTGAACCTGCTGGTACATCCCCTCCCTCGTCGAACAGACAATGCGACCGGACGACCCACATTCGTCGATCGGCCTCGATGCACATGATGTTTCGATCGTGCTGATCGAACCTCAATAATATGCATGACTGATCATAAAAACGTGTGGACCATATAATTCGTTTTCCGAAATGACGAGGCGGAAATCGCCGATCGACGTGCGCGCGATCCCGTCTGTCCACTCCGACAAAACGGCGCGCGATAATCACGACGGGATCGTCAGGCCGCAGGCAAGCCGGGCACCACGATACAGCCAGCCTTTCGAAAAGTAAGGCGCGCCCGCCTCGACCCAAAGCCACGCCCAGTTTCATCAACGTCAATTCGACCCGGACCATGAACTCGAGACACTCCGCGATTTTCGTCGCGCTCGCCGCCGCCGCGCTGTTCGGCGCCGCGACACCGCTCGCCAAGGCGCTGATCGGTGCAATGTCGCCGTTCATGGTGGCCGGCCTCTTCTATTTCGGCAGCGGCGTCGGGCTCGGCATCGGGATTCTGCTGCGCGGTTGGCACAGCCGTCGCGCATCGGCCGCGGACGCCGCGCCGTTGCAGCGTGCCGATCTGCCGTGGCTGGGCGGTGCGATCGCGGCGGGCGGCGTGGCCGGCCCCGCTTTGCTGATGCTCGGGCTGTCGAGTACGCCGGCGGCGACGAGCGCGTTGCTGCTCAATCTCGAAGGCGTGTTGACGGCAGTGATCGCGTGGGTCGTGTTTCGCGAGAACGTGGATACGCAGGTGTTCCTCGGCATGGTGGCGATCGTCGCTGGCGGCACGCTGTTGTCGTGGACGCCAGGTCGGGCCGGCGTGCCGGTCGGCGCGCTGCTGATCGTCGGTGCGTGCCTGTGCTGGGCGGTCGACAACAACCTGACCCGCAAGGTGGCCGCGAACGACGCGATGGTGATCGCATGCATGAAAGGGCTGATCGCGGGGCCGGTGAACATCGCCATCGCGCTGGCGGCCGGCGCGACGCTACCTGCGTTACCGGTCACGGCCGCGGCGATGCTGACGGGGCTCGGCGGCTACGGGATCAGCCTCGTGTTGTTCGTGGTCGCGCTGCGTCATCTCGGCAGCGCGCGCACCGGCGCATATTTTTCGGTCGCCCCGCTATTCGGAGTCGCACTGTCGCTGCTGATCTGGCCCGCGCTGCCGCCCGTGACGTTCTGGATCGCGGCCGCGCTGATGGCGCTCGGCCTCTGGCTGCACGTGCGCGAACGGCACGAACACACGCATGCGCACGAGCGACTCGAGCATACGCATCGGCATCGGCACGACGACCATCACCAGCACATGCACGACTTTCCGTATGACGGCAACGAACCGCACACGCATCCGCACGTGCATCTGCCGATCACGCACAGCCACGCGCATTTTCCGGACATTCATCACCGGCATCGGCATTGACGGTGTCGTGAGTGACGCGTGCCTCGCGTCGCAAGGTGACCGTTTATGGGAAGCGGGAAAAAGCCGGTCATCGGTTCGGTCATGCCGGTTGCAGGCATGTTGCCCAAGCGTGCGCCGGCATTTGCCTGCCGCAAGCCGTGCGTTGCCGATCAGGTTGGAGACACACAACGCGTGCCGGATCATCCAACCGTTGTTGCGCCGAATAGAAGTGATCCGCGGTTTTCTTGTGGAAGCCGAATGTGGCGTCGAAGTCGCGTAACGGCGGGTGCGCGCTCGCCAAGCCGGTCAACGCGGCTTTTCCGGCCGGCGATGCGACGAAACGGATATCGGCCCGGCCGTTGCCGCGACACCCGTCACGCACGAGGAAAGCAGAAGCCGAAATCCTCGCAGCCCGGACATCCGGGTGCGGGCCCGGGCGGCACGCCGAGCGATACGGCCACTTCCTGCGCGAGGAATTTCTTCCAGCGCAGATGAGCGACGTTGCGCGCGGCGAGCGCCGGGAAAAAGCGCGCGAGCATCGCGGACACCGCGTCGCGTCCGTCGAGCCCGAGGTCGCGCCACAGATGATCGGGGCGCAGACACGCATGCGCGATGATCGCGGCGAGGCAGTCGGCACCGTCCCGGGCGACGGCGGGATTCGCATCGTCCATCAGCCGCGCATGCAGCGTCGCGACGAATGCCGAGTGGGTGGCCGGCAACGGTAGCGGTGCGATCGTCGACGTGAGTGCAACGGTATCGACGGATCGCAGATGCGGAAACTGTCGGGCCAGCAGGCCGGCGAACTGATCGGGAGACAAGCCCAGCAGCGAGAGTTCGTTGCGCCCGGCGCGTGCCGTAACGAGGGTGCCGAACAGCTGCGCATCGGGCACGTCGGTGTTGGCCGCAGCGGATTGCAGCGACTGCAACGCCTGTTCGTACGTGCGATCGGCCGAAGCGGTCATCGTCAGCCTCCGGACGAGAACCGGACCGCACGCATGCGAGGGGCGCAACGAATCGCCATCGCCATCGTCATGCGATCACTCGACGCCGACGATCACGCTCGATGCCTTGAAGATCGCGGATGCGGCGGTGCCGCTCGCGAGGCCGAGACGATCGACGCTGTCGTTGGTGACGATCGCGACGATTTCCGCGCCTCCCGCGGCCTTGATCACCACTTCCGAATTGACCGCGCCCTTCGCGACCGACGCGACGGTGCCCGCGACGCAGTTGCGGGCCGACACCTTGCTGCTGTCGACGTCGACCATCACGATGACCGACGATGCCTTGACGAGCGCGAACGCCTTCGTACCGGCCGCGAGGCCCAGCGATGCCGCGCTGCCGTGGGTGATCACCGCGACGATCTCGAGGCCGTCCTGCGTGCGCAGCGTGATTTCGTCGTTGACGGCACCGGGTTTGACGGCGCCGATCTGGCCGGCGAATTGGTTGCGGGCGCTGGTTCGCATGATGATTCTCCGGGGGGATACCGCGGCCGGGCCGGCCGCGGCAGCAGATGAATGGAAATGCATCGGCCAGTGTACCGTCAACGCAGGTCCTGCGAATGCGATGGCGCGAATCGGTAAAACGCGTCGCTACAGGGCATGTCGTCACGCATGCGTCATATCCTGACCGCGACGGCGCTACGGCGTCGACTGGCCGGCCGCAGGCGCCGTGGCCACAGAGCCGGCTGCCGCACCGTCGCCGTCCCATCCACCGCCGAGCGCGAGAAAGAGCCGCACCTGGTCGGCCGCGACCTGACCTTCGGCCGCCGCGACCTGCGCCCGCACACTCGTCAACGTGCGCGTCGCGTCGAGATCGGAAATGAACGATTCGCGGCCGGCCGTATAGAGACGATGGGTTTCGTCGGCGGAATTGCGGGCCGACTCGTACGCGGTGCGCAGCGCGTCCGTGCGCTGCACGTCGGCCGCGTAGGTCGCGAGGCTCGACTGCGTTTCGCGCAACGCATTCAGCACGACGCCGTCGAAGTGCGCGAGCGCGCCGCCCGTCGCGGCTTCGGCTTCGCGCACGCGCGCGCGCTGGCCGTTGACGGGGAACGACCAGCTAATCAGCGGACCGAACGACCAGCGATTCGTGGTGGACGAAAACAGGTCGGCGGCGACGCCGACCGAGCCGGCCGACGCACCGATGCTGACCGACGGGTACAGCGCGGCGGTCGCCACGCCGATCCGCGCGGTCGCGGCGGCGAGCTGCCGCTCGGCCTCGCGCACGTCGGGGCGGCGGCGCAGCAGCGCGGCGCCGTCGCCGATCGGAATCGGCTGACGCAGCTTCGGCAGGCGTTCGCATTCGGCGGCGGCTTTCGGCAGGTCGGCCGGCGCGCGCGCGAGCAGCGCGGCGAGCTGGTACTGCGCGACCTTGCGGCGGCCTTCGAAGCGCGGAATGTCGGCGGAGAGCGTGCGTACCTGCGTGACGCCGCGGGTCACGTCGGTCTGGTTGCCGCGTCCGGCATCGCGCAGCCGTTGCGACAGTTTCACGCGCTGCTGCTGCAGCGCGAGCGACTGCTTCGCGATCGCCAGTTCGTCACCGGCCGAGCACGCTTCGACGTACGCGCGCACGACGTCGGCCACGACCGTGATGCGTGCCAGGTCGCCGGCCGCCTTGACGGCCTCGCTGTCCGCGCGCGCGGCTTCGACGCCGCGCCGCAGCTTGCCGAACAGGTCGAGCTCGTACGACACGTTGATGCCGACCGTGCCTTCGTTGACGACCGGCAGCTTGTTTTCGAGCAGGTATTGCTCGGCCGATTCCTGCGCGCGCTGCACGGCCGCTTCCGCGCTGCCCGAGAAGCCGCCCTGTTCGTTCGCGACCACCAGCGCCGCGCGTGAGCGGGCGAGGTTGGCCGCGGCGACGCGCAGGTCGGTGTTCGACTTCAGCGCATCGCGCACGAGCCCGTCGAGTACCGGGTCGTCGTACAGCTGCCACCAGTTGCCGGGCACCGCGTCGCGCGACACCAGTGCACCGTTCGCGTCGTCGAGCGCATGGTTCGCCAGCGGCGCATTGACGTACGCGTGCTGCGGCAACTTGTAGTCGGGGCCGACCGACTTGCACGCACCGAGTGCGAGTGCAAGCGGAGCGAGCGTCGCCGCGATGCGCAGACCGTGCCGCTTCATTGCGATGCTCCCGCGGCGCTCGCGGCCGTCCCGGACGCAGCAGGAACCGGCGCGGCCGCCGATGCGGTGCTGGCGCCAGCCGGCTTCGCGTTGTCGCGGCGCGCGTCGGCGCCGCGCATCGACACGGTCGCGGTGCGGCCCGCGATCATCCGGAAATCGTCGGGCACCTCGTCGAGCACGACACGCACCGGCACGCGCTGCGCGAGCCGCACCCAGCTGAACGCCGGGTTCACGTTCGGCAGCAGGTTCGCGCCCTGCGTGCGGTCGCGATCCTCGATCGCGGCGACGATGCTCTGCACGTGGCCGCGCAGCGCATGCGGCTCGCCCATCACGATGATGTCGACCGGCTGGCCGATATGGATGCCGCGCAGCTTGGTTTCCTCGAAGTAGCCGTCGACGCGGAACGAGTTGCGGTCGACCACCGACAGCACCGCGCGGCCGGCGGGCACGTACTCGCCGACGCGCGGGGCGCGATCGTTCAGGTAGCCGTCCACGGGGCTGACGATCGTCGTGCGCTGCAGGTTCAGCTTCGCGGTGTCGAGCGACACCTGCGCATCGGCGACGCTGGCTTCGCCCTGCTCGACGCGCGTGTGGCTTTCCTCGACCTGTTCGCTCGCGACCAGGTTGCCGAGCTGGAGGTTGCGCGCGTATTCGCGCTTCGCCTGCGCCAGCGTCGCGCGGCGCTGCGCGAGCGTCGCTTCGGCGAGCCGCTCCGCGAGCGTGTAGCGCGCCTGGTCGATCACGAACAGCACCTGGCCGCGCTTGACCTCCTGGTTGTCGGCCACCTGCACCGACGTGATGAGGCCCGACACGTCCGGCGCGACCTGGATCACGTCGGCGCGTACGTGCCCGTCGCGCGTCCACGGCGAGAACATGTAGTAGTTGATGATGCGCCACAGCACGAGGCCGGCCACGATGACGACGATCAGGGTGAGCAGGACTTGCCCTGCCGAGAGCCAGGTTTTTTTCACGTTAGGTAGCCACGAGTTGGTGGGACACGATCACGACGGCGGCCAGTACGAATACATAGATGCCGAGGTCGAAGATCGAACGGTGCCAGACGAGGCGGTAGAAGCCGACGCGCTCGAGCACCGCGCGCACGACGATGTTGATCAGGTATGCGATCAGCATCAGCACGAGCGGGGCCGGCACGAACACGCCGAAGATATCGATTTCGCCGATCATGGTCGCGGTCGGAATGACAAGGTGGAAAGCCGGCTCATGCGCGCGCTCCGTCCGGCGCCTGCGGCGCTTGCGCGGCCGCGGCCGGATACAGCGACAGGCGCAGGCCGACGAGCGCATGCAGCGTGTCGCGCAGCCGGCGGTGCGTGGCTGGCACCGTGGGCGTGGCTGCGCCGTCGGCCGGCGCGGCGCCCGGCAGGTTGCGGCCGGCCACGCGCCGCAGCGCGTCGTCGATCGTCGCGAGCAGCGCGGGCGGCACGGGCTGGCGCGCGTTCGCGGCCGCGCAGCGCGTGTAGTGATCGGTGACGCCGGCCAGCACGCGATCGATCGCGTCGGGCACGTCGCCCGACAGCCGGCGCCGCGAGCGGCGCAGGTCGAGCGCATTCAGCGCGATGCGCAGGTCGCGAAAGCTTTCGATCGACGGGTGGCGGTGGTCGTCGGACGCGCCGAGGCGCGGCAGCAGTTGCGTGACGCGATCGAGCATCCGCGATGCGTGGTTGCGCTGATCGTCGAGCGGCTGCGTCGACGCGGAGCGCGCGACGTCCTCCCAGCCCGAGCGCAGCAGGCGCCGCACCGCGAGTTCGGCGCCGAACGGTCGCGTCGCGCGCGTCCACACGTATGCGAACAGCAGTCCGGCGACGCCCGCGAGGTTGCTGTTTAGGAACACGAAGAAATCGGCCTCGTACGCACTCTGGATGCTGATGAAGGTGGCCGTGTTCACCGCGACGAGCATCGTCACCATGTTGAACTGCGGGCGCGGCAGCAGCGTGCCGATCAGGATGAACGGGCCCGCGAACATCAGCACGAGCATCGCGAAATCGTGCACGTGCGGCAGCACGACGAACAGGTACAGGCCTGCGAACACGACGCTCGCGGTGGTCGACAGGAAGAACTTGAACACCAGCGGCGCGGGCTCGTCGAGCGCGGCGAAGAAGCTGCACGATACGGCCACGAGCGTGACGGCGGCCGCGCCGTCGTGCCAGCCGGACGAGATCCACAGCCAGCACGCGAACACGATCGCGAACACGACGGTCAGCGTCGAGAACAGCATCATCCCGCGATCGAAGAAGCGCTCGGTGCCGCCGAGCCGCCAGTGCCGGTAGCGCGGCTGCCATACGCCCGACTCGTTCGCGATCAATGCGCGCAGCGAACGGCAGTCCTGCCAGATGTCGATGACCTGGCGCAGCCGCCACAGCGCATTCGACAGCAGCGCGCCGTCCCAGCTCGCCAGTGCGCTGTCGGGCGGCTGCAGCGCGGCGATGCGCTCGCGCAGGTCGTCCGCGACGGGATCGTGCGCCATGGCGCCGTCGGAGCCGGCCTTCACGGCCGGCAGCGGCGCGTCGAACCACTTCGCGGCGTCGGCCAGCAGCGCGTCGAGCGCGGGCGGGCGCACGTGCAGGTCGCGCATCAGCGCGATCAGCGGATCGGCGAGCGACGACATCAGCGGCAGGAACAGCTGCATCCGGCCCGCGAGCGCCTGCGCGCGGGCCAGCACGCGCGGATGCGCATGGTCGTAGCCCAGCTGGCTCAGCAGGAACTCGAGGCCGGTGATGGTCGCGGCGAGCCGTTGCCGGCACGCGGACAGCGCCTTGCCGGCGAGGTGCCCGGACAGCGTTTCGCGGCCGTAGAACGCGGCATCCTTGAACCACGCGTCGGTGCGCTCGATCAGCGTCGGCGCGAGCCGGTTCGGGAACACGGCACTGCCGACCACGCTCGCGCATACGATGCCGAGCACGATTTCCTCTGTGCGCGCGATCGCGACGTCGAAGATGGTGGACGGATCGGTGACGGTGGGCAGCGCGACCAGCGGCATCGTATAGCCGGCGAGCATGAAGACGTAGCTGCGCGCGGTGCGGTCGGAGATCGCGAGGTACAGCAGCGTGCCGCACCAGGTCGCGACGATGATGCTGAACAGGAGCGGCGTCTCGACGAACGGCGGCACGAAGAAGATCGCGGCGGCTGCCCCGAGCGCGGTGCCGAGCGCGCGGTACAGCGCCTTCGAGCGCGTCGCGCCGACGAACGGGTTCGACACGATGTAGACGCTCGCCATCGCCCAGTACGGGCGCGGCAACTGGAAGTACAGGCCGAGGTACAGCGCCAGCATCGACGCGGCGAACGTCTTGCCCGAGAACAGCCAGTCGCGAAGGCTCGGATAGGTCATGACGCGGAATCGGCGGAGTGGGGCGGGCGCGACGCCGGCGGATGCGGGTCGGCGGCGTTGAACGCGTTCAGCACGCGCAGCGTGGCTTCGAGATCGGCGCGCGACACGCCCTTGAGCACCTGGGCGCGCAGCGCGCGCAGGTCGTCCTCCATCTGCGCGGTGACCGCACGGCCGGCGGCCGTCAGCGAGATCGTCTTCGCGCGGCGATCGTGCGGGTCCTCGTCGCGGCGTGCGAGGCCGGCCGCGCACAATTGATCGAGCAGGCGCACGAGCGACGGCCCTTCGATGCCGACGTGCTCGGCGAGCGTGCCTTGCCGCACGCCTTCGCCGAGGCGCCCGGCGATCAGCAGCGGCGTCGCGCAGGCCTCGGACACGTTGTACGCGGTCAGCACGCCGTCACTGGTGCGGCGCCACTTGCGCGCGGTGAGCACGAGCAGGCTGCTGACGGCGAGGCGGAGGTCGTGCAGATTGGTCATGGGCGAGATGATAGGGGCAAAAACATTCGATAGCAAACTATCGTTTTTGACACCCGGATGACACGTCGCATGCGGCCCGGCCGGCCCGTCTGAAGCAATTTAGGCGGCGTGTCGGCCGGGGTCAAGCGGCAAGGCCGGCGACCGCGAACCGCGCACGTTCGGCGGGACGACTATATTGAATAGTCAGACGAGATCCGTCCGGCAGCACGGCGCCCGCCCGCGCGCGTTAAGCAAATTCGAAGCCCCGGTTCGGGAAAACCGACTTCGCGAAGCCGCGCGTGGCGTGCATATTTAGGGTCATTGCAAGCGCACCGGAGACCGACGTGCCGACCTCATCCCCGCAGCCTGCCGCCCCCGCGTCGCTCGACGCATGGCTCGGCAAGACCGAAACGCTCGGCGACGACATCACCGCGTTCCCGCTGAACGCGCTGGCCGCCACGCTCGACCGCCCGTCGCCCGGCGACGTCGTGCCGCCGATGTGGCACTGGCTCTACTTCCTGCCGGTCGCGCCGCTGGCCGAGGTCGGCCCGGACGGCCATCCGAAGCGCGGCGGCTTCCTGCCGCCAGTGCCGCTGCCGCGCCGCATGTGGGCCGGCGGCCGGCTGACGTTCCATGCGCCGCTGCGCGCCGGGCAGCGCGCGACGCGCGAATCGACGATCGCGAACATCGAGGACAAGACGGGCCGCAGCGGCCGGCTCGTGTTCGTGACGGTGCAGCACCGGATCGAAGCCGGCGGCGCGCTGTGCGTCGAGGAGGAGCACGACATCGTTTATCGCGACCCGCTGCAGCCGGGTGCGCCCGCACCGAAGCCGGTCGCGCCGCCTGCCGGCGAAGCGTGGTCGCGCACGGTCACGGCCGACGCGGTGATGCTGTTCCGCTATTCGGCGCTGACCTTCAACGGCCATCGCATTCACTACGACCGCAGCTACGTGACGCAGGAAGAAGGCTATCCGGGGCTCGTCGTGCACGGCCCGCTGATCGCGACGCTGCTCGTCGATCTCGTGCACCGCGAACGGCCGGACGCGACGCTCGCGAGCTTTGCGTTTCGCGCGGTGCGCCCGACCTTCGACGGGCAGCCGTTCACGCTGTGCGGCAAGCCGTCGGACGACGGCCGCACGATCGAGCTGTGGGCGAAGGACCGCGACGGCTGGCTGACGATGCAGGCCACCGCGACCCTCGCATGACGCGCTTCCTTTCCTTTCTTCCTTCATCGACGACGGACATGCAGACGACGCAACACGACCCGTACCAGGACATCCGCGAAGCGGTGCGCGACCTGTGCAGCCAGTTTCCCGGCGAGTATTTCCGCCAGATCGACGACGCGCGCGGCTATCCCAACGCGTTCGTCGACGCGCTGACCAAGGCCGGCTGGCTTGCCGCGCTGATTCCGCAGGAATACGGCGGCTCGGGGCTCGGGCTCACCGAGGCGTCGATCATCATGGAGGAGATCAACCGCGCGGGCGGCAACTCCGGCGCGTGCCACGGGCAGATGTACAACATGGGCACGCTGCTGCGCCACGGTTCGGCCGAACAGAAGCGCGCGTACCTGCCGAAGATCGCGAACGGCGAGCTGCGCCTGCAGTCGATGGCCGTGACCGAGCCGACTACCGGCACCGATACGACGAAGATCAAGACGACCGCCGAGCGGCGCGGCGATCGTTACGTGATCAACGGGCAGAAGGTGTGGATCTCGCGCGTGCAGCATTCGGACCTGATGATCCTGCTCGCGCGCACGACGCCGCTTGCCGACGTGAAGAAAAAGTCCGAAGGGATGTCGATCTTCGTCGTCGACCTGCACGACGCCATCGGTCACGGGCTGACGGTGCGGCCGATTCCGAACATGGTCAATCACGAGACCAACGAGCTGTTCTTCGACAACCTCGAGATTCCCGCCGAGAACCTGATCGGCGAGGAGGGGCAGGGCTTCAAGTACATCCTCGACGGGCTGAACGCGGAGCGCACGCTGATCGCGGCCGAATGCATCGGCGACGGTTACTGGTTCATCGACAAGGTGTCGCAGTACGTGAAGGAGCGCGTCGTGTTCGGTCGCCCGATCGGGCAGAACCAGGGCGTGCAGTTTCCGATCGCGCGCGCGTTCGTGAACGTCGAAGCCGCGAGCCTGATGCGTTTCGACGCCGCGCGCCGGTTCGATGCGCACGCGCCGTGCGGCGCGCAGGCGAACATGGCGAAGCTGCTCGCGGCCGACGCGTCGTGGGAGGCCGCGAACGCATGCCTGCAATTCCACGGCGGCTTCGGCTTCGCATGCGAATACGACGTCGAGCGCAAGTTTCGCGAGACGCGGCTGTACCAGGTCGCGCCGATCTCGACCAACCTGATCCTGGCCTACGTCGCGGAGCACATCCTCGACCTGCCGCGCTCGTTCTGACGGAGGCCTACGATGCGACCCCTCGACGGCATCAAGGTGATCACCCTCGAACATGCGATCGCGGCGCCGTTCTGCACGCGCCAGCTCGCCGATCTCGGCGCGCGCGTGATCAAGATCGAACGGCCCGGCAGCGGCGATTTCGCGCGCGGCTACGACGAACGCGTGCACGGGCTGTCGTCGCACTTCGTGTGGGTGAACCGCTCGAAGGAGAGCCTGACGCTCGACGTCAAGCAACCCGATGCGGCCGCCGTGCTCGACGCGCTGCTCGCGGATGCCGACGTGCTCGTGCAGAATCTCGCGCCCGGCGCGGCCGAGCGGCTCGGCCTCGGCTACGACGCGTTGAAGCACACGCATCCGCGCCTGATCGTCTGCGACATCTCGGGTTACGGCGGCGACGGCCCGTATCGCGACCGCAAGGCCTACGACCTGCTGATCCAGAGCGAAGCCGGGTTCCTGTCGATCACGGGCTCGGCCGGGCAACCGGCGAAGGCCGGCTGCTCGATCGCGGACATCGCGGCCGGCATGTACGCGTACACCAGCATCCTGAGCGCGCTGCTGATGCGTGGCCGCACCGGTGAAGGTTGCCGGATCGACGTGTCGATGCTGGAGAGCATGGTCGAGTGGATGGGCTACCCGCTCTACTACGCGATCGACGGCCAAAGCCCGCCCGCGCCATCGGGCGCGTCGCACGCGACGATCTGCCCGTACGGGCCATTCCCGGCCGGGGACGGCAAGACCGTGATGCTCGGGCTGCAGAACGAGCGCGAATGGAAACTGTTCTGCGAGCAGGTGCTGCGGCAGCCGGCGCTGGCCGACGATCCGCGTTTCAACGCGAATTCGAAACGGCATGCGGCGCGCGACGTGGTGGATGCGCTGATCGTCGATGCATTTGCGATGCTGACGGCCGCCGACGTGATGCAGCGGCTCGACGCGGCCGGTATCGCGAACGCACGGATGAACACGCTCGACGACGTATGGCGGCACCCGCAATTGCAGGCGCGGGAGCGCTGGCGCAGCGTCGACACGGCGGCGGGCCCGGTGTTCGCGCTATTGCCGCCCGGGTTGCCCGCCGGCGTCGAGCCGCGTATGGATGCGGTGCCGGCGCTCGGCCAGCACACCGACGCGATCCTCGCCGAACTCGGCTACGACCGCGCGCGGATCGATGCGCTGCGCGCGAACGGCACGATCTGATTGCGCTTTCACGACGACGATGACCAACACGATTCCCGCCACTGCCTCCGCCTCCGCCCGTTCGTGGCTGTTCGTTCCCGGCAATCGTCCGGAGCGCTTCGAGAAGGCGCGCGCGGCCGGCGCCGACGCGGTGATCGTGGATCTCGAGGACGCGGTGCCGCCGGACGGCAAGCCGGCGGCGCGCGACGCGGTCGTCGCGCGGCTCGATGCCGCGCGGCCCGTGTGGGTGCGTGTGAATGCGGCCGATACCGCATGGTTTGCCGACGACCTCGCCGCGATCGCGACGCATCCGGGCACAGCCGGCGTGATGCTGCCGAAGTGCGAGACGCGTGCGCAGCTCGATGCCGTACTCGCGCACGCGCACGGCACGCTCGAACTGCTGCCGATCGTCGAGACGGCGGCCGGCATCGCGGGGCTCGATCAGGTGTGTGCCGCGCCGCGCGTCGTGCGCGTGGCGTTCGGCACGCTCGATTTCCAGGTCGATCTCGGCATCGACGGCGACGGGGAAGAGCTGAACGCATTCCGCTCGCGGATCGTGCTCGCGTCGCGGCTGGCCGGCATTGCGCCGCCGGTCGACGGCGTGTCGACGATCATCGACGATCCCGCCGCGATCGAACGGCATGCGCGCGACGCGCGGCGGTTCGGCTTCGGCGGGAAACTATGCATTCACCCGAAGCAGCTCGACGCGGTGCATCGCGCGTATGCGTGGACCGACGCGGAGCAGGCGTGGGCGCGGCGCGTGCTCGATGCCGTCGACGCGAGCGGCGGCGCGGCGGTCGCGCTCGACGGCAGGATGGTCGACATGCCGGTGATCCTGAAGGCGCGGCGCATTCTGCGCGGGTAGCCGCTCCCGCGACATTCCTCCGAACAATCGAAGTGCCGCGCCGGCGTCCGTGCGGGCACGCCGATTGCACTGTCCGATTCGACCCGCAACGTCCTGCTTTCGCACGCGATTGCACTAGGACAATATTTTCAGGGTGTCTTTCTGAGCGACCATGCGGAAGCCACGACGGAGACATCGAGATGGGACGGACCGAGGTATCGGCAGGCTGGCGCGACGCGCTCGGCGCGGTGCACGGCATCGAGTCGAAATACAAGCGGCTCGTGAAGGCGATCGCCAGCGACATCGAGAACGGCGCGCTCGCGCCGGGCGCCCGGCTCGCGCCGCAGCGCGACGTCGCATCGAGCCTCGGCGTCAGCGTGCAGACCGTCACCAACGCGTACAAGGAACTGGAGCGCCAGGGGCTGATCCGCTGCGAGGTCGGCCGCGGCAGCTTCGTGGCCGCGCGCGTGACGGAGTCGATGTCGAACTACATCCTCGATACGACCGAGCGCGAGCTGGTCGACTTCTCGATCGCCCGCATCGTGCACACGCCCGAGCACGATGCCGCGTGGCGCAGCGTGTGCACGGCGCTGGCCGGCACCGACGATCAGCCGTGGATCCGCTCGTTCCGGCCGATCGCCGGGCTCGACGTGCATCGCGACGCCGGCGCCGCGTGGCTCGCGTCGCTGAACATGCCGGTGCATCGCGAATCGCTGCTGGTCACGAACGGCGCGGCGCATGGGATCTTTCTCGCGCTCGCGTCGATCGTCGGGCCGGGCGACACCGTGTTGTGCGAAAGTCTGACCGATCACGGCGTGATCGGCTCCGCGAACGTGCTCGGGTTTACGCTGAAGGGGCTCGAGATGGACGAGCACGGCATCCGTCCCGAACATTTCGAGGAGATGTGCGACGGCGAGCGGATCAGTGCGCTCGTCTGCACGCCGACCCTCAATAATCCGACCGTGTCGCTGATGCCCGAGTCGCGGCGGCGCTCGATCGCGCGCATCGCGACGCGCTACGGCGTGTACGTGATCGAGGACGACGTGTACGGTCCGCTGCCCGAGAAGACGGGCACGCCGATCGCCAGCCTGATTCCGGAGCTCGGCTTCTACTGCACGAGCATGACGAAATCGGTGCTGACCGGATTGCGCACCGGCTATCTCGCGATGCCGCGGCGGCTCGCGTTGCGCGTCGAGAGCGTGCTGCGCGTGAGCAGCTGGATGGCGACGTCGCCGATCGCGGAGATCGCGACGCGCTGGATCGCCGACGGCACCGCGCGGCGGCTCGTCGAACTGCAGCGCCAGCGGCTCGCGGTGCGTCAGGAGATGGTGAAGGCCGCGCTGGGGCCGTATGTGCTCGGTGCGCATCCGAATGCACTCTCGGCATGGCTGCGCGTGCCCGACTACTGGCAGGCAGAGCGGATCGTGCGCGAACTGCGTACCCGCAAGATCGCGGTGACGTCGCCCGATCCGTTTCTCGTCGGCGGCACGGAGCGGCCGAACGCGGTACGCGTGTGCATCGGCGCCGAAACTTCCGATGCCGCGTGCAACGCGGCGCTCGAGACGATCGCGGGCGTGTTCGAACAGTATCCGCACCTGAACGATTTCCACTGAATCGGCGGTGCTGCCGCGATGTCGCGCGCAATGTATCAGGACATTCGAAAGCGCGATTTGGAACATTAGACTGGATCGCATCACATTCGTCGCGAGGCGCGCGTTCCATGTCCTTCCTGTCGCTGTCCGACGTTTACCGCGCGCGCCGTCGCCTCGCCGGGCGCGCCGACGGTACGCCGCTCGTCGCATCCGCCGCGCTGTCCGCGCGCGTCGGCGCCCCCGTCTACCTGAAACTCGAGACGCTGCAGCCGACCGGCAGCTTCAAGCTGCGCGGCGCGACCAATGCGCTCGCGGAACTCGCCGCGCAACGCGTGACGCGCGTGGTCACCGCGTCGACCGGCAACCACGGCCGCGCGGTTGCGCATGCGGCACGGGCGCTCGGCATCGACGCGGCCGTCTGCATGTCGTCGCTGGTGCCGGCCAACAAGGTCGATGCGGTCGCGGCGCTCGGCGCGCGCGTGGTGATCGTCGGCGAGAGCCAGGACGACGCGCAGGTCGAAGCACGGCGCCTGGGGCGCGACGAAGGCTATGCGTACGTACCGCCGTTCGACGATCCGCGCATCATCGCGGGCCAGGCGACGATCGGCGTCGAGATCCTCGAAGCGCTGCCCGATACGGCGACGCTGGTCGTACCGCTGTCGGGCGGCGGCCTGTTCAGCGGCGTCGCGTTTGCCGCGAAGGCGATCCGGCCGCCGATCGAGGTGATCGGCGTATCGATGGCGCGTGGTGCCGCGATGCATGCGAGCCTCGCGGCCGGCCGCCCGGTCGACGTCGCCGAGCAGCCGACGCTGGCCGATTCGCTCGGCGGCGGCATCGGTCTGGACAACCGCTACACGTTCGACATGACGCGCGCGCTGGCCGACGACGTCGTGCTGCTCGACGAGCCGTCGATCGCGCGCGGCATCGCGCATGCGTATCGCGAAGAGCGGCTCGTCGTCGAAGGCGCCGGCGCGGTCGGCCTCGCCGCGTTGCTGGACGAGCGGATCGTGCGCCGCGATCGCGGCGGCCCGATCGTGGTCGTCGTGAGCGGCGCGAACATCGACATGGCCGCGCATCGCCGGCTCGTTTCGGAGAACTGACATGGCCCATCCCGTCACGTTGCTCGGCCAGGCGCAATTACGCGCGCTGGTGCCGCTCGATCTCGCCGCGATCGACCAGGTCGAGGCCGCGTTCGCGTCGCTCGCGACCGACGCGGTCGTGATGCCGCCGATCCTCAATCTCGCGCTGCCGGCGCGCCACGCCGAAGTGGACGTGAAGACCGCGTACCTGCCGCGCTTCGACAGCTTCGCGATCAAGGTCAGCCCCGGTTTCTTCGACAACCCGTCGCTCGGGCTGCCGAGCCTGAACGGGCTGATGCTCGTGCTGTCCGCGCGCACCGGCCTGACCGAGGCCGTGCTGCTCGACAACGGTTACCTGACGGCCGTGCGCACCGCGGCGGCCGGCGCCGTGGCCGCGCGCCGGCTCGCGCGCGCCGATGCGCGCCGCGCGGCGATCGTCGGCGCGGGCGAGCAGGCCCGGCTGCAACTGGCCGCGCTGATGCTGGTGCGCGACATCACGCACGTGACGGTGTGGGCGCGCGACGCCGCGCGAGCCGAGCAATTCGCGGCCGACGTGCGCGCGGCGCACGGTGTCGAGGCGACGGTCGCGCGCTCGGTACACGCGGCACTGGCCGACGCGGACATCGCGGTGACGACCACGCCGAGCCAAGCGCCGCTCGTGCACGCGGAAGACCTGCATCCCGGGCTGCACGTGACGGCGATGGGCTCGGACGCCGATTACAAGACCGAACTCGCGCCGTCGGTGTTCGGCGCCGCACGCTATTTCTGCGACCGGTTGCAGCAGACCCGCGTGGCCGGCGAACTCGCGCACGCGATCGCGGCGGGGGCCGTTGCAGCCGACGCCGTGTTTCCCGAACTCGGCGAAGTGATCGCCGGCCGCCGCGACGGCCGCACGCATCGCGACGACATCACGATCTGCGACCTGACCGGCACCGGCGCGCAGGACACCGCGATCGCCGTGCTCGCGCTGCAACGCGCGCGGGCGGCGGAAGTGGGCACGATTTTTCACAACGACCTCACGACTTGAGAGGAGACAGATGTCCGCAGTCATCGAAACCCAGACAGCCGCGCCGCGTCTCGCGTTCGCGCGCAGCGAATATGCCGCGCGGATCGCGAAGACGCGCGCGGCGATGGAGCGGGCCGGCATCGACCTGCTGATCGTCACCGACCCGACCAACATGGGCTGGCTGACCGGCTATGACGGCTGGTCGTTCTACGTGCACCAGTGCGTGCTGCTCGCGCTGGACGGCGAACCCGTGTGGTTCGGCCGCAACCAGGACGCGAACGGCGCGAAGCGCACCGCGTTCATGGCGCACGAGAACATCGTCGGTTATCCCGATCATTACGTGCAGTCGAGCGCACGCCACCCGATGGATTACCTGTCGACCGAGGTAATCGCCGCGCGCGGCTGGAGCATGCTGCGGATCGGCGTCGAGCTCGACAACTACTACTTCAGCGCGGCGGCGTATGCGTCGCTGCAGAAGCACCTGCCGGCCGCGCACTGGGTCGACGCGACCGCGCTCGTCAACTGGCAGCGCGCGGTGAAGTCGCCGCGCGAGATCGAATACATGCGCGTGGCCGCGCGCATCGTCGAGCGGATGCATGCGCACATCGTCGAGACGATCGAGCCGGGCATGAAGAAGAGCGACCTGGTCGCGCAGATCTATGCGACCGGGATCGGCGGCGCGGACGGCTTTGGCGGCGACTATCCGGCGATCGTGCCGCTGTTGCCGACCGGCGCCGACGCGGCCGCGCCGCACCTGACCTGGGACGACTCGACGTTCGCGCGCGGCGCCGGCACGTTCTTCGAGATCGCCGGCTGCTACCGCCGCTATCACTGCCCGTTGTCGCGCACCGTCTATCTCGGCAAGCCGCCCGCGCATTTCATCGAAGGCGAGCGCGCGGTGGTCGAAGGGATCGAGGCCGGCCTCGCGGCCGCGAAACCCGGCAACGTATGCGAGGACATCGCGAACGCATTCTTCGCGGTGCTGCGCCGCGCGGGCATCGACAAGGACAGCCGCTGCGGCTATCCGATCGGCGCGAGCTATCCGCCCGACTGGGGCGAGCGCACGATGAGCCTGCGTCCGGGCGACCGGACGGTGCTCGAACCCGGCATGACGTTCCATTTCATGCCCGGACTGTGGCTCGACGACTGGGGGCTGGAGATCACGGAGAGCATCCTGATCACCGAGACCGGCGTCGAGACGTTCTGCAACGTGCCGCGCAAGCTGTTCGTGAAGGAGTAGGGCGATGCGTGCTTCCCCGATTACGCCGACCGTCGATTTCGACGCGGACGGCGAACAGCACGGCTTCCTGAAGCTGCCTTACTCGCGCGACGATTCCGCGTGGGGCGCGATCATGATTCCGGTGACCGTCGTGAAGCGCGGCGACGGGCCGACGGTGTTGCTGACCGGCGGCAATCACGGCGACGAATACGAAGGGCCGGTCGCGCTGTCGAAGCTCGCCGGTTCGCTGAAGGCGGCCGACGTGACCGGCCGCGTGATCGTCGTGCCGTTCATGAACTACCCGGCGTTCCGCGCCGGTTGCCGCACGTCGCCGATCGATGCCGGGAACCTGAACCGCAGCTTCCCGGGCCGCCCGGACGGCACCGTGACCGAGAAGATCGCCGACTACTTCCAGCGCCATTTGCTGCCGCTCGCGACGCACGTGCTCGACATTCACGCGGGCGGCCGCACGCTCGACTTCGTGCCGTTCGCGGCGATTCACGTGCTGGAGAACCGCGATCAAGAAGCACGCTGCGAGCGTGCGATGCGCGCGTTCGGCGCGCCGTATTCGATGCGCATGCTGGAACTCGACAGCGTCGGCCTCTACGACAGCGCGGCCGAGGAAGCCGGCAAGGTGTTCGTGTCGACCGAGCTGGGCGGTGGCGGCACGTCGACGGCCGCGAGCGTCGCGATCGCCGAGCGCGGCGTGTATGGATTTCTCGCGCATGCGGGCGTGATCGCGAAGGACGTCATCGACGGCAATACCCCTCGCAGCACGACGACGCTGCTCGACATGCCGGACGGCTCGTGCTTCACGACGAGCGAGCATCGCGGGCTGCTCGAGATGTGCCGCGATCTCGGCAGCGAGGTCGACGCCGGCGACGTGCTCGCGCGCGTGCACGACATCGATCGCACGGGCGTCACGCCGATCGAATACGTCGCACGGCGGCGCGGGCTGCTCGCGGCCCGGCACTTCCCGGGCATCGTGCAGCCGGGCGACACGATCGCGGTAGTCGCCGACATCGTCGAGCGGAACATTCCGGTGGCCGTATGAGGACGCGTACGACGTGATCAAGCTCGACCGATACGACCTCGCGATCCTGCGCCTGCTCGAGCGCGACGGGCGCATCACGAAGTCGAAGCTCGCGGAAGCCGTGAACCTGTCGATTTCGCCGGCATGGGAGCGCGTGCGCAAGCTCGAGGAAAGCGGCGTGATCCGTGGCTATCGCGCGGACGTCGACTGGATCGGCACGTTCTCCGCCAGCCGCATCGTCGTCGAGGTGACGCTGTCGCGGCATACCGCGGCCGACATGCGGCGCTTCGAGGATCGCGTGGCCGCGGCGCCCGAGGTCGCGCAATGCTATGCGACGGGCGGCGGCGTCGATTACGTGCTGCACGTGGTCGCGCGCGACATCGACCATTACCAGCGCTTCATCGATGCGTTGCTGATGGAGGATCTCGGCATCGAGCGCTACTTCACGTACATCGTGACGAAGGTCGTGAAGTGCGCATCCGGCGGCGCGCCGGACTGGCTGTAAAAGTTCGCGCCGGTGCGCGGCAATACGGAAAAAACCGGCATTTCCAGCCGTGCAAACCGAAATTTCCGCATGCGCGGGTGCGACACAATGAAGTTCGTGCCCACCAACGAGGAGACGCAGCATGCTGCCCGGACACCCCGTTCTGTTCAAGTCGACCTGCTACGTCGACGGTCGCTGGATTCACAGCGACAGTGCCGCGACGGTCGCCGTCGTGAACCCCGCCGACCAGGCCGTGATCGGCCACGTGCCGATGCTCGAACGCGCGCAGATCGTCGCGGCCGTCGACGCCGCGCAGCGCGCGTACGACACCTGGCGCTGGACGCCGCAGGCCGTACGCAGCGCCGCATTGCTGCGCTGGCATGCGCTGATCCTGCGTCACGTCGACGATCTGGCCGCGCTGCTGTCGCTCGAACAGGGCAAGCCGCTGGCCGAAGCGCGCGGCGAGATCCGCTATGCGGCGAGCTTCGTCGAATGGTTCGCGAACGAGGCGAAGCGCGTCGCCGGGCGCACGATCCCGACCCACATCGATGGCGCGCATCTCGGCACCGTGATGGAGCCGGTCGGCGTCGCGGCGCTGATCACGCCGTGGAATTTCCCGGCCGCGATGATCACGCGCAAGGCGGCGGCCGCGATCGCGGTCGGTTGCGCGGTGGTCGTGAAGCCCGCGCACGAAACACCGTTCTCCGCGCTCGCGCTCGCGCAGCTCGCCGACGAGGCCGGCTTCCCGGCCGGCGTGTTCAACGTGGTGCTCGGCGAGCCGCAGATGGCGATGGAAACGCTGGTCGGCGATGCGCGCGTGCGTGCGGTGAGCTTCACCGGCTCGACGCGCGTCGGGCGGCTCGTCACCGAAACCGCCGCGAAGGCCGGCATCCGCAAGATCGCGCTCGAACTGGGCGGCAATGCGCCGTTCATCGTGACCGAGGATGCGGATCTCGATCAGGCCGTGCGGATCGCCGTCGGCGCGAAGTTCCAGACCTCCGGCCAGGACTGCTGCGCGGCCAACCGGATACTCGTCGCGCGCCCGCTGTACGACGCGTTCGTCGAACGGTATGCGCACGCGGTGCGCGCGCTGAAGACGGGGCCGGCGTTCGAGCAGGGCGTGGACGTCGGGCCGCTGATGCATCAGGCCGCGTTCGACGCGACCGTGGCGCGCGTCGAGGACGCGCGGGCACGCGGCGCACGCATCGTCGCGGGCGGCCGGCCGCATGCGCTCGGCGGCTGGTTCTACGAGCCGACCGTGATCGCGGATGCCGTGCCCGGCATGCGCGTGGTCGACGAGGAAAACTTCGCGCCGATCTCGGCCGTCAGCGCGTTCGACACGCTCGACGAAGCGGTCGAAACGGCCAACGACACCGAGTACGGCCTCGCCGCCTACGTGTGCGCGACGCGCATCGACACGATCTTCCAGCTGGTGCGGCGGCTCGACTTCGCGATGGTGTCGGTCAACGGCGTGAAATTCACCGGTGCGCCGATCCCGTTCGGCGGGATGAAGGCGTCGGGTCTCGGGCGCGAAGGCGGCGCCGAAGGCTTCGAGCCGTTCACCGAAACCAAGTACTTCTGCCTCGGCAATCTCGGCCTGCCGGTCGCGGCGACGGCCTGACCCATTCAAAGGAGCACACCATGCAAAAATCGATCGACGCACTGCTGCGCGAGGACCGCGCCCACTTCATGCACCCGTCGACGCACGCGTACGACCACGAGACCGGCGCGCTGCCGGGCAAGATCGTGCGCGGCGGCGAAGGCATCCGCATCGAGGATCACCAGGGCAAGCGTTATATCGACGCGTTCGCCGGCCTCTATTGCGTGAACATCGGCTACGGCCGCACCGAAGTGGCCGACGCGATGTACGAGCAGGCGAAGCAGCTCGCGTACTACCACACGTATGTCGGCCATGCGTCGGACGCGATCATCGAGCTGTCGTCGCGCATCATCGACTGGTCGCCGGCAGGGATGAAGAAGGTCTACTACGGGATGTCGGGTTCCGACGCGAACGAGACGCAGGTCAAGATCGTCTGGTACTACAACAACGTGCTCGGCCGCCCGAACAAGAAGAAGATCATCTCGCGCGAGCGCGGCTATCACGGCTCGGGCATCGTGACGGGCAGCCTCACGGGGCTGCCGAGCTTCCACCAGCATTTCGACCTGCCGATCGACCGCGTGAAGCATACGGTGTGTCCGCACTGGTACCGCAAGGCGCCTGCGGGTATGAGCGAGGCGCAGTTCGTCGCGTACTGCGTCGACGAGCTCGAGAAGCTGATCGCGCGCGAGGGCGCCGACACGGTCGCCGCGTTCATCGCCGAGCCGGTGATGGGCACGGGCGGCATCATCGAGCCGCCGGCCGGCTACTGGCCCGCGATCCAGGCCGTGCTGCGCAAGCACGACATCCTGCTGATTTCCGATGAGGTCGTGTGCGGGTTCGGGCGTCTCGGCTCGAAGATGGGCGCGCAGCACTTCGGGATCGAGCCCGACCTGATTACCGTCGCGAAGGGGCTGACGAGCGCGTATGCGCCGCTGTCGGGCGTGATCGTCGGCGAGAAGGTGTGGGACGTGATCGCGCGCGGCTCGCAGGAACACGGGCCGATGGGGCACGGCTGGACGTATTCGGGCCATCCGGTGTGCGCGGCCGCCGCGCTCGCGAACCTCGCGATCCTGGAGCGCGAGAACCTGGTCGGCAATGCGGCGGAAGTGGGCAAGTATTTCGGCGCAAAGCTGCGCGACGCCTTCGGTGCGCATCCGCTCGTCGGCGAGGTGCGCAGCGTCGGCATGCTGGCCGCGCTCGAATTCATGGCCGACAAGGATGCGCGCACGCCGTTCGATCCCGCGCTGAAGATCGGTGCGCAGGTGTCGGCTGCCGCGCTGCAGCGCGGCGTGATCGCGCGGGCGATGCCGCATGGCGACATTCTCGGCTTTGCACCGCCGCTCGTGATGACGCGCGAGGAAGCCGACGAGATCGTCGGGATCGTGAAGGATGCGGTGGATGAAGTTGCGGAGCGGAACCTGTCTGCCGTCGCGTGATATTCGAGCGGTCCTGATGCGTTTCGACACGCGAGGTGACGCCGCCGCATGCAAGTGCGGCGGCGTTCTTTCTTGCCGGTACGGTGCGGGAAAACGTCAATGCGTGGTGTACGGTGCGCGCCGGCTACCAATCGTCAATCAGTAATCCCACACGACCGGAACGAAACGGAAGCCGTCGCCGTTCCGTGCAACATGCCCGATGGACGGGAACGCGACATGCGCCGCGGCCAGCAGCGAACCGGTTTCAGCCGCTTCGTTGAACAGCGCGAGACGCACGTCGACCGCCGCGTCCGGATCATGTTCGAAGCCGTTTTGCCAGTCGGGATTGTCGAAGTTGACTTCGAAGATCGCGTCGCCCGCGAACGTCAGCTTTTCCCCGTTCGATGCGATGTCGACCACGCAGTGCCCCGGCGTATGCCCGCCCGTCACGCGCGCCGACACGCCCGCGGCGACTTCCACGGTGCGGTCGAATTGCACGATGTTTTCACCATAAAGTTCGACGAACCTCGCCGCCGCCTTGCGCAGCGCGGGCGGAACGGTTTCCGGCATCACCGTCTTGCTGAAGTCCGGATTCTTCCAGAACGCCACTTCCGCTGCCGATACGTGAATGCGTACGTCGGGGCGCAGCTTCGCCTTGACGCCGTCGACGTTCAGCCCGCCGACGTGATCCATGTGCATGTGCGTGATCACGATATCGGTGATCGCGGCCAGGTCGATGCCGGCCGATTCCACGCGCATCACCGAGCGCCCGGCGCGCGTGAAGTATTCGAAGCCATCGCCCACGCCCGAATCGATCAGGATCAGGCGATCGGCGCTGCGCACGAGCGCGATGTTGAGCGCCCAGTCGAACATGTCGCGTTGCAGGAAACGGCCGTCGAACCAGGCGTTGCGGTCCGCTTCGCTCACATTGGTGGACATGGTGGAAGTCGGCAGCGGCAGCACGCCGTCGCTGATCAGCACGACATCGACATCGCCGATGCGCACGGCGTAGCGGGACGGAACGAGCTCGCCTGAACCTTCGTTGCCCAGGCGGGCGATGACCGGCCGGACGTTGCGGATGGGTGCGTTCATGTTCAGTAATCCTGTTCTTCGAGTGAGGTAGTCCGCACTGCGCGGTGCAGGGCGGTTCGCGAGCGCGATCGTGAAGGTCGCGCTTCGGTGCGCCCGGATTCCGATCGAGCGTGTCAGCGATTGTAGTGACGGCCCACCCGCGCCAACAGCGTTGCACGTGCGCACATCGTGTTGTCCGGACGACAACAATCCGGCAGCGGCCTTCGCCGCCCGAAATGCACATCGCCCGCCGTCCGTTGCCGGAAGGCGGGCGATGCAATGGATGCCGTTTATGGGAAGCCGGGCGCCGCCGGCGTGCGGGTCAGCCTGGTTGACCAGGGAGCGTTTCTCCGCGCAGCGAACACCCGCGCGTCTCGATGTCCGCCAGCAGCGCGATCAACCCGACCGCGCACGCGGCCATCATGTAGTACGCGGGAATCAGCGCGTTGCCGGTCTTGCCGATCAGCCAGTCAAAGCCCTCAGCCGATATGCCGCGATCGCCCGCCCGGTACGACATCGCGACAAGCTTGCTACGCTTACGCGAGATACCCCGTTACGCCATCCCAAAGCAGTTTCATTGCGGCCAGTACCAGCAGCCCGTAGCAGGCTCGATAAACCTGGCGTTGATCCAGTTTCGCGTGAAGCCGCCAACCGGCGACGACACCAGCGGGAATGGCACACAGGCAGACCATCATCACGATCCAGACATTGCCCGTCGGCCTGGCCAGCAGCAGCCATGGCACTGCCTTGGTCGCGTTACCCACGGTAAAGAACATGCTTGTCGTCCCCGCATAGACTTCCTTGCCGAGGCCGAGCGGCAGCAGATACATGGCAAGAGGCGGGCCGCCCGAATGCGCGACCATCGTGGTCACGCCGGAGGCAAGGCCCGCCGTGATCGCCTTCGGCGTGGAACGCGGACGGACCGTCAATGCTGCGCCTCCGACCCACCACAGTCCGACGAAGATCAGCGTGATCGCCGCCATCACGATCGCGATCGCGCGGTGGTCGAGGAGTCGGAAGGTCAGATAGCCGACGCCGATGCCCGTCACGAGTCCCGGCAAAAGCAGCATCAGGTCCGGCTTCGACCATGTCGAAGGTTTCCAGTAGCGCAGTGCGAACAGATCCATTGCGATGAACAGCGGTGCGAGCATTCCGCCCGCGGTCACCGGATCCATCACCAACGACAGCAACGGAATGCCGACGATCGAAAAGCCGCCGCCGAAGGCCCCTTTCATGAACGAGATCAGGAACACGCCCGCAAAGGCGATCAGTATCGTGATGAGGGTCAGTTGCAGATCCATTCCGGTCGACGAAATCATCACGATGACCTCGCGCGGTCGACGTCACACACGCCCAACAGGCGTGAAGGCCCCGTCGTCCTTCTCGCAGACGCAGGGTGGGCGGTCATCGAAGCGGTGAAAGGCATATTGCGTCTCCATGAATGCTCCGAGGACAATTCGGCGCTGCGCGGATTTCGTCGAAACGAGGCGCATGCATATTGGCCGTGGAAGCTGGGTAATCCCGATACAATCGGGCGATGAAGACAGAATGCACCGGCGTCAGACTCGGTACAATCAAAACATTGATCTCGGTGCAATATATATTGAACTCGGTGCATTGAATGTCAAAGTCCGAATACCTGAAGTTGGCCGACACGATCGCCGCAGACATTGCTGACGGAACGCTCAGGCCGGGCGACCGGCTTCCGCCACAGCGCAATTTCGCGGACCAGCGAAAGATCGCCGTGTCGACGGCCAGCAGGGTCTATGCAGAGTTGTTGCGGCGAGGGCTCGTCGTCGGCGAGGTCGGGCGGGGAACGTTCGTTTCGGGCGACGCAAGGCGCGGCGCAGCGGCGCCGGGTGAGCCGCGTGATGTTCGGATCGATCTGGAGTTCAATTACCCGATACTTCCCGACCAGACGACACTCATCGCGAGAAGCCTGAGCGGGCTCGAAAGCGTTGCGGAGCTCGCGAGCGCCCTGGGTCAGGCAACCAGCAGCGGGACGCCCGCTCTCAGGAACGTCTCCGCCGCATGTCTGGCGGGCAATGGTTGGGCGCCTTCTCCCGAGCAGCTGGTCTTCACGGGGAACGGACGACAGAGTATTGCCGCCGCGGTTGGCGCCATTGTTCCGACGGGCGGGCGCTGCGGCGTCGAAACCTTGACCTACCCGTTCATCAAGGGCATCGCGGCTCGCCTCGGTATCACGCTGGTCCCACTCGCGATGGACGAAGGCGGCGTGCGCCCCGACGCCGTACTCAAGGCGCACCGGGACGCGAATCTTTCGGCGATCTACATTCAGCCTGCCATCCAGAATCCGTTGGGCATGACGATGAATGCCGCGCGACGGGAAGATCTGTTGCGCGTCGTGGAAAAGCTCGGCATTCCTGTCATCGAGGACAACGTGTACGGCTTCCTCGACGACCAACCGCCGCTTGCCGCCCTCTCACCGGACAATTGCGTCGTGATCGACAGCTTGTCGAAGAAGGTGGCGCCGGGGTTGACGCTCGGCTTCATCGTGTCGCCGCATCGGTTGCGTGAAACCGTGATGGCGTCGGTGCGCTCGGGCGGATGGACGGCATCGGGATTTGCATTTGCCGCCGCGCAGCGATTGATGAGCGACGGTACGGTTGCCGAACTCGCCCGACTGAAACGCATCGATGCGGTGGCCCGTCAGAAGCTGGCCGCCGACCGTCTGTCGGATTTCGACATTCAGACGAACGGCAAATGCTTTCATCTGTGGTTGACGCTGCCGGCCCATTGGCGCTCGCAGGCGTTGGTCGCAGCGGCAGCCCGGCGAGACATCGCGTTGACGCCCTCGACCACCTTTGCAGCCGCGCCCGGCCATGCGCCGAACGCCGTCAGGCTTGCGCTTGCCGCACCCACGATGGACCAGCTCGACGCGGGTCTGCTCACGCTGAGCGGAATCCTGAATGCAAGAGAAGAGGATTTCGATTCGACCGAATAAGGTCTGCGCCGGAGACTCTGGATTGGCCTCTCGCGCGTGATTGTCGGACAGTCATTCGGCGCCGACACCCCCAACGGTCAAGCCGCATCGATTCAGGCGCACGCACTCGCGAACCTCGGACCGGCACATCTGGCCGAGCCGAAACCGCGATCCCGGCGGCTTGAAGATACGGCCGACGCCACAGCCAACAGCGACCAAATGCTTCGCATTCCTGTAAGATTCGGGCGAGCCAACGGCCGTCAATTCCGTCGACGGCCAACGGCTGCTTCTGGCCGAAGCGCATCAGAACCGCGGCGGCCGTCGACCCCTCCCGAAACGAACATCGCCCGCCTCCGTTTCCGGAAGGCGGGCGATGAAGGTTGTCGCTTATGGGAAGCCGGAGGCGATCCTTCGCGAATGCGTCAACCCGGTTGTCCCGGCACGGCTTCCCCCCGCAGCGAACACCCGCGCGTCTCGATGACCGCCAGCAGCGCGATCAACCCGACCGCGCAGGCAGCCATCATGTAGTACGCGGGAATCAGCGCGTTACCGGTCTTGCCGATCAGCCAGTCGTTGACGATCGGCGCGGTGCCGCCGAACAGCGACGTCGACACGTTGTACGCGATCGCCATGCCCGCATAGCGGACGTGGGTCGGGAACATCGCCGGGAACATCGCGGAAATGGTGGCGAGCTGCGGCACGTAGAGCACGCCGAGCACCGCGAAGCCGATGAACGCGCCGAGCGGGCCGTGCGTCATCAGCGTGAACATCGGCACGGCCGCGACGAACAGCCCGACGAGCGAGAACCACCACATCGTCTTGCGGCCGACGCGGTCCGACAGCCAGCCGGCGAACGGCAGCAGCACCATCATCGCGAGCATGCCGATCAGCGGAATCAGCAGCGACATGTTCTCGCTCACGCCGAGTTCCTTGTGCATGTAGGTCGGCATGTACGCGAGCAGCACGTAGTTGACGACGTTCAGCGCGACGACCAGCCCGCCGAGCAGCAGCAGCGGCTTCGCATAGCGCACCAGCAGCAGCCGGATCGGCAGCGCGGCGGTGGCGCTTTTCTCGCGGCGGTGCGCCTGTTCCTCCAGCTCGCGGAACACCGGCGTTTCCTCGAGGCGCGAGCGCAGGTAGAAGCCGATCAGGCCGAGCGGCGCCGCGACGAGGAACGGCAGGCGCCAGCCCCACGCATGCATCGCCGAATCGCCGAGCAGCAGTGCGAAGCCGAGCATCAGGAACGCGCCGAGCGAGAAGCCGGCGAGCGTCGCGAATTCGAGGAAGCTGCCGCACAGGCCGCGCCGCGAATCGGGTGCGTATTCGGCGATGAAGGTCGCCGCACCGCCGTATTCGCCGCCGGTCGAGAAACCTTGCACCATGCGCAGCACGATCAGCGCGGCCGGCGCGAGCCAGCCGGCCGTCGCATAGCTCGGCAGCACGCCGACGAGCAACGTGGCGCCCGACATCGTCAGGACCGTCAGCGCGAGCACGCGCTTGCGGCCGAGCCGGTCGCCGAGCGGCCCCCAGAACAGGCCGCCGAGCGGGCGGATCAGGAACGAGATCGCGAACGTGCCGAGGGCGAACAGCGTCGCGCTTGCGGTATTGCCGGGAAACAGCGCGGCGGAAATGTACGCGAGGCCGTACGCGTAAATGCCGTAATCGAACCATTCGGTCGCATTGCCGAGGGCCGCGGCCGCGATCGCGACCCGCGGCAGGCTGTGCGGCTCGTCGCCGCGCTGGGTGGTCGCGTCGTCGGGAATCGACGACGCGGCGGAAACGGAAGTCCACGATGGCACGTATCGCATGAGGGGTCCTCGCTATCAGCATGCGCCCGGGCGGGCGCCGACGAGGATCAAAGTAATCCCGCCAATTTGCGATGCCGGATGTCATAGGACGATGTGGGAATCGGGGTTTTCCCGCGCCGGGGCGGCGCGCGGAGGCTGTGGCCGGCTCGTCGCGGCGCCGGCTGGCGAACGGCGGTAAGCTGCGCGCTGCCACGCCGGATTCCTCGGACCGTGCCGCGCGTGGCGTCCCTTTTTTCACCCTTGATCAGGAGCGCATATCGTGGCGACCTACATCGTCTTTACGCGGGAAAGCACGCAGGACCAGCATGAGCTCGACATCTACGCGAGCCAGGTCGGCGCGACCCTTGCCGGCCATCCGGTGAAGGTGCTCGCCGCCTACGGGCCGCAGGAAATCCTCGAAGGCGAAGGCCCGGAAGGCGTCGTGATCGTCGAGTTTCCGTCGAAGGAGGCCGCGCACGCGTGGTATCGCGGCCCCGAATACCAGGCGGTCGTCCAGCACCGGTTCAAGGGCGCGCGCTATCGCGCGGTGCTGGTCGAAGGCGTCTGAGCGCGGCTGCGCGCGCCCGTTACCGCACGTGCGGCAGCAGCGCGCGCAGCCAGTACGACACGGCCACCGCGCCGCCGTCCGGCGTGCCGATCGCGCGCTCGCCGAGATAGCTGGCCCGTCCCGCGCGCGGCGTCATGCGCGTCGTTTCCTCCGCGCCTCGTTCCGCCGCTTCGACGGCCGCCGCCCAGGCGCTCGCGGGATCGCGATCGCCGTCGAGCGCGCGGCCGAATGCGTCGACGGCCGGCACCAGCGCATCGAGCATCGTCCGGTCGCCCGCCTGCGCGCCGCCGAGTTCGCTGATCGCATCCACCGCCGCGCGGAACGCCGCGGCCCAGTCGCGCGGCGACGGCTCGGCGCTATCGGCGCCATCGGCCAGCCGGCGCGACGCGCGCAGCAGCGCGGTCGCATAGAACGGGCCGGAGCTGCCGGCGATCGCGCGGCGCAATGCGGCGCCGAGCGCCGCGAGCGCACCGGCCGGCGTGCCGTACGCGGTGTCGGGCAATTCGAGGATCGCCTGCGCGGCACGCCGCATGCTCGCACCGAGATCGCCGTCGCCGGCTGCCGCGTCGAGATCCGTCAGCGTCTGCTCGTGGTCGATCAGCGTCTGCGCCACCGCGTGTAGCGCCGGTCGCAGGCGCGCGGCGCACGCGCGGCCGGCCGCATCGAGCGGCGGCGGCGGCGCGTCCTGCGCCACGGCCGCGGCCATGCGAATCCGCGTGTTCACAAGGCCGCCGCCCGGCCAGGCGCGCGCTTGCGTCGGCGCGTCGAGCAGTGCCGCGCGTTCGTCGTTCAGCCGCAGCACCGAGATCGAGCAGCCCGGCATGTTCAGCGCGGACAGGAACGTACCGGCCCATGCGCGCGCGACGACGATGCCGCGCCGGCTCAGGTTGTCGAACGCGGCGCGCAGCACGATCGCGAGCTCCATGTCCGGCGTTGCGCCGAGGCCGTTGACGAACAGCGCGACGCGTTCGTCGCGGTCGAGCACGAGATCGGCGACGATGCTCGACAGCAGCGTGTCGGCCAGCGCATCGGCCGGCAGCGGCGCGCGGCGCTCGACGCCTTTCTCGCCGTGGATGCCGAGGCCCAGTTCGATCTCGTGATCGGCGAGGCTGAAGCCCGACTTGTCGGCGCCCGGGATCGTGCAGCCGTCGAGCGCGACGCCCATCGTGCCGAGCTCGGCCGCCGCGTCGCGCGCGATGCTCGCGACGCGGGCCAGCGGCAGTCCGCGCGCGGCGGCGGCGCCCGCGAGCTTGTGGATCAGCACGGTGCCGGCGATCCCGCGTCGCTGGCCGCGCTCGACGCGGCCGCGCAGCGACACGTCGTCGGCGACGATGACGGTTTCGACCGGAATGCCTTCCGCGCGCGCCAGTTCGGCGGCGAGTCCGAAATTGAGCCGGTCGCCGGTGTAGTTCTTCACGATCAGCAGCGCGCCGTTCGGGCCGGCGCTCGCGCGGATCGCGGCGAGCACGGCGTCGGTCGACGGCGACGTGAACACTTCGCCGCACACGGCCGCGCTCAGCATCCCTTCGCCGACGTAGCCGCCATGCGCGGGCTCGTGGCCGCTGCCGCCGCCGGACAGGATCGCGACCGGCCGCTGCGACGGCTCCGGCAGCGGCTGGCGGACGAGCACGTGCTCGTCGCCGAGGATCGCGAGATGCGGCGATTGCCGTGCGATGCCTTCCAGCATTTCTCGCACGACGTCGGACGGGCGGTTCACAAGCTTTTTCATGGCGACGGATTCCGGACGGGTGAACAGGGCTCGGCCGGGCGCGCACGGGCGCCGGACGGCTTTCGTGTTGCGGAGGATCGTGCGTGCGTCGTTGCCGGTCGCGGATGGCCGCGTAACGGGTGACCGGATGCGGGGTGGACAACGAAGCGTACGCTTCGCGCCAAGATACATCAGGTTCGGACGTTGCGGCACGGATCGCGCTGCGATGGCGCGATGGCGCCGGGCGGAACGGCGGCGCGTGCCGGGTGCCGCTATTTCAGCGCGGTGATTGCCTTCGCGCGGATCAGCCGGGCGCGCAGCACGTTGCGGCTGATGCCGAGCAACTGCGCGGCGCGGATCTGGTTGCGGTGACTGAATTCGAACGCGACACGCATCACGGTGTCCTCGATGTGTTCGAACAGGTTGCCGTGCCCGTCGTCGAACAGGTCGCGCAGCGCATGCTCGAGCGCCGCCTGTGCATCGGCGGACGAATCGGTTGCCTGCGCGGCCACGGCCGGCACACACGGCGGCGCGATGTGCAGGTCGGTGTCCTGCAGCACGTCGTGACGGCTCACGAGTAGCGCGTGATGAATCACGTTCTCCAGTTCGCGGATATTGCCGGGCCAGCCGTGCGCCTGGAGCCGTCGCTCGGCGCGCGGATCGATACGGCGCGGGCCGCCGCCGAGCCGGTCGCGGTAAATGTCGAAGAAGTGGCGCGCGAGCGGCAGGATGTCGCCCGGGCGATCACGCAACGGCGGGACCGCGAGTTGCACGACGTTGAGCCGGTAGAACAGGTCGCCGCGAAACTGCCCGGCTGCGACCGCCTGTTGCAAGTCGACGTTGGTCGCCGCGACCACCCGTACGTCGACCGGAATCCCGGTGCGCGAACCGAGCCGCACGACCTCGCGCTCCTGCAGCACGCGCAGCAGCTTGACCTGCATCGCGAGCGGCAGGTCGCCGATTTCGTCGAGAAACAGCGTGCCGCCGTGCGCGGCTTCGAACCAGCCGGGCTTCGCGCTGAAAGCGCCGGTAAACGCGCCTTTCTCGTGGCCGAATAGTTCGCTATCGACGAGCGTTTCGGAGAAGGCGCCGCAGTTCACCGCGACGAACGGCCCGTCGCGACGGGCGCCGAGCTCGTGCACGTGGCGCGCGATCAGTTCCTTGCGGGTGCCCGTCTCGCCGACGATCAGCACGTTCGCGTCGCTCGGTGCGACGCGGCGAACCTGTTCGAGCAGCGCGAGCGAACGCGGATCGGCGAACACCTGCGCGTGCGCACGGGCCTGCGCGTGACGTTCGGGCAGCGTAAGCACCGGCGCCGCGGCTTGAAGGCCTGCGGGGTCGCGGGAAGCGGCAACGACACGAAGATTGAGCGGGCGCGGCGATGCGGAAATGGAAGTCATGGCGATGAACCGTTGGATGGCCGGGCAATGCGGGCCGGCTGCTGCGTGATCAGCAAAGTGTTGAACGTTTCGCCGCGCGCGAAAAGCATCGATTTCTGATAACCAAAGCGCGATTGCTGCGGAACCCGCAATGGCGCGGAAGAGCGGCGGGGCAGCGATGCCGCAGCATCAAATTCAGCGCTATCGTGCGTGGTGCGCTGCTGCCTGACCAGCAGCGCATCAGCAGGCCCGCTGCACCGGATTCATCGCGTGACGGAATATCGATGTGACGCGCGAACTGGAACGCTTTCCACTGTCGCGCATTTGGTCGAGCGTCATTTCTGACGGGCGATGGCGAGAAACTTTGCGGTGCAGACGGAATTTCCGTCACGCAGTCGCACCAATGGCACGCTCCTTGCTGACCCGAACCGGTATCGCCGCATTGCACGCGGCTCCACCACGGGAACGCATTGCATGAGCCACACCCTCAACGTCGTCGCGATATCGGGCAGCCTGCAGCGGCCGTCGCGCACGCTCGCGCTGACCGACGCGATCGTCACGGCGCTCGGCGCCGCGCTGCCGATCGAGACGCGATTGATCGAACTCGGCGAGATCGGCAGCCGGCTGGCCGGCGCGCTCACGCGTGCGCAGGTACCGCCTGATCTCGATGCGCTGATTCGCGCGATCGAGACGGCTGACGCACTCGTCGTCGCGAGCCCGGTGTATCGCGCGTCGTACACGGGCCTCTTCAAGCACCTGTTCGACCTCGTGCGCCACGACGCACTCGTCGACGTGCCGGTGCTGCTCGCGGCCACCGGCGGCAGCGAGCGGCACGCGCTCGTGATCGACCATCAGTTGCGCCCGCTGTTCAGCTTCTTCCAGGCGCGCACGCTGCCGATCGGCGTGTATGCGTCCGAAAGCGATTTCGACCAGTACCAGATCGCCAGTCCGGCGTTGCGCGAGCGCATCGCGCTCGCCGTGAATCGCGCGGTGCCGCAACTGCGCGCGCCCGCGCTTTCCGCCGCGGCCGCGTAAGCCGCTTTTTTTCGTTTCCCCTTCGACCAGGACACCTTCATGAGCCTTCCCGACCCTTCCGCCGATGGCGTCAAATTCGCGTACTGGGTGCCGAACGTCAGCGGCGGCCTCGTCGTCAGCACGATCGAGCAGCGCACCGACTGGAGCCTCGAATACAACCAGAAGCTCGCGCGCACGGCCGAGGCGGCCGGCTTCGACTACGCACTGAGCCAGATCCGCTTCACGGCCGGCTACGGCGCCGAATACCAGCACGAGTCGGTGTCGTTCAGCCAGGCGCTGCTGCATGCGACGACGAAGCTCAAGGTGCTCGCCGCGATCCTGCCGGGGCCGTGGCATCCGGCCGTTGTCGCGAAGCAACTCGCGACGATCGACCACATTTCGAACGGGCGCATCGCGATCAACGTCGTGAGCGGCTGGTTCAAGGGCGAATTCACCGCGATCGGCGAGCCATGGCTCGAGCACGACGAACGCTATCGACGCTCGAAGGAATTCATCCAGGCGCTCAAGGGTATCTGGACGCAGGACAATTTCACGTTCAAGGGCGACTTCTACCGCTTCAACGATTACACGCTGAGCCCGAAGCCGGTGCAGAAGCCGCATCCGGAAATCTTCCAGGGCGGCAGCTCGCGCGCGGCGCGCGACAACGCGGCGAGCGTGTCGGACTGGTATTTCACGAACGGCAATACGCCGGAGAACCTGAAGGCGCAGATCGACGACATTCGCGCGAAGGCGGCGGCGAACAACCATCGCGTGCGGATCGGCGTCAATGCATTCGTGATCGCGCGCGACACCGAGGAAGAGGCGAAGGCGGTGCTCGACGACATCATCCGGCATGCGCACGTCGAGGCCGTGCACGCGTTCGGCGATGCGGTGAAGCAGGCCGGCAAGGCGTCGCCCGAAGGCGAGGGCAACTGGGCGAAATCGACGTTCGAGGATCTCGTGCAGTACAACGACGGCTTCCGCACGAACCTGATCGGCACGCCGCAGCAGATCGCCGAGCGGATCGTCGCGCTGAAGGCGATCGGCGTCGATCTCGTGCTGGCCGGGTTCCTGCATTTCATCGAGGAAGTCGAGTATTTCGGCAAGCGCGTGCTGCCGCTCGTGCGCGAACTCGAGGCGCAGCGGCAGGCCGTTGCCGCGTGACGCCCCGCCGCCAGCGCGCAGCCCGCGATCGTGCGGGCGCGCGCGGCGGCACGATGCTTATGCGATGCCCGCCGACTTCGACGCCTCGACGAGCATTTCCACGCCGAGGCCGCCGAGTACCGCGCCCATCGCCCAGCGTTGCGCGAGCAGCAGCGTCGGGCGGCCGTGCAGGAACTTCGCCAGGCTGCCCGAGCAGATCGCCACCAGCCCGTTGGCCGACGCGAACGCGGCAATCAGCAGCGAGCCCAGAAACAGCGACTGGCCGAACACGCTGCCATGCCCGTAGTCGATGAACTGCGGCAACAGCGACACGAACAGCATCGCGAGCTTCGGGTTCAGCACGCTGGTCGTCGCGCCCATCGCGAGCAGCCGCAGCGGCTGCTCGTTCGGCAGCGTCTTCACCTCGAACGGCGAGCGGCCGCCGGGCCGCACCGCCTGCCATGCGAGGTACAGCAGATAGGTCGCCCCGACCGTGCCCAGCACGCTGCCCGCATAGGGCACGCTCATGAACAGCGTCGTGATGCCGAACGCCGCGGCGAACATGTAGAACAGGTAGCCGAGCATCACGCCCGCGAGCGAAACGAGGCCCGCCGCCCGCCCTTGCGCGATCGAGCGCGACATCACGTAGACCATGTTCGGCCCCGGCGTGACCGCGAGCATGCCGCCGATGACGAGAAACCCGTAGAGCGATCCGGACGTTTGCATGTTTTCCGCTTCCTGCGTCGAATGAGTGCTGACGGAGTTCATTGTCCGGCGCTGGAGGTGAACAGTAAAACGGGATAAACTGAATCGATTGATCAGTTTTTCTGAACCGAAATGAAGAAGCTCGACCTCGATGTGCTCGCGATGGTGGTGGCCGTCGCGGAATCCGGATCGTTCGCGCAGGGCGCGCAGGCCGTGCACCGGTCGCCGTCGGCGGTGAGCATGCAGATCAAGACGCTGGAAGACGCGCTCGGCAAGCCGCTGTTCATCCGCGACACGCGCAACGTGACGCCGACCGACGACGGCAGGATGCTCGCCGACTATGGCCGCCGGATGCTCGCGATGCGCGACGAGGCGTGGGCGTCGATCGTGCGTCCGGAGATCCGCGGCCGCGTGACGATCGGCGTGCCCGACGACTACATCTCGTCGCTGCTGCCGCAGGTGCTCGGCAAGTTCGCCGCGATGCATCCGCGCGTGGAAGTGCGTGTGATCGGCCAGCCGAGCAGTGCGCTCGTGCCGATGCTGAAGGACAACACGGTCGATCTCGCGTGCCTGACCCGCGTCAAGGGCGTGTCCGGCGAGCTGATCCGGCTCGAGCCGATCGTCTGGACGGGATCGCCGAAGCGGAACGTGTGGGAAGAGCGGCCGCTGCCGGTTGCGCTGTTCTCGCACGGCAGCATGGCGCGCGACCATGCGATCAAGGCGCTGAACCGGCGGAAGATTCCGTTCCGGATGTCGTACGAAAGCCCGAGTTTCCTCGGGCTGCTCAGCATGGTCGAGGCCGGCCTTGCGATCGCGCCGCTCGCGCGCTGCTGCGTGCCCGATCACCTGTTGCTGCTGTCGGAGAGCCACGGGCTGCCGTCGCTCGGCGAACTCGAGGTCGTGCTCGCGCGCAGCGCGCAGTCCGCGCGCCCGCCATGTGACTACCTCGCCGAGCAGATTCTCGGCGAATGGCGGGCCTGACCGGCACGTCGCCGGCGGCGCGTCAACACGACGTCAGCAGCCATTCGCGAAACGCGACCAGCGACGGCAACGTTTCGTTGCCCGGCGGATAGACGAGGTAATAGCTGCGCTGGCTGGTAATCGCGTCGCCGATCGACACGAGCTCGCCGCGGCTCAATTCGTCCTCCACCAGCACCTTCGGCACCAGCCCGATCCCCATTCCCGCGCGCACGGCCTGGATCAGGTGCGACGTCAGCTCGAAACTCGGACCGATCCGCATCTGGCGATGATCGAGCCGATAGTGCGAGAACCACTCTGCCCAGGCCTGCTGATTGCTCGTCACGCCCAGCAGCGTCTGCTTTGCGGCCCAGGCCGGCGTGCGCGTGTCGGCCTTGCGGCCGCGGCCCGTGTCGGGCGGCGCGATCGCGATCAGGAACTCGTTGTACAGGCGGTGCGCGTACAGGCCCGGCCAGTCGCCCGCGCCGACGGTGATCGCCGCGTCGAGATCGTCGTGGAGGAAATCGACCGCGCCGATCCTTGAATGAAGGTGCACGGTCACGCCCGGATGCGCGGCGTAGAAGCCGTGCAGGTGCGGCAGCAGCCACTTCGAGCCGAAGGTCGGCAGGGTGGCCAGCCGCAGCGTGCCGGCGCCGGCCTGGTGCGACATCGCCTGCAGCGTCGCGCCGCGGATGCGCCCGAGTGCGCCGCTCAGCTCGGCGAAGTAGCGGCGGCCGACTTCGGTCAGCTTGACCGAGCGGCCCTCGCGCCGGAACAGCGGCACGCCGAGCTGATCCTCGAGCGTCTGCACCTGCCGGCTGATCGCGCTCTGGCTCAGCGACAGTTCTTCGGCCGCACGCGTGTAGCTTTCATGCCGCGCGGCGGCCTCGAACACGAGCAGCAGCGACATCGACGGGGTGAGGCGGCGGTAATTCATGAGTTTTATGCAAGCTTCGCCGGGTAAGAATTCGTTTGTTTCTGGCGGAATATAGAAAGATACTGCAATTCCCGGTTGTGCGGAAACTTGCCAAAAAATCATGTTTTGGCGTGCGCGAACCGGCCGGCTCCACCCACATTGCGCCTTTGCCCCATGTCGATCGCCCCGTTGCCCCGTCCCGCCAGCCCGTCCGCGAACGTTTACCGCGATTTTCTCGCCGCGCTGCAGGCCGCCGGCTTCGCCGGGGAAATCCGCGCGGACCACGCGAACCGGACCGTGCAAGCCACCGACAACTCGATCTACCAGCGCCTGCCGCAGGCGGTGATCTGCCCCGCGCATGCGGATGACGTCCAGCTGCTGGCCCGGCTGCTGGCCGAGCCCGCGCACCGTGACGTCGTGGTGGCCGCGCGCGGCGGCGGCACCGGCACCAACGGGCAGTCGCTGACCGACGGCATCGTCGTCGACCTGTCGCGCAACATGAACCGGATCCTCGAAATCAACGCGCAAGCGCGCTGGGTGCGCGTCGAGGCGGGCGTCGTCAAGGATCAGCTCAATGCGGCGTTGAAGCCGCACGGGCTGTTCTTCGCGCCGGAGCTGTCGACGTCGAACCGTGCGACCGTCGGCGGGATGATCAACACCGACGCGAGCGGGCAGGGCAGCTGCACGTACGGCAAGACGCGCGACCACGTGCTCGAACTCGATTTCGTGCTGATGGGCGGCGAACGGCTGCACAGCGACGCACTCGACGATGACGAACTGGCGCGCCGCTGCGCGCGGCAGGACCGCGTCGGCAAGGTGTATCGCACCGCGCGGCGCATCAGCGACGACAAGGCCGCGCTGATCGACGCGAAATTTCCGAAACTCAATCGCTGCCTGACCGGCTATGACCTCGCGCACCTGCGCGAACCCGACGGCCGCTTCAACCTGAACAGCGTGCTGTGCGGCGCGGAAGGGTCGCTCGGCTTCGTCGTCGAGGCGAAGCTCAACGTGCTGCCGATTCCGAAATATTCGGTGCTGGTCAACGTGCGCTACGCGGGCTTCATGGACGCGCTGCGCGATGCGCGCGCGCTGCTCGAACTCGCGCCGCTGTCGATCGAGACGGTCGACTCGAAGGTGCTGATGCTCGCGATGAAGGACTTCGTGTGGAGCAGCGTGGCCGAGTATTTCCCGCAGGACGACGCGCGTCCGACTCTCGGCATCAACCTGATCGAATTCAGCGGCGACGACGAACACGACGTCGACGCACGCGTGCGTGCGTTCGTCGATCATCTGCGCACCGATACGAGCGTGGAGCGTCTCGGCCATACGCTGGCGGCCGGCGACGACGCGGTGAAGCGCGTGTATGCGATGCGCAAGCGCGCGGTCGGCCTGCTCGGCAACGTGCAGGGCGAGGCGCGGCCGCAGCCGTTCGTCGAGGACACCGCGGTGCCGCCCGAGAACCTCGCCGCGTACATCGCCGAATTCCGCGCGCTGCTCGACGGCCACGGGCTGCAGTACGGGATGTTCGGCCACGTCGATGCCGGCGTGCTGCACGTGCGTCCGGCGCTCGACATGAAGGACCCGAAGCAGGCCGCGCTGGTGCGGCCCGTGTCGGATGCGGTGGCCGAGCTCACGCAGCGCCATGGTGGCCTGTTATGGGGCGAGCACGGCAAGGGCGTGCGCTCCGAATATGCGCCGGCGTTTTTCGGCGAGCTGTATCCGTCGCTGCAGCAGCTGAAGGCCGCGTTCGATCCGCACAACCAGTTCAACCCGGGCAAGATCGCGACGCCGCCGGACCCCACGCTGCGGCTGCTGAAGATCGACGAGGTGCCGACGCGCGGTGATCACGACCGGCAGATCGACGAGCGCGTGTGGCAAAGCTACGGCACTGCGATGCATTGCAACGGCAACGGCGCGTGCTACAACTTCGATCCGGACGACGCGATGTGCCCGTCGTGGAAGGCGACGCGCGAACGCGTGCAGTCGCCGAAGGGGCGCGCGTCGCTGATGCGCGAATGGTTGCGTCTGCAAGGGCAGGCCGGCGTCGACGTCGTCGCGGCGGCGCGCACGCGGCAGCCGTTCCTGCGGGGGCTGGCCGAGCGCTGGCGCAACAGCCGCAACGCCCGCAACGCCCGCGATGGCGACGCGGATTTCTCGCACGAGGTGTACGACGCGATGGCCGGGTGCCTCGCATGCAAGTCGTGCGCGGGGCAGTGCCCGGTCAAGGTCAACGTGCCCGAGTTTCGCTCGCGCTTTCTCGAGCTGTATCACCAGCGTTACCTGCGGCCGTTGCGCGACTACCTGATCGGCTCGCTCGAATTCACGATGCCGTGGATGGCGCGCGTGCCCGCGCTGTACAACGGGCTGATGGGTGCCGGCTGGGTGAGGACGCTGCTCGAGCGCCAGGTCGGCATGGTCGACAGCCCGCTGCTGAGCCGCTTCGATCTCGCGGCCGTGATCCGCGCATGGCGCGTGAAGCCGGCCGACCCGCGTGCGCTCGCCGCGCTGAGCGACGCGCAGCGCGCGCGCAGCGTCGTCATCGTGCAGGACACGTTCACGCGCTATTTCGATACCGAGCAACTGGCGACGCTGATCGAGCTGGCGGCGCGCCTGGGCTTTCAGGTGTGGCTCGCGCCGCTCGCCCCGAACGGCAAGGCGCTGCACGTGCAGGGCTTTCTTCATGCATTCGAAAAGGCGGCGATCCGCAACGCGACGCAACTGGCCGCGCTGGCGCACTCGGGTGTCGCGCTGGTCGGCCTCGATCCGGCGATGACGCTCACGTATCGGCAGGAATACCTGAAGGTGACCGGGCTCACCGACGTGCCGAAGGTCGCGCTGCCGCAGGAATGGTTGCTGGATGCGCTGCCGCAAGCCGGTGCGGGCGGGGCGACGGTTTCATACCGGTTGCTGCCGCACTGCACCGAGAAGACCAATGCGCCCGACAGCGGCAAGCAATGGGCGCAGGTGTTCGCGCGTCGCGGGCTGCGCTTGCAGGTTCAGGCGACCGGGTGCTGCGGGATGTCGGGCACGTACGGGCACGAGGCGCGCAATCTCGCGACGTCGAAGACGATCTATGCGCAGTCGTGGGCCGCGCACGTCGACGGGGCGCAGCAGGAGGGCGAGGCGCTGGCGACCGGGTATTCGTGTCGCAGCCAGGTGAAACGCCTGTCGGCGAAGCAGGTGCGCCATCCGCTGCAGGCGCTGCTCGATCATGTGCGGGCGGTGGGGTGATACCGGGGCGGTGCGGGGCACGCTGGCCGTAAGGGAGCGTCGATCAAGTGTCGCGCGTCGAGCGGCAATCCCCGTGCCGCTTTCGACCTGGGCCGGCGCTGGTCAGGCGCCGGCTTTCGCCGCTTTCCGCGAGCGCGGTTTTTCCGCGGCGGGAAACACGCCGACGCCGCGCGGCCGTTTCGGCTCGATCCGCATTTGCCGGATCACGCGTCGGAAGTCGATCTCGTGCGCGGCCAGCGTACCGATCAGTTTCGCGATGACCGCGAGGTGGGAAGGGACGGTGCCCTTGCTCGAATAGTTGGTGATCGAACTTTCGTTCATCCGGATCAGGCGGGCGAACTCGCGCGCCGTCAACTGCGCCTTCTTCAACTCCTGTTGGAATTCCGCATACGCCATTGCACACATGATGCTTCGTCTCCGTGAATCGGTATTCCGTCCGCGCGGCGCCGGCGCCGACGGGTGGCGTTCCCGTCGTGCCGGCGCCGCGTCGGATTACATCTTCACCTGGTCGAGGAAGGTCTTCTTGCCGCCCTTGTAGCCGTAGATCGAGATGATCCCGTGCGTCAGGTCGCCCTTCGCGTCGAACGTCGTCGTGCCGATCACGCCGTCGTACTTCGTCGCCGGCATCGCCGCGAGGATCTTCGCCGGGTCGGTCGAGTTCGCGCGCTTCATCGCGTCGACCACGATGTAGACCGCGTCATACGCGAACGGTGCATCGAACTTGATGCCCTGGTTGAAGCGCTTCTGGTACTTCGCGAGGAAGCCCGCGCCGCCCGGCATCTTCTCGAGCGCCGCGCCTGCCTGCGAGCACAGCACGTTGTCGGCCGCCGGGCCGGCCAGTTCGGCCAGCGAATCGGTGCACACGCCGTCGCCGGACAGGATCTTCGCGCGCAGGCCGAGCTGCTTCGCCTGCTTCGCGAGCGGGCCGCCGGTGGCGTCCATGCCGCCGTACATGATCGCGTCGGGGTTCTCGCCCTTGATCTTGGTCAGGATCGCGCGGAAGTCGACCGCCTTGTCGTTGGTCGCGTCGTGCGACAGCACTTTCAGGCCGAGCGCCTTCGCCTTCTTCTCGAACTCGTTCGCGAGGCCCTGGCCGTACGCGGTCGAATCGTCGACCACCGCGACGCTCTTCACGCCCTTCGACTGCGCGTAGCTCGCGAGCGCGGGGCCCTGCTGCGCGTCGGTGGCGACCACGCGGTAGGTCGTCTTGAAGCCTTGCTGCGTGTAGGTCGGGTTCGTGGCCGACGGCGAGATCTGCACGATGCCCGCGTCGCTGTAGATCTTCGACGCCGGAATCGACGTGCCCGAGTTCAGGTGACCGATGACGGCGACGACCTTGTCGTCGACGAGCTTCTGCGCAACCTGGGTGGCCTGGCGCGGGTCGGCCGCGTCATCCTGCGCGTCGAATTGCAGCGTGATCTTCTTGCCGCCGATCGTCAGGCCCTTCGCATTGATTTCCTCGACCGCGAGGCGCGCGCCGTTCTCATTGTCCTTGCCGAGGTGCGAGATACCGCCCGTCGTCGGTTCGACGCTGCCGATCTTCACGACCTGGTCGGCCATCGCGCTCGACGCGGCCGCGAACGCGGCGGCTGCCAGTGCAACGGTGATCAGGGGTTTGCAGCGCATGCCGACAGTGCTTCGTTCCATCTGCCATCTCCGAATTGAATGTCTTTCTATTGACGTCTCGACTGGCCGGCTGCGGGGCCGGGGCGGTCGGACGAGTCTCCATACCCATCACGGGCTTCACTTGCATGGCGCCGGGCCGAGTGGCCTGCGTTGCCGCTGGACGTCACGCAATCGTATGAATATATATGAAGCCGCTTTTGCGCGCTGCGGCGAATCCCGTAGCGGGCCGGCGCGGCACGGGTCGACGCCCGGCCGTCGAAGGCTCCGGATGCCGGAAATCGTGCACTGCGGCGAGCCGCAGGTTGCGATTCGCTGTCGTCGGCCTTACGGCCGCATCCATTATTCGGCCGGTCGCCGCGACGAAGCCATGGACACTGACGCGCGGTCAATCGGGAACTGTTCGGTCGATTTGTCTGCACAGTTTGGTCAGTTGCGAATCGCGTATCCGGTTTCGAGGTCATGCATCATCGAGCGCGATTGCTGTTTATATGCAACTAACGGTCAGGTTCGGTAACGCCACGTGAATGGGTGCCGATTGCACCTGCCGAACCATTTATCGGGTTCGGCAGAGACGGGGGCGTGTTGGGCCGGCCCGCGTGTGCTTTCGGAGCGTCGCCATGCAATCCACTACAAGCTCGACCCTATGACCGTCCGCGCAACGCGACGACGATCACCCCTGCAATCGCCAGCAGGCCGCCGCATGCCGTCGCGATGCCGGGCCGCTCGCCTGTCAGCGCCACCGACAGCAGCGTCGCGACCGCCGGCGTCAGGTAGAGAAAGCTGGCCGCGCGCGCCGCGCCGAAGTAGCCGAGTGCGAAGGTCCAGGTCGCGTAACCGAGCGCGGCGGGAAAGACGCCGAGCACCACGACGGCCAGCGCCGTGTCGCGCGACCCGCCGCCGAGCGACACGAGCGCGCCGGGCAACCAGGGCGCGAGCAATACCGCGCCGGCCAGCAGCGTGTACGCGGTGCACGGCAGCGCGCCGTACACGGGAATCAGCCGCCGCTGCAACACGAAATAGCTGGCGGAACACAGCGCCGCGCCGAGGATCAGCGTGCTTCCCGAGCCGAGGACGAGGCCTCCGGGCTGCCCTTGCGCGATCACCGCGATGCCGGCCAGGCTGACCAGCGACCCGAGCCAGCCCCAGCGATTGAAGCGCTCGCGCAGAAACACGGCGGCCAGCAACGCGGTGAAGATCGGCAGCGTGTTCACGATGAAACTCGCCGCGCCGGCCGACACGGTCTGTTCGCCGGTATTGAGCAGTGCGTTGTAGAGTGCGATGCCGAGCAGGCCGCACGCGAGAAAGCGCCACGCATCGGCTTTCGTCGGCAGCGGCGGCCGCCGCCATGCGAGCCACGCGATCACGAGCACCGCCGCGGTCGCGAAGCGCGCCGCCGCGAGCTGCAGCGGCGCGAGGCCGTGCAGGCCGATCCGGATGAACGGGAAGGCGGACGCCCACGAGACGATCGTGAACGCCACCGCGGCTGCCGCGACGAGCGGCTGTCGCGCGCCGCGCGACGTCGATGACGAAAGAGTATTCATGCGGCAATGGTGCGGCGTGGCGAGATGCTAAGCTAGCGCACAGATCAACATCCGGATATGAATATGGCTCACAGCTCGGACGCGCGGCGTGCCGACGGTCCGGCGCGTGCGCGGCAGGTAGCCGGCGGGCTGTCGGTCGCCGCGCCGATGCCGGCCCCGCGGCCGCCGCTCGCGAGCCTGGAGACGGTCTGCACGGTGGCGCGCGAGGGTTCGTTTCTCGCGGCCGCCGACGTCTCCGGCGTCACGCACGGCGCGATCAGCCGACGCGTGGCCGCCGTGGAAAACTGGCTCGGGATGGCGCTGTTCGAACGGCATGCGCGCGGCGTGCGCCTGACGCCGGACGGGCAGCGCTTCGTCGGCCGGATCGAGCAGGCGTTCGCGATCATCGACGGCGCGGCCGATCAGTGGCGCTCGCCGCGTACGCCGCGGCTGGTGCGGATGAGCGTGGTGCCCGCGTTCGCGCAGCTGTGGCTGCTGGAGCGGCAGCCCGCGCTCGAGAGTGAAGCGCCCGCGCTGCGCATCGAGCTCGGCATCGAGCTGCGCAACGTGGATATCGCCGGTGGCGAAGCCGATCTGTCGATCCGCTACGGGCGCGGCAACTGGCGTCGGCTGGAAACCCGTTCGTTCATGCCGGAACGGCTGTATCCGGTCGCGCATCCGCGGCTGGCCGCGCAACTGGCCAGGATGCGCCGCGCAACGGGCGACGCCGCGCTGCTCGACATGCCGTTGCTGCACGATTCCGACGTGACCGGCTGGCGCACGTGGTTCGACGCGCTCGGCATTCCGTTCAAGCCGCGTGCGCAGGATCGCCGGTTCGAGGATTACAACCTCGTGCTGGCGGCGGCCGAAGCGGGGCTGGGCGTGGCGCTTGCGCGCACGCCGCTTGCGGATGCATATCTGAAGCGCAGCGCACTCGTGCGGGTGAGCCGTCACGAGGTCGATTCACTGCTCAGCTATCACTTCGTGCATGCGAAGGGCGAGAATCGGCCGGAAGTCCTCGCGTTGATGGAGCGGATGGTGAGGGCGCTGGGGTAGCGCATACCCGGCGGTTCGCGCAAGCGACCGCTTTGGCACTAGCACCAGCACCAGCACGCGCGTCGCGACTGCGGCCGGCCGCTCGCTCCCGGTTCGTTCGGTCGCGGCCGCCAAATCGTTACAATGCAGCCGCGGAAAACGGCGAGATCGCCGCAGTGAAGCGGAATCGAGCCTTTGCCCGACGGCAGGGCAATCACCAACCATTGCAGTACGGGTTCAAATTTGTACAAAAGGGAACCGATGAATAGACCAGACAAATCGTCGAAGGCGCGTGCGGCGCTGGATCAACTTTTTTCCGGCCTGGCGCCTGCGGACGCGAAGCGCGAATCGCCGCGTCCGGGCAATCCGTTCGCAACGGACGACGAGGTGTCGAGCGCATCCGGCGGTCGCGGCGGCGTGGAAGTCACGTTGTCGACCCGCATCCAGTTGCGCGGTTATCCGAGCGCCGACGCGTTCATGAAACGCATGGCCGAAGCATGGGGCCTCGAGTGGGGTACCTACGACAGCATCCGCGCAGTGGCGACGCTGCCTGCCGGATGGCGCTCGCGCCGGTTGCCGGAAGTCACGCAGATCGTCGACGAACGCGACGTGCTGCGCGCCGAGAGCAGCCTGCAGGGCGGCGAGATGTCGTATCTGAAGGTGCATCCGCGCTACTACATCGATGCGCGCAAGCGTTTCGGCTGGAGCAAGTCGTCGAAGGCGTCCGACGATCCGGATCTCGACGGCCCCGACTGGAACTGCTTCGTGGTCGATCGGGAAAAGTCCGTCGAAGTGCACGAACTGACGACGTCGTCGTTGAAGGCCGACATGGACAATGCGCGGGCGACGCTGCTGAAATGGCTCGACGAGCACTATCCGAAACATCGCGACCCGTTTGCATACTGGTCGGACTGCGAAGGGGCGTCGTAAACCGGTTTGCACGGCGGTTCACTCGATGCATCGACCGGCCCGCCATGAGGGCGATCATTGAAACGAGCGAGTGGGGTCCCGATTCTCTGGGCAGCGTTCGGCGCGGCGGTCGGATCGACCGTCATCGAGCTGCTGCTGTGGGCAATCGCCGGCGATGACGCCGTCCGGAATCTGTTGCGCGACGCGCGCCTCACGGCCGCGATCGTGATGGGGCGAAGCGTGCTCGCTGCGTCCGGCGGCTTCGATCCGCTGGTCATGGGCATGGCGACGCTCGTCCATGCGGCGCTTTCGCTGGTCTATGCGGCCGTGCTGGCACGGCTGGTCCGCAATCTGTCGCGCGTGGCCGCGCTGCTGGCGGGCGGTGCGTTCGGGCTTCTCCTGTACGGCGTGAACCTGTACGGGTTCACGGCGATCTTTCCGTGGTTCATCCCGGTGCGCGGCGCAGTCACGCTGGTCGCTCATCTGATCTTCGGGATCACGGCCGCGGCTGTCTACTCCGTCGCCCGGCGCGACGCTACCGGCTGATCAGGGCATCGATTGCCGACGGTGCCGGCCACCGTCATCCGTATTCCGACCCCTGGAATAACTTGCCGCGCTGTGTCGTTTAGCGCTCAGGAGACCCTGTACGAAGCGAAGCAGCGGCAAGCGGTGAGCGCCGCGCGACGCATCGTGCGCAAGCAAAACGGTGTGTGGGGCGTCGTTGGCGACGCGCGGAATCCAATGGTCGGGGGCAACAACGCAGGAGCCGATCATGTGCAACATGTTTCGATCCGTGACGGGCATCGTCTGTCTCGGCTTTGCGGCGTCCGTCTTCGCGCAAATGGCTGACGATCCAGCGGAGACCGGCGCGAACTGCCGTGCGGTTGTCGCGCAGGCGGACATCGACGGCACGGAGCAGCAGGTCGTGGGGCGCGCGTGTCTGCAAGACGACGGTACCTGGCAGATCGTGCAGAGCGCCGACGGCAGCGTGCTGTGGTACCCGGTGGCGGCCTATCCGTATGCCGATCCGTGGTACTGGGGGCCGCCGCTGTTCATCGGCGCGGGCGTGAGCTTCATCTTCGTCGATCGCTTCCGCCATTTTCACCACTTCGATCACGTCGATCACTTCAATCCGATCGGGCATCGCCGCTTCGGCGTGCCGATGGGCGCGGGGTTCCGGCACGGCGCGTTCCCGGTCGGTGCGGGTCACGGGTTTGGCGGCATGCGGCGACATTAGGCCGGTGATTAGGCTGGCGTTGCGATATCTATTCGAGGCCGGCGTTTCGATGCACGGCATCGGCCTCGTCTTGCTGAAACGCCAAGTTGACCGGAACGTCGTGAGCGCTCATCGCGTTGCCTGCGTGGTGGGTCGGTCATGACCCGCCCGGCGACGATCGTCGTCGCGACGACGCATGCCTATCCGGCGTGCGTGCAGGTCGGTACGATACGCCGTTGTGCTTGCAACCTTCCAGCAAGCCGCTCCGTTGCCGGCGCAACAATCGATCAGTCGCTCAGCCGAGCTTTCCACGCAGATCGTCGAACGGGATCATCACATTCGTGCGATACGCGGGTCGCGCTTTCAATCGTTCGTACCACGCCACGACATGCGGCACGTCGGGCCGCGCGATATCGAGTTCGAAATACCGGTAAAGGTGCGTGCCGGCCGCGATGTCCGCGAGCGTAATCGCGTCGCCCGCGAGAAATGGCTGCCCGGCCAGCACGGTATCGAGCACCCGGAAATACTGCGCGCATTGCGCGATGCTCTGCTCGATGCGCACGGTGTCGCGCTGCTCGGGCGGCGTGCGATAGTAGTCGCGGAACACGCCGTTGAGGAATGCCGGCTGCAGCGTGGTTTGCGCCCAGTCCATCCAGCGGTCCGCCCGCGACTGCTCGGCGGGATCGTCGCGCCAGAAGCCCGGGCGTCCGTGGCGCGCGGCGAGGTAACGCAGGATGCTGTGCGATTCCCACACGACGGTACCGTCGTCGTCGATCACCGGGATGCGTCCGTGCGGGTTCATCGCGAGGAATTCGGGTGTATCGAGCACGCCGAACCGGCCGCCGGCCGGCACGTGGCGATGCGCGAGCGCGAGCTCGTCGACGAGCCACATCACTTTCTGGACATTGAATGCGTTGCGTCGTCCCCATACCGTCAGCATGCCGGGCTTCCTGTGTCATGACGAACGTGAAGAGGGACAGTGTAAACGCGGCAGGCGCGCACCGCGGTGCGCGCCTGCCGGCGATCGTCGTGCAACGTGACGATCAGAACTTGTGGCGAATGCCGACGATCGCGAGTTCCTGCGTATCGGTGCCGGAATTCACGCCGTACGAGCCGACCGACGCGGCCGCTTTCACGGTCGCTCCGCTCGCGTTGAGCGTGTTGCCGCTCGCCTTCTGATAGCCGAACAGCGCATACAGGTCGGTGCGTTTCGACAGTGCGTAATCCGCGCCGAGGTTGACCTGGTTGTAGTGCGCGGAAGCCGGCCCCGTCAGCGAAGTGTAGTTGTAGCCGACGCCCGCGCGCAGTGCCGGCGAGAACTGCCAGTTGAAGAATGCCGAGCCGTTGTTGAACTTCGCGTTCTGGCTGAATGCCGACAGCGTGTCCGCGCCGTACTGCGTGTTCGAATACGCGAGGCCGAAGGTCGCCGGCCCGGCCACGTACTGGCCGGCCACGCGCACGATCTGGATCGACTTCGCGCTCGAGAAGCCCTGGTTGATCACGGTGTTGAACAGCGTGTCCGAGCTGCTCGACCACGTGCGCACGCCGTTCGCGACCGTCGTGCCGCCGTTCGCGTAGAAGTAGCCGGCGCCGAGCGACAGCGGGCCGTTCGCATAGTTCGCGCCGAAGCTGTACGTGCGGCCGCTGCCGGTCGCGCCCGCGACGCCGCCGAAGCCGTACAGCGCCTCGAACTGGAAGCCGGAGATCAGCGGGCTCGTGTATTTCACCGAGTTGCTGACGCGCAGGCTGTTGTCGTAGTTGTCGAGATCGCCCGGCGTCGCGAACACGCCGCCGAAGTAGTTGTCCTGCGTGAGGCCCTGCACGAGATCGACGATCGGGTCGTACTGGCGGCCGAGCGTCACGGTGCCGTAGGTGCTGCTCGCGAGGCCGACGACGGCCTTGCGGCCGAATTCGCGCCCGCCCTGGCCGAGCGCGCCGGTGCCGATGTTGAAGCCGTTCTCGAGCTGGAACAGCGCGGACAGGCCGCTGCCGAGATCCTCGATGCCGCGCAGCCCCCAGCGGCTGCCCGACAGGTTGCCGCTGCTGAACTTCACGAGGCTCGACGCGTTGCTGCCGTTCGCGTTCTGCGCGTTGTGGACGTATGCGATGCCCGCGTCGGCGATGCCGTACAGCGTGACGCTGCTTTGTGCATGCGCGCCGGCGGCGACGAGCGCGGCCGGCAGGGCGAGCAGCGCGAATGAACGGATCTGTTTCATCGTTGGATTCCCCGTTGGTCGATTGGTCTGACGAATCGGTGAACGATACGGACCGCGCATCGTCGAGGGAACCAATAAATTGTCGGATCGTTATGAGGCGGGGCGGCGATGGATGCGCGCGCAATAAGTCGAGGGCCGATGCACGGATTATCCGCGCCTCGTGTCGGGCGTGCCGCGCGCTTGCGGTGTGCCGGTCAGCGGCGATTGTCGCCCGATGCGAACAGGCGCGGTTGCGCCGCGTTCAATGCGTCGTCCGCTTCCGGCTGCCACGGAAAAATTCCGTTGCGATCGGGCCACAGCAGCTGCACGCACGGGAAATCGTCGTTGCCGTAGAACCAGCGGTTCCAGCCGAGATGCGCTTCGTAGTGTTCCTTCTCGACCGGCATCAGCAGCGCGTTCGCATTGCCGTAGACGGCGGCAGTGACTTCCCCGACCGGCGGTGGCGTGCCGGCCGCGACTTTCCGGTACACATCCCACAGCACGTCATGGACGATGCGCGCCGGCAACGAGAACACGATGATTTCCGGAAAACCGTGGTTGACCCACAACCCGGTCGTGAACGAGAAGCCCGGTTCGTCGCCTTCCGCGAACACCTCCGTGCGGAACCACCCGTGCTGGCGAATCTGATGCACGAAGCGCTGCTCGTCTTCCTCGAGCACCGAATCGGGCGCGTCGAGCGCGGTGGCGATATCCGGTCGTGTGGTCATGGGGGTTCCTTGATTCCGTGTCAGGCGGCAGGAAGCAGGGCGATGGCGTCCTGCCGGGGGAAAGCAATCGCGGTGCAACCCGCCTGCGATCGCCGCGCCGCCATGTTGCCACGGCGGCCCCGCTTATTGCGCCACGCTTTCCGTGTCCGCCGTCTCGCCGAGGAAGCCACCGCTCTGGTGCGCCCACAGCGCCGCGTAAATGCCGCCCGCCTGCAGCAACTGCGGGTGCGTGCCTTCCTCGACGATGCGCCCTTCGTCGAGCACGATCAGCCGGTCCATCGCGGCGATCGTCGACAGCCGGTGCGCGATCGCGATCACCGTCTTGCCGCTCATCAGGGTGTCGAGGCTGCGCTGGATCGCGACCTCGACCTCGGAATCGAGCGCGCTGGTCGCTTCGTCGAGCACGAGGATCGGCGCATCCTTGAGCATCACGCGCGCGATCGCGACGCGCTGCCGCTGGCCGCCCGACAGCTTCACGCCGCGCTCGCCGACCTCGACGTCGTAGCCGCTGCGGCCGTGGCGGTCGCGCAGCCGATCGATGAACTCGGACGCCTCCGCGCGCACGGCCGCATCCTGCATCTCGTGCTCGGTCGCGTCGGGGCGGCCGTACAGCAGGTTCTCGCGCATCGTCCGGTGCAGCAGCGACGTATCCTGCGTGACCATCCCGATCGCGGCGCGCAGGCTGTCTTGCGTCACCTGCGCGATGTCCTGCCCGTCGATCCGGATCGAGCCGCCGCCGACGTCGTAGAAACGCAGCAGCAGGTTCACGAGCGTCGACTTGCCGGCGCCCGAGCGGCCGATCAGGCCGATTCGCTCGCCCGGGCGGATCGTCAGGTTCAGCCCGTCGAATACCGCGCGATCGTTGTCCTCGTGCGCGAACTGCACGTTGTCGAACACGATTTCGCCGCGCTGTACCGTGAGCGGCTTCGCATCGGGCGCGTCGACCACGCTGCGCACCTTCGTCAGCGTGTTGATGCCGTCCTGGATCGTGCCGACGTTCTCGAACAGCTCGGTCATTTCCCACATGATCCAGTGCGAGTAGCTCGACAGGCGCAGCGCCATCGCGATCACGGCCGCGACGACGCCTGCGCTCGCCTCGCCGTGCATCCACAGATACAGCGCGAGCCCGGCCGAGCCGATCAGCAGCAGCGTCGACAGCAGGTGGTTGACGATCTCGAACGCGCTGACGAGCCGCATCTGTGCGTCGCCGGTCGCCTTGAACGCTTCCATCGCGCGCCGCGCGTGGTCGGCTTCGCGCCGCGTATGCGAGAACAGCTTCACGGTCGTGATGTTCGAATACGCGTCGGTGATGCGGCCCGTCATCAGCGCGCGCGCGTCGGCCTGCCGGCTGCCGACCGCGCCCAGACGCGGCACGAAATACGCGCATGCCGCGCCGTAACCGAGCGCCCACAGCGCGAGCGGAATCATCAGTCGCCAGTCGAAGCTGGCGGCGAGCACGAGGATGCCGATCAGGTAGGCGGTGACGCCGATCACGACGTCGACCGACATGAACAGCGCGTCGCGCACCGCGAGCGCGGTCTGCATGATCTTGGTCGTCACGCGGCCCGCGAATTCGTTCGCATAGAACGACAGGCTCTGGTCGAGCATCAGCCGGTGAAACAGCCAGCGCAACCGCATCGGGAAGTTGATCGCGAGCACCTGGTGCTTGACCATCGTATGCAGCGCGATCAGCAGCGCGCTGCCGGCGAGGATCGCCGCGAAACCGGCGAGCGTGCCGAAGTGGCGGCCGCCGAATCCGGCCGGTGTCGATGACGACAGCCAGTCGACCACGTGCCCCATCATCGCGAACAGCGCGGCTTCGTACGCGGCCAGCGCGGCCGACGTCAGCGCGATCAGCAGAATCCAGCCGCGCGCGCCTTTCGTGCACGCCCAGACGAACGAGAAGAATCCTTTCGGCGGCGTGACGGGATCTTCGAGCGGGAAAGTCGGCAGGCGCCGTTCAAACCACGAATACATCGACTTGTTCTCCTTGTGCGGCCCGACGCAGCGGGCGGGCCGATGATGCCGGGGCCGGATGCGATGCGGCCGTCGTGTGCCGGCCCGGTTCTCCACCCGCTGGACGTTGCGCCGCGATCGCGTGGCCCGGCGTGAAGTGTCGCATCGATTCGACTGTGCTGCAGGCCGGTTGTAAGCCGGCCCGGCGGTACGACCGACGCTTCCGTACCTGCGTATCGGGCTCCCTTCCAGGCAGGGTCATCCCGCCCCTTAAAAAATCTCTTGACTATCTATCTATGAGTAGATAAAGTTCGATCCATGGAAACGAAACCGACCGTCCGCGAACAGATTCTCGACCATGCGATCACGCTGATGATGCAGCGCGGTTACAACGGCTTCAGCTATCGAGACCTGTCCGACCTGGTGGGCGTGAAGACGTCGAGCATCCACTACTACTTCCCGTCGAAGGACGATCTCGTGCTGGAAGCGGTGGCGGCGTACAGCGACGAAGTCCTCGCGGCCATGCGGACGATCGATCCGGCGTTGCCGGCCGACGTGAAGCTGAGCCTGTACACGAAGATGTTCGGCCGCACGCTCGGCGACGGCAACCTGATCTGCCTGTGCGGGATGCTCGCGGCCGACATCGAAACGCTGCCGGAGAACGTGCGGCAGGCCGTGCAGGCGTTCTTCACGGCCAACGAGCGCTGGCTCGCGGAATTGCTGAAGCAAGGCGCGAAGGAAGGCACGCTGCAGTTCAGCGGCGAGCCCGACACGGCGGCGCGCACGTTGTACGCGGCGTTTCAGGGCAGCGTGCTGGCCAGCCGGTTGTTTCACACGCGGGCGCGTCTCGAGGATGTCGAGGCCGTCTGGAAAACGCGGTCCTGACGGACGGCGCAAGGAGTCGGGCGGTTCGCCGCCTTTTATTGGATCTCGTTATCTATCATGTAGTAGATAGATGATTGGCGCAGGTGGCGTATCCGCCTGCTTTTTTTGGGGATGTTTGTCTATCTATGAGTAGATAAATTGATGCGAGGCCGGCGGATCAGCCGCCGGCACGCGGACCCCGGTTCAAAGGCTGTTTCATTCATTTGCTGAAAAAGGAGTCTGTCATGTCGATCGAAAAAGTGCTGTACCGCGCCCATGCAAAAGCCACCGGCGGCCGTGACGGCCGTGCGACGGTGCCCGAAAGCGGCCTGGACCTGAAGCTGACCACGCCGCGCGAACTCGGCGGCGCGGGCGGTGCGGGCGCGAACCCCGAGCAACTGTTCGCCGCCGGCTATAGCGCGTGCTTCATCGGCGCGATGAAGTTCGTCGCGGCGCGCGACAAGATCGCGATCCCCGCGGATGCCGCGATCGAAGGCAGCGTCGGCATCGGCGCGATCCCGAACGGCTTCGGCATCGAAGTCGAGCTGAAGATCTCGCTGCCGGGCCTCGATCGCGACATCGCGCAAACGCTGATCGACCGTGCACACGTCGTCTGCCCGTACTCGAATGCGACGCGCGGCAACATCGACGTCACGCTCACGCTCGTCTGATCAATCGCACTGCAAACCATTCATCGCCATCAAAGACCTGACCAAGGAGTTGCACCATGAAGATCGTCAAGCCGCTGTTGATCGCTGCCGCCGTGGCAGCCGCACTGTCCACCGCACCTGCCGCGTTTGCCGCGGGCGCCGACGCCGTCGGTCCCGATGCGAAGACGAGCGCGTTTCTCGCCGCACTGAACGGCCAGAAGGGCCCGGGCCTCGAAACGCTGAGCCCCGCGAAGGCGCGCCAGGTGCTGGTCGACGCGCAGAACGGCGTGAAGGTCGATCTGTCGGGCATCGACGTGTCGAACCGCACGATCGAGCAGGACGGCCTGTCGGTGCCGGTCACGATCGTGCGTCCGCAAGGCGTGACGGGCGCGCTGCCGGTATTCGTGTTCATTCACGGCGGCGGCTGGGTGCTCGGCGATTTCCCGACGCATGAGCGGCTCGTGCGCGATCTCGTCGTGCAGTCGGGCGCCGTCGCGGTGTTCGTGAACTACACGCCGTCGCCGGAAGCGCGTTACCCGGTCGCGATCAACCAGGCGTATGCGGCGACGAAATGGGTGGCCGCGCACGGCGCGGAGATCGGCGTCGACGGCAGCCGCCTCGCGGTGGTCGGCAACAGCGTCGGCGGGAACATGTCGGCCGTCGTCGCGCTGATGGCGAAGGACAAGGGCGGCCCCGCGATCCGCTTCCAGGGGCTGATGTGGCCGGTCACGGACCACAACTTCAACACGGGTTCGTACAACGCGTATCAGCAAGGCCACTTCCTGACGCGGCCGATGATGAAGTGGTTCTGGGACGCCTATACGAAGAACGAAGCGCAACGCAACGAGATCTACGCGTCGCCGCTGCGCGCGAGCGTCGCGCAGCTGAAGGGTTTGCCGCCCGCGCTGATCCAGGTCGCGCAGTTCGACGTGCTGCGTGACGAAGGCGAGGCTTACGGCCGCAAGCTCGACGCGGCGGGCGTGGACGCGACGACCACGCGCTACGACGGCACGATCCATGATTTCGGCTTGCTGAACGCGCTGGCCGACGATGCGCCGACGAAGGCCGCGACGAAGGCGATGGCCAACGAAATCGCGACGCGGCTGAAGTAACGCGATCGGCGGTCGTTCGACCGTGAACGGCAGGACGGCGGGCACGTGCCCGCCGTTTTTGCGTGAGGTTTGGTTCCGGCCCGGCAGTGGGTCAGGGCGAAACGGTTGAATGGCGATCGCGCCCGCCCGCCGGCATTGTTGGTACGATCGCGCGTATCGTCCACGCCGGCGTCGCACGCCGCCGGCTCATCGGCCGCGCGGCTGCCCGTTCGCGCGGCCACGTTCGGGAGAAGCGGTTCATGTTGCAGGCATTCGCGGTCTTGCTGATCTTCCAGTGTCTCGGGGAAGGCGTGTCCTATCTGTTCGGCCTGCCGGTGCCGGGCCCCGTGATCGGCATGCTGCTGCTGTTCGGCTTCGTGATGCTGCGCCCGCAGGTCGCCGATGCGATCGAGCCGACCGCGCTCGAGCTGCTGCGTCACCTGTCGCTGCTGTTCGTGCCGGCCGGCGTCGGCATCATGGTGTCGGCCGACCGCGTGCGCGGCGACGCGGTCGCGGTCGTCGTCGCGCTGGCCGTCAGCACGACGCTCGCGATCGCGGTGACGGCGCTCGTCACGCGCGCGCTGCTGCGGCGCCAGCGCCGCGCGGGCGGCACCGCGGAGGGCGCGCAATGACGGCGTTCCCGAAGCTCGGCGCGATCTGGGTCTATCTCGCCGCGAGCCCGCTGCTGGGCCTGACCATCACGCTGGTCGCGTATCTGTTCGCGCAGACCGTCTATGCGCGGGCGCGTTTCAATCCGCTGGCGAATCCGGTGCTGATTGCGGTCGCGGTGATCGTCGTGCTGCTGACGCTCACGCATACGCCGTATCCCACGTATTTCGAAGGCGCGCAGTTCGTCCACTTCCTGCTCGGCCCGGCGACCGTCGCGCTCGCACTGCCGCTGTACCGCCAGTGGTCGAAGCTGCGGCGCACCGCGTTGCCGCTGCTCGTCGGCCTGCTCGCGGGTTCGCTGACCGCGATCGTGTCGGCGGTCGGTATCGCCGCGCTGTTCGGGGCGTCCCCTCAGACGATCGCGTCGCTCGCCCCGAAATCGGCAACGACGCCGATCGCGATGGCCGTCGCCGCGGAGATCGGCGGCATTCCGTCGCTCACGGCCGTGCTCGTGATCTCGACCGGGATTTTCGGCGCGGTGTGCGCGCGCGCGATCCTCAATCTGCTGCGGATCGACGAGCCGGCCGTGCGCGGCTTCGCGCTCGGCGTCGCGTCGCACGGGATCGGCACCGCGCGCGCGTTCCAGGTCAGCGAGGAAGCCGGCGCGTTCGCCGGGCTCGGGATGGGGCTGAACGGCGTGCTGACGGCGTTCGTCGTGCCGATCCTGCTGCCGGTGCTGTCGCGCTGGATCTGAGCGCCGGCCCACGCCGCCCGGGTATCGGTTTCCCTGATGGCGCGGGCGACAGGCCGAAAGGACGGCGCCTCCGGCTCGCATGTATCGGTGACGTTATCAGGACAATTCAGGAACGCACACGGACATTTGCGCGGCGATCGGCTAACGTTGCATCGGTGCCGTTGTCGCAGGCCGTCGCGTGCGCGCCGGTGTCCGACCCACACTCAACAATCGACAAGGAGATCGGTCATGAAGCAGTCTCGCGTGGTTTCGGTGGCAGTAGCAGTAGCGGCGTCGTTCGGTCTGTCGTTGACCGCCGCGCCGGCGGCATACGCGCAGGACCCGGCGTCCGCGCCGGCGCAGAAGCAGCTCGACAAGGCGCAGAAGAAGGCGGCGCGCAAGGCGGCCCGCGCGCGGCACGCGTCGGACCTGAAGGCGATCGGCACCGGCAGCGGCTACCGGTTGACCGGCGATCAGAGCAACTATCCGCAGAACGCCGTGCAGAAGGCGCCCGCGACGAAGGCGGCGCCGGCCGCGCCGGCGTCGGGCCAGTAACGGTCGACAGCGTTGCACAGCACGAACGGCGCCGGTTGAACCGGCGCCGTTTGTTCATGTGCGGAACTGCACAGCTGTGGGGCAGCGAGGGGCGAGGCCGTCGCGTTACGACGCGAGCTTGCTCGCGAGTTCCGCGACGTGCTTGCCCTGGTAGCGCGCGATGTCGAGCTCGTTCGCGCTCGGCTGGCGGCTGCCGTCCGCGCCGGCGAGCGTGGTCGCGCCATACGGCGTGCCGCCGGTGATTTCGCTCATGTTGACGAGCCCGCTGCACGCATACGGCACGCCCACGATCACCATCCCGTGATGCAGCAGCGTCGTGTGGAACGACGTGATCGTCGTTTCCTGGCCGCCGTGCTGCGTGCCGGTCGACGCGAACACGCTGCCGATCTTGCCGACGAGCGCGCCTTTCATCCACAGGCCGCCGGTCTGGTCGAGGAACGTGCGCATCTGGCCGGCCATGTTGCCGAAGCGGGTCGGCGTGCCGAAGATGATCGCATCGTAGTCGGCGAGTTCGTTCACCGTGGCGACCGGTGCGGCCTGGTCGACCTTCACGCCGATCGCGCGGGCCTGGTCGACGGGAATCGTTTCCGGCACGCGCTTGAGCGTGACCTCGACGCCGGGCACCGATTTCGCGCCCTCCACGATGTGCTGCGCCATCGTTTCGACGTGCCCGTAGGACGAGTAGTAAAGAACGAGAACCTTGGCCATGTTGCGAATCTCCGATTAAAAGGGCCCCGCGTTTCCGCGGGGCCCGGTTTCCCGAACGGGCGTCACGCCCATTCGGCCGTCACTTCGACCGGACGCAGGTCGAACACCAGCACTTCGGCATCCTTGCCGTCGGCGATCGTCAGCGCCTGTTCGCCGCGGATGCGCGCGCCGTCGCCTTCGCCGAGCGTCACGCCGTTGACCGTCACGCTGCCGCGTGCCACGTGGACGTAAGCAAAACGACTCGGATCAAGTTCCAGCGTCGTGCTTTCGTCGCCGTCGAACAGGCCCGCGTAAATCCGGGTGTCCTGCCGGATCTTCAGCGAACCGGCATCGCCGTTTGGCGACACGACGAGGGCGAGCTTGCCGCGCTTGTCGTCGGCCGCGACATTGGTCTGCTGATAACGCGGCTCGGCACCCTTTTCGGCCGGCCCGACCCAGATCTGCAGGAAGTGGACCGGCGTGTCCTGCGAGTGGTTGAACTCGCTGTGGCGCACGCCCGTGCCCGCGCTCATCAACTGCACGTCGCCCGGCACGATCACCGAACCGGTGCCCATCGAGTCCTTGTGTTCGAGCGCGCCGTCGAGCACGTACGACAGGATTTCCATGTCGCGGTGCGGGTGCGTGCCGAAGCCGCGGCCGGGGGCGACGCGGTCGTCGTTGATCACGAGCAGGTCGGAGAAGCCGACTTGCTTCGGATCGTAGTAATTCGCGAACGAAAACGTATGACGGGAGCTGAGCCAGCCATGCTCCGCACGGCCACGTTGGTTTGCTGCACGGATATCGATCATGATTTTTTGTCCTTGAAGTCGCCGGACCTCGGAAGTTAGACCGGCCGTTCGTTGAGATGAATCTTAGGTCAATCTATTTGACAAATAAATCGCTGTAGAGATAATGACTGTCGCCATGGAGTGGACAATATGGAAATCAACGACCTGAGAATCTTCGTCGCGACCGTGGACGCCGGCAGCTTCACGGCGGCGGCCGATCAGCTGATGCTGTCCAAGCAGTTCGTCAGCCGGCGCACGATGGCGCTGGAGGCGTCGCTCGGTGTCCGGCTGCTGCACCGGAATACCCGCAATCTGGCGGTGACCGAATCGGGGCAGGAGTTCTACGTGCGCGCGCAGCGCATCCTCGCGGAGATCGCCGACGCCGAGCAGGCGATGTCGGTACGCAGCACCGAGCTGCATGGTTCGCTGAAGATCAGCGCGCCGCTGTCGTTCGGGATCACGCACGTGTCGCCGCTGATCGCCGAATTCCTGTCCGCGCACCCGGCTGTGCGGCTGAACCTCGACCTGACCGACCGGCGCGTCGACCTGATCGGCGAGGGCTTCGACCTCGTGCTGCGGATCGGCTCGCTCGAGGATTCCACGCTGATCGCGCGTCCGCTCGGTGCGTGGCGGATGATTGCGTGCGCGAGCCCCGCCTACCTGAAGCGGCACGGCACGCCGCAGACGCCGGCCGATCTCGCCGGCCACACCTGTGTGCTGTACGGGCGCGAGCGGCGGGTCGGCTGGGAGTTCCGCGTCGACGGTGCGGTGCGGACGTTCGACGTGCAGGGGCCGCTCGTCGCGAACAACGGCGAAGTGGTGCGCGACGCCGCGATCGCGGGGCTCGGTATTGCGCTGCTGCCGCACTTCATCGTCGGCGCGGCGCTCGACAGCGGCGCGCTCGTGCCGGTGCTCGACGCGTACGTGCCGCCGCCGATCACGCTCAATGCGGTGTTTCCGCAGCACCGGGAAGGGTTCGTCACGCTGCGCACGTTCATCGGGTTTCTCGCGGAGCGGCTCGGGGAGCCGGCGCCCACGGGTGGGAACGGGGCGGGCCGGGTACGGTAGCCGGCCGCTTTGCGGTGAATGGGGTGATTAATCTCCGCGCATTTTGCGGAGATTGTTGAGTCGCGCGGCGAATGAGCGGATAATCTCCGCATGATGAGCGGAGATTACACCTTTATCTGGGAAGCGGCCGACTGGCCGGCATGGCGTTTCGACCTCCCGGCCCTCGCCACGCCGCTCGCCGACGTCAGCCGTGCGCAAGGCATGCTGGCCGGGCGGCTGGCGGATGTCGGGCTGGCGTTGCGTGACGAGGCGAGCCTGGCCGCGCTGACGGACGACGTCGTGAAGACCAGCGCGATCGAGGGCGAGAACCTGAATGTCGCATCGGTCCGGTCGTCGATCGCGCGCCGGCTCGGCGTCGATATCGGCGCGCTGGCGCCGGTCGATCGCCACGTCGAGGGCGTCGTCGACATGGTGCTGGATGCGACGACCCATTCGGCGGCGCCGGTCACCGAAGCGCGGTTGTTCGGGTGGCATGCCGCGCTGTTTCCGACCGGCTACTCGGGGCTGTCGCGCATCACGGTCGGCGGCTGGCGCACGGATGCGAGCGGGCCGATGCAGGTGGTTTCCGGGCCGATCGGCCGGCAGCGCGTGCATTTCGAGGCGCCGCCGGCCGCGCGCCTGCCCGACGAGATCGGGCGTTTTCTCGCGTGGCTCAACGCGCCGCCGGCCGAACCGTTGCTGATCCGGGCCGGGCTCGCCCATCTGTGGTTCGTCACGCTCCACCCGTTCGACGACGGCAACGGTCGTATCGCACGCGCGCTCGGCGATCTGGTGCTGGCGCGCGCGGACCGAAGCCCGCAGCGTTCCTACAGCCTGTCCGCGCAGATCCAGCGCGAGCGCAACGCGTATTACGATGTGCTGGAGCGCACGCAGCGCGGCTCGCTCGACGTCACGGAGTGGCTCGCGTGGTTTCTGAATACGCTGGGCCGGGCCATCGATCATGCGCACACGACGCTCGATGCGGTGCTGATCAAGGCGCGCTTCTGGCAGCGGTGCGCGGGCGTCGCGATGAACGAACGCCAGGTCAAGGTGATGAATCGCCTGCTCGACGGCTTCGAAGGCAAGCTGACGACCACCAAGTGGGCGGCCCTCGCGAAATGCTCGCAGGACACGGCATTGCGCGACATCACGGAGCTGGTCGAGCAGGGCATGCTGCGTCGCTCGGCGTCCGGCGGCCGCAGCACGAGTTACGAGCTGGTGCCGTTCGACGGGTGATGTCGTCGCCGGCGCCGAAGACGAGCCACGCGTGGCACGACAAGCTCGGCAAGACGCTGCCGATCGACGTGATGCAGTCAGCCGGGTGCTGCCCGGCTATTTCCTGCGTGCCGCGCGCGCCTGCGTCTGCGTCTTCGCCGGCGCCGCGGCGGATTCCCGTATGCGCAACTCGGGCTGGATGGCATGGCCGGGCCCCGTGGCGCCGTTCTCGAGCGCGTCGAGCAACGCGTGCGCGGCCTGGCGCCCGATCGCGTCGGTGTCGACCCACATCGTCGTCAGCGGCGGCTGGATCTCGCGCGCGAGCGCGACGTCGTCGAACCCGGTGATCGACAACTGCGCGGGCACGTCGATGCCGAGCGCCTGCGCTTCGAGCAACGCGCCGAGCGCGAGCGCGTCGTTGCCGCAGATCACGGCGGTCGGCCGCGTCGCCGCATCGCTGCCGGCGATCGCGCGCAGGCTGGCCCGCCCGAACGCGATCGTGGCCGCGCCTTCGTGCTGATGCACGGGGCGCACCGCGAGCCCGTGCGCGGCCAGCGTGTCGTGAATGCCGCGCAGGCGGGCCTGGACACGGTCGTTGTCCGTCGACGGCTGCATGATGATCGCGAAATCGCGATGGCCGAGGTCGAGCAGGTGCGTGGTGAGCCGTGCGAACGCCGCACGGTTGTCGAAGCCGATGCAGCAGTGCGGGCTGTCGTCGCGGTATGCATACGTGACGACGTACGGCACGCGATGCATCGCAAGGAGTTCGAACAGTTCGGGCGGGTACGCTTCGCCGACCAGCGACACCGCTTCCACGCCGCGCGACAGCATCGCGCGCACCTGCGCGAGCGCCTGCGTGGGGTCGTAGTTCGAACAGCCGAGGAACAGCGTGATGCCGTGCTCGGCCATGATCGTCTGCATGCCGGCGACCTGCGACGCGAACACCTGGTCGTCGAGGGTCGGAATGATCGCGCCGGTAATGTGGGTACGCGTGGACGCCAGCGCGCGGCCGGCCGCATTCGGAATCCAGTTCAGTGCGAGCGCCGCGTCGCGCACGCGCTGCTGCACGTCGGCCGACACCTTGCCGGGGTCGTTGTACACGCGCGAGACGGTCGCGGTCGACACGCCGGCCAGTTTCGCGACGTCGCCGAGCACCGAGCGGCCGCTGCCACGGCGTGCCCGCGATGCGCCGCCGCGGGGCGGGGCCGTGCTCATCGGGCGTCTCCCGGTGGGGTAGGCGTGCCTGCGCCGCGTGTTGCCAGTCGCGTCATTGTTTACCCTCGATTCATGGTGGCCGCGCTTGCATCCTCATTCGATCCTGTGAGAATGTAAGCGCTATCTTGATGCTGTTCCGTATTATGTCAGACATGGATTACACCCGCACCGCGAAATTTTCAGGGACGACGGCCTTTCCGGCCATTTTGTCGATCTCAAATGTAAGCGATTACATTCAAGCATGAGCGATCTCACCTCACCGCGTATCGCCGTCGTCGGCAGCGTCAACATCGACCTCGTCACACGGGCGCCGCGCCTGCCGGTGCCGGGCGAAACGCTGCTCGGTACGACGTTCGAGACCGTTCACGGCGGCAAGGGCGCCAACCAGGCGGTCGCGGCCGCGCGCCTCGGTGCATCGGTCGCGATGATCGGCTGTGTCGGCGACGACGCGTTCGGCGCGCGCCTGCACGCCGCGCTGGCGGCGGAGCGCATCGACGTGACGCACCTGCACCGGATCGCGGGCACGGCAACCGGCGTGGCCACGATCACGGTCGACGACGGCGGCGCGAACAGCATCGTCGTCGTGCCCGGCGCGAATGCATGCGTCGATGCCGACCGGATCGACGCGGCGCGCGACGCGATCGCCGGAGCCGCGCTGCTCGTGTGCCAGCTCGAAGTGCCGGTCGCCAGCGTGGCGCGTGCGATTGCATGCGCAAGCGCCCACCACACGCCGGTGCTGCTCAATCCGGCGCCCGCGCAACCGCTTTTTGATGCGTTGCTGGCGCGGGTCGACTATCTCGTCGTCAACGAAACCGAGGCCGAGTCGTTGACCGGCATCGCCGTGGGCGACGACGCATCGGCCGCGCGCGCCGCCGATGCGCTGTGCGCGAAGGGCGTCGGCAACGTGCTGGTCACGCTCGGCGCGCGCGGCGTGTGCTGGCGCGGCAGCGCAGGGCGCGGCCGCCATCGTGCGATGGCGGTGGCGGCCGTCGATACGACCGCGGCCGGCGACACGTTCGTCGGCGGGTTCGCGGTCGCGCGGGCCGGCGGCGCGTCGATGGGCGACGCGATCGACTTCGGCCAGCGTGCGGCCGCGATCAGCGTCACGCGCCATGGCGCGCAGACGTCGATTCCGACGCGCGATGAAGTCAACCCTATGGATACCTGAATTCCGCATGCGACGGAACGGCCGAACCCGGCCCCTACCAGTGACATGGAGACAATCGACATGAACGACAACCCACCTGTTCCGCACGCGCCGCCCCGGATTCGGCGCGGTCAACGCATCGCGCTCGCGCTGTTGATGGCGAGCGGGATCGTCAACTACCTCGATCGCGGCACGCTGGCCGTCGCGAGTTCGGCGATCCGCGGCGATCTCGGCCTGTCGCTCGCGCAGATGGGGCTGCTGCTGTCGGCATTCTCATGGAGTTATGCGCTGTGCCAGTTTCCGGTCGGCGGGCTGGTCGACCGCATCGGCCCGCGCCGGCTGCTCGGCATCGGGCTGATCGTCTGGTCGTTCGCACAGGCGTCGGGCGGCCTCGTGTCCACGTTTGGGTGGTTCATCGTCGCGCGCATCGTGCTCGGCATCGGCGAGGCGCCGCAATTCCCGTCGGCCGCACGCGTGGTGAGCAACTGGTTTCCGCTGCGGGCGCGCGGCACGCCGACCGGTATTTTCAATGCCGCGTCGCCGCTCGGCACCGCGCTTGCGCCGCTGCTGCTGTCGGTGCTCGTTGCATCGTTCCACTGGCGCTGGGCGTTCATCGTGACCGGCGCGCTCGGCCTCGTCGTCGCCGTCGTGTGGTTCGCGTTCTATCGCGATCCGGTGCGCGCGCAACTATCTACCGCCGAGCGCAATTATCTCGATGCCGATGCACAGAGCGTCGCCGCGGCGCCGAAACTGACCTTCGCCGAATGGCGCAGCCTGTTCTCGCACGGCACGACCTGGGGGATGCTGATCGGCTTCTTCGGCTCCGTGTACCTGAACTGGGTCTACCTGACCTGGCTGCCGGGCTACCTGACGATGGAGCGGCACATGAGCCTGATCCGCACGGGCTTTGCCGCATCGGTGCCGTTCCTGTGCGGATTCGTCGGTTCGCTGGTCGCCGGCTGGCTGTCGGATCTCGTCACGCGGCGCAGCCGGTCGCCGGTCGTGAGCCGGCGCAATGCGGTGGTGGCCGCGATGCTCGGGATGGTCGCATTCACGATTCCGGCCGCGCTCGTGCAGAGCAATACGGTTGCGCTCGCATGCATTTCGGTGGTGATCTTTCTCGCCAACGCGGCGTCGGCGTGCTCGTGGGCGCTCGCGACGGCGGCCGCGCCGCCGAGCCGCATCGCGTCGCTCGGCGCGATCCAGAATTTCGGCGGCTTCATCGGCGGCGCGCTGGCGCCGATCCTGACCGGCATCATCGCGCAGAAGTGGTCGTTCGTGCCCGCGCTGCTCACGGCGGCGGCGATCGCATTCGCCGGCGCGATGGCCTATCTGCTGCTCGTGCGCAAGCCGATTCCCGAACAGGCCGCGAACGCCGCGCCCGGACCGTTGCCGGCTTGAGCACGCAGCCTGCACCCGCATTCATTGAAGCAAGGAGAAACCGATGCAACACTCGCAGCAATCGAACGTGACCATCGAGGGGATCGTACCGGTGATGTTGACGCCGTTCGACGACGCCGGCGCGATCGACTACGCCGGGCTCGAGCGGCTTATCGAATGGTATTTGGCGCACGGCTCGGACGCGTTGTTCGCGGTTGCGCAATCGAGCGAGATGCAGTTCCTGAGCCTCGCCGAACGCGCGGCACTCGCGCGCTTCGTGGTCGAGCGGGTGGCCGGGCGCGTGCCGGTCGTCGCGTCCGGGCACATCAGCGACGATCTCGACGCTCAGGTTACCGAACTGTGCGCGGCGGCCGAATCGGGCGCGCAGGGCGTCGTGCTCGTGACCAACCGGCTCGATCCTCAACGCAAGGGCAGCGCCGCGTTGCTCGACCACCTCCACCGGCTGCTCGCGCGACTGCCGTCTGAACTTCCGCTCGGCCTGTACGAATGTCCGGCGCCTTACCGGCGGCTTCTGTCGGATGACGAACTGCGCGCGTGCATCGACACGGGCCGGTTCGTGATGCTCAAGGACGTGAGTTGCGATCTCGCGACGGTGAAGCGGCGCGTCGCGCTTGCCGAGGGGTCGCCGCTGAAGATCCTGAACGCGAACGCCGCGATCGCCTGGGACGCGATGAAGGCCGGGTCCGCCGGTTTCAACGGCGTGTTCACGAACTTCCATCCCGATCTCTACCAGTGGCTGCGCACGCACGGCGAGTCGAATCCGGCGCTGGCCGACGAACTGTCGACCTTCCTGGTCGTCTCGGCGGTATCGGAGGCGCTGGGCTACCCGGCGCTCGCGAAGCTCTATCACCAGCGGATCGGCACGTTCGGGTCGATCAAATGCCGTGCGATCGACTACGACGTGCGCGAACGCTTCTGGGCGCTCGACGCGGTGCTCGACAAGATCGTGGCCGGCACCGAACATTTCCGCCGGCGGATCGCTGCGTCATAAAGTACGACGCGTGCCGCGCCAGTCGGGTGGCACGTGATCGCATCGCGTGCCGTGCGCGCGGCCGGCGCGCCCGTTGGCTGCAAGCACGACCCGCTTTGCGCGATGCGCCGCAATCGCGGCGCACTCGTTGCGATTGCCCTCCCGTCGATGGCGGCAACGCCTGCCGCCGCGCTCCTCCTGCCGTCATTCACGACATCATGAACGCGAACCGCCCGCGATCCGCGAGCGCGGCGTCGATGCTCGTCTGACCAACCTGCCGCGCGTTGCATCGACCATGTCCGACGGACTGTCGACATGTCTTGCGCAACGCGAGAAAAGCGCACAAATCTGCGCAATCCCGCGCCCATCCGTTGTAACGGCTCGTAATACCATGCCGCGGAGTGATTTTTACGACGAACCGCTGAAGCCGCATTCGCCCATGCAACACGTAACGACGACAAGCCGGCCGCCGATCCTGGCGGCGCCGGTGGATGCCATGCTGCACGCCGTGATCGACGAAGTCGTCCACCGGAGCGTGTCGGAAGCGACGACGCGTGGCGGCTACATGCGCTGCGCCGACTATGCGATCGTCGGCGCGCGGGTGCTGACGCTGCTGACCGGCAAGCCCTATCGGCCGTTCGCGGGCGGCGAGGTGATGGATTTCGGCGGCGGCAACCTGTACGCGCTCTGCACGACGCGCGAGCGGCGCCGCACCGCGCGGCATCTGTCGCAGCTCGCGCGGTATCACTGCTGGATCGAAGCGCGCCACGACGATGCGCTCGGACGCACGCGCAAGGAGATCGTCGACTTCACGCTGCGCCACGACGAGACCGTCGCGAACCAGCTGGGCATGCCGTTTGCCCGTGCTTACCAGGCTTATTTCTGGGGGTGGGAAGATGAGCACGCGGTACCGGCCGAGTTGCGCGATCATCCGGTATTCGCGAAGCAGGGGCCCGTGTGGCGCTGGGCCGAGCGCGAATGCACGTCGCTGCTGCGTGCATACGAGCACGAACGGCCCGGCTATTTCGGGCGTCAGGTGTCGCGCGCGATCGATTGGTTCGCCGATCGCGTGGAAGGTCTCGGCTGACCGTTGCCTGCTTCAAGGATAGCCGCGGGCCGGCTATCCGTGATGATGCACATCCGGCGAGCGCTGGTGCGTCGTCGGACATGAGCGACAGCCGCGGGCCGCGCGCATCGCGCGACCCGACTGCTCACTTGTTGGACAGCGTGCCGCTGCTGTTCGCACCGCCAAACAATCGCGTCAGGTACTGCGTGTTGGTGTTCATCCGCGCCATCAACGTGTTGAGCGCGGTGAACTGCGCCTGGTACTGCTTCGTCAGTTGCGCGGCATAGTCGGACAGATCCGACTGCTGCTGCGTGACGCGCTTCAGATCGGCGGTCAGTGCGGTCGTGCGCACGTCGATCATCCCGTTCTTCTTCGTGAACTGCGTGATCTGGTCGGCCAGGCGCGTGCCGATCCCGTTCTCCGGATTGAACAGGCGCGCGACGCCCGACGGGTTCGCAGACAACGCGCTGTCGAGCTTCGCGCTGTCGACGTTCAGCGTGCCGTCCTTCTCGAGCTTGATGCCGATCGACAACAGGTTCACGTGTCCGTTGCCCTTCTCGGTAGTGGCGCCGCTATCGACGCCGCGCGCGACGATCGACGCGAGCGAGTTGCGGATCGTGTTCAGCGTCGAATCGCCGATCAGCGCGCCTTGCGAGCTGGCTCCGGCCGTGTAGCTCGACAGCGCGCCCATCGTCTTGACCACCGTGTTGTACAGGCTCACGAAATTCGTGATCGTGGCGGCCTGCGACTTCGTGTCGGTGCTGACCGTCAACGTCTGCGTATCGGTCGCGCTGACCGCGGCCGCCGACAGATTCAACGTGATACCGGTCAGCACGCCCGATACCGCGTTGCTCGCGCTGGTCGATGCGATCCCGTTGAGCGTGAACTTCGCATCCTGCGCGGCGGTGCTCTGCCGCCACGCGGCCGCGCCGTTCGCCGACTCGATTTTCGATGCGCCGCCGGACGGGTCGGCCGTCGATGTGACGCCGAGGTTCGACAGGCCGCCGTCGTTGGACACGTTGCCGACCGCGACGCTGATCGCGTTCGCCGCGCCCGTCTTCGACGATGCCAGCACGAGGTGCGCGCCGTCCGTGCCGTTGATGACCGTCGCGCTGATCCCCGGGTTGCCCGCCGCGCCGTTGATCGCCGCCGCGATGCCCGCCAGCGTGTTGTTCGTGCCGCCGACCTCGACCTTGAACGACTGGCTGCCGAGCGACAGCGTCAGCGTGCCGGTGCCGAGCGCCTTGCTGCCGTTGAAGCCGGCGGACGACAGCGCCTGCGCGGTCGCGATCTGCGTGACGCCGACCGTGTAGGCGCCGGCGACCGCGCCCGCGCCGGCCGTCGCGGTCAGGCCCTTGCCGCTTGCGACCGCGTTGAACGTCGACTGCAGCGCGCCGTTCTTCAGCGACGTCAGGCCCGCCTCGAGCGCCCCGAGCGCGGACGACAGCGCGCCGAATGCGGAAATCCGCGTGTTGCCGGTCGTTTGCGATGCGGCAAGCGTCGCGGCCCGGCCGGCCGTTTTCGCGTTCACGAGCGTCTTGACGAGCGAGCCGACATCCATCGCCGGATTGCCGGTCGAGCCGTTGATGATCGATTGCGCCGCCTGTTGCATCAGGCTGTTCGCGTTCGCGCCGCTGTTGACGGGCGTGGTCGTTGGCATGGGTGAGCTCCGGTTGAAGGCGATCCAGTGGCGAACGGCGGTCGAGCCGGCCGGCGGCGACCCGGGTGGATCCGTGGCGAGCCGCGTGCGTGTCGTTTCTCGCCCGATGCCGCCGGATCGCGGGAGTGTCGGGAAAACGTAAGAATGATTGGGTGGGCTATCGTATTATTAAATCGGTATTGGTTGGTAATTTTTTGTAATTATTCTTGTGAAAAATGTGGGAGAAGAAAGATGGGTGCGGAGCCGGTTTCTAGAAGAAGTCGGCTATTCCAAGGCTAGAAAATCGTAGCCGGCCCGAAGCGGACATGAAACCTTGGGTTGTGTACGGGCGGGCAAGCTCAAAAGATTGAGAGCGTTTATTGGCAGTGCGCCTTGTGAACGTTGCCGAGGCATTGCAGGCCTCTGCTCGGGAAGTATTTGGCAGCGAAGCTGCGGACCGCGCCTTCGTCACGGATCTTGCTATGCAAGGCGTCAAAAAAATAACGATTATTGTCCGCTCTACACTGCACCGAGTCCCTGTCGACGGTCAGTCTCCACCATGCCCGCCACCGCCCTGCAATTCGCGCTGCTCGCCAAGCATCAGGAAATCGCGTCCCTGCGCCACCTGGCCGAGCAGATCGAATTGGTCGACCTGCTCGGCCGCCTGATCCATGCGCTGCAGCGCGAGCGCGGCGCCACCAGCATCTATCTGGCGTCGAGCGGCAAGCGCTTTGTCGCCGAACGCGCGGCTTCGCGCGGCGAATCGGTGCCGCTCGTCGCGCAGTTGCGCGAGCGCCTGGACCTGGAACTGACGCCCGCGCGCGGTTCGACGTCGCGCCTGCTGTCGCTGATCGCCTGGGTGCTGCTCGACCTGGAATCGCTGGATGTGCTGCGCGAACAGATCGACCATCTTGCGCTGTCGGCGCCGGATTCCGTCCAGGCGTTCAGTACCGTGATCGGCGGCCTGGTGGAGCTGATTTTCCAGTTTGCCGACAGCGCGGCGGACCCGTCGGTATCGCGCATGCTGATTGCGCTCGTCCATGTCGTCGAGGGCAAGGAGGAAGCGGGACAGGAACGTGCCGTCGGCGCGCACATGTTCGCGGCGGGCACGTTTTCGGCGGACCAGCAGCAGCGCCTGCTGTATCTGATAGCCGCGCAGGAGCGCAGTCTCGAAGTCTTCGCGAGCTTCGCAAGCACGGCGCAAAGCGCATGGTGGGAAACGCGCATGACGGAGCCGCACATGGCGGCGCTCGAGAAGCTGCGCCGCGTACTGTGCACGGCGCACGCCGGCGATGCGCTCGATGCCGTCCTGAGCGAAGCATGGTTCGACGCCGCGAGCGCCCGCATCGATGATCTCTGGCACCTTCAGATTGCGCTGACGCTGCAGGTGCAGGAAACGTGCAACGCGCGAATCGACGACGCGCACCGAACGCTGCGCGACTCCGAGCGCCTGATGGCGCAATTGCGGAACAATCCGCCCCCGCATACCCAGGCGCTCGCCCAGTTCTTCGCCGGCGATCCGTTGTCGGCGCGCGCGGCGGTTCACGAACTGCCGGAACGCCTCTCCGGCTCCGACGTGGGGACGCTCGCCAGCCTGAAATCCCTGCTGGAGTCGCAATCGGCGCGACTGGCCGGCGCGGAGGTCGAGCTCGACGCGGCGCGTCGCGCGCTCTACGAACGAAAGCTCGTGCAGCGCGCGAAAAATACGCTGATGACGCGCTTCAGCCTGCGGGAGGACGAAGCGTATCGGATGCTGCAGAAAGCGTCGATGGACGGCAATCGGCCGCTTGCCGATATCGCGGAAGACGCGCTGACGTCGCCCGAGCGATTCGTCGACGAGCACGCGCAGACTTCCGCGCGACGTCGTACGCAGCGAAGCGCGCCGGACACACCGCACGACGACGGCACGACCTGACCGGAACGCACCGCGCTTCACGCACCGCAGCTGCGCCCGAAGCGCATGCGCGAGGTGCAGTTTGCACCGCGCGAGTGCGATTCGTTGCGATCGGCCGCGGCTTTCTCCCCCGGCATTTCGCGTCCGGCCAGCCTGCATCGCGATATCCCCGTCACTGGTACGAGAATTGCGAACATCTCGCTCGTCGGGCTAATGGCGGCCTGACGATCACGCCATGTCGAACCGTGGCGACCGATCACGTGGATAACAGCGTCCGCGCCAGGCACTCGCATGTCGAGCGAGTGCCTGGCGCGTTTTTTTTGCCCGTCCAACTTTACGAGCGCACACCATGGCCTACCTCACGCCCAACGAATTCGTCACCAGGATGGTCGATGCCGGTGAATCGAAGCTGTCGATGTCGACCCGCGATACGCTGATTCGCGCGTACATGGCGGGCGCGATCCTCGCGCTCGCCGCCGCCTTCGCGGTCAGCATCACGATCAACACCGGCAACGCACTGGCCGGTTCGCTGCTGTTTCCGGTGGGATTCTGCATGCTGTACCTGCTCGGCTTCGACCTGCTCACCGGCGTCTTCACGCTCGCGCCGCTCGCGGTGATCGATCGCCGGCCCGGCGCGACCTGGGGTGGCGTGTTCCGCAACTGGACGCTGGTGTTCTTCGGCAATTTCGCGGGCGCGCTGACGGTTGCGCTGTTCATGGCGATCATCTTCACATTCGGCTTTTCGGAAGCGCCGAACGCAATCGGACAGAAGATCGGCGGCATCGGCGAAGCACGCACGCTCGGTTATGCGGCGCACGGCGCCGCCGGCATGCTCACGCTGTTCGTGCGCGGCGTGATGTGCAACTGGATGGTGTCGACCGGCGTGGTCGCCGCGATGATGTCGACATCCGTACCGGGCAAGGTGATCGCGATGTGGATGCCGATCCTCGTGTTCTTCTACATGGGCTTCGAGCACTCGGTCGTGAACATGTTCCTGTTCCCGTCCGGCCTGATGCTCGGCGCCCACTTCACGGTCGTCGACTATCTGCTGTGGAACGAGATCCCGACGGTACTCGGCAACCTGGTCGGCGGGCTGGTGTTCGTCGGCGCGGCGCTGTACAGCACGCACTACAAGACCGCACCGAAACGCGCGTCCGCTTCGCCGGTGGGTGTCGTCGCGCGCAAGGCCTGATCGCACTGCGCAAGCCGCAACTGACTGCCGTCGACGCGCTGAAACGCGCACCGGGGGCGCGCGACCGTCACGTCGGCGGATGCGTCGGGGCTGATCTACGACGCGATCACGGTCACGTCGACGCGCGTTGCCGCGCGCAGGGCCGACCGGGCGCACGCATGATCGAAAACGACTTCGCACAGTCCCCGCCGGCATTGCCGGCAGGGATGAGCGATGCAGCATCACATCGCATCACGGGCCAGCGCTGCAACCTCCGCGGCACTCAATGCACCTGCGTACACGCGGAAGCCCTGGATGCGGCCGTTGAAAGATGGATGCGCCCAATTGCGGCCAAGGAAAGTGACCTGGTCGCCAACCTGGCGCGGCGACAGCAGGATTTCGTCGGATTTCGCAGCCTCGGTGCCGTCGACGTACAGGCGGCAGGTATTGCCCTGCAGCGTGACCGCGAGATGGACCCAGCGTCGAATCGGCAGGGCCCACGGCGCCGCCACGACCTGTGAATCCTTGAATGTCGCGCCAAAGATCGAGAAGCACAGCGTGCCTGAGCCGGTCTGGGGGGCGATGCACATGGCTGCGTTCGCGTCCAGCCCTGCATAGAACACGCAGCTGTCCCAGTGCAACCCATTCGCGTAGACCCACAAGGAAAGGCTGAAGTCGTCGAGGTCGCTGAACACGCCCGACGGCAGCTGCAGGCCGGCCTTCAGACCGTCGAACACGATGGCCTTGTCGTTGCGGCGCCCGTCGCCCCAGGTCGCGCCGTCCAGCAGCTTGCCCTCGATGAAGGTCATGGTGCCAGTGGCGGTCCGCAGCGCGCCGTGCGTGCCGGTGCCGTTCGGGTCGTTCAGCGGCAGGGACAGGCGGACCTCGCCGGGAACGGCGATACGAACCACATTGGAGCCGGCTCCCGGCGCGCCGGCGCCTTGCGCCGTGATCTGGTAGAACCAGGCGCCGTTGGACGGCATATCGCTGTAGGTGAGCACCTCGCTCGCCGAAACCGTGCCCAGCACGTTGAAGGGGCCGCTGGCCCGGCTTGCGCGCTTGATCTCGTACGAGGTCGCGCCGACGCTGCCCCACCACGACAGCACGACGCGATTGCCGCGCAGGTAGGCCGTGAGGCCAGACGGCGGCTTCATGGAGCCGGCATAGTCCGGGCGGCGATGGATCAGCGTCGGCCACCAGACGTCGTCGCTGCTGCCCCCGTACTTCGGCTCGCACAACTTCACCATGCGCGCGACGTTCGGCGCCGCCAGCCCCAGGCGGTTGACGTAGTGGTTGTAGATGGGCTCCCAGCAGTTGCGGCCCATCTGACCGTAGTTCACTTGCGTCCAGAACGACGGGTGGGGCTGGGACGGATTGTTCTCGCGCACATAGGGCATCGGGTAGTTCTTGCCGTTCTCGTCGAGCAGGTTCGAGCGCGCCACATACTCTGCCGCTGCGAGGAAGCGGTTGTTGTACAGCCCGTAGAGATCGTCGCCCTGGTTCCAGGCGATCTCCAGCAGGTCACCGCCCAGCGACATGCCCAGCGTGGAGTGGCCCTGATCGCGGCCGCTTTCCTCCCACTGCCCGAAATGGCCCGGGTGCATGAAGTACACGCCGTGCCCGATGGCGCCATTGCCGAAGTTCCGGAGCTTGCCGCGGTTGTTGCCCGCATAGCAGTCGCAGGCCAGCCGGTACAGGTCGGGCTTGTCGCAGAACACGCCGATGGCCATGGCGCCCACCATCGAGGCCATGTCCCAGTTGGCATGGGACCCGATGCGCCCGTCGCTGAGGAACCACGACGATACCGGGGCGAAGACGTTGAGCAGCATGTCCTGGAACCGCTTCAGGTTTGCCGGGGCCCAGCCTGGGTAGGTGCGCAGGACTTCGCCGATCTGCGCCCACTGATGGCCTTGTATGCCGGCCAGGATGATGAAGGTGTGGTCGTCATGGGCGGTCGAGCCGGGAGGCACCGTTCCAACCACCTTCAGCGTGTTCGCCCAGGCGTCCAGGAACTCCACGGCCTTGTCGGCATAGCGGTTGTCCTGCGGGTCGGACAGCTTCCATCGCAGGACCAGGGTCCAGGCGCGCCAGATGTCGACGTACATGTCCCGCGAGCTGCCATCGGCGCGGTAGACGCCCGCCAGCGGGAAAGGTCGGGCGTCGAGGGAAGCGAAGCGCTCGGCGCACAGCGTGCTCCACCAGTGCACCCACGGCTCCTGGCCTGCCTTGATGTAGCCGCGGATGCGGGCGAAGTCGTCTTCGGTGACCAGCAGTCCCGGGTGACGGAAGACACCACTCGCCGAAGCCGGCGCGCGCGCCGGACCTGCAACAGCGGCCCGTGCCGCTTGGGCTCCGAGTCCCGGCAGCAGCGGCAGCATTGGGAATAGCCCCAGGCCCAGCGACAACGCTCGACGCGCAGGATTCGGCAACTCCTCGAGGATGGCACGCTCCACGAACCGTTTCGACATCTTTATTTCCTCTGTCGTCTTGTTGAACTGCGCGACAGTATGGATTACGCGACAGTGGGTCAGTGTGACAAAGCACATCCGGAAGTTGCACGCGCGATCGACGGTCGCCTGTTCAAACGCGAGGGTGGTACATCGCGTGACTGCGACAGCCGGCGCTGCGAGGGAATTGATGCGGTCTTCGCGATACCACGCGCGGTAAAGATTTTATTTCCCGGTACGGCATGGAACAGGTTTCTTTGCTCAAAAGGCCGTGGCACAAGTTTGTTTGCGTCGGTTCAAATTTTGTTTGCGATGAACCACGGCCGTCGGAGTGACGGGGCCTCTTTCCTGATTGTCCACTTAATCGAGACAGCGAATCATGTTTTGGAGGATTGATGATTCTTGGCGGGACAGTAGACTGCATCCGTGCTTTGCCAGAACCGATCCGGCGTGCGCCGCCAGTCGCGGCGTCACCTGTCGGATTCTTCGGCGGCGGGCCATGCGGCTTGTCGTCCGATCGTGCGAAGAGTGGTCCGTTGCCGGCTTCGCGCGCCGATTCGGCGCGCCGCGGCACCGGCTGCAACAAACCGTCAATTCAAGGGTGATTGCTATGCGTTACGTTTCGCTGGAGTCGAAGAAGGACGAGCTGCTGCTGGCGGCTCGCGTGCTGATGATGATCCTGTTCGTGCTGTTCGGCTGGCAGAAGCTGAACGGTTTTTCGGGCACGGTCGCGTATATGGCGTCGACGGGGAACCCGGCGCCCGAGCTCGCGGCCGTGATCGCGGTGGCGGTCGAACTGGTCGGCGGCGTGCTGATCGCGATCGGCTTCTATACGCGTCCGCTCGCACTGCTGTTCGCCGCTTATACGCTCGCGACCGCGCTGATCGGCCATCGCTACTGGGCGTTGCAGGGGATGGAGCAGTACATGGCGATGATCAACTTCTACAAGAACGTGAGCATCATCGGTGGACTGCTGTTGCTCGCGTTGACCGGGCCGGGGCGGTATTCGATTGACCGGAAGTAACGCGGGACGGCGTTTCCGTTCGGTATCGGGAGCCCGGTGCGCGCAAGCGTGCCGGGTTTCGCTTTTTGCGGGCGACGGAGCGATCGGCGCGCGGGCCGACTACCGAGCCGGTGTCATGCCGAAGCACGGCGCCCAGCGCATGCGCTCGCGGTCGGAATCCGCGTCGAGGGTCACGCATTGCTCGACGCCGGCGGCCGGCGCGAAATCGAAGAAGAACGGAGTCGATCATCTTCGCGACCGGAGGCGAGCCAGTAGACCGAAGCGTTGCGCGGTGATCGTTCATGTTATCCAATAGGCCCGATAATCCATTCGTTTCCGTGATTGATCGCCGCCCATGCCAAACCCATCCCAGTCGACCGTACGCAAAACCGTCCTCCTCATCGGCGCCTCCGGCCTGCTGGGCCGTGCGGTTGCCGCCTGCCTGGCTCGCGAATCGTCGTTGACGCTGCTCGCCACCATACGGAACCCGCAAAGCGCCGGTGCAAAACTGCTCGCGCTGCCGCCGGAAAACATCGCCGAGCTCGACGTCCTCGACCAGCCGTCCCTCGAGCGCATTTTTGAAACGCACCGACCGGCAGCGGTGATTCTTTGCGCCGCCGAACGCCGCCCCGACGTCTGCGAACGCGACCCGGCCGCGGCCCGCGCGATCAACGTCACCGCACCGGCCCGCATCGGCGCACTCGCCACGCGATACGGCGCATGGACGCTCGGCATTTCGACCGACTACGTCTTCGACGGCAAGGCGGCGCCCTACAGCGAAGACGCGACCCCGAACCCGCTGAACATCTACGGCCGCACCAAGCTCGAAGGCGAGGCCGCGCTGCTTGCCGCGTCGCCGCTGTCGTGCGTGCTGCGCCTGCCGTTGCTGTTCGGCCCGATCGCCGACTGGAGCGAATCGGCCGTCACGAGCCTCGTGCCGGCCGTCGTCGCGTCTTCGCGGCCGGGCGCCGATGCGGTCGGCATGGACGCATGGGCGATCCGTTACCCGACCTGGACGCCCGACGTCGCGCAGGTCATCCGCGACCTGACGCTGCGCCATCTCGCGGGTGACGCCGTCACGGGCATCCGCCATTGGTCGGGAGAGGAGCCGATGACGAAGTACGACATCGCGCAACGCATCGCCGCCGCGCTCGGCATCGACGCGTCGCTCACGCCGATCACGCAGCCGACCGACGCGACGCCGCGCCCGTACGACTGCCATCTGGATGCCGCGCGCGTGCGCGCGCTCGGGATCGATTACGCGACGCCGTTCGATACGGCGCTGCGGACCGTGCTGCGCGACGCGCCGCGGGCGCTGTAGGCGCGACACCGGCCGCGGCTCGCGGCACTCGCCGATATCAACGAGCCGATTCGCTGAGGTTCGTGCCGCCGTTCACCGCCTACCTGGCAGCCGGGCGATCTTCCGCCCGGTATTCATTTGACCAACGAAGCATCTGCCCCCCCCCCGACGATGGCGCGGCCGCGCGACGCCGATGCAGACGCAGGTGCCGCACAGCACGGCGCCATCGATGCGGCCACGCGCAGGCATTGCGACTCGCCAATCCTCAGGCATGCGTCGCGGGGTCGCGCGGCGTCGTGGTCGAATTCAAAATTTGTCTAGTCATCCTTGCGATTCGGTCGCCCGAATTGCACCAAACGTGTGCCGCCATTCCCCGTAACGAGGCACGCTAGACCCTTGAAATTAGGGGATTTCCCGCGTTTACCCCGTTTTTATTGATCACCCCTTGTCTCGCTGTTTTTCTTCTTGCATGCTTGTATAGACAAATTCCTGAGGCGGCTTGCTGCACCGAAGGGATGGCGAACTTCAACGCAAGGAGAACTCTCGTGAACGGCAAGCGCATCAAATGGGCAATCAGGACGATCGGCGTCATCGCGGCTGCGGCGGCAACGCTCGCGGCGCCGGTGCAGGCAAAGGAATGGAAGACGGTGACGGTCGCGCTCGAAGGCGGCTACGCGCCGTGGAACCTCACGCTGCCGGGCGGCAAGCTGGGCGGTTTCGAACCGGAGCTGCTCGCCAACGTGTGCGAGCGTATCAAGGTGCAGTGCAACATGGTCGCGCAGGACTGGGACGGGATGATTCCGGGCCTGCAGGCCGGCAAGTTCGATGTCCTGATGGATGCCATTTCGATCACGCCGGAGCGCGAAAAGATCCTGCTGTTCTCGCGTCCGTATGCGGCGACGCCGGCGACGTTCGCCGTCACCGATACGAAGATCCTGCCGAAGGCCGCGCCCGGCGCACCGATCGTCAAGCTCACAGGTGACGCCAACGCGGACAAGCCTACCGTCGACACGCTGCGCAAGCAGCTGAAGGGCAAGACGATCGGCATCCAGTCGGGCACCGTCTACACGAAATTCATCAACGACAGCTTCAAGGACATCGCGTCGATTCGCGTGTACAAGACGTCGCCCGAACGCGATCTCGATCTGGTCGCCGGGCGCATCGATGCATCGTTCGACGACGTCACGTACTACGCGGCGAACAACGCGAAGAAGGACAACGCGTCGATCGTGCTCGCGGGGCCGAAGCTCGGCGGCCCGATCTGGGGGCCGGGCGAAGGGCTCGCGTTCCGCAAGCAGGATGCCGACCTGAAGACGAAGTTCGATACGGCGATCGCCGCGGCGCTCGCGGACGGCACCGTGAAGAAGCTCGCCGACAAGTGGTTCAAGACCGACGTCACGCCGTAAGCGCTGCGCGTTCGGCCGCCGCCGCGTAAGTTCGTCGAACGACGCGCGGCGCGGCGGCACGCATCCAGCGGATTCACTCAACGCATGCAGGGAGGCACGCATGGCGATTCTTGAAATGCTCGGCTTCGGTACCGAAGGCTGGGGCGGTGTGCTGCTGCTCGCCGCACTGATGACGGTCGCGCTGACGCTCGCCGCGCTCGCGGTCGGCGCCGTGATCGGCGCGGCGATCGCGGCCGCGAAGCTGTCGCGCTACCGCACGCTCCGCCTGCTCGGCGATCTGTATACGACGGTATTTCGTGGCGTGCCCGAACTGCTCGTCATCTATCTGTTCTACTTCGGCGGCTCGACGCTCGTGACGGCCGTCGGCCAGTGGTTCGGCGCGGAAGGCTTCATCGGCGTGCCGCCGTTCGTGGTCGGTGCGCTCGCGGTCGGGATGATTTCGGGCGCCTATCAGGCGGAGGTCTATCGCGCGGCGGTGCTCGCCGTGTCGAAAGGCGAGCTCGAAGCGGCGCGCTCGATCGGCATGCCGCGCAGCATGGTGCTGCGGCGCATCCTGGTGCCGCAGGTGCTGCGCTTCGCGTTGCCCGGTATCGGCAACGTGTGGCAACTGAGCCTGAAGGATTCCGCATTGATCTCGGTCACCGGTCTTGCCGAGTTGCTGCGCACGAGCCAGATCGCCGCGAATTCGACTCACCAGTACTTCGTGTTCTTCGTCGCGGGCGGGGCGTTGTATCTGCTGATGACGGGCTTGTCGAACCGTGTGTTCAACCGGGCCGAGGCGATCGTCGGCCGGTCGTTCCGCCGCAATTTCGCGCGCAACTGACGGAGTACGGGCATGTCCATCGATTTCGCTTTTCTCCTCGATACGCTGCGCCAGCTGCTCGCGGCCGTGCCGACCACGCTCGGCCTGTTCTTCGCATCGCTCGTGCTCGGCGGCCTGCTGTCGCTCGTGATCGTCACGATGCGCGTGTCGCCGCGCTGGCTGCCGAACCGCTTCGCGCGGGCCTACATCCTCGTGTTTCGCGGCTCGCCGCTGCTGATCCAGATGTTTCTCGTGTATTACGGGCTCGGCCAGTTCGGCGTGATCCGCGAGAGCTTCATGTGGCCGCTGCTGCGCGAGCCGTACGTCTGCGCGGTGCTGTCGCTTGCGCTGTGCACGGCCGGCTACACGGCCGAGATCCTGCGCGGCGGGCTGATGGCCGTACCGGTCGGGCAGATCGAGGCCGGGTATTCCATCGGCCTGTCGGGCTTCTCGCTGCTGCGGCGCGTGATCGGCCCGATCGCGTTGCGCCAGTGTCTGCCGGCGTATTCGACCGAAGCGGTGCTGCTCGTCAAGTCGACCGCGCTGGCGAGCCTCGTCACGGTGTGGGAAGTGACGGGCGTCGCGCAGCAGATCATTCAGCAAACCTACCGGACGACCGAAGTGTTCGTCTGCGCGGCCATCATCTATCTGGGCCTGAACTTCATCGTCGTGCGCGTGCTCGGCGCGCTCGAATGGCGGCTCTCGGGGCACCTGCGTGCGCCGAAGCCGTCCGGCGCGCCCGTCGCGACGACCCGCAATGCCCAGCGCGTCGCGTCCTGAGCGCGCCATTCTTTCCAGGAGAATCCGATGAACACCGCTACTCCCGTTGCGCTGTCGGTCCGAAACATCCACAAGTCGTTCGGCGATCACCATGTGCTGAAGGGCATTTCGCTCGATGCACACGAGGGCGACGTCATCTCGATCCTCGGCGCGAGCGGATCGGGCAAGAGCACGTTCCTGCGTTGCCTGAACCTGCTCGAGACCCCCGACGACGGTTCCGTCGCGCTCGCGGGCGAAGAGCTGGCGATGAAGCGCGCACGCGACGGCAAGCTGCATCCGAGCGACCGGCGCCAGGTCGACCGGATTCGCTCGCAGCTCGGCATGGTGTTCCAGAACTTCAACCTGTGGTCGCACATGACGGTACTCGACAACCTCGTCGAAGGGCCGCTGCGGGTGCAGAAGCGCAGTCGCGCGGAAGCGGTGGAGGAGGCCGAGGCGTTGCTCGCACGCGTTGGCCTCGCGGACAAGCGCGGCTACTATCCCGCGCACCTGTCGGGCGGCCAGCAGCAGCGTGTCGCCATTGCCCGCGCGCTGGCGATGCATCCGAAGGTGATGCTGTTCGACGAACCGACGTCGGCGCTCGACCCGGAACTGGTCGGCGAGGTGCTGCGCGTGATGCGCTCGCTGGCGGAAGAGGGGCGCACGATGCTGGTCGTCACGCATGAAATGGGCTTTGCACGCCACGTGTCGAACCGCGTGATGTTCCTGCATCAGGGCGAGGTCGATACGGACGGGACGCCCGACGAAGTCTTCGGCGGCCAGACCTCCGAGCGCTTCCGGCAATTCGTGTCGAGCCACCACGACCGCACCACGAACTGAGGCTGCCATGACCGTATTCCGTGCGGCGCAGCCGCTCGACTGGCGACAGGTTGCGGCGGTGGCGGCCGGCGAGCCGCTGGCATTGGCCGACGAGACGCGCGCGCGGGTCGTGGCCGCTCGCGAACTCGTCGACGAGATCGTCGCGCGCGGGATTCGCGCCTACGGCGTCAATACCGGCGTCGGCGCGCTGTGCGACGTGATCGTGTCGCCGGCCCAGCAGAGCACGCTGTCGCACAACATCCTGATGAGTCACGCGGTGGGTGTCGGCATGCCGCTCGGCGCGGCCGAAACGCGCGCGATCATCGCGGCCGCGATCAACAACTATGCGCACGGGCATTCGGGCGTGCGTGCCGACGTCGTCGACCAGCTCGTCGCGCTGCTCGAACACGATTGCCTTCCGGAAGTGCCGGCGCACGGCTCGGTCGGGTACCTGACCCACATGGCGCACGTCGCGCTCGTCTGTGTCGGGCACGGCCATGCGCGCCATCGTGGCGAACGCATCCGCGGCGACGAGGCGCTGCGGCGCATCGGCCGCGAACCGCTCGTCCTCGGTGCGAAGGAAGGGTTGAGCCTCGTCAACGGGACGCCGTGCGTCACGGGGCTGGCGGCGCTCGCGCTGGCCCGCGCGGAACGGCTGCTCGACTGGGCCGACTGGATCGCGGCGATGAGCTTCGAGAACCTCGGCGGGCAACTCGCCGCATTCGATCCGGCTTCGCTCGCGCTGCGGATTTCCCCCGGTATCGGGCAGGTCGGCGCCCGTTTGCGTGCGCTGCTGGCGGACAGCGGCATGCTTGCCGCGGCGAGCGGCCGGCATACGCAGGACCCGCTCAGCCTGCGCACGATTCCGCACGTGCATGGCGCGGCGCGCGACGTGTTCGACGTCACGGCGGAGGTCGTCGATCGCGAACTCGCATCGGTTACCGACAATCCGATCGTCGCCGGCACGCGCGACGCGCCGGCCGTGCATTCGCAGGCGCATGCGGTCGGCGCCGGCATCGCGCTCGCGATGGACAGCCTCGCGAGCGCGATGGCGCAGGTCGCGGCGATCGCCGAGCGGCGTCTCGACCGGCTCGTGAATCCGCTCGTCAGCGGGCTGCCGGCGTTTCTTGCCACGCCGGGCGGCAGCTGTTCGGGTTTCATGATCGCGCAGTACACGGCGGTCGCGCTGGTCGCGCAAAATCAGCGGCTCGCGGCGCCGGCGAGCCTCGACGGCGGCATCACGTCGGGGCTGCAGGAAGATCACCTGTGTCATGCGACGCCGGCCGCGCTGAAAGCGCTCGACATCATCGAGAACACGACGCGCGTGCTCGCGATCGAGCTGCTGGCCGCCGCGCAGGCGTACGATCTGCAGCCGGGCGAAACGGGGCGTGCCGCATCGACCGACGCGCTGTGGCGACACGTGCGCGAACGTGCGCCGGCGTATCACGACGACCGGCCGCTGGCGGACGATATCGCGATCGCGGCCGGCATCGTCGCCGGTGTGCCGCCGTCGTTGCGATGACGACGGTCAACGGCGAGCCGATCACCCCACATTCATTCGGTCGAGGGCGCATGAGCGAAACGGAACGCAGACTTTCCGCACGGCAGGCGTCGGCATCGGACGACACCGTGCCGGCGCGGGCATTGCCGGCCTACCAGCAGATCAAGCGCTACGTCGTCGAGCGGATCGCGAAGGGCGACTGGAAGCCCGGCGGCGCGATCCCGACCGAGGCGGAACTGGTCAAGGAATTCGGCGTGGCGCGGATGACGGTGTCGCGCGCGCTGCGCGAACTGACGGCCGAGCGCGTGCTGACCCGCATCCAGGGGGCTGGCACGTTCGTCGAGCGCCGGCATTACGAGTCGACGGTGCTGGAGATCCGCAACATCGCGGACGAGATTGCCGAGCGCGGCCACCGGCACAGTGCGCGCGTGCTGCTGATCGAGCGCAGCGTCGACCCGGACGCGATCGATGCGCTCGGGTTGCGCGCCGGGCCCGTGTTTCATTCGCGTATCGTCCATTACGAGGAGGACGAACCGATCCAGTTCGAGGATCGCTACGTGAATCCGGCGTTGTTTCCCGCGTATCTGGAGCAGGACTTCACGCTCGAGACGCCGAATCACTACATGGTGCGACTGGCGCCGATCCAGCGTGCGGAGTTCCGGATCTACGCGGAGAAACCCAATGCGCAGGTGCGTCGGCATCTCGTGATGGAAATCGGCGAACCGTGCTTGCTGTTGCGACGCCGTACGTGGGTCGGCGATCAGGTCGCCACGTCGGTCAGGCTGTGGCATCCGGCGTCGCGGTTTCATCTGGCGGGCAACATGTAGGGAAGCGGGGTGGCCCGTTTGCCGCGTCAGCCGTGCTGGCCGGTGCCGCTGCATGGGTCGTGACGGAGCCCTGTCGTACCTGCATCGAAAGGCGATACACTGCGCGGGTTCCCGATTCGGTCGGGAGCGTCGGGGAACCGGGCGACCGCATCGCGGCGCCGGCGCGGATCGCACGACGGGCCCTGACTCATGCGAAAAAATCGAGAGAAAGAGAGAGGGCCCATGCTGACACGTCTTCGTAACGGCATCCTTCGCGCACAGGACCTGCGCGAATCCGGAGCCGCTATACCCGCCCAGCGCCCGTCGATGGCGTGCGAACTGGTCGACCTGAGTGCGAAGCGCGCGACGTGGCGCGTTCCCGTGCCGAACCAGGCGGACTGCTATCTGAAGGCCGAGCCGGGTGGCGCGGAGCGGTTCGTCGTCCATATCGACGCGGAGACGTTCTATCGCCGCTGGCTCGAGACGAGCCCCACGTTCCCGAAACAGAATTCGCAGGATTGCGTACCGCGCCGCGCCATGTCGCTCGACAGCAAGTTCGCGACGGCGGCCGCCGCGTTCGGAAGCGGCCGCGACGCACCGGTGACGTTGCCGTCGGTCGGCTACTGGGCGGCGGCAAGCGGCTACGAGGTCGCGATGAGCGACGGCATGACGCGTACCTTCTGGCTGCTCGCCCATCGCGTGCGGTCGTTTCCGGTCAGCGTGGCCGACGCGAGCTGGGCGACGATACTGAACGGCCTGGCCGGCATCGGCGTGGCGCCGATCGCGTTCAGCGAGCTGTTCAGCCGGCGCGCATAAGCGCGAGGCCGCCGCGCGGCGCGCATCGTCCGGCTCGATTTGACACCTGACGCGGCCGCCGATTAAAGTCGCGACGCGGGGCGGTGGGTCAAGCACACGCCCGGAACAGGCAGCCGATGTTCCAGGACTACGGGGCTACCCCGTGGATCAGATCGATACACCGATGCGTCGCAAGTGCGCATGTTGCGCGTTGCGCAACGACGGCTCTCGCAGCACCAGCCACGTTGACCCCTCGTCCCGCCCCTCTCCGTCCATGCACTCATCCCTGCGCGACACCACCCGCACGATTGCCGAGGCGATGCTCGCCGGTCCGCCCGAACGCGACGGCATCGTCGCGCGGATGGCCGCCGTGCTCGGCGAAGCACAGCCGTGGACGCACGAATGCGCGGACCTCGCGCTCGCCCGCTTCGGCGCGGACTGGGCCGATACCGACACCGACGCGCTCGCGGCGGTCCTGGCCGAGGCGCCCGCGTTCGTGCGCGCATGGTATGGCGACCGTCGGCCGGTGGTGATCCGCATCGTGCGGCGGCCGCTGGTCCAGCGACCGTTGCCGGCGCCGCTCGCCGGCTGCGACGTGCCGCACTGGCCGACGCCCGGCGATCTCGCCGGCTGGCTCGGGGTGAACACACCGGAACTCGACTGGCTGGCCGATCACTGGCGTGTCGACGCGTGCAGCAGCGCCACGCCGCTGCATCACTACACGTACGTCGCGGTCGACAAGCGCAGCGGCGGGTGCCGCCTCGTCGAAATCCCGAAGGGGCGGCTGCGCGAAGCGCAGCGCCGCATCCTGCACGGGCTGCTCGATCGCATCGCGCCGCACGGCGCGGTACACGGTTTTCGCAAGGGGCACGGGATCGTGTCGTTCGCGGCGCCGCATGCGGATCGCGAGGTCGTCGTGCGCTTCGATCTCGCGGATTTCTTCGTGTCGGTGCGCGCCGCGCGCGTCCATGCGCTGTTCGCGACGCTCGGGTATCCGGCCGAAGTCGCGCGTACGCTCACCGGGCTGTGTACCAATCGCGTGCCGTCGGCGCGGCTGCTCGCGCCGGACCTGCGCGACCGGTTCGACTGGATCGGTCGCCAGCGCTATCGCGAACGGCATCTGCCGCAGGGGGCGCCGACGTCGCCGGCACTCGCGAACCTGTGCGCGTTCCGGTTCGACCTGCGGCTCGCCGCGCTCGCGCGTTCGCTCGATGCGACCTACACGCGCTATGCGGACGATCTCGCGTTCTCCGGCGGCGGCGCGCTCGCGCGCGACATCGAGCGGCTGCAGATCCGGATCGCCGCGATCGCGCTCGAGGAAGGTTTCGCGCTGCAATTGCGCAAGACCCGCGTGATGCGGCGCGGTGCGCGCCAGCAACTGGCCGGCGTGGTCGTCAACCGTCATCCGAATCTGGCGCGCGACGCGTTCGATCGCCTGAAGGCCATCCTGACCAATTGCATTCGGCATGGCCCGGCGTCGCAGAACCGCGACGCGCATCCGGATTTTCGTGCGCATCTGGCCGGACGCGTCGCGCATGCGGCGGCGTTGAACGCGGCGCGCGGCGCGAAGCTGCGCGCGCTGTTCGACCGCATCGCGTGGGAGCCCGGCGGCGCCGATCGCTGAACCGTCGGGCCCGCGCGACGCCGGTCAGCGACTTCTGCATCACGACGCCGCGCACTGCTATCATTCGCGCCATGCCGCGCCCGTGCCACGCGCGGCGATCATTTGCCGCCGCCGTCGCCCCTCGCATGCGTACGCGGCGCCGCCTTTGCCGGCCTGGCCTTGCCTGTCAGTGACGCGCGACGTCGTTTAGTGCGCATCGCGCAATCATGCCGGCTCAGGTGGACGATTCACCTATTTGACAGCCCCGATCGGCTGAACTTCGTGGTAGGTTCGGCCATCGGAGCTTTTTGCAAAAACATGCCCAAAGAGGATGAATACATGACCCAGGCCCTGCAGGAACTCGAAGCACAACTTCGGGACCTGAACATCAAGCTGTCAGAGGCGAAGCAGAAGGAGAAGCAGGCCGCGCTCGCGGCGTTCAAGGAACAGGTCGAGTTGCTGGGAATTTCGCAACAGGAAGTGCTGAGCGCGCTCGGCTACATCGTCCAGCGCAAGCGCAAGGCGCCTGCCAAGTACTACGATCCGTCGACCGGCCGCTCATGGTCGGGGCGCGGCCCGCGGCCGAAATGGCTCGAAGGCAAGGATCTCGAAACGCTTGCGGTCGATCGCGAGGCCAAGACCTGGTGGCCCGGGGACGATCAGGGCTGAAGCCCGTCGCATCGCAAGGCCATCCGGCGCCGCCCGGTTCGCGCGCGGGCGGGCCGGCCGGCAATCCTCCGCCCGCCTGCTGTCTTTCATCCGGTGTCCGGCCTGATCGCGACATCGCCGGCCTCGCCGCCGCACCGGATCGACGTTTTCCCTTCTTTTTTCTCTTTTCCGCTCGTTGCCTGTCATTTTCCGCCTGCCGCCCCGCCAGCGCGGGCCGACGTGCGTCCGCCTCCGTCGTTCGCGGGCACAGGCCTTAGAATGTCGCCGGACATTCGTGGCAGGACACCATGGCAGCAAACATGAAATCTTCGGCGCTCGGCGGCCCGTCGACCCCGCGCGTCGAGCAGGTCGGGGCGTACGCGTGGAAAGCGCTGGCCGGCTCGGCGATCGGCTATGCGATGGACGGCTTCGACCTGCTGATCCTCGGCTTCATGCTGCCGGCGATCACGGCGGCGCTGCACCTGACACCCGGGCAGGGTGGTGCCCTGGTCACGTGGACGCTGATCGGCGCGGTCGCGGGTGGCATCGTGTTCGGCGCGCTGAGCGACCGCTACGGGCGCGTACGGGTGCTGACCTGGACGATCCTGCTGTTCGCGATCTTCACCGGCCTGTGCGCTTTTGCGCGCGGCTTCGAGGATCTGCTCGTCTATCGCACCATCGCGGGCATCGGCCTCGGCGGCGAGTTCGGGATCGGCATGGCGCTCGCGGCCGAAGCGTGGCCGGCAGCCAAGCGCGCCCGCGTGTCGTGCTACGTCGCGCTCGGCTGGCAGGTCGGCGTGCTGCTGGCCGCGCTGCTGACGCCGTTGCTGCTGCTTCACATCGGCTGGCGCGGCATGTTCGTGGTCGGCGTGCTGCCCGCGCTGCTCGCGTGGGTGATGCGCAACAAGCTGCACGAGCCGGAAGCGTTCGTGCAGCGCGCGACGCAGCCGAAATCCAACGCGTTCCGCATGCTCGTCGCCGACGCCCGCACCGCGCGCACGAGCGTCGGCATCGTGATCCTGTGTTCGGTCCAGAATTTCGGCTACTACGGGATCATGATCTGGCTGCCGACCTTCCTGTCGAAGCAGATGGGCTTCTCGCTGACGAAATCGGGGCTGTGGACGGCGGCGACCGTCGTCGGGATGATGATCGGCGTCTGGGTGTTCGGCCAACTGGCCGACCGCATCGGCCGCAAGCCGACGTTTCTGCTGTACCAACTCGGCTCGGTCGTGACGGTCATCGCCTATGCGCGGCTGTCGGACCCGACGGCGATGCTGTGGGCCGGCGCGCTGATGGGGATGTTCGTCAACGGGATGGTCGGCGGCTACGGGACGCTGATGTCGGAAGGCTATCCGACGGCCGCACGCGCGACCGCGCAGAACGTGCTGTGGAACATCGGCCGCGCGGTCGGCGGCTTCGGCCCGGTCGCGGTCGGCGCACTCGCCGCGCACTACTCGTTCCAGACGGCCATCGCGCTGCTCGCCGGCCTGTACGTGCTCGACATGGTCGCGACGCTGTTCCTGATCCCCGAACTCAAGGGCGTCGAGCTCGAATGAACACGGTGCGTGCATGCACCGCCACGATTTCACCGGAAACCACGATGCAACGGAACAACAGGACGATCGGCGTGATGGGCTCGGGCAAGGAGCCGTGGCTCGCGTTTTCGGAACCGCTCGGCGCGTGGCTCGCGCAGGCCGGCTTCAACCTGCTGACGGGCGGCGGGCAGGGCGTGATGTTGGCGGTCGCGCGCGCGTTCGCCGGCGTGCCCGGTCGGGCCGGCCGGTCGATCGGCATCCTGCCGACACAGTCCGATCCGGTCGCGGGCTTCGTGCCGCTCGACGGCTATCCGCATCCGTTCGTCGACATTCCGGTCCTCACGCCGCTGCCGCGCCGCGAACCGGGCGCCGCGCCGGGCACGATCAACCGCAACTACGTGAACGTGCTGAGCAGCGACCTGATCGTCGCGCTGCCGGGCGGGCCCGGTACCGCCGAGGAAATTGCGCTCGCGCAGCGCTGGTGCAAGCCGCTCGTGTGCTTCGGGCCGGACGGTGCGTTTCGGTCGCTTGCCGCGGACGCGGTGTGCACGTCGTCGCTCGACGACGTGATCCGGTTCATCGACGATGCGTTTGCGGCGGAGCACGCGCAGGCGGGTCGATAGTTCAGGTATCGAGGCGATTCCTTTCGTCGGAATGCGCGTGTGTCGTTCAAGACGAGAACGCATGACGACCTGCGCAGCGACGGCGTCCGCCGATCTCAGCCGCCGGATGGCCCGGGCCGGCTGAAGCGCTGCTCGACGACCTCGGTCCCCCACTGCGTGCCCGCGCTTTCGCTCGTCAGCGCAAAGCCGAACGACTCGTACAGATGGCGTGCGGCATCGAGCCCCTTGAAGGTCCACAGGTAGGTTTCGCGAAACCGGTGCTCGTCGACGAAACGCATCGCGAGCGTCATCAACCGACGCCCGACGCCCGAGCCGCGCAATGCGTCGTTGACGATGAACCAGCGCAGGTGCGCGACGCCCGTCGCCGGGTCGCCGTCGATCGCGAGCGACGCGAGCGTCCGGCCGTCTTCCTGGCACAGCCAGAGCGCCTTGCCGTCGGCCGGCAGCGCACCCGCGAAGGCGGCCAGCTCGGTCGCCACGCGTTGTTCGAAGAAGGCGCCGAAACCCCAGTGTTCCGCATAGAAGCGCGCATGCAGGCTCGCGATGTCGCCGATGCAGCCCGGCTGATAGCCCTCGCGAATCGACGGCGTGTCGGCGGGCGCGACGCTCGCCCTGGCCGCGTTGTCCTGGGCGAGCGCATCGGCATACAGCGCGAGCGAACGCAGCAGTGCCTGCTGGTCGGCCGGAATCATGCGACGCAGCGCATTCGACACCTGGTCGGTCGCGAACGTGTCGATTCTTTTCTGAAGCTTTTTGCCTTCGGCGGTCAGGTACAGCTCGATCGCGCGCGCGTCCTCGCTCGACACGCGCCGCTCCACGACACCGGCCGCTTCGAGCCGCGCGAGTTGCCGGCTCGTGTTCGACTTGTCGAGCCGCAGGATCGCGCCGAGATCCTTCGCGTTGATGCCGGGCGCCATCCCGATCTCGAGGATCGCGTGCACGGCCGACGGCGCCCAGTCGCTGTCGGCCAGCGTCGCACGCATGAAGCCGAGCTCGCGCACCAGTTTGCGCGAGAAGTCGCGCAGCTCGAGGATGGTCGCGTCGCGCGGCTTGGCCGGTGCGTCGATGAGGTCCATGGTTGTCCCAGAAAGGTTGCGTATCGCAATCAATAATAGTTGCGAGTCGCAACTTGAGCAAGGCGGATTTTCATGCGGGGCCGATTGCTTCGCAGTGGCGCTTGCGCGCGGCCGGTCGGCCAGGCCGACGAGACGTGGGGGGCAGCCGGAACGGCGCGCTCGCGACTGGTACAGAAGCGGATGGCCCGGCGCGCAGAAGTGGCCGCATACTGGCCGGAACTGGCCGACCAGCGCGCAGGGGCATCGACCGATCCTCGATCGACGGCCGCGGACCACGGAGATCACCATGAACAAGCTGTTGCCGATGACGATCGCGTTGCTTGCCGGGAGCGGCATCGGGGCGGCGCCGCTCCATGCCGCCGGCGCGATGGACGCGCCGCCGTGCAGCGCCGCGCATGCGGCGGATTGGGCCGGCGGGAACGGCGCGATGCCGGGCACCTCGGTCCGCAGCTTCTCGACCGCCGGGTGTTCGGGCGCGGTATTGCAGGGCGACCGGGCTACTGCGACGGTCGACGGCGACAGGATCGAGTTGCGCGACGGCGTCGTCTATGTGAACGGGCGATCCTATGGCGCGGTCACGCCGGCGCAGACGGTCGAATACGAGGCCGCGCGCGACCGGCGCACGTTGAAGGTCGACGGAAAAGTCCGCACGCCGCAGCGCTGAGGCGGATCGCGTGTGCCGGAAAAACGGATGACGGTTGTCATTGCAGTGGTTTTCGCCGCGCGATGCTCGAACGACCACGATGACATTTTTCCAAAACGCGCGGCATCGATCCGCTTCCCGAAGCCGGCGCCACGAAGCGCCGGCCTGGGCGCGACTCAGGACGTGGCGACCGCCGCCACCGCCTCGGCCGGGCTGCCCGGCGGCTGGCCGGTTTGCCGGCGCGATCGGCCCGAGCTGAGGTACGCGGCGATCGAATCCTGCGTGATCTCGCCGAGCCACGCACCGTCGGGGTCGAGCACCGGCATCCACGACATACTGTACTGATACATCTTCGACAGCACGATGCGCAGGTTGTCGTCCGCCGCGACGCCGGCCGGGAATGGCGTCACGCGTTCGCCGCACACGCCGCCGCCGTCGGTGCGTGCCGCGCGGCGCGTCACGTAGCCGAGCGCCCGGCCCGCGTCGTCGAGCACGGTCAGATAGCGGCAGTCGGTTTCGTCCATGACCGCCAAGGCATGCGCGAGCGGCGTATCGACGCGCGCCGTTTCGGGTTGCGTCGCGGCGTCGCCGGCCTTCACGAGCAGCAGGCGCTTGAGCGTGCTGTCCTGGCCGACGAACTGCGCGACGAATTCGTCGCGCGGGCGCGCCAGCAGCGTGTCGGGGTGATCGTACTGCACGAGCTGGCCGCGCCGGAACACGGCGATGCGATCGCCCAGCTTGATCGCTTCGTCGATGTCGTGGCTCACCATGATCACGGTCTTGTTCAGTTGCCGCTGCATCTGGAAGAACTCGTTCTGGATCGATTCGCGGTTGATCGGATCGACCGCGCCGAACGGCTCGTCCATCAGCAGCACGGGCGGATCGGCGGCCAGCGCGCGAATCACGCCGATGCGCTGCTGCTGCCCGCCCGACAGCTCGCGCGGATAGCGTTTCAGGTACAGCTTCGGGTCGAGCGCGACCATCGACATCAGGTCGCGCGCGCGTTCGGCGCAGCGCTTCTTGTCCCAGCCGAGCAGGCGCGGCACGACGGTGATGTTTTCCTCGATCGTCATGTTCGGAAACAGCCCGATCTGCTGGATCACGTAGCCGATGTGGCGCCGCAGGTCCACTTCGTCGAGCTGCGCCGTATCCTCGCCGTTGATGAGCACGCGGCCCGAGGTCGCGGCGATCAGCCGGTTGATCATCTTGAGCGTGGTGGTCTTGCCGCAGCCCGACGGGCCGAGGAACACGCAGATTTCCCCTTCGGGCACCGACAGGCTCACGGAGTCCACCGCGCGTACGGCCTGGCCGTCCTTGCGCGTGAAGGTCTTGGTCAGTTTGTCGAGTTCGATCATGTCTTCTGCACTCCCTTCGGTGTCAATGCACGTTGCAGCATCTGCAGCAGCCGGTCGGCGACGATCGCGAGGAGGCTCACGAGCACCGCGCCCACCAGCAGTTTCATCATGCTGCTCTGTCCGATCGCACGCAGGATCAGCGTGCCGAGGCCGCCCGCGCCGATCACGGCGGCGATCGTCATCACGCCGATGTTCATCACGACCGCGGTGCGCACGCCCGCGAGAATCACGGGCACCGCCAGCGGCAGCTCGACGAGACGCAGGCGCTGCCACGACGTCATGCCGATGCCGGTGCCGGCTTCCTTGATCCCCCCATCCACGTTGTGCAACGCGAGGTAGGTGTTGCGCATGATCGGCAGCAGCGAGTAGAGGAACACGGCGGTGATCGCGGGCGCGGCGCCGATACCCTGGCCGAAGCGCGAGAACAACGGGATCATCAGGCCGAACAGCGCGATGGACGGCAGCGTGAGCACGAGCGTGGCAATGCCGAGCAGCGGGCCGGCTAGCCAGTCGTGGCGATTGATCAGGATGCCGAGCGGTACGCCGGCGACGATCGCGCAGCCCACGGCGATCGCGACGAGCCACACGTGCTGCAGCGTGAGTTGCAGCAGCTCGGGCCAGCTCGAAGCGAGATAGTCGAATACGCTCATCGGTTGCTCCTTCAAGGTAGCGGGTGGGTGCGCAGGAATTCGTCGGCGACGTCGCGCGGCGATTTGCCGTCGAGGTCGACCGCCTTGGCCATCGCCTGCATCGCATCGTTGTCGAGCGCGGCCGACAACGCGTTGAGCTGCGCCGCAAGCTTCGGGTTGTGCGCGAGCGTGCCCTGGCGGACCACCGGCGTCGCGTTGTACGGCGGGAAGAAGTGCCTGTCGTCCTCGAGCGGCACGATGCCGAAGCCCTTCACGCGTCCGTCGGTCGTGTAGACGAGGCCGATCTTCAACTGGTTGTTGTGCAGGGCCGTATAGACGAGCCCCGGGTCCATCTGCTTCAGTTGCGCGCGGCTGAACTGCATGCCGTAGGCGGCGAGCAGCGGCTTCAGGCCATCGGGGCGATTCGCGAATTCCGCGTCCATGCCGAACACGTAATGCTTCGCCGCCGGATCGGTCTTCAGGTGCTCGGCGAGCTGCGACACCGTGCGGATGCCGGTGGCCTGCGCGAGCTGGCTCGGCAGGCCGATCGCGTAGGTGTCGTTGAGCGGCGACGCGTCGAGCCACACGAGCCCGCGCGGCACGTCGAGCGCCTTGACGCGCCGGTACATTTCCTCGGGCGACAGCTTGTCCTGGATCTTGTTGTAGACGAGCGCCGCGGTGCCCGTGTAATCCCACATCAGGTCGAACTGGCCGTTCTCCAGCGCGCTGCGGGCGAGCGTACTGCCGAGCCCGGCGCGGACTTCGACGTCGTAGCCGCGCGAGCGCAGGTACTGCGACGTGAGTTCCGCGAGCACGTATTGCTCGGTGAAGTTCTTCGCGCCGAGCACGAGCTTCGCGGCGCATGCCGGCGTGCCGGCCGCGACGCACAGCACACCGGCGGCGCACAGGCGTGCGAGCGATCGAAGGATGCGATGAAGCGTCATGCGGCACCTCCATGGCGTGCGAGCCAATGGCGGCTGCCGGCCGCGACGATGCCGTCCAGCACCAGTGCGAGGATCGCGGTGAGCGATGCGCCGAGCAGCAGCAGCGGCTGGTTGTCGAGGTAGATGCCGGGGAAGATCAGCGAGCCGAGGCTGTCCGCGCCGATCAGGTACGCGAGCGGCGCCGTCCCAACGTTGATCGCGAGCGCGGTGCGCACGCCGCCGACGATGATCGGCAGTGCATTGGGCAGTTCCACGCGAACCAGCGACTGCCAGCCGGTCATGCCGATGCCCTTGGCGGCCTCGCGCAGCGCGGCCGGCACGTTCTTCATGCCTTCGTACGCATTGCGCGTGACGGGCAGCAGCGACGCGAGGAACAGCGCGACGATCGCGGGCACGTTGCCGATGCCGAAGATGCCGAGCGCGATGGCGAGCACGGCGAGCGACGGGATGGTGTTGCCGATGTTGAAGACCTGCATGAAGCGCTCGGCCTGATGCTGGAATCGCGGCCGACTCAGCAGCACGCCGGCCGGCACGCCCACGGCGATGGCCAATGTCATCGAATAGACGACCAGCAGCATGTGCTGGCCCGCGTAGTAGGCGAGATCGTCCGCGCGCTGATGGAACGTTTCGGCGCCGATGCCGCGCGCCAATGCCCATCCCACGGCGATGATTGCCACCAGGCTGCCCACCAGCTGGACAGTGCGTCGAGTCATGAAGATACGCCTCCTCGATTCGGTGCGGCGCGCGCAGGCGCACGCCGCGATGACGCCGCATGGCGTCGCGATGGAAGTTCGTGATCCCGGCATGGCCGCGATTGAACTGACGGAAACAGTGCTGCCGGCTGCACCGAGGTGCGGCTGGCGGTCGGGTGAACGCAACGACGCGTTCGTCTGATTGTCAGGTTCAGCCCGGCGGCGCCGTAACGGCGAGGCGCGTTCGAGCAGGGCACCGTCTTGTGAAGACGGCATGGATGCGGGCGGCTGGAAGCCGACCGCTGGGGCCGGAGGCCCCTTTGACGTGGCGAAACGGATGCATGCGCAACGAAGTGCGAAATGACATCACGTTGCGCACGAGATCATGCGTTTTGTGATGAAGTTGACGCGAGTATAGAACAATCGATAAATCGCGTCTACCCGCGGGCGATCGCGGCGATGCGTCGCCGGGAGCGCGGTAGCGAAGCGCTGCGTGCGTAAAAATTGATTCGAAGACCGAATCAGTTAGGTAAAACCGTCGTCGCGGCGCACGCGTGCCGATCACGTTGGTCTGCAGTCGCGCGATCGTCGGCGCGGTCTTCCCGCGCACGCCGAGTGCCGCGCGATATTCGACGACTTCGATTCCCGCGACGCGCGTGAACGACGAATACCGCGCATCGGGTTCACGCGTCCACGTCCGACTCCGAGCGCGGCGTCTTGCCGGTCCAGCGCCGATACGCATGACGGAAGCTGCGCGGTTCGCTGTAGCCGAGCCGCTCGGCGATCGCGGCGACCGTCAACGCGTGATCGTCGAGCAACCGCACGGCTTCGTCGCGACGCACGTCGTCGAGCAACGACTGGAACGTGATGCCGTCCTTGTCGAGCCGTCGACGCAGCGTGCGTTCGGTCAGATGCAGCGCGCCGGCGAGCGCCGTCATCGACTTGAAGCGCACGAGGTCGCGCGCCATCAACTCCTTCGCGCGATCGGCGAAGCGCGTACCGACCGACGCGGCCCACTGCCGTTCGAGCACCTCGCACTGGCCGTGCAATGCATTGAAGCTGACTTCGTTCGCGAGACGCGGCGCCTCCGTGCCGTCCACGGACGTGAACACGAGCCGGTTGTCGGCTGCATTGAACACGACCGGGCAGCCGAAGTGGCGCGCGTAGTCGGCCGCGTTGCGCGGCGTGCGGCGCGCGAGCTGCACCTGCTCGGGCCATACCGGCTTGCCGACGAGATCGGACACGATCAGGCGCAGGCTCGACAGGCACATGTCGGCCTGGAACATCTCGAGATCGGGCTCGCCGTTGTAGCGGCCGATGGTCACGCTCATGCCGCCGGCGTGCGCGTCGACGCGGACGTCGAAATACAGCCCCATGAACAGCGGAAACTGGCCCATGCAGCGGAACGCCTGCATCACGGAGCCGCTGATCAGCATCGCGTAGCCGGCGAGACCCAGCGTCGACACATGCAGCCGCGCGCCGATCGACAGCCCGATCGACGGCACGCCGCTGCAGCGCAGCAGGTTGCGGAAGCAACGTTGCTCCTGGCCGCGATTCACGTGCAGGTTCGGCGACGCGACTTCGTCCGCGCCCAGCCCGGTGCCTTCGAGCAGCGCGGCGCCGTCGATGTGCCGCACGCGGCACTCGTCCAGCGCGACCGCGATCGCGTGGACCGTGGCGGGAATGTCCTCCTGGCGTCCGGCCGGGCGCGCGAGGCCGAGCGCCGAACGCAGGCTGCGCTCGGCCCGACTCTGGTTTCGTTGGGAACGGCTGTCCATGGTGCCGATGCGGTGACGGGGTCGCACAGAACATAGCCGGAATGTCCGCAAAACGCCAGTGCGGCACAGCAGCATGCAGGGCGGAACGGCGCGATGCGCGATCACATGTCCGGAAATATCCCTCAATTACGTCCGCTTTTCTCATTCGTCGTCGATTTTTTGGCGCACCACACTTTCTTCCAGTCGTGCCCCACCGGCAGCGCCGGACGCACGCGTGTTGAAGTCATGGACGCCACCCACGTGAGGACAGCATGGACAACGACAGGCCAGGTCGAACCGCATCGGCCGCCGCGATGCATGAATTCGGCGCGGACGCGCAGCGCGGCGACACGGACGCACGCAAGCCGCATCTGCTCGGACTCTCGACGCTGGTGATTTTCGGCCTCGCATACATGCTGCCGATGACGGTGTTCACGACCTACGGCCTCGTCACGAGCGAGACGAATGGGCATCTGACGGCCGCGTACGCGGTCACGCTGATCGCGATGCTGTTCACCGCGCGCAGCTACGGCCACATGGCGCGGCTGATGCCGAGCGCCGGGTCGGCCTATACGTTCGCGAGCCGCAACTTCGGCACGTCGGCCGGCTTCATGGTCGGCTGGGCGTTGCTGATGGATTACCTGTTCATCCCGATGATCAGCTACCTCGCGATCGGCATCTACATGAAGCAGATCTTTCAGGCGGTGCCGGCCAGCGTGTGGATCGTCGGCAGCATCGCGCTGATCACCGGGCTGAACATCGTCGGCATCCGGCTCGTCAATCGCGTGAACCTGATCCTGATCGCGAGCCAGCTCGTGTTCATCGCGGTCTTCGTGATGGCGTCGGCGCACGTCGCGACCGGCGAAGGGCTGTCGATGGCCGTCGCGTTGCCGTCGTCCGGCGATGCGCGCGCGATCTTCGCCGGCTCCGCGATCCTGTGCCTGTCGTTCCTCGGCTTCGATGCGGTCACCACGCTGTCGGAGGAAACGCGCGAGCCGCGGCGCACGGTGCCGCGCGCCATCCTGCTCTGCACGCTTGCGAGCGGTCTGCTGTTCATGCTGATCGCATATGTCGGGCAACTGGTGTTTCCCGACTGGCACGCGTTCAAGGATCTCGATTCGGCGAGCCTCGACCTGATGCGGCGAGTCGGCGGCCGCACGCTGTCGGCGTTCTTCGTGGCGGTGTACGTGGCCGGCTGCTTCGCGAGTGCGATGGCGGGCCAGGCGAGCGTGACGCGCGTGCTGTTCGCGATGGGCCGCGACCGCGTGCTGCCCGAATCCGTGTTCGGTCATCTGCATGCGCGGCTGCGCACGCCGGTGCGCGCGACGCTCGCGGTCGGCGTCGTGTCGCTGTCCGCGCTGTTCATCACGCTCGATCTTGCGTCGACGATGATCAGTTTCGGCGCGCTCGTCGCGTTCGCGATCGTGAACCTGTGCGTGATGCGCAGCTATCTGGGCCGGCCGGAGCATCGCCACGCCGCGGGCTGGATCGCGTATGGCCTGATGCCGGCGATCGGCTTCGCGATGAACGTGTGGCTCTGGTCGGGGCTGTCGCGCCAGACGTTCTATGTCGGCATCGGCTGGCTCGTGCTCGGGCTCTGCCAGCTCGTCTGGCTGACGCGCGGCTTCACGCGCCCGGCGCCGACGCTGTCGATGAATTGAATGGCCGGCATGCGCGATGCCGGTTTTGAAACCCTGAAGGAGGAGTGATCCATGCACGCTGTTGACGTCAATTCCGCTGCGGACCTGCAGGCGCTCGGCAAGCGCCATCTGCTGATGCACTTCACGCATGCCGATGCATACCGCGAGAACGCGCTGACCGTGTTCGACCGGGGCGAAGGCTGCTGGCTCGTCGACCGCAACGGCAAGCGCTATTTCGACGGGCTCGCCGGGTTGTACTGCGTGCAGGTCGGCTACAGCCACGGCGCGGAGATCGGCGATGCGATCCGCGAGCAGATGGCGCGGCTGCCGTTCGCGACCAACTGGGGCGTGGGCCACGAACCGGCGATCCGGCTCGCGCACCAGCTCGCCGCGCTCGCGCCAGAAGGCTTGAACCGCGTGTTCTTCACGTCGAGCGGCTCGGAGTCGAACGAGTCGGCGATCAAGCTGGTGCGCCAGTATCACCAGTCGCGCGGCGAGCCGCAGCGGCGCAAGTTCATCGCGCGGCGCGTCGCGTATCACGGCACGTCGTTCGGCGCGCTCGCGCTGAACGGGATGACGAACTTCCGCAAGCATTTCGAGCCGCTGATGTCGGGCGTGCGCCATGTGGGCAACACGAAGCGCTACGGGCGCCCGGCGGGCGAGACGGAAGCGCAGTTCACGCGCCATCTGCTCGACGAGATCGAATCGCTGATCGTGCAGGAGGGGCCGGACACGGTCGCCGCGATCGTCGTCGAGCCGCTGCAGAACGCGGGCGGCAGCCTGACGCCGCCGGCCGGCTACGCGGCCGGCCTGCACGACATCTGCGACCGGCACGGCGTGCTGCTCGTGGCCGACGAGGTGATCTGCGGGTTCGGCCGGCTCGGCGAGTATTTCGGGTCGGCGCGCTACGGGCTGAAGCCGGACATCATCACGTTCGCGAAAGGCATCGCGTCGGGCTACGTGCCGCTCGGCGGCGTGATCGCGAGCGACGCGGTCGTCGACACGGTGCTCGACGGGCCGCAGCAGATGTTCCTGCACGGCGCGACGTACGGCGGCCATCCGGTCGCATGTACGGCCGCGCTCGCGAACCTCGCGATCATGGAGCGCGAGGGCGTGCTCGCGAACGTTCGTGACAACGAAGCGGTGTTTCGCCAGACGCTCGACGGGCTGCTCGAACTGCCGTGCGTCGGCGACGTGCGCGGCGACGGCTATCACTACTCGCTCGAACTCGTGACCGACAAGGCCGCGCGCCGCTGGGCGGCGGGCCTCGGCGCGCAGGCGTTCGTGTCGACGATACTCGCGCCGGCGATCTTCGACGCGGGGTTGCTGTGCCGCGCGGGCGTCGACCACGAAGGCACGCCGATCCTGCAGTTCTCGCCGCCGCTCGTGATGTCGCGCGACGAGATCGTCTGGTTCGTCGCGCAGATTCGCGACATCCTCGTCGAGTCCTACGCACGGGCGACGCGCTGAGCGGCAGCCTTCATTTCAGGAGCATTCGATGCGAACGTCACAACAGTCCTACATTGACGGCCAGTGGCTCGATCCGGTCAATGCGCGATCGATCGACGTGATCGATCCGGCTACCGCGCGGCCGTATGCGCGGCTCGCGATCGGCGGCGCGGCCGATGTCGATCGCGCGGTCGGCGTGGCGCGGCAGGCCTTCGACACGTATTCGCGCGGGTCGGTCGACGAGCGCGTCGCGTTGCTGAAGCGCATCCTCGAGATCTACCAGCGCCGCTACGAGGAGGTCGCGCAGACGATCAGCCAGGAGATGGGCGCGCCGATCGCATTCGCGCGGGCAATGCAGGCCGCGGTCGGCACCGCGCATCTCGAACAGACGATCCGCGCGCTGCAGTCGTTCCGCTTCAGCACGCAGACCGGTTCGCTGCTGGTATCGCACGAGCCGATCGGCGTGTGCGCGCTGATCACGCCGTGGAACTGGCCGATCAACCAGATCGTGTGCAAGATCGCGCCGGCGCTCGCGGCCGGCTGCACGATGGTGCTCAAGCCGAGCGAAATCGCGCCGTTCAGCGCGATCCTGTTCGCGGAGATCCTGCACGAAGCGGGCGTGCCGCGCGGTGTGTTCAACCTCGTGCATGGCTACGGGCATGAAGTGGGCGACGCGCTGTCGCGGCATCCGGAGGTCGACATGGTGTCGTTCACGGGTTCGACGCGCGCGGGCGTCGAAGTCGCGAAGGCGGCGGCCGATACCGTGAAGCGCGTGCACCAGGAGCTCGGCAGCAAGAGCCCGAACCTGATCCTGCCCGATGCGGACATCGAGGATGCCGTCACACGCGGCGCGCGTAGCTGCTTCAGCAACAGCGGCCAGTCGTGCAACGCGCCGACGCGCATGCTCGTGCACGTCGATCATCTGGCGCGGGCCGAGCAGGCGGCGCGCCGGGAAGCGGAACGCACCGTCGTCGGCGATCCACGATCGACGGAAACCGGCATCGGGCCGGTGGTCAGCCGCACGCAGTTCGATCGCATCCAGCATTTCATCCGGCTCGGGATCGAGGAAGGCGCGACGCTCGTCGCCGGCGGCCCCGGCCGGCCGGAGGGGCTGACGGACGGGTTCTACGTGCGGCCGACGGTGTTTTCGAACGTCACGCCGGGCATGACGATCGCAACCGAGGAAATCTTCGGGCCGGTATTGGCGATCATGACCTACCGGACCGAGGACGAGGCCGTCGCGCTCGCGAACGATTCGGTCTACGGGCTGGCGGCCTACGTGCAGTCGACGGATCTCGAACGCGCACGCCGGATCGCGGCGCGGTTGCGCGTCGGCAACGTCCACATCAACTACCCGGCATGGAACCCGGCCGCGCCGTTCGGCGGCTACAAGCGCTCGGGCAACGGGCGCGAATACGCGGAGTTCGGCCTCGTCGAGTATCTGGAAACGAAGGGCACGACCGGGTACACGGAAGGCGGCGCGCGATGACGATCTGATCGTCCGTGCGAACCGCACGGCGAGTGCATTCCCACCGATGCCGGTGCCGGTGCCGGCGCCGCGCTCAGCGGCAACGGCCCGGCACATCGCGACACCCTGGCGCAGGAGAAGCCCTCGGGCCGCCCCGAAGCGTTCGGCCCTTGCAGCCCTCAACGCCACGCCGCATGTGTCGCCGCTCAGCGTTCTTCCGGGTCCGCCGCGGCCGTACCGGACTCCGCAACGGGTGCGGCGGCGGCCCGCCTGCGGATCTCGGAATCGAGGATCAGCCGCCCGCGCAGCTTGCCTTTCATCCGCTTCACATGCTTGGGCGCTTCGGTCATGTGCTCGACCATCAGCGCACGGACGCGTTCGACATCGCGGTCGCGCGCGGCCTGCAGGATCGCCTTGTGGATCGATACGTTCGCCTCGCCGAAGCGCTTGTGCTCGGCGAGCGGCGTATCGTTCCGGAACTCGATCAATTGCCGGATCATCTCGTTGATCAGTTCGCAACTGAAGCGCAGGAACGGATTCGGATTCGCGGCCGCGAGGATGTCGTGGAACGTCGTGTCCTCCTGCCGCTGACGCAGCATGTGGCCGCGGTCGTGCACGCCCGACCCGCCGTCGCAGCACGCGATGTTGGATTCCAGCGCCGCGAAGTCGCGCTCGGTCAGGTGCGGCACGGCGCCGGCAGCGAGCTCGGGTTCGAGCAGCTTGCGCACCGTATAGATGTCGTCGATCGTCACGTCCTTGAAGAACAGGTAGTTCTGCAGCAGCTGAAGCGTGCGGTCGAGCGGCACCTCGACGACCATCCCGCCGCCCGACGGCCCCGTCGTGACCTTGATGAGCCCCTGCACCTCGAGCGATTTCAGCGCCTCGCGGATCGTGCTCTTGCTCACCGCATAGAGCTGCTGCAGTTCGGCCTCGCGCGGCAGGCGGTCGCCCGGCTTCAGGTCCTTCTCGGTGATCAGCCGCTTGATCTCCTCGGCGACGAGGTCGGCCCGCTTCGGCTGCTTGATTTCGACCGCGAGGCCCGCCCTGGCTCGGTCCATGACCATCTTCACGACTCCTTTGTCTGACCGCGCGCCCGCGTCATCGTCGACGATCGGTCCCGGCGCGGGTACGGAATTTTGCCTGATTGACACCAATTTTGATCAACTCTAGCATCAGGTTCATTCTATTTATCATGATAAATAGGATCAACCGGCGGCGCGCATCGAAGAGTGGCGTGGGCACGGTTTGGCAGTCGGTCGTATCGCGTGTGTCCCCCTCATGAGGAGCGTCAACTTGAATCGCCGAGAACTGTTGAAACTGGCCGCGCTGTCGGCCGTGCCGGGCGCGCTCGGCAGCATGTCGTCCCGGGTCGCGTTCGCGCAGGGCGCGCCCATCCAGCTTGCCTGCCCGGTGCCGATGTCCGGCCCGTTCGCCGCCAACGGCAAGTACGCCGATCTCGGCATGCAGCTCGCCGTCAAGCAGTACGGCAAGGTGCTCGGCGCGCCGCTCGCCTATACGGCGCTCGACACCGAGGGCAAGCCCGCGACGGCCGTGCGGCGCGTGCAGGAGATCGCGCAGCAGAAGGGCGTGCGTTTCTTCGCGGGCGGCATCCTGTCGTCCGAATCGCTGGCGATGGGCAAGGAAGTCCAGAAGGCGGACGGCGTGTTCATCACGACGGCCGGCGCGGACGAGATCACCGGCAAGGACTGCAACGCGGCGACGTTCCGCTGGTCCGTGCCGACCTTCGGCGCGATCGAGCAGACGGTGCGCCCGTTGATCCAGATGCTGCCGAAGGCGAAGCGCTGGTACACGATCACGCCGCAATACGTGTTCGGCGATGGGCTGCTGTCGGCCGCGAAGGCGGTCTTCAAGGAGAAGGGCATCGAGCACGTCGGCAACAGCTATCACTCGCTCGCCGAAAAGGAGTTCAGCGGCTACCTGACGAATGCGGCGGCCGCGCAGCCGGACGTGCTGCTGATCCTGAACTTCGGCTCGCAATCGTCGGACACGCTGCGCCAGGCCGTCAGCTTCGGGATGAAGCGCAACTGCACGATCCTGCTCGCGTGGGCATCGGGCCTCGAGCAGTTCGAGGCGCTCGGGCCGGACATCTGCGACGGCGTGTATTTCGGCGCGCAGTACTGGCACGGCATCGATTCGCCGCTGAACCGCGATCTCGTGAAGCGCGCGAACGCCGCGTTCAAGGCGAACCCGAACTACAGCCTCGCGGGCTCGTACATCTGCTCGAAAATCCTGATCGACGCGATGGTGAAAGCCGGCAGCGCCGATCCGAAGAAGGTCGTCGCGGCGATGGAAGGGATGAGGTACGACGGCCTCACGGGCCCCGAGGAAATCCGCAAGGGCGACCACCAGGTGCTGAAGAACTACTACCTGCTGAAGGGCAAGCCGAAGAGCCGGATGAAGAACGCGGACGACTATGCCGACATCGTCAGCTCCGGCCAGTCGTTCCTGCCGCTCGACAAGACGGGCTGCAAGCTCGCGTGAAGCCGTGCATGCGTTCGCGGCGCAGCGCGCGCCGCGGGCGTCCGTTACCTTCCTCTCCGACACGGAAGCCATGAACGTCTATCTGCTGCAGATCGTCAACGGCATCGGCGTGGGCATGCTGTATTTCCTGCTCGCCGTCGGCCTGTCGATCGTGTTCGGCCTGCTGCGCTTCGTGAATTTCGCTCACGGCGCGTTCTATCTGCTTGGCGCGTATCTCTGCTACCAGGCGCTGCAATGGTCGGCGAATTTCTGGGTCGCGCTCGCGATCGTGCCGCTCGTCGTCGGCGCGTTCGCATGGATCGTCGAGAAGCTGGTGCTGCGCCACGTGTACGCGCAGCAGCACGAATTTCACATCTTGGCGACGGTCGGCCTCGCGCTCGTGCTGCAGGAGTGCGCGATCCTCGCGTGGGGCCCGCTCGGCGACAACGTGCCGCCGCCCGACGCGCTGAACGGCGTCGTGATCTGGGGCGGCTTCGTCTACCCGAAATACCGGCTGTTCGTGATCGGCTTCACGGCCGTGCTCGCCGCGCTGCTGTGGTGGGTGCTCGAAGGCACGCGGCTCGGCAGTACGGTGCGCGCGGGCAGCGAGTCGACGGAGATGGTGTCGTTGCTCGGCATCAACGTGACGCGTGTGTTCAGCCTCGTGTTCGCGCTCGGCGCGGCGACGGCCGCGCTGGCCGGCGTGCTCGCCGCACCGATCCGCGGTGTCGATCCGTTCATGGGGATCGAGGCGCTCGGCGTCGCGTTCGTCGTGGTCGTCGTCGGCGGGATGGGGAATTTTCTCGGCGCGCTCGTCGGCGGGCTGCTGGTCGGTATCGTGCAAAGCCTGATGAGCACGCTGTGGCCGGAAGGCGCGCGATTGATGATCTACGTCGCGATGGCGGCCGTACTGCTGCTGCGTCCGAACGGTTTGCTGGGGAGGGCCGCATGATCGATTCGTCGAAACCGCTGACACCCGGCGCGGCGGCGTCGCAACGCCCGCGGCCGTGGCGCGGCCTGCTGCAGCGGCCGGAAGGTTGGCTTGCCGTGGTGGCCGCGTGCGTGTTGCCGCTCGTGTTGAGTTCGGGCTCGCTCGCGACCGAAGTGCTGGTGTTCGCGCTCGCCGCGCTCGGCTGCAACCTGCTGCTCGGGTACACGGGCCTGCTGTCGTTCGGGCAGGGCATTTTCTTCGGGCTCGGTAGCTACGCGGCGGGGCTGGTGCTGACGCGCGGCGTCGCATCGGTGAGCGTCGCACTGCTTACGGCGGCGGTGCTCGGTGCCGTCGCGGCCGCACTCGTCGGCTGGTTCTCGATCCGGCAGCGCGGTACTTACTTCGTGATGCTGACGCTCGCGTTCGGGCAGTTGTTCTACTTCCTCGCGTATACGACGCCGGATGTGACGGGCGGCGACAACGGGCTGCTCGACATCCCGCGCCCCGCGCTCGCCGCGTTCGGGCATCCGCTCGTCGCGCTGGATTCGCCGTGGCGCTACTACGGCTTCGTCGCGGTGCTGTTCGTCGCGGTGTTCTGGCTGCTGCTGCGCGTGTCGCGCTCGGTGTTCGGCCGCACGCTGCTCGCGATTCGCGACAACGAGGCGCGCGCGGCGGCGGCCGGCTACGACGTGAAACGCTTCAAGCTCGCGGCGTTCGTGATCTCGGGCGCGGTCACGGGCCTGGCGGGGGCGTTGCACGCGCTGATGACGGGCATCGCGCCGCTGTCGAACATCGACTATCACACGAGCGAGATGATCCTCGTGATGACGGTGATCGGCGGCACGGGCAACCTGTTCGCGTCGGTGCTCGGCGCGGCGTTCTACGTGCTGTTCGCGGACTGGCTGTCGACGCTGTGGCCGCGCTGGCTGCTGCTGCTCGGCCTCGTGCTGATCGCGGTCAGCCTGTTCATGCAGCGCGGGTTGTGGGGGCTGGGCGAACGCATCGTGGCGTCGCTGCGGCGTGGCGATCGCACGGCGGTCACGGTCAAGGAGCGGCAATGAGCGAAGCGATTCTCGAAGCGCGCGGCATCGTCAAGCGTTACGGCAAGTTCACGGCGCTGGGCGGCGTCGATCTGCGCATCATGCCGCGCACCGTGCATTCGGTGATCGGCCCGAACGGCGCGGGCAAGACGACGCTGTTCCATACGCTGACGGGCACGCTGCCGATCACGTCGGGCTCGATCCTGTTCGACGGCCACGACGTGTCGCACGAACCCGATCACAAGCGCGTGCGGCGCGGCATCGCACGCTCGTTCCAGGTGACGAGCCTGTTTCCGAACCTGAGCGTGCGCGAAAACCTGCGCGTCGCCGCACAGGGCGTCGAATCGCGGCGGGCGCTGAATCCGTGGACGCCGCCGCGCGGCGCGCTCGCGCATGACGGCATCGTCGACGACGTCCTCGAGCGGCTCGGCCTGCAGCGCTTCGCCGACACGGCGGCCGGCGTGCTGTCGCATGGCCAGCAGCGCCGGCTCGAGGTTGGCATGGCGCTGGCGGCGCGGCCGCGCGCGATCTTCCTCGACGAGCCGACGTCGGGCATGGGCATCGACGATCTCGACGACATGAAGGCGCTGATCCGCGGCCTGCGCGACGACTACACGGTCGTGCTGATCGAGCACAACATGGGCATCGTGATGGATATCTCGGACACGATCACGGTGATGCAGCAGGGGCGCGTGCTCGTCGAAGGCAAACCCGATGCGATCCGCGGCGACGCGCGCGTGCGCAGCGCGTATCTCGGCAACATGATCACCGGAGGCCGCGCATGATGCTCGACGTGAAGGAGGTGCACGCGTGCTATGGCAAGAGTCACGTGCTGCAGGGCATTTCGCTGAACGTGAACGAAGGCGAGACGGTGACGCTGCTCGGCCGCAACGGCGCGGGTAAATCGACGACGCTGAAGACGATCGCGGGCGTCGTCGCGCCGACCGGCGGCACGGTGACGTTCGCGGGCCGGCCGGTGGCCGGGCAGCCGGCGCATCGGATCGCCGCGGGCGGACTGTGCTTCGTGCCCGAGCATCGCGGGATTTTCCGGCTGCTGTCGGTCGAGGAAAACCTGCGGCTCGGCGCGCGCCGCGATTCGCCGTGGCAGCTCGACGATATCTACCGGATCTTTCCGCGCCTGAAGGAGCGCCGCCGCAACGGCGGCGCGCAGTTGTCGGGCGGCGAGCAGCAGATGCTCGCGATCGGCCGCGCGCTGATGAATCATCCGCGGCTGCTGATGCTCGACGAGCCGGTCGAGGGACTCGCGCCGGTGATCGTCGAGGAGATCGTCGAGCAGTTGAAGCGGATCAAGGCAGCCGGCGTCGCGATCCTGCTCGTCGAGCAGAACCTCGAAGTGTGCACGCAACTCGCGGACCGCCACTTCGTGATCGAACAGGGCGTGATCGTCTACGAAGGCAGCAACGCGGCGTTCGCGGCCGATCATGACGTGAAGGACCGCTACCTGGGTGTCGGTGTGGCATGAGCGCCGTGCCCTTTCAATGCGAGGAATGGCAACGATGCAAGTACAGGATTTGACTCCGGGCGTCGCGGCGTCCGGCTTGCGCGTCGATGGCGCGCGGCTGTGGGACAGCCTGATGCGGCTCGCGCGGATCGGCGCGACCGACAAGGGCGGCGTGTGTCGCCTCGCGCTCACCGAACTCGATCGCGATGCGCGCGACCTGTTCGTCGCATGGGCGAAGGACATCGGCTGCACGGTGCGCGTCGATGCGATCGGCAATATCTTTGCGCGGCGCGCGGGCGAACGGGACGACCTGCCGCCCGTGACGACGGGCAGCCATATCGACACGCAGCCCACTGGCGGCAAGTTCGACGGCAACTACGGCGTGCTGGCCGGCCTCGAGGTGCTGCGTACGCTCGATGAAGCCGGGGTGCGCACGCGCGCGCCGCTCGAGGTGGCCGTCTGGACCAACGAGGAAGGGTCGCGCTTCGTGCCGGTGATGATGGGTTCCGGCGTGTTCGCGGGCGCGTTCACGCTCGACCATGCGCTCGCGCAATGCGACCGCGATGGCGTGTCGGTGCGCGATGCGCTGGCCGCGATCGGCTATGCGGGCAGTGCCGACGACGGGCACGGCGCGCATCCGGTCGGCGCGTATTTCGAAGCGCATATCGAGCAGGGGCCGGTGCTGGAAGCGCATGACACGACGATCGGCGTGGTCGAGGGCGCGCTCGGACAGCGCTGGTACGACGTGACCGTCCACGGGATGGAGGCGCATGCGGGCCCGACGCCGATGGAACTGCGCCGCGACGCGCTGCTGGTCGCGGCCGATCTCGTGCGTGCGGTGAACGGCATCGCGCGTGCGCATCCGCCGCACGGACGCGGCACGGTCGGCTGGGTCGACGTGCACCCGAATTCGCGCAACGTGATTCCCGGCCGCGTGACGTTGACCGTCGACCTGCGCGCGGCCGACGACGCGACGCTGACGGCGATGGATACGGAACTGCGTGCGGCATGTGCCGACCACGGCGCGGCGGCCGGAATGCGGATCGACATCGAGCCGGTCGTGTACTTTCCGCCGCAGCCGTTCGATCCGGCGCTGGTCGAGCAGGTCCGCGCCGGCGCGCACGCGCTCGGGCTGTCGTCGATGAACGTGATCAGCGGGGCGGGCCACGACGCGGTGTATCTCGCGCGCGTCGCGCCGACCGCGATGATCTTCGTGCCGTGCAAGGACGGCATCAGCCACAACGAGATCGAAGACGCCGATCCGGTTCATCTGGAAGCCGGCTGCAACGTGCTGCTGCATGCGATGCTGGGCGCGGCCGGGATCGCGGAGGGCGCTGCGCAATGAAGATCCTGATCGCCCGGATGAACCACGAAACCAACACGTTCTCGCCGGTGCCGACGCCGCTCGCCGCGTTCGGCCGTAACGGCCCCGACTGGGGCGACGACGCGTATCGCGCGAATCGCGGGATGCGTACCGCGATGGCCGCGTTCATCGACGCGGCCGAACGCGCGGGCGCGGACATCGTGACGCCCGTGTCGGCGGCCGCGAACCCGAGCGGGCCGGTCGCGGCCGATGCGTATGCGGCGATCTGCGATGCGATCGTCGCCGCCGTGCCCGGCTGCGACGCGGTGATGCTCGACCTGCACGGCGCGATGGTCGCCGAGCAGAGCGCGGACGGCGAGGGCGACCTGCTCGCGCGCGTGCGCGCGGCGTTGCCCGATGCGCCGATCGCGGTCGCGCTCGACCTGCACGCGAACGTCACGCAGAAGATGATCGACAACGCGGACGTGATCGTCAGTTTCAAGACCTATCCACACGTCGACATGTATGAGACGGGCGAGCACGCGGCGCGGCTGCTGCTCGACCGGCTTCATGGCCGCGCGCGGCCCGTGCTCGCGTGGCGGCAGCCGCCGCTGATGACGTCGACGCTGCGCAGCGCGAGCGCCGAAGGCGCGATGCGGCGCGCGGTGGAGGCCGCGCGCGCGGCCGAGGCCGACGGGATGCTCGCGGTGTCGATCCTGCCCGGCTTCTCGCTCGCGGATATTCCTGCACCGTGCATCAGCGTGGTCGTGGTGGCCGACGGCAACCGCGCCGCCGCCGACGCAGTGGCCGAGCGCATCGCGCGGCAGATCTGGGACGCGCGCGATGAATTCGTCTATCGCAGCGCGCCGCTCGCCGAATCGGTTGCGCAGGCTGCGGCGCTCGCGCATGGCGCGGATCGCCCGGTGCTGATGCTCGATCACGGCGACAACTGCATGTCGGGCGGCCCGTGCGACACGATGGACCTGCTCGAAGCCGCGCTCGCGCACGGGCTCGACGGGATCGTCAGCGGACCGTTGTGCGACCCGGACGCGGTCGCGGCGCTGATCGATGCGGGCGTCGGCGCCACCGTCACGGTGCCGGTCGGCAACCGGTTGCCGTCGCACGGCGGCGTGCGGCGCGAACCGTTTCGCGCGACGGGCATCGTGCGCGCGATCACCGACGGCGAATACGTGATCACCGGGCCGACGTATACCGGGCAGCGTGCGTACATGGGCCGCGCGGCCGTGCTCGACATCGGCACGGCCACGCTGGTCGTCACCGAGCGCACGCAGGAGCCGTGGGATCTCGGCGTGTTCGAGAGCGTGGGCATCGATCCGCGCCGTGCGCGCTTCCTGCTGCTGAAGTCGCGGATGTATTGCCGGCCGGTGTTCGTGCCGATTTCCTCCGCGCTGGTCGAATGCGACAGCCGCGGCGTGACGGGCTCGGACTACGGACTGTTTCGCTACGAGCGGCTCGCGCGGCCGGTGTATCCGCTCGACGACATCGTCGAGTGGTCGTCGGGCACGCGACGCACGGATTGACGGAACCGCAGCGGGACCGAAGCGGAACCGAAGCGGAACCGAACCGGAACGAGACGCCGGGTCGGCCCGCTTTCGGGCATCATGCGATGGCGCCGGCCCGTCGAGCAGCAGGGTCGGGCAATCCATTGCGTCCGCAACCGATCCGGAGAACCGACCGCCATGCATTCGAATCCTTTCCGCCTGCGCAGCGCGCGCCTGCTCGCCGCGCTGACCCTCGCCACGACGACCGTTGCCGTGCACGCCGCCGACTGGATCGTGTCCGGCAACGACGGCAAGTACCAGCGCGTCGAGGGCCGCGACACCTATTTGCCTTCCCCGCCCGCCGACACGCTGACGCTGCTCGATGCGAGCACCTTCCCGCCGAAGGTCGCGCTGCAGGTCGACGTCGAGAACGGCATCCAGGGGCCGCCGCAGGCCGTCGCGATCACGCCCGACGCGAAGCTTGCGCTGGTCGGCGCGCCGACGCGCTATGACACGGCCGCGAAGCAGCTCGTATTCGACACGTTTCTACAAGTCGTGAATCTCGACAGCGCACCGCCCGCGATCACGCGCATCGAGCTCGGCACGCATCCGCAAGGGATCGCGATCGATCGCTCGGGCCGGCTCGCGCTCGTCGCCAACGTCGACGGCAGCGTGTCGATCCTGCGCATCGACGGCACGCAGGTGACGCTCGACGGCACCCTGAAAATCGGCAAGAAGCGGCTGGCCGGGATCAGCTTCACGCACGACGGCAAGCATGCGCTCGTGTCGCTGCGCGACGAGCAGGGCATCGCGGTGCTGAACGTCGACGACGGCAAGGTGACCGACAGCGGCACGCGCCTGAGCACGGGCGTCGCGCCTTACACGATCGACGTGTCGAGCGACAACCGCTGGGCCGTCGTCAGCAACGTCGGGCTCGCCGGGCTGCCGGGTTATACCGGCACGCTGGCGGGCGACGCCGATTCGGTCGCGCTGATCGACGTGTCGCGCGTGCCGTTCCGCACGGTTCAGTACCTGACGGTGCCGTCGCTGCCGGAAGGCGTCGCGATTTCGCCGAACGGCAAGTGGATCGCCGTGCAGGCGATGGACGGCTCGAACCTGACGGCCGACAACCCGGGCCGCCACAAGCTCGGCAAGGTGTTGCTGTTCGAGATCCGCGACGGGGGGGCCGTGAAGGTGAACGAGGTGCCGGGCGGCGAAGCCGCGCAGGGCATCGTCTTTACCGCCGACAGCCGGCACGTGATCGTGCAATTCAACGTCGAACGGCAGCTTGCGCTGTATGCGGTCGAAGGCGGCAAGCTGCACGATACGGGCAAGCGGATCGCGCTGACGGGCGGGCCGTCTTCGTTGAGGACGTCGCCGCGCTGACACGTCGTCGCACGCTTCGTCTATTCGTTCGTAACCCTGAGTGAAAACGGCGCCCGGTGTCTTCGGGCGCCCGTCGAGACCTCCCCCTCTCCAGTCTGGTTGCAACGCAACAAGCCTCGGCAATTTGTACCCAAAGCCACTTAACTCCCATTTGTTTAGTTAAACAAACTGAAAATTCGGGAAACTTCTTGTGGTGAATAAACAGTCGTTGCGGCACTGTAGGTCCGCGGGAACGGCGCCGATGGTCCGAGGTAAATCGCGGGCCGCGCGATAGCGCGCCGGATATTCACAAGCGGAAGTCCGTGCGGCGCCGATGGGAGACCAGCAGGCGTCGCGCCGCGCAAGGCGGCAAGCCTGACGTCCCGCCGGAACATCGTCGATGCAGGATGACTCGTTTAATTAACGGTACTAAACGAAAAATGAAAAATACACGACTCTTGATCGTCGCTGCGCTGACGTGTGCGGCGCTCGCCGCGTGTGGCGGCGATGACGTGAACAGCCCGTCGATCGTCGGCGGCGGCACCGCCGGTAATGGCGGCACGGACGGGCCATCGACATCGGGGCCATCGCAGCCCGGGCAGCCATCACAACCCGGCCAACCGTCCACGCCCACGCGCAACAACATGCAGCTGACGCAGTTCGTCAACCCGCTGATCGGCACGCAGGTCAACAATGACTCCGGCTACGGGGGCAACGTGAACCCGGGCGCCACCGTGCCGTTCGGAATGGTGGATTTCGGCCCGAACACACCGCGCTACAACTTCAACGGCTCGGGCGGCTATCTGTCGTCGGGTGGGTCGGGCGGCACGATCGACTTCTTCAGCGTCACGCACCTGAGCGGCGTCGGCTGCCCGGGGCAGGGCGCGGTCGCGATGCTGCCCACCGACGGGGCGAACGCCATCGCGCCGGGCGGCAGACCGACCGGTATCGCATACAGCTATTCGGACGAACTGGCTCAACCCGGGTACTACAAGGTGCGCGTTGCCAACGGCATCACGACGGAGCTGAGCGCGACCGCGCGCGCCGGCTTCGCGCGCTTTACGTACACGGACAAGGACAAGGGTTTCTTCTCGGTCGATGCGAAGCTGAACGGCAACAGCGATTCGGGCAGCACGAGCATCACCGCGAACAACGTGGCGCTTGCGATCGCCAGCGACGGCAAGTCGATGAGCGGGCAGGCGGTCGCGCCGGCGTTCTGCACGCCGTACGGCACGATCTGGAATGCTCCCGTGTATTTCTACGCGACCTTCGACAAGCCGCTGCGCAAGCAAACCGGTACGTCGTCGGTGAATACCGCGAGCAACGGCGCCGCGACGCTGCAATTCGACCTGACCGATGCGGACAAGACCGTCACCGTGAAGGTCGGCATCTCGTCCGTCAGCGTGTCGAATGCGCAGGCGAACCTCGCGGCCGAGGGTGAAAAACTCGCGTTCGACGATGCGCGTGCGAAGGCATCGGCGGCGTGGAACGACCGGCTCAATACGATCCAGATCGATCAGGCGAAGGACCCGGCTGCGCTGAACGCCACGCAGAAGGCGAACCTCACGAAGTTCTATACGGCGCTGTATCACGTATTCAGCGCGCCGACGCTCTATAGCGACACGAATGGCGAGTTCCGCAGCATGCGTCAGCCGAGGAACGCGAACGGCAGCTATCCGGCCTCGGTCGACCGGACCGGCACCGTCCCGCAGCGTGCCACCGCGAACGTGAAGGACTACGCGTACAAACGTCCGGACGGCTCGCAAGGCGGTGGCGCCAATCACTACACGGGCTTCTCGCTGTGGGATACGTACCGGTCGCAGGCGCAACTGCTGGCATTGCTTGCCCCGCGGGAAGCGAGCGACATGATGCAGTCGCTCGTCGTCGACGGGCTGCAATGCGGCGCGTTCCCGCACTGGGTCGACGGCAGCGACGATTCGACGCCGATGGCGGGCGACAACGCGCTGAACGTGATTGCCGGTTCCTACAAGTTCGGCGCGACCGATTTCGACCTGGTGTCGGCCGCACGGCTGACGAAGCAGTCGGTGTTCGATCCGTCGAGCGCGTGCAACGACCGCGCGAGTGCGCCCGGGCTCGCCAACTTCCTGACGGCTCATTACCTGTCGCAGAGCGACGACGGCCATTCGTCGTCCGCGACCATCGAGCGCGTGCTGAGCGACCGCTCCGCGGCCGCGTTCCTGCAGGCGCTGCCTGCCGGCGTGCTGAACGCGCCGTCGGTCGGCGTGACGGCGGACAACATCGGCACGCTGTATACGCGTGCGTCGTGGTGGCGCAACATCTTCGACTACCCGAACAAGGTGATCGCCGCACGCAACGCGCCGCCGGCCGGGGCGGCGCCCGGCACGCTTGGCACGCTCGTGCAGGGCGCGTTCCATGAATCGACGGAGCCGAACTACTTCTGGACCTTCGCGCAGGACTGGTCTGCGCTGATCGACGCGATCGGCGGCAAGCAGGCGGCCGTCGCGCGGCTGAACAAGCTGTTCTCGATCACGACGCCGTATTCGACCGTGCCGACCGCCGGCAGCCTGAACGGTGGCGAATCGTCGAACGGCCTCTATATCGGCAACGAACCGTCGTTCCAGTCGCCGTGGGGCTACAACTGGGCCGGGCAACCGAGCGGGGCGCAGTACATCCTGCCGATCATCATGGCGCAAACGTTCGGCACTGGCCGCGACGGCCTGCCGGGCAACGACGACATGGGCGCGACGTCGAGCTGGTACGTGTGGGCGACGCTCGGCATGTTCCCGGTGATTCCGTCGGAAGCCGGTCTTGCGCTGTCGACGCCGCAGTTCAGCGGGATCACGGTCTGGCTCGGCAACGGCAAGACGCTGCGACTCGAAAGCGACAAGCAGGTCGCGGCCGACGATACCGGCCATGCCGCGTTCCCGTACATCCAGTCGCTGAAGGTCAACGGCACGGACTACGCGGGCTCGTGGCTACCGCTGGGCAAGATCGCCAATGGCGGCACGATGAGCTATGCGCTGTCCGCCACGCCGACGCAATGGGCGGCCGCCGACAACCTGACGCCGCCATCCGGGCCGAATGCGGACTACACGCAGATGACGGCGGGCAGTGCGTCAACCGCGATGCGCATGCAGCACCAAGGCGGCGTGCGATGAACGCAAGGGTGCGCGCGGGGCGCCGCGCTGCGCGCATCCGTCGAGCGCGTCGCAGCGCTTCAAGGATTGAAGGAGCTGGCGAACCTGCGACGCACGCACGAGGATGCGTGCGACAAGAGGCACCCGGTACGGCCGCGCACTTACGGACGCAGCAGATCGAATCCGCCGAACACCACGACACCGCTGAGCACGATCATCGCGACGGAGTGCTGGCCGAAGTAGAGAATCGCGGCGGCGAGCCACGTCGTGATGCAGAAGGCGCCGATGCGGGCCATCGTGTGTTCCTCGAATGCGTGATGAGGTGAATGTGTGCCGCACGGCGCTCGCCGCTCGAGCGGGCGAGCGGAGTACGCATGCGGACGGACGGAAACGGCAACTCGGGAAGCCGCGATCGCGGCGCCGGCCCATGTCGCATGCCGCGCGCAACGGGGCTGGGAGTCGAAGCCGGCGGCGTCGCGGTCGAGCACGGGAAGGCGCTCGACATGCGTAGCCAGCCGGCGAAGCGGCGATTTTACCAGCGCCGTCATGCCGCCAATCTGGCCCTTTCCCGATCCAGTGTGCTCATCGCACGGCAATCCACTCGACCCCGATATTCAAGTTTCGTGTGACGAATGCCGTAAACGAACTGGAAGGCGATTTTCGCCCTGTCACTTCGTTTATCGACATACGGACCGACACGATGCAGATCGATTTCTCCCCGACCGCCAGATCCCCGCTCGCGGATAGCGGCATGGCCGCGAACCCGTCCGCCGCGACGTCGCCCACCGGCGCAACGAATGCCGCGAGCACGACGGGCACGGACGGCACCACGGGCGCGACCGGCCCGACCAGCCCCTCCGGCGCGAAGGATTCGGCCGGCGCCACCGGCGAAACGCTCGGTGCGGCGGGCGCATCATCGGAAGACCCTGCGGTCGCCCAGTTGAAGGCGCTGATCGAGCGGCTGCAGAAGCAGCTCGCGACGCTGGAGCGGCAGATGGCCACCGCGGCCCAGCGCGCGAAGGACGACCCGGCCGCGGCCGTCGAACAGCAGTCGCTGAGCGCGGAAGCCAGCGCGATTTCGGCCGCGCTCGCGACGGCGATCTCGCAACTCGCCGCGGCGCTCGAAAAATCCGGCGGCTCGCCGTCGGGCGGACTGGTGTCGACGCAGGCCTGAGGGGCCACGACCTCATCGGCCGCCCGCATTACAATCGCAAGCTCGTCTCCTTCTCAAGGATGGCTGAACGATGAATGCGGAACTCGACGACGACGAACTCGTTCGCTTCGACGCGCACGGCGGCACCCCGCTGCCGGCAGCCGACGCCGAAGGGTGGCTCGACCACGACGGCGCGCGCATCTGGCACGCGTCATTCGGCCGGGGGCCGGCGGTCGTGCTGCTGCACGGCGGCCTCGGCCACGGCGGCAACTGGGGCAACCAGGTGCCGGCACTGCTCGCGGCCGGCTACCGCGCGATCGTGATCGACAGCCGCGGCCACGGCCGCAGCACGCGCGACGACCGCCCCTACTCCTACGAACGCATGGCATCGGACGTGCTGGCCGTCCTCGACGCGCTGCAGGTCGACCGTGCACGCTTCGTCGGCTGGAGCGATGGCGCGTGCATCGCGCTCGTGCTGGCCGCGCGCGCACCGGAACGCGCGGCCGGCGTGTTCTTCTTCGCCTGCAACATGGATCCGGGCGGCACGAAGGAGATGGCGCCGAGCCCGCTGATCGACCGCTGCTTCGCGCGGCATCGCAAGGACTATGCGCAACTGTCCGCGACACCGGACCAATTCGACGCGTTCGTCGCGGCCGTCAGCGAAATGATGCGCACGCAACCGAATTACACCGCGCAGGATCTCGCGGCGATCACCGTGCCGGTCGCGATCGCGCAGGGCGAGCACGACGAATTCATCCGGCCCGAGCATGCTGCGTACCTGGCGCGGACGATTCCGGGCGCGACGTTGACGATCCTGCCCGGCGTGAGTCATTTCGCACCGCTGCAGCGGCCCGCGCGGTTCAACGCGGCGATGCTGGCGTTTCTCGACCGGCTGCCGGGATGATGCACGCACGGCCCGCCGGCGAGCGGGCGCGTGCGTCGGCCCGGGTTCAGACCATTGCGTTGTCGGCGCCCGGAATCTCGTGCGCCTTGATCTGCTTGCGCTGCAGCTTGTAGCGCAGCTTCCCGAGCATGCCGTCTTCGTGGCTGACACGCGTGATGTTCAGCACGTATTCGTCGTCCGGTGCGATGGCCTGCGCGCCCATGATCCATCGCACGCTTTCGCGATAGTCGTACAGCGACTTGTCGTTGATGTCGGCAAGGAAGAACGACAGCGCGGCCATCGCGGCCGGGTGACCGCCTTCGGCATGTCGGCGCAGTTCGTCGACGTAGCGATGGCGCGACGGATAGTCCTCGATGTCGCCGATGAACATCAGCATGCACTCCAGGCCGTCCGTATGCCCCATCTCGTGCGCCTTGCGCGCGGCCTCGACGGCCTCGGTCTGCATGCGCACGCGTTCGGCACGGTCCGTGCTGGTCTGCCCGATGTGATGGTACGTGTAGCCGAGCCGGTACGCTGCCATGTTGCCGCCGGCCTCCATCGATTCGCGGAAGTAGTGGGCGGCGCGGTACGGGTCGGCCTCGACATGCATGCCTTCCTTGTAGAAGCAGCCGAGCAGGTAGTCGCACGAATCGCCGCCGGCCTCGTAGCCGAGCTGGCAGATGGCGAGGGCATCGGCGGGGCGCCGGTTTTCATACTCGAACGCGGTGGCGATCTGGTTCCATGCGAGGGAGCCGGGCTCGTTCTCGCGCGCAGCTTCGAGCCAGGCGTCGCCGCGCGCGTCGTCCTGGGCGAAGCCGAACGTGCCGGTGCGATGGGCGTAGCCGCGCAGGATCATCGCCGATGTGCACGCGCGTGCGTCCGATGCACGTTCGATCGCGCGGGGCAGCCAGCCGCCCTGTGGATCGAGGCCGAGCGCCAGCCGCAAACCCATCGCCATGGCGCGGTTGTCGTCGATCGGCTCGTTGCGTTCGGCTTCCTGCAGCCGCGCGTAGGCCTGTTCGTACTCGCTGCGCTTGAAATGGCTGTACGCGAGCCAGTGCAGCGTCTCCCAGCGGTGGTACGGATGCAGCGCGGCCTGCGCACGCGCGAGCGTCGCGGTCATCGCGCGGCGTGCATCGTCTTCGTCGTCATCCGCATCGAGCGTGTTGCCGGCGTAGTCGTCGCGCCAGATCTCGTGCAGCAGCCGGTCCTTCTCGACCGCATCGAGGTGCGCGCACGCGTCGGACGTGACGAAGGCGCGGATGTGATCGTGCGAGCCGCCCCAGCGCGGCTGCATGTACCAGATGAACGTGCGCATCGGGAAGAACAGTTTCGGGTGGATGTGCAGCGTCGCTTCCATCCAGTACCACTTTTCCTTGCGCAGCTTCTTGCCCTGGACGGCGCCGGGCAGTGCGTCCGGAAATTCCGGCGGGCAGGCGGCCGGCACGTCGGGATTCAGTCCCGAACGCGCGAACATGTGCTGCAGTTCGGCGCGCGTGGCGTCGTCCTCGGCGCCGGCGTTCAGGTGCAACTCGGTGACGGGCCAGCGGCGCTCGCGCACGAGCTGCGCGAGCCACTCGGGTTCGCCGAACGACGACACGCTCGTGAAGATCACCATCGGCGCGCTCCACATCGTCGGCGCGAGCACCAGCGCGCGCAGCGCGGCGACGAGCGTCAGCGTCGCGCACGCATGCGCGCCGATCCAGCCGGCTTCGGTCACCGTTTCGGCCCAGCCGCTGCCGCGGTACTCGTAGGCCCAGTGATGCCAGTAGTGCGCTTCGCACAGCCACGCATGTGCGGAGCGCGGGTTCGCGGCCTGCCACGCGCGCAGGCGCGCGAGGCCTTCGGCGCCGGCGTCGATGCACGGCTGCACGTCGGCCGGCAGCGCGTCGACGTACCGCGCTTCGGCGGTGCGATCGGCGAAGCTGGCGGCGAGCGCGGCATCGAGTTGCGCGTCGAGCGCGGCATGGTCGCCCGCGCGCAGCAGCGCGTCGACGTCGCAAATGTGCCAGCGGGATGGCGCGGGCGGAATCAGGTCGGCGGAAGCGGAGGACATGTCGGTATCGGCGGTCATGACGAAACGGGTTGGGGATCGAAGATGCGGTAGCGCTTCCACGGCAGCGCAAGCCAGTTTCCGGACGGATTGCGCAGGTACTCGCGCACTTCCTGCGTGGCGCGCGACGACGCGGGGCCGTCCTGGCCGCTGCCGCGCAGCCACTGCTGGCGCGCTCGCGCATACGCGAGCCCGAAATCTTCCCAGCTGTCGAAGCTGTCCTGCGCGCGCTGCGCATTGAGCAGCAGCACGACCCACGCGTGCTGTTCGGACGCCCACCCGAGCAGCGCGATGCAGCGCACGAGAAACGCGGTGCGCGCGCAGTCGAACGCGAGTGCGTCGCGCACGCGCCCGAGCGCGGCAAGTTGTTCGTAGAAGCCGTCGTGCGAGCGACCGACGCCGCGAATCCAGCCCGCGAGGATCGACGGCACGCGCTGCACGATTTGCCACTCGGGCAGGTCGGCCGGCAGGTCGAGTTCGCGCCGCAGCTGGCGCGCGAGCTGTTCGCGCTGCGAGTCGGGCAGCGTATAGACGAGGTCGTCGCAATCGCAGCGCAGCCCGTTGCGGATCAGCAGGATGTCGGCCAGCGCGAGCGCCCAGCGGCGGCGGTTCGGCGGCGCCTGCTCGGCCTGCGCATGCGCGAGCCGGACGGCCGTGGTTTGCCGCACAGGCACCGCGCTATCGGCGCCCGCGGCCTGGTCGGCGTCGACTTCGCGCACCAGCCGCGCGGCGACCCGGAACGAGCGCCATACGTACCACACGAGCCAAAGCGCGACCGCGCCAAGCAGCAGTTTCAGCATGACGGGCTCCCGTCCGCCGGCGCGGGCAACGCGAATGTCGCGCACAGCGCGGGATCGATCGCGATGCCTTCGATCTCGAATGCGGCCGTGGCCGGCGGTGCGTCGGGCGCGCGTGCGGCCGGCAGCGCATCGGCCGGCAACGCATGGCGCGCGGCTGCCGCGACGGCCGGATCGATCTGCCGCAACTGGCCGAGCGCATAGGGTGCGTTGCGCAGCAGCAGCCATTGCAGCACGGCCGGCGGCTGCTCGAAATGCTCGATCAGGTGGAAGTTGGCGCTCATCACGCTCAGCAGATGGTCGGGCGAGCGCACGTCGGTGACGAAGGTCCAGGCGCCGGTGGCCGCGCCCGGTACATCCGGCTCGAACACGAGGCCCATGCCCTCGCAATCGGGGTGACGCTCGCCGCGCGGCGCGAGCGCGCGCAGGAACTGGCGGACGTCGTCGGCATAGCGGCGCACCGGATGGCGATTCTGCTTGCCCTTGATCTGGTCGATGCGCAGGCCGTCGCCGCTCGCTTGCAGACTGATCGTCACGTGCGGCTGGTTGCCCGCGCCGCGCAGCGTGAACAGGCGCAGCCGGCCGTCCCGCGCGGCTTGCGCGTACTGCTCGCCGTAGCCGCCGCGCAGCCGTCGGCGATCGGCGAACTGGCCGAGGCAGTGCTGCATGTAGTACGACTCGTACGCGAGCTCCTCACGCAGCGCCGCATGATCGCCGACGAATTCGAACACGATCCCGTTCGGCGTACGCAGTACCTCGCGCAGCGCGAGGCCGCTACTCGGCACCCAGCCTTTGTCGCGGCGCGCCTGCATCCGCTGGTGCTCGCGTTCCCACATGTCGAGCGCCATCGCGCAGGTGATGCGCTGCAGTTTCTGCGCGAGCCGCGTGCCGGCGCGCGAGCGCAGGAATTCGACCAGCACGCGTTCGCGGTCGATCAGCAGCATGTGCTCGGGATCGATGAAGTAGAGCGGCGCCGGCTCGGCGGCGGGCGGCAGCGCCGCGTCGGCCGCCGGGCCGGATGCGGGGGATGCCGCGGATACTCCCGATGCCGGTTGCGCGCGGAACCGGCGCACGAGCCATTCGGGCGCCGGCCGGTCGGCGCCGGCGAGCGCGCGGTAATCGGCGAGCGAAGCGAGCGGCTGCGCCTGCTCGAACGCACCGACGACCCAGCGGAAGAAATGATTGCCGAGCCATGCGCGGATCTCGGCCGGATCGCCGCGCGCGGCGCTGCGGCTGGCGATGGCCGCCTTGATGTCGGGCGCATTGACGACATCGCGCGGCCGATAGGCCGACGCGGCCAATGTTTCGGTCACGGGCTCACTCTCCGGTCGGGCAGGGCGTGCGCGGGCGGTGCGCGCGCGACCCTGGCGGTTCTTCTGGCTCAAGGGCGAAATGGCGAGCGTACGCGCGCAAACAAACGCGGCGGCGTCGCGTATTCCGGTTCAGGTCGGTCGGTGCGTGAACGTCACGCGAGCGCGCGGGAGCCGATGACTCGGGAGCGGACGAACGGAAAAGGGCGATTCATGGATTCTCTCAGGTCGGATTTTATTTTTGGCTTCCGCGAGTCTACTTCGATCCGTGCGGATGAATCAATCGCGCGGCTGGCCGGCGCCCGTGGATCTGACAAGACTTATCTCTTTTTCGTCGATTTTCGACGCGGCGCCATTCGGTCGCCGGATTCGATGCTGTTAAAACCGACAGGTTTTCGTGGAAAACGGGGGAGTGGCCCGGCCATGGCGGCCGCCTCGTCCCGCATTCCGCTTATCTCATAAGTTTTTCTTTCGGCTCGCGCAACATATCGTCGATTGTTGGCGATCGGACGGTAGCGGATAGTCCTGCTTCGACAGGACGGTCGCCGCCTTTTCCGCGCGACGCGGCCCGATCTGTTGTCCATGCAACCATCGGAAATAGAAGGAACCGCACTCATGCGATTCAATGCGACACGCGTCGCCGCGACCCTGTTCGTCGCCGCATGCGCGACCGCCACGGCCGGTCGCGCGGCCGCCGTCACGCAGGACGACCTCCACGACACCGTCACGCGCCATATCGCACCGCTGATGAAGCAGTATGCGATCCCCGGCATGGCGATCGGCATCGTCGCCGACGGCAAGCCGCAGGTGTTCGACTACGGCGTGATGTCGAAGCAGACCGGCAAGCCGGTGACCGGCGACACGCTGTTCGAGATCGGTTCGGTCAGCAAGACGCTGACCGCGACGCTCGCCGCGGACGCGCAGGAGGGCGGCGAACTGTCGCTCGCGGACCCGGTGGCCAGATATCTGCCCGAGTTGCAGGGCAAGCCGTTCGGCGTCGTCACGCTGCTTCAGCTCGGCACGCACACGCCCGGCGGGACGCCGCTGCAGGTGCCGGACAGCATTCGCGACGATGCGGGCCTGATCCGCTATCTCGACGCGTGGCGGCCCGAGTATGCGCCGGGCACGCACCGCAAGTATTCGAACGTCGCGATCGGCATGCTCGGCTGGCTCACCGCGAAGGCGATGCACGAGGATTTCGCGACGCTGATGGAGCAGCGGCTCTTTCCCGCGCTCGGGATGACGCACACATACATCGACGTGCCCGCCGCGCGCATGGCCGACTATGCGCAGGGCTACACGAAGGACGGCAAGCCGGTGTGGATGACGCAAGGCATGCTGTGGCAGCCGGCGTACGGCGTGCGGACCACGGCGGCCGACCTGCTGCGCTTCGTGCAGGCGAACCTGGGGATGATCCAGACGGCGCCGCGCCTGCAGCGCGCGATCGAACGCACGCACACCGGCTATTTCCGCGCGGGGCCGCTGACGCAGGACTTGATCTGGGAACAGTATCCGTACCCGGTCGCATTGCCGACGCTGCTCGCCGGCAACGCGCCGAAGATGCTGTTCGACGCGGTGCCGGCCAGCGCGATCCAGCCGCCGCTCGCGCCGAACCCCGCGACCTGGATCAACAAGACGGGCTCGACCGGCGGCTTCAGCACGTACGTCGCGTTCGTGCCCGCGAAGCGGATCGGGATCGTGATGCTCGCGAACGGCAACGTGCCGATCGAGGACCGCGTGAAGGTCGCCTACCGGATTCTCGGGTCGCTCGGCGACGGGCGGTAACGTCGCCGCGCCCGTCTGTCGGGCAAGCCGGTGCGCGGCGAGCGCGATACCGGTCGACGGAGGCGGACCGATCGAGCATCGCATGGGACGGAATCACTGGCGGGACCGCGCTCGACGACACGCGGCCGGCAGCACGGGATCACCGCGAACGGCTGCACGCCCATCGAAGCGGTTTTCGTCCGACACGGCCCATCATCCCGCCGCGCGCAAAACTGTTTTAGCGATTCACCTCTTCCGCCGACGGCACCGGCCGTCGATACTGCGACGCACGACATTTCGCGAGACGTGTGCCGCATGGCCCGCCTCGCTTCCCGGAGCAGCGGATGAAAGGCAGCAGGATATTCGTGACGGGCGCGACCGGCTACATCGGCGGATCGGTGGCCGCGCGGCTCGTCGCGGCCGGGCACGTCGTCACCGGCTTGACGCGCGATGGCGACAACGCCGCGAAACTCGCGGCGGCCGGCATCATGCCGGTCGTCGGCACGCTCGACGATACGGCGCTGCTGCATGCGTTCGCGCGCGACGCGGATTGCGTCGTCAATGCGGCGAGCAGCGATCACCGCGAGGCCGTCGAGACGATCATCGCGGCGCTGAGCGGCTCGGGCAAGGCGTTCCTGCACACGAGCGGCACGAGCGTGATCGCGGACGATGCGCAGGGCGCGCACGGCGACGCGATCGTGTTCGACGAAACGACGCCGATCGTCCACCCCGCGAAGGCCGAGCGCCGCGCGATCGACCGGCTCGTGATGTCGGCCGCCACCCTCGGCATCCGCTCGGCCGTGATCTGCAACAGCATGATCTATGGCGACGGCCTCGGGCTGCGTCGCGACAGCGCGCAACTGCCGCTGCTCGCGGCCGTCGCGCGCGACGCCGGCGCGGTGCGCGTGATCGGCAAGGGGCTGAACCGCTGGTCGAACGTGCACGTCGACGATGTCGCCGATCTCTATCTGCGCGCGGTCCATGCCGCGCCGCCGGGCGCGTTCTACTTCGCGGAAAACGGCGAAGCGTCGTTCGCGGAAATCGGTCTCGCGCTCGCCGCGCGGCTCGGTTTGCGCTCGGTCGTCGAATGGGACGTCGCCGATGCCGCCGAGGTGCTCGGTCACTCGCGTGCGCATTTCTCGCTCGCCTCGAACAGCCGCGTGAAGGCGCTGCGGGCGCGACGGGAGCTCGGGTGGGCGCCGCGGCACGGCGCGATGCTCGACTGGATTCGCCACGAGATGCCCGTCGCGGCCTGACGCTGCCGCACCGCGTTGCCTGACGAAACGCGCGTCGAGCCGCGCGTGTTTGCAGGCCAGGCCCGGCCGCCTCGTTTCACGCCCGAATATTCCGACAATATTCGCCGCGCATTATTGAATCGAAATCAACTATGATTCGCGCGCGAACCCGCTTATCAAAGCGGCGCGGCGGCACTATCGTGACGGTCCCTGACACCGCTGACGACTGCCGACCATGAAGACGACCCTCGACGAGATGCTCGCGTTCGTGACCATCGCCGATACCGGTTCATTGACGGGCGCGGCGGAAAAACTGCATCAGCCGACCTCGGTGATGAGCCGGATTCTGCGGCGCCTCGAGGAAAAACTCGACACCACGCTGATCCGCCGCACGACACGCCGCCTCGAAATGACCGAGGAGGGCAAGCTCTTTCTCGACTACGCGCGCGAGATCATCGCGTCGGTCGAATTCGCCGAGGAACAGATCGTCAGCCAGCGCGAGGCGCCGGCCGGGCGGTTGCGGATCAATGCGGCGATGCCGTTCATGCAGCATGTGATCGCGCCGATGATGCCGGGCTTTCGCGACGCGTATCCGGCGATCGAGGCCGAACTTCATACGAGCGACGAGATCATCGACCTGCTCGAACACCGCACCGACGTCGCGATCCGGATCGGCGAGCTGCGCGATTCGACGCTGCATGCGCGCCGGCTCGGCAGCAGCCGGTTGCGCATTCTGGCGAGCCCGGCCTATCTGGAGAAAGCCGGCGTGCCGGCGAGCGTCGCCGATCTCGCGAACCACACGCTGCTCGGCTTCGTGCAGCCGGAAACGCTGAACCACTGGCCGCTGCGCACCGCGGACGATGGCGTGTACCGCATTCATCCGGCGCTGCAGGCGTCGAGCGGCGAGACGCTGCTGACGCTCGCGCTCAATGGCGCGGGCGTCGTATGCCTCGCCGACTACATGACGGGCACGCATCGCCGCGATGGCAGCCTCGTCGAACTGCTCGTCGACGACACCCTCGAGTTCCGCCAGCCGATTCATGCGGTGTTCTATCGCAACACGACGCTGTCGTCGCGCATCGTCAGCTTTCTCGACTATGTGAGCGCGCAGTTGAAGGCAGGCGGCGACATCGATTGAGTCGATGCCGCCCGCACGGGGTCACGCCACGTAAAAAGGGCGACGGGTTCGCATGACATCGAACCCGTCGCCCTTTGCGCATCGATCGAAGCCGAACCGCGCGCTTACTGCCCCAGCGCACTCATCAGCCTGACCCGGCTCAGCGTTTCCTCGGTGCGCGCCTGTGCGAGCGAATCCTCGGCCGCGAGCAGCGCACGCTGCACTTCCAGCGTATCGATGAACGCCGATTCGCCGCTGCGCCATGACCGGTTGATCTGCGTGTACGCACCCCGCGCATTCGATACCGCGCGCTCGAGGCGTTCGGTCCGGCCGTGATTTCGGGCGGTCGCGGCCACCGATGTCTCGACGTCGCCGACGGCCGTCAGCACGGCCGTGCGATAGGCGGCGAGCGCCTGGTCGGCCTGCGCGCGCCGCAACGCGACGACGCTGCGGCGCCGGCCGCCGTCGAACAGCGGCGCGCTCGCGCCGGCGCCGGCCATCCACGCGAGCGAACGCGCGAGCGACGCGCCCGAGAAACCGTCGATCGCCGCGCCGATCACGCCGATCAGTTGCAGGTGCGGCTTCAGGTCGGCCTCGGCGACGCCGATGCGCGCATAGGCCGCGACGACGCGTGCCTCGGCCGCGCGCACGTCGGGCCGCCGGCGCAGCAGGTCGGCCGGCGTGCCGATGCCCGGCGCGGCGGCGGTCCACACCGGCTCGGGCGCGGGCGGGTCGAGCCGCGCATAGATGTCCTGCGGCGTCGACGCGGTGATGATCGACAGCCGGTGGATCGCGGCCTGCCGCTGCAGTTGCAGCGCGGGCAGCTCGGCCAGCGTCGTTTCCGTCTGCGCGGCGGCGCGGTCGACGTCGGCGATCGGCACGACGCCCGCGTCGAACAGGCGCCGTGTCGATTCCTCGGTGCCGCGCTGGCTCAACGCGTTGGCCTCGACCAGCGCGAGCCGCTGTTCGAGGCCGCGCACCGTCACGTAGGTGCGCACGGTTTCGTCGATCGTCGCGATCCGCACGGCCGCCGCATCGTTTTGCGCCGATGCGATATCCGCGTCGGCTGCCGACACACCCTGGCGGATGCGGCCGAAGATGTCGATCTCCCATGCGAGGCTCGCATTCAGGTCGAACGCGTTGCCGGTCGTCGGCGTATCGGTCGGGAACGCCTGCGATGCGGACTGCCGCTGACGGCTGGCGCCGGCATTCAGGTCGACGGACGGGAACCATTGCGACGCCGCGCCGATCCGCACCGCGCGCGCCGCGTCGATGCGTGCGACGGCCGCCTGCAGGTCGAGGTTGTTCGCGAGCGCGGTGTCGACCAGCCGGTCGAGGATCGGATCGTGGAAGCCATGCCACCACGCACCGGTATCGGCGGCCGGGCCGCCGGCCGCGAGATCCGCGTTCGCATAGGTCGCGGCCAGCGGCGGCGGGGTGACGGTGGCGACCGGCGCGCTCGTGCACGCGGTCAGGACGGCCGCCGCGGACAGCGCGGCCACGAGTCGAACGAACTTCATTGCACAGCCTCCGTCGCGACGGCTGCGACAGCGGTCTTGCGCATCGCGAGCCGGCGAACCATCACATAGAACACGGGCGTAAACAGCAGCCCGAAGAACGTCACGCCGATCATCCCGAAGAACACCGCCGCGCCGACGGCCTGGCGCATTTCCGCGCCCGCGCCTTCGGAGATCACGAGCGGCAGCACGCCGAGGATGAACGCGAGCGACGTCATCACGATCGGGCGCAGCCGCTGCACGCATGCCTCGACGACGGCCTCGACGAGCTCGGCGCCGTCGGCCTCCAGCTGCCTGGCGACCTCGACGATCAGGATCGCGTTTTTCGCGGCGAGCCCGACCAGCACGATGAAGCCGATCTGCGTGAGGATGTTCACGTCCTGGCCGAGCGCACGCACGCCGAGCGAGGCGGCCAGCAGGCACATCGGCACGATCAGCAGGATCGAGACGGGCAGGCTCCAGCTGCCGTACTGCGCGGCGAGCACCAGATAGACGAGCAGCACGCACAGCGGGAACACGAGCAGCCCCGTGTTGCCGGCCGTGGTCTGCTGATACGACAGATCAGTCCACTCGAACGAAATGCCGGGCGGCAGCACCTGCTTCGCCAGCGTTTCCATCGTCTTGATCGCGAAGCCCGAGCCGAGGCCCGGCGCGGTATCGCCGTTGATTTCGGTGGCCGGATACAGGTTGTAGCGCGGTGCGCGGTCGACGCCGAGCATGTCGTCGATGCGCGTCACGCTGCCGATCGGCACCATCTCGCCGTCGCGGTTGCGCACCTTCAGCCGCGCGAGATCCGACGCGCCGACGCGGAACGGCAGGTCCGCCTGCGCGGTCACGCGATAGGTGCGCCCGACGATGTTGAAGTCGTTGATGTAGGTCGAACCGAAATACGTCTCGACCGCATCGTTGATCGCCTGGCTCGGCACGCCGAGCATCTCGGCTTTCTCGCGGTCGAGTTCGACGTGCACCTGCGGGCTCGTCGCGGAGTAGGGCGTGTAGACGCCGACCATGCCGGGGGTGCGGTTCGCGGCCGCGACGAGATCCTGCGTGGCCTTCGCGAGCGCGGCGGTACCGAGGCCGTTGCGGTCTTCGAGCCGCATCGCGAAGCCGCCCGTGCTGCCGAGACCCTGCACCGGCGGCGGCATCGCGACGACGATCGACGCTTCGGTGATGGTCGCGAGCCGCTTGCGCATCTCGGCGGCGATCGTGTCGATCGTCAGGCCGCGCGCCTTGCGTTCCGGCCAGGGCTGGAACACCGGGAACAGGCCGGCGCTGTTCGCCGAGTTCGTGCCGGTCGCCGCGTTGACGCCGGAGAACACCGGTACGCGCGCGACCCCGGGCACCGACAGCGCGATGTCCTCGATCTTGCGCGCGACCGCGCTGGTGCGTTCGAGCGTCGCGCCGTCGGGCATCCGCACGAGCACGACGAGGTAGCCGCGATCCTGCGCGGGAATGAAACCCTTCGGGCTCGATACGAGTAGGTAGCCGGTCGCGGCGATCAGTACGACGTACAGTGCGGTCATGGCGGGGATGATCCGGACGACTTTCCGGACCAGCCGGCCATACGCATCGGACAGGCGCTGGAACAGCCGGTTGAACGCGTTCGAGAAGCGTCGCGCGACGCGCAGCGCCGGCGCGAACAGCGTGGCGATGCGTGATGTCGGCGCGGGTGTGTCATGGTCGCCGGCGTGCGCTTTCAGCATCATCGCCGACAGCGCGGGCGCGAGCGTCACCGACGTGAAGAACGAGATCGCGGTCGACACGGCGATCGTCACGCCGAACTGGCGGAAGAACTGGCCCGAGATGCCGGGAATGAACGAGGTCGGCACGAACACCGCGCACAGCACGAGCGTGATCGCGAACAGCGCGCCGCCGACTTCCTTCATCGTCAGCAGCGTCGCGTCGCGTGGCCCGGCGCCGGCCGCCAGGTGCCGCTCGACGTTCTCGACCACGACGATCGCGTTGTCGACGACGATCCCCACCGCGAGCACGAGGCCGAACAGCGTCAGGTTGTTGATCGAATAGCCGAGCACGGCCATCGCCGCGAACGTGCCGACGAGCGACACCGGAATCGACAGGATCGGGATGATCGACGGCCGCCAGCCCTGCAGGAACAGCAGCACGACGAACACGACGAGCACGACGGCTTCGTAGATCGTCTTGACGAGTTCGTGGATGCTGTCGCCGATGAACGCGGTCGGGTTGTAGCCGATGTTGTAGACGATGCCCTTGGGGAAGTCGCGGGACAGTTCGGCCATCTTCTTCTCGACCGCGGCCATCGTCGCGACCGCGTTCGCGCCGGGCTGCTGCAGCACCTGCAGCGCGATCGTCGGATGGCGCAGCATGTAGCTGTCGGTCGCATACGCGAGCGCGCCGACTTCGACGCGAGCCACGTCCTTCAGCCGCACGAGCCTGCCGTCCTTGCCCTGCTTGACGACGATGTCGCTGAAATCCTCGGGGCGCTTGAGCCGCCCCTCGAAGATCAGGTTCGGCTGGAACGCCTGGTTCGTGATCGGCGCCTGCGCGACCACGCCGCCCGCGAGCTGCGTGTTCTGCGAACGTACCGCGGCGATCAGGTCGGCCGGGCTCAGGCCGAACGACGCGACGCGCTCGGGGTCGAGCCAGATGCGCATCGAGTATTCGCGCGCGCTGAGCGCGTTGATGTCGCCTACGCCTTCGATCCGCTTGAGCACGTCCGCGACGTTGCGGATCGCATAGTTCGATACGTACAGCGGATCGTAGCGCTGGTCCGGCGAGTACAGGAAGATCGTGCCGAGCTGCGTCGGCGACGACTTGCGTACCGACACGCCGCTGCGCTGCACGGGCTCGGGCAGGCGCGGCGTCGCGAGCGCGACGCGGTTCTGCACGAGCACCTGCGCCTTGTCGACGTCGGTGCCGGGCTTGAATGTCACGGTGATGTTCAGGCTGCCGTCGGACGTCGCCTGGCTGTACATGTACAGCATGTCTTCCACGCCGTTCACTTCCAGTTCGATCGGCGTCGACACCGTTTGCGAGACCGTTTCCGCGGAGGCGCCCGGATAGGTCGCCTGGATCACGACGGTCGGCGGCGCGATGTCCGGATACTCGGATACCGCGAGCGAGAAATAGGCCAGCGCGCCGACGATCGTCAGCACGATCGACAGGACGATCGCGAGCACCGGCTGCTGGACGGATAGGCGGCCGAGGTTCATTGCGCGCTCCCGGTCGTGCCGCTCGCCGCGCGGGCCACCGTGGCCGCTTCGATCGCGCGCGGCACGGCCTTGACCTTGTCGCCGGCCTGCACGCGCTGGAAGCCGTCGACGATCACGGTATCGCCCGCGTTCAGCCCCGCGTCGATCTCGCGCAGGTTGCCGTACAGGCGGCCGGGCGTCACCGGGCGGATCGCGACGGTGCCGTTCGCGTCGACGAAGTACAGCACGCGGCGCGTCGCATCGGTCGCGACGGCCGCATCCGGCACGAGCAGCGCAGGGTGCGCGACGCGGCTCGACAGATACACGCGGCCGAACTGGCCAGGGCTCAGGCGCCGGTCCGGATTCGCGACGCGCGCGCGCTGGCGCAGCGTGCCGGTCGAGTCGTCGAGGCGGTTGTCGACGAAATCCATCGTCCCCGTCAGCGACGGCTGCGCGTCGCCCGGCAGCGCGATCGCGACCTGCCGCGACGACGCGTTGCCGCCGCTTTTCCGTGCTTCGCGCGTATAGCGCAGGTAGCTTTCCTCGTCGACGTCGAAATAGATGTCGATCGGGTCCTGCGACACGATCGTCGTCAGCACGGTCGCATCGCTGTCGCCGCCTTTCACGAGATTGCCCTCGCTCACGAGTTTGCGGCTGATGCGGCCGGACATCGGCGCGACGATGCGCGTGAACGACAGGTCGAGCCGCGCGCGTTCGAGCGCGCCTTGCGCGCTGGTCACCTCGGCCTGCGCGCTTTGCACCGCCTGCCTGCGCTGGTCGTAGAGGCTCTGCGCGATCGTGTCGGTCTTGATCAGGATGCTCGCGCGCTCGAAATCCTGCCGGCTCAGCTTCAGCTGCGACTGCGCACGTTCGAGCGCGCCCTGCGCGGCGGTGACGGCCGCCTGGTACGGGCGCGGGTCGATGACGAACAGCAGGTCGCCCTTGCGGACCGTCGCGCCGTCCTGGAACGCGACCTTGTCGAGATAGCCGCTCACGCGCGGGCGCACGTCGACGGTGTCGACCGCCTCGAAGCGGCCGGTGTAGACGTCGACGTCGTTGACGTCGCGCGCGACGGGCGCGCTGACGATCACGCTCGGCGTCGCGGCCGGAGCCTTGTCGTCCGACTGGCAGCCGGACAACGCGAACAGCGCGGCCAGCGGAACGGCGGCCAGCGCGGCCGATCGCGCGATGCGCTTCAATCCTGGATATCGGTTCATATGCGTACGAGATGTCGAGTGGGGCGCGTGGCGCCTGACGGTGCGAAGTATCGTGCGCGGCGCGCGCCGGATAAACGGATGAAGCGGCATAAGAACTTGTACTGCGCAGTCACGAATCGCTGCCTGCGGCGGCCACGCGCGAGCCGGTTTCGCGGCGCAGGGTGACGGAGTGCAAGGGCAGCGACGACGCGCGGCCCGAATGCCTGTTCAGGCGATTCGGGCCGGCCATGCGGAGGGGATGGACGAGCGGTTGCGCGTATCGAGCGGCGTGCCCGGTTGCGCGCCGACGTGACTCAATGACCGCGATAGATCGAGTTGCGGCCGTTGATCATCATCGCACGGCCGGATTCGCCGCTCGTGCGTGCTTCGCTGCCGTAACCGGCGTTGTCCGCGGTCGGGGCGGCGTTCGGGGCGGATTGCGCGACGGTGTTTTCACGTACACGCTGTTCGGCTGCGAGGATCGCGGCCGGGTACTGGTTGTGATCCAGCGCCGGGGTATAGCCGACGGCCGCGAGACGGGCCATCTCGGCCTTCACTTCGGCGCGGGTCAGCTGATGGTCGGCCGATTGCGCGAACGACAGCGCCGGTGCGGAAAGGATCAGTGCGGCAAGGGTGGAAGAAACGAGCGTTTTCATCGTGGGTACCTGTCTGGTTGAGTGAGCCGCAACCACCGTCGACCACGTCGATGTCGTTGCGAGTGCAGTCAATATAGGTACGCCGGCACCCGGGAAAAACGGCCGCCGCGCCAAATCATTTTTGATCCTGCGTCACGAATCGAACGTGGATTCGGTCGGCAGCCTTGCCGGCCGGGCGTCTCGGCCGAACAGGGCGCCGGAGCCGGTGATCGAAACAGGCCGCACATCCCGGTATCAGACCTCGTGGGACTCAAGTGTGTCGAATTCCGTCTTGGACAGACTTAACCCGTCTCCCTAGACTGAACTCGCTTTCCTTTACTCCCTGGAGAAAATCATGAGTCTCGAAGACAAGCTGCCCGGCAACAAGATCCTCGGTTTCGGTACGGCGCCCCTCGGCAACATGTTCCGCAACATCCCCGACGCGGAAGCCGCGGCCACCGTTGAAGCGGCATGGCAACACGGCATCCGTTATTTCGACTCGGCCCCGTTCTACGGCGCCGGCCTCGCGGAAATCCGCCTCGGCGACGCGCTGGCGCACCATCCGCGTGACGAATACGTGCTGAGCACGAAGGTCGGCCGCGTGATCCTCGACGAAATCGAAGACGTGTCGGCGCGCGATCTCGGCGAAAAGGGCGGCCTGTTCGAACACGGCCGGCCGAACCGCATCGTCAACGATTACTCGGCCGACGCGACGCTGCGCTCGATCGAGGACAGCCTGACGCGCCTGCGCACCGACCGCCTCGATATCGTGTGGGTGCACGACATCGCGCAGGATTTCTACGGCGACGAATGGCTCGCGCAATTCGAAGTGGCGCGCAAGGGTGCCTTCCGCGTACTGAGCAAGCTGCGCGAGGAAGGTGTGATCAACGCATGGGGCCTCGGCGTGAACCGCGTCGAGCCGATCGAACTGGTGCTCGACCTCGCCGAACCGCAACCGGACGGCATGCTGCTGGCTGGCCGCTACACGCTGCTCGATCACGAACGCGCGCTGCAGCGCGTGATGCCGGCGGCGGCTGCGCAAAACGTCGGGATCGTCGTCGGCGGCCCGTACAGCTCGGGCGTGCTCGCGGGCGGCACGCACTTCGAATACCAGAAGGCGTCGCCGGAAATTCTCGCGAAGGTCGACCGGATCAAGGCGATCGCCACGCGCTACGACGTGCCGATCAAGGCCGCCGCGCTGCAGTTCTCGATGTCGCATCCGGCCACCGTCGCGGTGATTCCGGGCGCGAGCCGTCCGGAGCGGATCGCGGAAGACCAGGCGGCGCTGAACGTGGCGATTCCGGCCGACTTCTGGCGCGAGATGCGTGAACAAGGTCTGATTGCGGCCAATGCGCCGCTGCCGACCGATCGTTGATCCTGAAAGGTGATGACATGGCACAGGCCAATGCAGGTATCGAGATCGCGGCTTCGGCCGACACGGTCTGGCAATTGATCGGCGGCTTCGGCGCGCTGCCCGACTGGCTGTCGTACATTCCGGCCAGCGAACTGAGCGAAGGCGGGCGCGTGCGGCGTCTCGCGAATCCGGCGGGCGACGCGATCGTCGAGCGGCTGGTCGCGTTCGACGAAGCGGAACGCAGCTATACGTACGCGATTCTCGAAGCCCCGTTCCCGGTCGTGAACTATCGCTCCACGCTGCGCGTGCGCGAGAACGGCCCGAACGCATCGAAGGTCGAGTGGTCGGGCACGTTCACGCCGCACGGCGCGACCGACGACGAAACCGTCCGGCTGTTCCGCGGGATTTATGAAGACGGCCTCGCGGAACTGGCGAAGCGCTTCGCGGCGGCCTGACGGCGGCACGTCACATCGTGCGATGGGAATCGGGCTTTCCGGCTCCGGCCACGCCTTCGCCGCGGGTTTCGACCCGCAGCGAAGGCGTTGGCGCGTCAGCGCGGGTTTACGCCGGCTGGCCGCCGCCATCGGCGTGCAGTTCGTCGATCAGCAGCCGCGCGCCGGGCGAGATCGGCGCTCCCTTGCGGGTGACGAGCTCGTACGGCTCGCTGCGCGAACCGATCCTGAGCGGCAGGATGCGCGTCATGTCGTGCCGCGCGAAGAATTCGGCGACGTCGATCGACACCAGCGCGACGAACGACGGATTGCCCTGCAGCAGCGCGAGCGTCGCGAACGCCGACGTCGTTTCGAGCAGGTGCGGAGGAAAGCGAAGGTCGGCTTCGAGGAATTCGCGCTCGAGCAGCAGCCGCATCGGCATGTTCGCGCGATACACGACCCATCGGTATTCGGCGAGGTCGCGCAACGCGAGCTTCTTCGCGCCCTTGAGGGGATGCCGCACGTTCGCGACCACCGCGAGCGTCTCGTCCTGCAGTTTCACGCTGTCGTAGAGCTGCGGCGTGCGGCTGATCGTCGTGCGGCAGATCGCGAGGTCGAGCCGGCCCGCGTCGATCTCGCTCAGCAGTGCCTCGCTGGTGTCCTCGACGATCTCGACGGACATCTCCGGATGGCGCGCGACGAGCGTCGAGATCGCATCGGTCAGCCGCGGCACCGCGCCCATGATCACGCCGACGCTCACGCGTCCGCCATGCCCGCGCAGGATGCCGACGATTTCCTCGCGCAGATGCGCGAGATCCGTATGAATCAGCCGCGCGTAGCGGATCACGCAATCGCCGACCTCGGTCGGTTCGAGCCCGCGGTTGGTGCGATTGAACAGCGGTGTGCCGAAGGTCGTCTCGATCTCCTGCAGCGCCTTGCTCGCACCCGGCTGCGTGAGCGCAACCTGCTGCGCGGCCTTCAGCAGCGAGCCCTGGTCGGCGAGGGCGATCAGCAGGCGCAGCTGCTTCAGGTGAAGGCGGGAAATGATCGAGTGAAGCGGCGGGGTCATGGGTGTGACGAAAAGTTATACCGGTATCACATCCCGTCGATTGCCGCGATGGCGGCGATTCTTTATGCTGGCCCGTCGAGCCTTTTATCAAGCCGTTTTTTGGATGTGTGAACCGGAAGGCCGCCGGCGTGCGGCGGAAAACGGGCGCACTCACTATAACTTGAACTTATTGCCGTGTCGATTGTGGTCGCGCCTGGGCGACCCGCGTCGGACGTCAGGAGCGAAGCACGTATGGATCTGAACATCGAAGGCCGCTGGGCGCTGGTCTGCGCGGCCAGCAAGGGGCTGGGCAAGGGTTGCGCGCAGGCGCTCGTCGCCGAGGGCGTGAACGTCGTGATCACCGCGCGCGGCAGCGACGCGCTCGAGGCGGCCGCCCGCGAATTGCGCGCGCTGAACCCGGCCGTCACGGTGGTGGCGGTGGCCGGTGACATCACGACAGGCGCGGGTCGCGCGGCGGCGCTCGCGGCCGCGCCGCACATCGACATCCTCGTGAACAATGCGGGCGGCCCACCGCCGGGCGACTTCCGCGAATGGACGCGCGACGACTGGATCGCCGCGCTCGACGCGAACATGCTGACCGCGATCGAGCTGATCAAGGCGACCGTCGACGGGATGACCGAGCGCGGCTTCGGGCGCATCGTCAACATCACGTCGAGCGCCGTGAAAGCGCCGATCGACGTGCTCGGCCTGTCGAACGGCGCACGCACGGGGCTGACCGGTTTCATCGCGGGCATCGCGCGGCAGAAGCGTATCGCGGCGCGTAACGTGACGATCAACAACCTGCTGCCGGGGCTGTTCGATACCGACCGTCTGAAGAAGGCGACCGAAGCGTCGGCTCGGGCGGAAGGCACGGACTACGAAGCGACCCGCGAAGCGAAGCGCCGCAACGTGCCGGCCGGGCGTTTCGGCACGGCCGACGAATTCGGCGCGGTCTGCGCCTTCCTGTGCAGTGCGCACGCGGGCTATCTGACCGGACAGAACGTGCTGCTCGACGGCGGCGCGTATCCGGGCACGTTCTGATATCCGCGCGGTCGTCGCGGGATGCCCGGGCGGCGCGATGCGCCCGGGCACGGCCCGCCTGCGTTACTTGATCACCAGCGGATTGACCGGTGCGTGGCCGATGTCCACCTGCAGCGTGAAGGTCCGGCCCTGGCGCACGGCGGCGATGCCGGGCATCACCTGTTCGGATTGCAGATGGTTCAGCGCGCCGGCTTCATCGTCGGGGCGCCATTTGCCCCAGTTGGTCGGCAGGCCGTCGAGCAGGCGCCTGACGTCGGGGCCGTCGGCCGGTTCTTGCACACACATGATCGTCTCCATCGTCGTGGCCGACGCGAACCCGGGGCAGTTTGCCGTGCGGATATTCGACGTCGGACGGGCGCGTCCGGTGCGGCGCGTCGCGGGCCAGTATAAGAATCGTGCCGCGTATCCGGTATTGAGAGCCGCTCATAGCGCTATGAAAAGCTGTCATGCGCGAAGTATTGACGCGGGTCGGGCGGGTTTGAAACCATCGTGGTCACTCGTGGCGGCGCCGCATTCGCGTCGACGCCAACGCATTCAGTCGATTGATCCACACAGGAAACGGAAATGAACATCGCAGGCAACTTGCTGATCGGTCGGCGCGCGCGGCGCGGCACCCAGGGCGTCACGTATGCGATCGACGCGGCGAGCGGCGAACGCATGGAGCCCGCGTTCGGCGGTGCGACCGTCGTCGATCTCGACGAAGCATGCGCGCTGGCCTGGGCGGCCTTCGACGCGTATCGCGAGACCTCGCCCGAAGCACGCGCGCGGTTTCTCGAAGCGATCGCGGCCAACATCCTCGCGCTCGGCGATGCGCTGGTCGAGCGCTGCGTCGCCGAATCGGGCCTGCCTCGCGCGCGGGTCGAAGGCGAGCGCGGCCGCACGATCGGCCAGTTGCGCATGTTCGCCGACGTGGTGCGCGCGGGCGACTACCTCGAAGCGCGCATCGATCCGGCGCAACCGGAACGCCAGCCGGCGCCGCGTCCCGATTTGCGCCTGCGTCATATCGGCATCGGCCCGGTCGCGGTATTCGGCGCGAGCAACTTCCCGCTCGCATTTTCGGTGGCGGGCGGCGATACGGCGTCCGCGCTCGCGGCCGGCTGCCCGGTGATCGTGAAGGCACACTCGGCGCACCCCGGCACGTCGGAACTCGTCGGAATGGCCGTGCAGCAGGCCGTGAACGCGTGCGGGATGCCGGAAGGCACGTTCTCGCTGCTGTTCGGCAGCGGCCGCGAAATCGGTCAGGGGCTCGTGCGCGACCGCCGCATCAAGGCGGTCGGCTTCACCGGTTCGCGCCATGCCGGGACCGAGCTGATCGCGATCGCGAATGCGCGTCCCGAGCCGATCCCCGTCTATGCGGAGATGAGCAGCATCAACCCCGTGCTGTTGTTCCCGCATGCGCTGGAGCAGCGCGGCGAGGCGATCGCGCAGGCGTTCGTGCAGTCGTTGACGCTCGGCGCGGGCCAGTTCTGCACGAACCCGGGGCTGATCTTCGCGGTGGAGGGGCCGGCGCTCGAACGCTTCATCGCGGCGGCGGCTGAGCGGCTCGCGCAGGCGCCGGCCGCGACGATGCTCACGCCGGGTATTCAGCAGGCGTTCGAACGCGCGGTCGCGGCGTTCGCGCAGCATCCGCAGGTGCAGACCCTCGCGCGCGCGAACGCGCCGACCGGTGCGAACCAGGGGCAGGGCGCGCTGTTCGTGACGAGCGCCGATGCGTTCCGCGAATCGAAGGCATTGCACGAGGAGATTTTTGGCGCGGCGTCGCTGATCGTCCGGTGCCCGGACCTGAAGACGATGCTCACGCTGATCGAGTCGCTGGAAGGGCAACTGACGGCGGCGATCCATCTCGACGAAGCCGATTACGCGGACGCGCGCACGTTCCTGCCGGCGCTGGAGCGGCGTGCGGGCCGCGTGCTGGTCAACGGCTTCGGCACCGGCGTCGAGGTCGCGCATGCGATGGTGCACGGCGGCCCGTATCCGTCCACCGCGGACGGGCGCTCGACGTCGGTCGGCAGTCTCGCGATCCGCCGTTTCCTGCGGCCAGTCAGCTATCAGGACATGCCGGATGCGCTGCTTCCCGATGCATTGCGAACGAGCAATCCATGGGCGCTCAACCGCCTGTTCGACGGCAAGGTCACGCTCGCGAAGTAAGCAGCGCGCGAGGGGCAAGCGGGGCGCCGCGATGCAACGACGCCGCGCGTTTTCACGGGCCTACTTGCCGACTGCCGCGACGAGCTCCTCGCCGGTCAGGATCTCGCGGAAGATGCCGACCAGCGGCCGCAGGTTGACCTTGTGCCATGCGGCCCACAGCGGCGTGCGGTAGCTGAACCACGGCAGCTCGCGCAGCACGACGCCTTCCGGCACCTGGTGACGCAGGCTTTGCTGGATCATCGTCACGCCGAGCCCCGCGGCGACGAGCCCGAGCGCCGCGAGCGGCTCGGTCGCCTCCACCGAAATGTCCGGCGAAAAACCAGCCTTCGCACAGGCCGCGACGAACGCGCCGTGACGCGGCGCGCTTTCCTGCTGCGTGACGCCGATCCACGCCTGTGCGGCGAGATCGTCGGCGACGAGCGTCTTCTTCTTCGCGAGCGGGTGTCCGTCGGGCATCGCGAGCAGCATCGGATCGTTCAGCACCATCGTCGAATCGAGTTCGGGATCGTCCGGCGCGGGCGGCTCGGTCACGAGCGCGATGTCGAGGCTGCGTTCGCGCAGGCCTTCGAGCTGCGCGGCGGATTGATAGTTGTACAGCGCGATATGCACCGACGGGCGCTCGGCGCGCAGCGTTTTCAGCGCGCGCGGCAGCACGCCCGAGTGGGTGGCCGTTTCCAGGTAGCCGATGCACAGGCCGCCTTCGTCGCCGCGGCCGAGCCGGCGCGCGAGCGATTCGAGCCGGTTCGCATGGCGCAGGAACGCATGCGCTTCGCTGAGGAACGTGCGTCCGTCACGCGTCAGACGAATGCGCTGCTGGCTGCGTTCGAACAGCGTCAGGCCGAGTTTTTCCTCGAGCTGCGCGATCTGGCGGCTGAGCGGCGACTGCGAAATGTGCAGGCGTTCGGCCGCACGACCGACGTGTTCCTCTTCCGCGACCGCGATGAAATATTGAAGCTGGCGGATGTCGAGCATGTAAGACCTTCTGAGACTCAAGTATGCTGAATTATGTCTTGGACAGACTCATCCGTGCAACCTAGACTGGGCTCACTTTCCTGTCCCACCCGGAGAAAAGCATGGGTCTCAAAGACACGCTGCCCGCCGACAACCGGCTCGGTTTCGGCGCGGCGCCGCTCGGCAACATGTTCCGCGACATTCCCGACGCGGAAGCGATCGCCACCGTCGAAGCCGCGTGGGCGCGTGGCATCCGTTACTTCGACACCGCGCCGTCATACGGCGCGGGTCTGGCCGAAGCGCGCCTCGGCGACGCGCTGGCCGGCCAGCGTCGCGACGATTACTTCATCAGCACGAAGGTGGGCCGCATCGTGCTCGACGACATGGAGGATGCGACGACGCGCGACTACGGCGAGAAGAGCGGGATCTTCGCGCACGGCCGTGCGAACCGGCTGGTGAGCGACTACTCGGCCGACGCGACGCTGCGCTCGATCGAGGACAGCCTGAAGCGGCTGCGCACCGATCGTCTCGACATCGTGTGGGTGCACGACGTCGCACAGGACATTTACGGTGACGAGTGGCTCGCGCAGTTCGAGGCGGCACGCAAGGGCGCATTCCGCGTGCTGGGCAAGCTGCGCGAGGAAGGCGTGATCGGTGCGTGGGGTCTCGGCGTGAACCGTGTCGAGCCGATCGAGCTGGTGCTCGACCTCACCGAACCTCAGCCGGACGGCATGCTGCTGGCCGGCCGCTACACGCTGCTCGATCATGAACGAGCGTTGCAGCGCGTGATGCCGGCGGCGGCCGCGCAGAACGTCGGGATCGTCGTCGGCGGCCCGTACAGCTCGGGCGTGCTCGTCGGCGGCGCGCACTTCGAATACCGGAAGGCTTCGCCGGAAATCCTCGCGAAGGTCGGTCGGATCAACGCGGTGGCCGCGCGCCACGGCGTGCCGGTCAAGGCTGCCGCGCTGCAGTTCGTGCTCGCGCATCCGGCGGCCGCCGCGGTGATTCCGGGCGCGAGCCGTCCGGAGCGGATCGCGGAAGATGCCGCGGCGCTGGCGTTCGATATTCCCGCCGATTTCTGGCGCGAGATGCGCGAGCAGCGGCTCGTCGCGGCCGATGCGCCGTTGCCGATCGATCGCCTGACGGCGGAAAGCCGCTGACGACGTGACGAGGCCCGCTTGCACGGGCCTCGTCGTTTCGAGAAGGGGAAGGTCAGTCGCTCGAGCGTCAGCCGTGCGCGCGCGGCCGATAGTCGATCAGGCTGGAGAACACCGCGATCAGCACGGCCATCGCGACGAAGAACAGCAGCGCGAGGAAGTACGAGCCCGACCACTGGACGATCACGCCGATCAGGATCGGCACCACGACGCCGACCATGCTGCCGCAAAAATTCATCGTGCCGCCGAGTACGCCGGCGCGCGCCGGACCGCCGACGATCGCCGGCAGGCTCCAGTACATCCCGCAGAAGCGGATGAAGAACATCGCGATGCTCAGCAGCAGCACGACCGCGTTTGCGTTCGCGATATAGGCCGCCGCGAGAATGCACGCAGCCGCGATCAGCGACGAGCCGCTGAACATCGTGCGCATCACCAGGTTCGGCGAGGCGCCCGACGCCTTCCAGCGATCGCCGATGGCGCCGCCGATCAGTTCGCCGACGAAGCCCGACATGAAGATGATGAAGGTCGCGCCGCCCGTCGTCGCGATGTTGAAGCCGTAGGTCTTGTGCAGGTAGCTCGGCATCCACGTCAGCAGCCCGTAGAACACCGCGAGGATGCAGCTGTAGCCGGCGAACATCGCGAGCACCGAGCGGTCCTTCACCAGCTCGCGCAGCGGCACGCGTTCGCCGGTGACTTGCGTCGGCGCATTCGCGCGCGTGATGTGTTCGAGCTCGGCCGCATTCACGCCCGGATGCTCGGACGGATGGTTGCGGATGTAGCGCCACACGAGCACGCCCACCAGCATCGTGCCGATGCCCGCGATCACGAACGCGATGCGCCACGACCCGAACCAGGCGATCAGCCCGGAAATCAGGATCGCGCCGAGCGCGCTGCCGAGCGGTGCGCCGCCGTCGACGAGCACTGCACCGCGGCCGCGTTCGTGCGGCGTCAGCCACGTGCCGATCAGCTTCGCGCCGGCGGGGAACACCGGTGATTCGGAGAAGCCGAGGCCCATGCGCGTGAGCATCAGCAGGATCCAGTTGTGCGACGCCGCGCCGAGCGCCTGGAACGCGCCCCACGCGAGCGTCGCGGTCGCGATGATGCCGCGCGTGTGATAGCGGTCGAGCATCACGCCGACCGGAATCTGCATCAGCGCGTACGACCAGAAGAACGCGCTCAGCATCAGGCCTTCGAGTGCCGGCGACAGGTTGAATTCCGGCGCGATCAGCGGCATCGCGACCGACAGCGACGCGCGGTCGATGTAGTTGATCGCGACCAGCAGCAGCATGAGCAGGAAGATGCGCCAGCGGACGTTGGTCGGCCGGGCCGACGCGTCGAGCGACGCGGGCGCCGCGGCCGGGACGGCGGGGGAATTCGAGGGGGGCATGCGTGTCTCCGTCGTTATGGTTGCGGGGGCGATGACATCGTCCCGTGCAGCGACTGTAGGGGCACGGCCGCGTCTTGCCTAATGACGCTTCGTGATCGCGTGATAACCAAACGGCGCGGCGCGCGCGGGGAATAAGCGGGCGTTATCGGGCGATCCGGTTTTTTCATTACCGGCGGCAATCGGCCGCTTGTAGTGTTCGGTGCGGAGACTTCACACGGAGAAAGCACCATGAACCCATTCCAATATTTCTTTCCCACCACGCTGAAATTCGGTAACGGCCTCGCCCGGCAGGCCGGCGAACTGCTGAAGCCGCTGTTCAGCGGCAAGCTGCTGGTCGTGACCGACGAAGGCCTGATCAAGAGCGGCGTGCTCGAAGGGTTCTTCGCGTCGCTGCGCGACGCGGACGTCGCCTACGAAATCTTCTCGGGCGTCGAGGCGAACCCGAGCACGGCCGTGCTCGACAACGCGCTGACGTTCCTGAAGGAACATCGCTGCACGGCCGTGATCGGCGTGGGCGGCGGCAGCAGCATCGACACCGCGAAGGGCGTGGCCGCGATGGCCACCAACGGCGGCACGATTCTCGACTACGAGGGCTACAACAAGATTCCGGACGAACCGCTGCCGATCTTCGCGATCCCGACCACGTCGGGCACCGGTAGCGAATGCACGGCGTCGACGGTGTTCACGAACCAGAAAACGCTGTTCAAGACCGTGATCGTCAGCCACAAGCTGTTCCCGAAGCTCGCGATTCTCGATGCGGAACTCACGCTGAAGCTGCCGGCCGCGATCACCGCGGCTACCGGCATGGATGCGCTCACGCATGCGATCGAGTCGTACGTCTCGAAGCAGGCGAACCCGGTGAGCCAGTCGCTCGCGCTGGGTGCGATCCGCCTGATCGGGCGCAGCCTGCGCAGCGCGTACTACGTCGGCTCCGATCTCGCGGCGCGCGAGGACATGCTGCTCGGCTCGTTCCTGGCCGGCGTCGCGTTTTCACAATCGAAGCTCGGCAACGTGCACGCGATCTCGCACACGATGGGCGGCGTGTTCAACATCGCGCACGGCATCGCGAACGCGGCGCTGCTGCCGTACGTGATCGACTTCAACCGGCCGGCCTGCCCGGCGCTGTACCGCGACATCGCGGAAGCGCTCGGCGGCGACGTGAGCGGCGACGTGAGCGGCGTCGATGCGGAAACGGCCGCGCGCGCACTGGTGGAGCAGATCGTCGAGCTCAATCGCGCGCTCGCGATTCCGTCGAACATCCGCGAACTCGGCGTCGATCTCGCGCACCTGCCGCAGATGGTGGCCGACTCGATGCGCAGCGGCAACGTGCTGGTCAACCCGCGGCTGACGACCGCGCGTGACGTCGAAGACATCATCCGCGCCGCGTACGGCGGCGATCGCTGATCGCGTGCATCCCGCACGGAACCCGCACGAAACCCGATTACCCGATTCGATTCAACCAGGAGCAGTCATGTATTACGAAATGCGGACCTACACGGTCCAGATCGGCAAGATGAACGAATACCTGCGGCACTTCGAGAAGGAAGGGCTGCCGGTGATTTCCCGCTATGCGACGCTCGTCGGCTGGTGGTACACGGAAATCGGCGAACTGAACCAGGTCGTCCATATCTGGGCATACGAAAGCCTGGACGATCGCATCAAGCGCCGTACCGCGTTGTACGAGGATCCGGACTGGCTCGAGAAGTTCGTGCCGAAGGCGTTCCCGATGCTCGAGAAGATGGAGTCGAAGCTGCTGCGCCCGGCCGCGTTCTCGCCGATCAGGTAAGCAAGGGGCTCTGCAGCGTTTCGATGAGCAGTCGCGCGCCTGGCGACAGGTGCGCGAAGGTACGGGCGACGACGCCGTACGGCTCGTCGAGCGCCGCAATCGCGACGGGCAGGCACGCAATCAGGCCGAAGCGCTCGCCGAACTCGGCGACCTCGCGCGGGATCACGGCCACCAGCTCGGGGTTCGCCTGCAGCAGCGTGAGCGTCGCGAACGTCGACGCGGTTTCGATCGGATAGCGCGGTACCTCGATGCCCGCATCAGCCAGTGCGCGTTCGAGCGCGAGCCGCATCGGCGTGTTGACCGGATACGCGACCCATTCCGCATCGGTGAGATCGCGCAGCGTCAGCGCGTCGCGCCCGGCCAGCGCATGCGTGCGCGCGGTCACGACCGCGAGCGGTTCGGATTTCAGCGGCACGTAGTCGTACGCTTCCGGGCGGCGGCTGTTGCCGTTGCGGCAGATCGCGAGGTCGATGCGGCCGTCGTCGATCAGCGCGAGCAGGCTCGCGCTGGTGCCTTCGACGATTTCGACCGACAGGTTCGGCTGACGCCGGCGCAGGTCGGTCAGTGCGCGCGTGAGCAGCGGCACCGCGCCCATGATCACGCCGACCGCGAGATGGCCGCCATGCCCCTGCGTGAGCGCGAGCACTTCGGTATGCAGGTGTTCGAGATCGCTGTAGATGAGGCGCGCGTAGCGCGTGACGCAGCGGCCGAGATCGTTCGCGACGAGGCCTTTCGGCTGCCGCTCGAACAGCGGCATGCCGAGGATGTCCTCGATCTCGCGCAGCACCTTGGTGGCGCCGGGCTGCGAGATCGCGATCTCTTCGGCGGCCTTGTGCAGCGAGCCGTGGTTTTCGAGCGCGATCAGCAGTTTGAGCTGCTTGAGGCGAAGGCGCGAGGCGATATTGGCGAGGGAGGGAACGGCCAGCGGCTTCATGGCAACGACCAAACCGAAAGCGCGCATTATAGCCCGTCCGGCGCGTAAACGATCGTGAGGATCGCCAAGAAACAGCGGGTTTTCCGGCCATCGGAACACCCGCACATGCCCCGTCAATTCCCGTACATGTCGAAGTCGAAATATTTCGCCTGGATCGTGTTGTAGGTGCCGTCGCCGCGAATCTGCGCGATGGCGCGATTCAGCGCGTCGCGCAGGTCGGTGTCGGCCTTGCGCACGCCGGCCGCATCGCCGTTGCCCATGATCTTCGCGTCGTACACCACGCCGCCCGCGAACGAGAAGCCCTTGCCGCGCGGCGTCGCGAGGAACCCCAACTGCCCTTGCACGGCGTCCATCAGCACGCCGTCCACGCGCCCCGTGACGAGGTCCGCATACGCCTGGTCGTAGCTCGGATACGGCACGACCTCGACCTTCGCGGCCGCCCACTTCTCACGCGCATAGGTTTCCTGCACCGTGCCCTGTTCGACCGCGACGCGCTTGCCGGCGAGCTTCGCCGCGTCCGGCAGCAGCCCCGACCCGGTGCGCGCGATCAGCCGCGTCTGGTTGCGGTACAGGCGATCGGTGAAGTCGATCTGCTGGCGCCGCTGTTCGGTCGCGGCCATCGACGACAGGATCACGTCGAACTTGCGCGCCTGCAGCCCCGGAATCAGCCCGTCGAAACTGCTCGACACCCACACGCATTTCGCCTTCAGCTTCGCGCACAGTGCGTTGCCGAGATCGATGTCGAAGCCCTTCACGCTGCCGTCGGTCGCGGTCGATTCGAACGGCGGATAGGTCGGGTCGACGCCGATGCGGATGGTCGTCCATTCCTTCGCCGACGCCAGCGACGCGAAGGCCATCGTGGCGGCGGACAGGAGAATCGTGAGGCGCGTCTTCATGGTCAGGCTCCGTTCGTGTGGGGAAGAGTGGGCGTGCACGTCAGCTCGGAAACTCGCCGCGCTGAAAATCGTTCGACAGTTCGAGGGCGTCGGCCATCTCGCCGACGGTGACGGGCTTGATCGGCGCGCGGATTCGGTAGTGGCCGACGTCGCCGACGCCGCGCTGCTGCACGTCGGCGATCAGTTCGCCGACCGTCGTGCCGCACCAGCGTCCCTGGCACGGGCCCATGCCGCAGCGCGTAAACGCCTTCATCTGGTTCGGCCCCTGGCAGCCGAGCGCCGCGAGCCGGCGGATCTCGCCGGCCGTGACTTCCTCGCAGCGGCACACGATCGTGTCGTCGTCGGGGCGGCGCAGCGCGGCGGGCGGTGTGTACAGCGCGTCGAGCAGCGGGCGCACCGCGAGGTGGCGGTGCAACGCGCGCAGCACCGGGCGTTCGCGTGCGGCCTGCCGTTGCGTGTCGAGCGCGCCGAGTTGCGCGGCGATGTCGAGCGCCGACACTTCGCCGGCGAGTGCCGCCGCCCGCGCGCCGCCGATGCCCGCGCCGTCGCCTGCGATCCACACGTGCGGCACGCTGCTGCGGCCGCGCGCGTCGCACCGCGGCCGCCAGCATGCCGACGATTCGTCCCATTCGTGTGCGCAGCCGAGCGAACGCGCAAGCTGCGTCGACGGAATGACGCCCTGATGCAGCAGCACGAGCGACGTGTCGAGTGTTTGTACGACGCCGTCTTCGTCGCGAAAGCGGATGCGTTCGACGCGGCTTTCGCCATCGATGCGGACGTCGGTCGCGCCGCGATACACCGGAATCCCGGCGCGGCGCACCGCGCGCAGCATGCGCCAGCCCTTGAGCAGATAGTCGGCGCCGCGCAGCGCCGGCAGCGCATGCGGGAGCGCGCGGCGCCACGCATCGCGCGGTGTCGTGTCGACCAGCGCGCGCACGCGCCGGCCGGCATTCAGCAATTGCGCGGCGAACAGCCACAGCAGCGGGCCGCTGCCCGCGAGCACGGCGTCGGCGGACGGCGCGAGGCCGGACGCCTTCAGCAGCGTCTGCGCGGCGCCGACACCCATCACGCCGGGCAACGTCCAGCCGGGTACCGGCCACGGCCGCTCCTGCGCGCCGGTCGCGATCAGCACCGCGCGCGCGCCGATTTCGAGCGTGCCGCGCGCCGGGCCGCCTTGCGTGAGCATCGCGACGGGCGCCGGTTCGAACGCGACCTGCCACACGACGCTGCGCGGCAGGTAATGCGCGCCGCTGGCGAGCAGGCCGTCGACGAGCGGGCGGCCCGCCGTGTAGTCGGCACCGAGCCATTGCGCGAGCGGCGCCGCCGCATCGGCCACGTTGCGGTAGATCTGGCCGCCGGGCGCGCGGCCTTCGTCCGCGACGACGACCGACAAGCCGGCCGCACGCGCGGCAGTCGCCGCCGCCATTCCGGCCGGCCCGGCGCCGACGATCAGCAGGTCGCACTGGCGGCGCGTCATGCGAGCCTCGCCTTGCCGTGCATCGCGCGCACCTGCATGCCGTCGGCAACGGGCGTCATGCAGCCTTGCACGTTCGGTACGCCGTCGATTTCGACGAGGCAGTCGAAGCACACGCCCATCATGCAGAACGGGCCGCGCGGCGCGCCGCTCACGGCGCTCGTGCGGCACGCGGCCGAGCCGGCGGCGAGCATCGCGGCCGCGACGCTGTAATGCGCGGGCACGTCGTGCGGCGTGCCGTCGATATGGATGCGCACGCGCTCGAGCGTCGCGGCGGCGGGAACGAGGGATTCAAACATGCCGGGCTTCCGTGGGCGCGGCGAAGCGCGCGGTGGTAAAGGCGGACAGGTCGGCCGGCGCGGCGCCGCCGGCGATCCACGGCGCGACGAGATCGGCGTGGGTCGCCGCGAGCGTGACGCCGCTGTGGCAGATCGCGATGAACGCGCCGGGGTACGTGGCCGACGCCTCGTAGACGGGCAGGCCGTCGGGCGTCATGATGCGCAGCGCACCCCATGCGCGCACGATGCGCGCATGGGCCAGCGCCGGGAACGCGGTGCGGGCGCGGCGTGCGATGTCGACCATCGCGGGGCGTGTCTGGCCATCGTCGAAGCCGACGTCTTCGGCCGAGTCGCCGAGGAGCACCGAGCCTTCCGGCGTCTGCCGGACGACGAGCGTCGGATAGTCGAGAAACGGCGCGAGGCGTTCGGTGACCATGATCTGGCCGCGCAGCGGCGAGATCGGTGCGCGCAGGTTGACCATCGGCGCGAGCCGCGCGTTGTCGAGGCCGGCCGCGAGCACCACGCGCCCGGCTTCGAGCTGCGCGTGGCGCGTGTCGATCTCGAAGCGCCCGGCGCGCGGCCGAATCTCGGCGACTTCGCTGCGCGGCAGATAGACGCCGCCGCACTGCTGAAACGCCTGCAGCATCGCGCGCAGCGTGGTGAGCGGATTCGCGTGACCGTCGTTCGGCGACCACAGCGCGCCGGCCAGCGACGGCGATGCCGCGGGAATGCGCCGGCGCAGCGCCGCCGGATCGAGCACCTCGTACGACAGCGCGGCCTCCTGCCGGCGCAGCGATTCGAGCAGGTCGGTCGCGCTGTCGAGTTCCGCGCGCTGCTCGAACAGCTCGATGCCGCCCGGGCGCTCGAACGCGCAGTTCACGCCCGTTTCGCGCTGCAACTGCGCGGCGAACGCGTGCCAGCGCTCGGACGATTCGCGCGACCAGCGCGCATAGGGCAGGCAGCGGCCGCCCTTGCCCTGCACCCACACGAGCCCGAAATTGCCGCGCGCCGCGCGAAACGCGATGTCGTCGCCGTCGCACACCGCGACGCGCTGGCCGAGACGCGCGATGCCCCACGCGATGGCCATGCCGACGAGACCGCCGCCGGCCACGACGACGTCGAAGCGGCGCACGGTCATGTGCGGCTCCGGTATCGCAGGTGAGGCGATTGCGTGTTATATCCCATGGCGGCGCGGTTCCTTGCTTTCAATACGTTGCGGAACCGATGTTCGGACAGGCAAAATGGGCTGTCCAATACAGCTTGATCAACGACCCATAATCCAGTGTTATGACCACGCCCTCGCTCAGGATTCGTCAGATCGAAGCGTTTCGCGCAGTGATGCAGCGCCATACCGTCACGCGTGCGGCACGCGATCTCCATATCTCGCAGCCGGCCGTGAGCCGGCTGATCGCCGATCTCGAGGACCGGGTCGGCTTCGTGCTGTTCGAGCGGCAGCAGGGGCGCTTCACGCCGACCGCGCAGGCGCGTGTGCTGTACGAGGAGGTCGAACGCGCGTTCGTCGGCCTCGACCGCGTCGCGCAGGCCGCCGAGCAAATCCGCGCGATGCGGCGCGGCACGCTGCGCGTGGCCGGCTCGCCGGCCGTCGCGCTCGACCTGCTGCCGCAGCTCGTCACGCGTTTCTCGCACGCGCATCCGGGTGTCGACATCACGTTGCTCGCGCACAGTGCGTCCACCGTCGTCGACAAGGTCGCGTCGGGGCAATGCGATGTCGGGCTGATCGCCGAACCCGTCCCGCATCCGGCCGTGCGCGGCGAGCGGCTCGCGGAAAGCGCGATGCGCTGCATCGTGCCGCGCGGGCATCGGCTCGCGCGCAAGCGCGTCGTGCAGCCGGCCGATCTGCGCGACGAGTCGTTCATCTCGTTTCCGCCGAGCTTCGAGGCGCGCAGCGCGATCGATCGCGTATTCGTCGAAGCCGGCGTGTCGCGCGTGCTGTCGATCGAGGCGCAACTGTCGCAGACGATCGTCGCATTCGTCGCGAACGGCGCCGGAGTCGCGCTGATCGACCCAGTGACGGCCGCGTATGCGGGGCAGCGCGTGGCCGTCAAGCCGTTCGAGCCGGCCGTGCCCGATCACTTCTATCTGGTGACGTCCGCATCGCAGCCGCTGTCGATGATCGGCGACGCATTCTGCGTGGATTTGCGCGACGCGTTCGCGCGGATGCGGGCGCCGCGCGACGTGTAAGCAGGAGGGGAGGGGAAATCGTCTCGAGCGCGCCGGACGCCGTCAGGCGTGCCGGCGCGTTGCCGTTTCGGCCGGGGTTCCGGCTCAGGCGAGCGCGTTGTCCGTTGCGGGTGTGGCGGATGCAGGCGACCTGGTTGCGTCCGCATCCTTCGCCCCCGCCAGCCGCCGATAACGCGCGAGCGCCCATAGCGGGAAGTAAGCGGTATAGCCGTGATACTTCAGATAGAAGATGCGCGGAAAGCCCGGCGCATTGTGCGAGCGGTGCCACCAGAAGCCGTCTTCCTGCTGCACCGACTGCAGATACGCGATGCCGCGCTTCACCGAATCGGATTCGCAGTCGCCGAACGCCATCTGCGCGAGCAGCGCCCACGCGGTGCAGTTCGACGTGCTCTCGCTGCCGTTCGTGCCGGCCAGCTTCGGATCGAGGTAGCTGTCGTTCGTCTCGCCCCAGCCGCCGTCCGCATGCTGCCGCGCGCGCAGCCAGTCGAGCGCGCGGGTGATGTAGGGCTGCGACCTGTCCTCGCCGGCGAGCGCGAGGCCGGCCAGCACACTCCACGTGCCGTAGAGGTAGTTCGTGCCCCAGCGGCCCCACCAGCTGCCGTCCGGCTGCTGCGTGCGCTTCACGTAGTCGATTGCGCGGGCGAGCGACGCGTGGTCTGCGGCGCGCTTCGTCACGCCGAAGCACAGCAGCACGCGGCCCGATACGTCCTCGGTCGGCGGATCGAGCAGCGCGCCGTGATCGGCGAACGGGATCGCGTTCAGATACATGCGGTCGCAGTCCGCGTCGAACGCCGCGAAGCCGCCGTTGCGCGATTGCAGCCCGCGCATCCAGTCGAGCGCGCGTGCGACGCGCGACGCGTACGGGTGCGTGCCGTCCGCGGCGCGATGCGTGCGGCCGCGGCGATCGAGCATCGCGGTGACGAGCGCCGTGTCGTCGATGTCCGGGTAGTACGGGTTCGCGTACTGGAATGCCCAGCCGCCCGGTTCGACATCGGCCGGGGCGTTCTCGATCCAGTCGCCGCGCAGGTCGTTCACCTGACGCGTGGCCAGCCAGTCGTACGCGCGGGCGATGCGCCCGTCGAGTTCGCGCAGTGCGCCGGAAGCCGTGTCGCCGGTTTCCGGCGCCGCGACACCGCGCGCCTGCTCGAGCGCCATCGTGCTCCACGCGGTGTCCCACACCGGCGACAGGCACGGCTGGCAATACACGCTGCCGTCCGGCCGCGTGACCAGCAGCTTCTCCAGCGCGTTCTCGCAATCGCGCCGCAGCGGATGGTCGTCCGGGTAGCCGAGCACCTGCATCATCTGGTAGCTGTACACGATCGGCGGGAAGATGCCGCCGAGCCCGTCCTCGCCGTTCATCCGTTCCGCGCACCACGCTTCCGCATGCTGGATCGCGCGCTGGCGCAAACGCTTCGGCAGCAGCGGCTCGATAGGGCGGACCGTGCGGTCGAGCGCGAGGAACAGCCGGCGCATGCCGCGCGCGGGCGGGAAGTAGTGGCGCTCCTGTTCGGGCGGCGTGACGAACAGCTCGCGGATCGACACGTTGCGCGGATTGCGCGCACGCGCCTTCAGCGAGCACAGCACCAGCAGCGGCACCATCGTCGTGCGCGCCCAGTACGCGACCTTGTACATCGAGATCGGCACCCACTTCGGGAACAGCACGAATTCGATCGGCATGAACGGCGCCGCGCGCCACGGCACCTGGCCGAACGTTGCGAGCAGGATGCGTGTGAACACGTTCGAGCGTGCCGCGCCGCCGAGCTTCAGGATCGCGTCGCGTGCGCGGATCATGTGCGGCGCGTGTTCGCTGTCGCCGGCCGCCTTCAGCGCGAAGTACGCCTTCACGCTGCACGACACGTCCGGCGCGCCGTCGACGTACAGATCCCAGGCGCCGTGCGTGTCGAGCCGCTGGTTCGCGCGCAGGTAGCGCGCCATCTTCTCCTGGCGCACGTCGTCGATCCGGTCCATGAAATGCATCATCAGGATGTATTCCGCGGTGATCGTCGCGTCGGATTCGAGTTCGAAACACCAACTGCCGTCGGGCTGCTGAAGGCGCACGAGTGCGTCGCGTCCACGGGCGATGGCAGCGTCGAGCGCGGACCAGGAAGAGGGGGCCGATTTGTTCATGCGGCGGATCATACCATCCAGACGGAATGTTTATCTCGAGACGTGCGGTGCTACCATCCGCACCATGAAAAAACGCCTCGAACCCGCGCCGCGCGATGTGTCCGCGCCTGTCGACCCGGCTGGAACGCCCGATACACGGGCCTCCGAAGGATCATCGGCGCCGGCCGCAGCCGTGGCCGGCGTGCGGCGAAAAAAAGCGCCGGACCAGGTGCGCGCGCAATTGCTGGCGGCCGCGTCGGAGATTGCGACGCATCACGGCGTGGCCGCGTTGACGCTCGATGCGGTGGCCGAACGGGCCGGCGTGACGAAAGGCGCGCTGCAATATCACTTCGCGAACAAGCAGGGGCTGCTGGATGCGCTGTTCGGGCAGGCGACCGAGCGGTTCGGCGCGCAACTGGCCGCGCGGATGGCGGCCGATTCCAGCGGCGACGGCGCGGCGGCGCGCGCGTACCTGCATGCGGTGCTCGATGCGGCCAATCCGGCCGCGAGTATCGAGGTGCTGCGCGTGCTGGTCGCATCGATGATCACCGAGCAGGACACGCGTGCGCGCTGGTCGGTGCCGATGCGCGAATGGACGCGGCCCGACCCGGTGCCGCTCGAACAGGCCGCGACATTGATGATCTGCCGGCTCGCGGCCGACGGGTTGTGGATTTCGGAACTGCTCGACAGCGTCGAGGTATCGGCCGAATTGCGCGCGGAGATCGTTCGGCAGCTCGATGCGATGAGCAGGGGCGTGTTTCCGAAGTGATGCGCGACGCAGGATCGAGGTCGTCAGGCCCGCGGCCGGGATGCCACTTGCCGTCGATCGGGCAGTTGATTATCCTGATGCGCATGAACCGATCGCCTACCCATTCGATTATTCGCGCCGCACTCGTGCCGGCGGGGTAGCCATCGACTGAATGCCTGACATCACGACCCGCCCGGAAGGCGGGTTTTTGCTTTCCGGGCCCTCAACGGAGCGCTGGAAATGCAGATCGAGAATCGACTTCAAGCGGCATCATCGAATGATGCGGTATTGCTGCACATGGCATGCGGCAAGATCGCGTCCGGAAAATCGACGCTGACCGCGAGACTGGCGAGCGCCGCACGGACCGTATTAATCAGCGAGGACGTATGGCTCGCCCGGCTCTATCCGGGCGAGATCCTGTCGATCGACGACTATGTTCGATGTGCGACGCGTATCAAGGACGTGATGGCCGATCACGTTTGCGCGTTGCTCAAGGCCGGCGTTTCGGTGGTGCTCGATTTTCCGTTCAATACCGTGGCGGCGCGTGCGTGGGGGCATGACGTTTCGAAGGCTGCCGGCTGCGGCCATCGGCTTCATTTCCTCGATGTCGGCGATGCGGTTTGCAAGGCGCGGCTGCATGCGCGCAATGCGCGCGGGGACCATCCGTTTCAAGCGTCCGATGCCGAATTCGAGCAGATCACGCGGTACTTTGTCGCGCCGGGCGTGGCCGAGGGGCTCTATGTCGTGACGTATGGCGAAGCGGAGGCTGTCGACACGCCGGCGTGACGGCCCATGCTGACCGCGTGTTGCGTTGATACCCGGCCCGGAGCGCGTCGACCACGAGGTCGACGGCCCGCGACGATTTGCGCCGGCTCGGATAATAGACATGGTGACCGACGAACGTCGGAAACCAGTCCTCCAGCACCCAGTCGAGTCGTCCGGCTTCAACGTGATGCGCGACCAGGTCCTTCGGCACATAGGCGAGCCCGAAGCCCGCAAGCGCCGCGTCGAACCACCGATGAGATGAAGTGCCGCCGCTCCTATTTCGACGCGGTGCGCGTGAACGGCCCGGGAAGCCTGCCCGCTTCCTGACGCGCGATCATCCAGCCGGGATAGCAGGGCGGCAACGCGCTCACGGCGTCGAGACGCGCCAGCTCGTCGTCGGTCAGGACGACATCGACCGCGCCGAGATTGTCGTCGAGCTGGTCGATCCGCTTCGCGCCGATGATGACGCTCGTGACCGCGGGCTTCGCGAGCAGCCACGCGAGCGCGATCCGCGCGACCGACACGCGATGCGCGCCGGCGATCGCGCGCATTTCCGCGACGCACGGCCAGGCCCGATCCAGATCGACCGGCGGAAAATCGAAATGGCCGCGCCGCGACCCCGCTTCGGTCGATGCACCGGGGCCGAACTTGCCCGACAGCAATCCGCCGGCGAGCGGTGACCACACGAGCAGCCCCATCTGCTCGTCGACGGCGAGCGGAACCAGTTCGCGCTCCACGTCGCGCCCGGCGATCGAGTAGTAGGCCTGCAGCGTCTCGAAGCGCGTGGCGTGCAGCGCGGCACTCAGGCCGAGCGCCTTGCCGATCTTGCCCGCGCGCCAGTTCGACACGCCGACGTAACGGATCAGCCCCTGTCGCGTGAGATCGTCGAGCGCGCGCAGCGTCTCCTCGATCGGCGTGATGGGGGCGCTCGCGTGAATCTGGTACAGGTCGATATGGTCGACCTGCAGCCGTTCCAGGCTGCGCTGCACCGAATCCATGATGTGACCGCGCGACGCGCCCTGGTCGTTCGGGCCCGCGCCCATCACGCCGGCCGTCTTCGTCGCCAGCACGATCTCGTGGCGCGGGACGCCGAGGTCGCGCAGCGCCTGCCCGACCACGCGTTCGGCCTGGCCGAACGAGTAAATATCGGCGGTGTCGATGAAGTTGATGCCTGCGTCGAGCGCGCGGGCAATCAAGCGGTTCGCGTCGTCCTGGCCGACCGCGCCGATCGCCGCCCACATGCCGGCATCCGCGTTGCCGCCCATCGTCATCGTGCCGAGACACAGCTCGGACACATACAGGCCGGTGCGGCCCAATTGCTTGTATTTCATTGCAGCGCCCTTCAGAATCGGCCGGACACGATGCGGGGCGTCGGCCGGTGGCACCCCGCATGAACGTCGGAATGTTAGTTGGAGTGTGATTGGCCGGCCCGCAACTGCCCGGCAATCGCCGCAACGCGCGCGCCATAGCGGCGGGCCGTTTCGAGATCGCCCGGCGACATCTCTTCGGGCGACGCGTCAGCCGGCGTCTGCGCCATCGGCGCGATGTAGGCGCCCATGCGGTTCAGGTCGTCGCGCGTCGACGCTTTCAGATTGGCCGGCTTGATGTCCATGCTGACCCAGATGCCGCCGTGCTGGCCGGCCAGCAGGAAGAAGTATTCGAGCGTATTGAGCTTGTCGCCGTTGATGCTGGCGCTATTGGTAAAGCCGCCGAAGATCTTGTTTTGCCATCCGCTTTTGAACCAGACTTTCGACGACGCGTCGGCGAATTTCTTGAACTGCCAGCTCGGGCCGCCCATGTAGGTCGGCGAGCCGAACAGGATTGCATCGGCGTCGGCCAATGTGTTCCACGCGTCGTCGGCAAGGTTGCCGTCGGCATCGATCGCGACGAGTGCGGCGCCGGCGCCGTCCGCGACGGCGGCGGCCATCCGTTGCGTATGGCCGTAGCCGGAGTGGTAGACGACGGCCGTTTTCACCGGCGGGTTGAGTTGATCCATGAGGGTTTCCTTTCGTTTGGAGTGTCGTTCGGACGACGTGGGAAACCACTCTAGCGAGCCGCGATCGGGTGATAAACGACGACAGATTGAACGTTCTGTTACTTTCCGGATGAACAATGCAGAACCTTGATGCGCTTTTGATTTTTGCCCGTGTCGCCGAAATGGCGAGCTTCACGCGTGCGGCTGAAAGCCTCGGAATTCAGAAAGGACGGGTATCGACGGTCGTCCGCACGCTCGAACGGGACATGGGCGTCGCACTGCTGCATCGGACCACGCGGCGCGTGCAGCTCACCGAAGACGGACGCGCGTTCTATGCGCGCGCAACCGACCTGCTCGCCGAAGTGCAGGAATTGCAGTCGATGTTCTCGGGGCGTGGCGCATCGCTGCGCGGCAGGTTGCGCGTGGACATGCCCACGGAACTGGCGCGCAGCGTCGTGGTGCCGGCGCTGCCGCAACTGATGGCCGCGCATCCGGATCTGGAGTTGGAGCTTTCCAGCACCGACCGGCGTGTCGATCTCGTTCGGGAAGGGTTCGACTGCGTGATCCGGCTGGGCCCGATCGCCGACGAGACGCTGATTGCCCGGCCGCTCGGCAGGCTGCGCATGACGAATGCGGCGAGCCCCGATTATCTGGCGCGGCATGGCGTGCCGCATACGCTCGCCGATCTGCACAGCCAGGGGCACAGGATGATTCACTACACGCTGACGCTCGGCGCGCGGCATCCCGGCTGGGAATACCCGGACGGCGACGGCTATGCGTGGCTGCCGTTGCCGAGCGCGATGCAGGTCAACAGTGTGCAGACCTATCATGCGGCCGGGCTGGCGGGCATCGGACTGATCCAGGCCGGCTATTCGGCGCTCGCGCATCACATCGAAAGCGGCGCGCTCGTGGAGGTGTTGCCCGATTTGCGGCCCGAGCCGCTTGCCGCGTCGCTCGTCGTCGCGCATCGGCGCAATCTTTCGCCGCGCGTGCGGGCTTTCATGGACTGGATCGGGGGCGTGTTGGAGCCGTACCTCGATTAGCGGGGCGGCGGAGCAGGCCCTTCCGAATCCGTGTCGCGATGAACATCGGGCACGGCATCAACGCGCCAAATCTCGCGCCTCGCCCAGCACCCATTCCGCAAACGCCCGCACCGGCGCCGCGCTCAATTCGATCGGCTCCGGCAGCACGAGGCAGAAGTTTTTCGTCACCGCCGTGCCGTCGGGCCACGGCGCGACCAGACGCCCTTGTTCAAGCTCGGCGCCGATGTAAAGGCGCGGCACCAGCGCGACGCCCAGGCCGGCCAGCGCGGCCTCGATCAGCATCGAATGAAGATCGTATCGAGGGCCGACCGCCGAATTGGTCAGCACGATGCCGGTCTCGTCGGCATAGCGCTGCCACGCGTCCGGATTCTGCCGCCGGTGAAGGCGCGGCAGCGCGTCCAGCGACGGGTTCGCGCCAACGCGTTCGAGAAGCGCCGGACTGCAGACGGGCACCAGCACCTCCTCCAGCAGCGGATGCAGATGCATGCCGGCCCAGGCCGGATGCTCGAAGTGAATGGCCGCGTCGAATCCGCTGCCGGCCAGCAGGAAGGGTTCCATCCGTTCGGCGATATGCACGGTGACGTTCGGATGGCGATCCTGAAAGCGCTTCAGCCGCGGGATCAGCCAGCGGGTCGCGAAGGTCGGAATCGCGGCGATGTCGATGCTCGCGCCTTCCACGGGCTGCCCCATCAGATACAGGCTGTCCCGTTCGAGCCGATCCAGAATCTCGCGCACCTGCACTGCGTATCGCGTGCCGTTGGGGGCAAGCCGCACCCGGTTGCCGACGCGCTCGAACAGCGTCACGCCGAGGAACGCCTCCAGCCGGCCGATCTGGCGACTGACGGCGCCCTCGGTGCGGGCCAGCTCGTCGGCGGCGCGGGCGAAGCTGCCATGTCGGGCTGCCGCCTCGAAGGCCAGGAGCGCGGAATTGCTCGGGATCTTGCGTCGCATCGGGGTCTCGTGGGTCGTACCGCGTTCGGCCGTCAGCTTGAACAAATATCACTGAAGGCTGACTTTAAGTCGATATCTACGCGGGAAACAGCAGATTAGCATTACGTCACTGCACTGAATATCCCGCATTCGACGCGCAGGATGCGCATCCGTCACGAAGGAAAATCCGATGATCTACACCGTGGAATGCGGCTTCGCCGACCCTGCCAGCGAAGCCGAATGGAACGACTTCTACAGCCTCGACAAGCTGCCGGCCCTCATTTCGGTGGCCGGCTTTCATACGTCGCAGCGCTTCAGGGCGATCAGCGACGGCTGCCCCGTTTATCTGGCCGTTCACACGATCGACGGCCTCGACGTGCTGACCGGCGATGAATATCGGCAAAAAGGCGGCGGCAATTTCGCGCGATGGCAGCAGCACATCACCGACTGGCACCGCAATCTCTATAGCGACATCGGTCGTGCGCCGGCGGTCAATGCCGACGAGCTACTCGTGCTGAGCGCCGGCGGGCCCGACTCGCTGATCGAACTGGGCCTGAAGCCGCTGGCCATGCAGGCCGTCGCACTGGAACAGTTTCCGGCGCGCCGCTGGCTCGCGGTCCTGCCGCGGCGCGCCGCTCCGCTTGGCGACAACGTGCCGGCCGGCCTTTACCTTTACACGCCGATGACCGAACAACTGACGAAGGCGGCCCGCGATGCCTAACGTGACTTTCCATATCGATGCGGAACGCATGCCGCCGGACGCGCGCCTCGCCGAGCTGTCCGACGACTGCATCGACCTTTGTACGCGGGTCCTTCAGGCAGAAATCACGAACGTCCACGTCATTTACGTCGCGGTTCGGCATGGCTGCGGGCATCCCGTTTTCGCGGAAATCCAGTATCGCGACGCGCCGTCTCGCCCGCCCGCGGTCATGAACGCATTCATGGAAGCGCTCGATCACGCCATCGTCCGCCGCACCGGGTTGACCGCACGCATCCGTTGCTTCGGTCATGCCGCACCGAACCTTCACGCCCGAAACTAGCCGCTACGGAGAAGCACGATGTCCAACGTTACGTTTCCCGGCCAGCGTGTCGGGGATTTCACGATCACCGCGATCAGTGACGGCTACCTCACGGCCAGCCTCGATTTCCTGTCGAATATCGACGCGACCGACGCCGCCGGGATGCAGCGTGCGGCCGGGCAGCAGGCGCCGTCCGCCGTGCACATCAACTGCTACGTGGTGCGCGGCGCGGGCCGCACGGTGCTCATCGACGCCGGGGCCGGCGGCATCAAGCAATGGGGCGGCCGCCTGATGGACAATTTGCGGCTCGCCGGCGTCGAGCCTGCCGCGATCGACACCGTCCTGCTCACCCACGCCCATCCCGACCACGTCGGCGGGCTGGTGCATGCCGATGGACACGTCGCGTTTCCGAATGCGGAGCTGGTCGCGCATCGACGCGAGGTTGCATTCTGGCGGGACGACGGCAACCTGAGCCGCGCCAGCGAGCGTGCCCGCGGCAATTTCCGGATCGCGCGTCAGGTATTCGACGCTTACAGCGACGCGCTCCGGACCTGCGAGGAAGGCGAGGTGCTTCCCGGAATCGCCGCCATTCCGCTACCGGGGCATACCGACGGACATACCGGATACCTGCTCGCATCCGGCGATCAGGGCCTGCTCGTGTGGGGCGACATCGTGCATTTTCCGCACATCCAGATCAAGCGGCCGGACGTGTCGATTGCGTTCGACCAGGATGCGTCGCAGGCAGCGACGACGCGTTCGCGGCTGCTGGACCGGGTCAGCTCGGAAGGGCTGTTGATCGCCGGCATGCATCTGGGCGAACCCGGGTTCGCGCGAATCAGGCGGGCGAGCGGTGAATACGGGCTGTTTTACGAGACCGATGCATGAAGGGAGGCCGGCGTTTCCGTACGTGTATGTCGACGACTCCGATTCGATCTGTCGACGGACGCTCGCTGCGTAAGCGATTCCGCTGGAAGCGCCCGCCGACATCCCGTCTGGCGACAGGCGGTTGATGGTGATGGACGCGTGCGAAAACGTTTGGCCGATCGCCACGCACCAGCGCGGCGCATCGGCCGACGAAATTCGTTCGAGGCTCGCCGACTGCCGGTAGCCGCGCTGCGCCTTCTCCCTCTGTCGCAATCGTCAAGATTCGCGTCGCGTGCGGATAAAAGCCGCCCGTTCCCCGCGCCGTTAACTCGTTCGCAACCCCGCGCCGCGTAGTGCGTCATGGCGCGCGCCGTTCGTGTTCCGGAATTCACCTCCGCCGCTGGCCGTGCCCGGCCGGCTCAAGGGAACGTCATGCGAAAACAACTCACTATCCGTGGTGGCCTCGTCGCGACCATCGCCGGCTATACCGTGCTGCTCGTGCTGGTGGTCGGTGCGGGCATCGCGGCCCTCACCATCGGCAACGGTTCGCTCGAGGCGATGTACCGCGACGACACCGCGTCGCTGCTGCACCTGAAGACCAGCTCCGAGCGGATGCTCGTGCTGCGCGAACGCATGAGCGACGTCGCGCAGATCATCAGCGCCGGCCAGCCCGCGAAGGAGGAAGTCGCGCAACTTCACACATTGCTCAAGCAGAGCAACGACGAACTGGACGCGTACACGCATCTGCATGCGCGCGACGCCAGCGAGCAGGCGCTGTTCGACACGCTGCAAAGCCGTCGGCGCGCGCTGCTCGAGCGCGTGTTCCTGAAGGCGCTGTCACAGCTCGACGGCGACGACGCATTCAACTTCCTCGACACGCAGCGCACCGCGCCGCCGGCGTTGTTCGCCGCCTACCAGGAGGCGATCGACGCGCTCGAATCGTTCCAGGTCGCGCGCCAGAAGGCCCGCTACGAGGCGGCCGGCGTGAATTTCCACCGGATCGTGTGGGGGATGGGGGCGGTTGCGGTGCTGGCGCTCGTCGTCGGCTTCGTTGCGCAGCGCGTGCTCGCGAAGGCGATCATCGGGCCGATCAATCTCGCGGTCGATCAGTTCGAGAAAATCTCGAAAGGCGACCTGACCGGTACTGTCGTCGTCCCGGGCGAGAACGAGATGGCGTATCTGCTGAATGCGCTGAAGCGGATGCAGGACGGCCTCGTCGATACCGTGAGCCAGGTGCGTGCGAGCACCGAGACGATCGTCGGCGACGTGCGCACGATCGCGAGCGGCAACGTCGACCTGTCCGCCCGCACCGAGCAGCAGGCCGTGTCGCTGCAGCAGGCGGCCGCGAGCGTCGAGCAACTGACGGCGGCCGTGCGCCAGAACGCGGACAACGCGCGCGACGCGCGCACGTACGTCGAGGGCGCGGCCGGCATCGCGTCGCGCGGCGGCGAAGCGATGCAGCGCGTCGTCGCGACCATGTCGGAAATTTCGACGAGCTCCACGCGCATTTCCGGCATCGTCGGCGTGATCGAGAGCATCGCGTTCCAGACCAACATCCTCGCGTTGAACGCCGCCGTCGAAGCCGCGCGCGCGGGCGAGCAGGGGCGCGGGTTCGCGGTCGTCGCGACCGAGGTGCGCGGGCTCGCCCAGCGCTGTGCGGCGGCGGCGAAGGAAATTCGCGACCTGATTGGTCATTCCGCGCAACGCGTCGAAGACGGCAGCAGCCTCGTCGCGCTGGCCGGCTCGGCGATGACCGAGCTCGTCGCGGCGGTCGAGCGCGTCAACGCGATCATGGGCGAAACGAGCCAGGCGTTCGACGAGCAGTCGTCAGGCATCGAGCAGGTGAACGCCGCGGTGATCCAGATGGAGCAGACGATGCAGCGCAATGCCGCGCTGGTCGAGGAGGCGGCGGCCGCGGCGCTGTCGCTCGACGAACAGGGCGCGCGGCTGAGCGCGGCGGTCGCGCAGTTCCGCCTGCGCGAAGCGATGCTCGCGTGACGGGCGGGCTTATTGCGGCGCGTCAGGCAATGCGTAGTCGAAGCGGTACGCATGCTGGCCGTTGTCGATGTCGATGCGCATCGCGCCGGACAGCCCGAGCAATTCGTCCGTGCCGGAATCGGGCACGACCGTGATCGACTGCGTCGGCTGCCCGCGCGTCATGGTGGAGCTGTGCTGCAGCACGAAGCTGCCCTTGCGTCCGCCGAGCACGCCTTTGACGGTTTCCATCGCCACGTAGCCGGCCGAGCCCTGAACGCTGCTGCGAAACGCGAGCATTTCTCCTTGGCTCACGGCTTCCAGATCGCCGTGAAAATGCTTGTCCAGCGACATGCGGCCGAGCCCGCTGCCTTCCGCGACGTTGCTCAAGGGTTCCGGATTCAGTTTCACTTCGAACGGACCGCGGGCCTGCAGTGTCATGACTGTTCTCCTCGTTGAATGGGCAATCGGCACTATAGGCGAATGCTGTCGGCGATGGGCGGATCGTGATGCGTCAATCGCCGGCCGGCCGATAAAGCGCTTTCAACTGAGACAACTCGTCGATGAATCGATCCTTGAGCGCCTGCGGCCCGTTTGCCCGTCGTTTTCACGCGGCCTCCCGCCTGCGCCCAGACTGAAGGCCGCGCCGGCATCCGCCGCGTTCAGCTGCGGATGAACGCGAGCAGATCGGCGTTGATCGTGTCGGCGTTGGACGTCGGCATGCCGTGCGGGAAGCCCGCGTAGACCTTCAGCGTGCTGTTCCTCGCCAGTTTCGCCGACAGGAGGCCGGAATCCGCATACGGAACGATCTGGTCGTCGTCGCCGTGCATCACGAGAACGGGAATCGTGGTGCTTTTCAGGTCTTCGGTGAAGTCGGTCTGCGAGAACGCGACGATCCCGTCGTAGTGAGCTTTCGCGCTGCCCATCATGCCTTGTCGCCACCAGTTCCAGATGACGCCCTGCGACGGTGTCGAGCCGGTGCGGTTGTAGCCGTAGAACGGGCCGGCCGGCACGTCGTAGTAGAACTGCGCGCGGTTCGCCGCGAGCTGTGCCTGGAGATTGTCGAACACGTCCTTCGGCAGGCCGCCGGGATTGCTGTCGGTCTTGACCATCAGCGGCGGGACGGCGCTGATCAGCACGGCCTTGGCGACGCGATCCTCGCCGTGACGCGCGACATAGTGGATGACTTCGCCGCCGCCGGTGGAATGGCCGACGTGAACGGCACCCTGCACGCCGAGATGATTCACGACCGCGGCGACGTCGTCCGCATAGTGATCCATGTCGTGGCCGTCCCACACCTGGCTGGAGCGTCCGTGGCCGCGACGGTCATGCGCGATCACGCGGTAGCCCTGGGCGAGGAAGAACAGCATCTGCGCATCCCAGTCGTCGGCGCTGAGCGGCCAGCCATGATGAAAAAAGATCACCTGGGCGTCGCGCGGACCCCAGTCCTTGTAGAAGATGTCGACGCCATCTTTCGTGGTGACGTATCCCATGTCTGCTCCTGTTCGGTGGGCGATATCGATGCACGGCGCACTTGCGGTTGCCGCGATCGCCAGACCGGCGCGGCATGTACGGCGGTATCGGCCGTCTGCCCGGCTTGGCGACACGACAACTCTAGGTTTAAAGTTAGGTTTAATGTCAATACGCAGGCGAGGCAGGTATGAGAATCGGGGAGCTCGCGAAGCTCAGCGGGATTTCGGCGTCACGGATCCGCTTTTACGAGGCTGAAGGGCTCATCACGGCCGTCGAACGCAGCGCGAACGGCTATCGCGATTACGCCGACAACGCGGTGTGGATGCTCGAGATCATTTCGAGCGCGCAGAGCGCGGGGTTCTCGCTCGAACAGATCCGTCATCTGCTGCCGGTGAAAGCCGGCAACTGGCAGCACGACGGACTGGTGGCGGCACTCGAACGGAAGGTCGCCGAGATCGAGGCGATGCAGAAGCGTCTCAAGGAAAACAAGGCGCAGCTGCTCGTCGCGATCGACAGTATCAGGAACCGGCCGACCGAGCTGGACTGTACCGAGCGCACGCGCTGGGTGATGGAGCGGCTGCGCGATCACGGCGTGGTGCCGATTCGCGGCAAGAAGAGCCGTACGGCGGCCAAATGACCGGCTGGCAAAACGCGCAGCCGCAGTCCGACTCATTCCTCTATTCAGTGCCTTGACCTTGAAGTTGACTTAAAGCTTAGAGTGCTTGCTGACGACGGTGAATCAGCAGGCCCCGGGTGTTGCCTGCCACGGTCGACCATCGACGGGAGACAACGAGCATGGACAGGCGTTTTACACAGGTCGAATTCGGGCCGCATACGGTCGACGTGCCCGAGGGCGGGTACTACGACCGGTTCCGGATGAATCCGGACCTGGACGCGGTGGCGCGCGACCCTGCCGCGGGGAACATCGATTTTTTCCGGCGGATTCCGAAGCGTCAGGTGATGTCGCGCGTGGGCCCGACGTGGGCGCCGAACTTCTACTATCGCTCCAGCAGCATTCAACTGCTGTTCCTGGCGCCGCTCGACCGCCTGAGAACCATGCTCCCCGTACCGCTCGAACCGCTGCGGGCGCTGCCCGGCTACGGGCTTGTCGCGCTGACGTTCTTTTCGTACGCGGTGTGCGACAACGATCCGTATGACGAAGTATCGGTCGCGGTGGTGATCCGCCGGCCCGGCGCGAAAGGCTCGCACGCGCTCGAGCTGATCGACTCGATGCGGCGCCGGAGTTTCTTCGCGCACGTGCTGGCGTTGCCGGTCACGACTGAAATCGCACGGGTGCGTGGTGTACACGGTTATCAGTTGCCGAAATGGCTCGCGGATATCGACGTGGACATCGGCGCCACGGCGCGCGCACGTATCGCTGGCCCGGGCGGCCGGCCGGATTTGAGCCTGAGCGTGCCGCTGCCGGCGCTGACGCAAGTTCCGTCGCAATCGCACATGGGCACCACGACGATGATCAATCGCATCGACGGTGAATGGCACCAGTCGTCGGTGCAGACCAACATGCTGTCGTTCGCGCAGCGCCTGTTGCCGCGCAACGTCGAGCTGGTGCGGCACGGCGGCCCGCTGAGCCAGTTGCTCGACGGGCTCGGAGCATCCACGATCATGCGTCTCGACGTGGTCGAGGATGCGCAACTGGTGCTGAATCTGCCGACGCCGTTGACGGCCTTCGATGAACCCCGAAAGCCACGCTAACGATACGGCTGCGTGCGACATGCGCGCGCCGAAGGAGTCATCCATGCCGCAACCGAGCTAAGATCTCGTCGTATTTGGCGCCACGAGTTTCGTCGGGCAGATTCTGGCCCGCTATCTGTCCGACTATCTGTCCGGCGCGGGTGCTGGCGAGACGCTGCGCTGGGCGATCGCGGGACGGTCCGACGCAAAGCTCAGGCAAGTTCGGGATACGCTCGGCGCGGCCGGGCAGTCGGTGCCGATCCTCGTCGCCGACGCGGCCGACGAAGCGCAGCTACGGGCGCTGTGCGCGCAAACGCAGGTGGTGGTGTCCACCGTCGGTCCCTACGCGTTGTACGGCGAGCCGCTGGTTAGGGTCTGCGCACAGACCGGCACCGACTACTGCGATCTCACCGGCGAGACGCAGTGGATCAAGCGGATGATCGACAAGTACGAACCCGCGGCCCGGCAATCGGGCGCGCGCATCGTGCATTGCTGCGGCTTCGATTCGGTGCCGTCCGACATGGGCGTGTTCTTCCTGCAGCAACAGGCGCGGCAGCAGTGGAGTGTGCCGGCCACTCACGTGAAGATGCGCGTCAAGACGCTGAAGGGCGGGGCGTCGGGCGGCACCGTGGCCAGCGTGATCAACGTCGTGCGCGAAGCGGCGGCCGATCCGGCATTGCGCCGGGCACTCCTCGATCCTTATTCGCTGTGCCCGCCAGGACATGGCTTCACGGTGCGGCAGCATGCGGTTCGATCCGCCGAATTCGATCGCGACTGCGATGCGTGGATCGCACCGTTCGTGATGGCGGCGATCAACGAGCGCGTCGTGCACCGCTCCAATGCGCTGGCAGGCAATGCATACGGCAGCCGCTTCACCTATGACGAAGCCGTGATGACGGGCACGGGCCTGAAGGGGCGCGTGACCGCGTTGACGATGGTGGCGGGCCTCGGTGCGTTCATGGTGGGCGTCCTCATCGGGCCGGTGCGCGGCCTGATGGAGCGCTTCCTGCTGCCGAAGCCCGGCGAGGGGCCGAGCGTCGACGCGCAGCAGGCCGGCCGCTACGATTTGCGCTTTTTTGGCCGCGCCGACGACGGGCGCACCTTGCGTGTGAAAGTCACCGGCGATCGCGATCCGGGCTATGGCTCCACCGGCAAGATGCTCGGCCAGGCTGCGATCAGTCTCGCGCTCGATGGCAGCCGTGACGGTGTGAAGACCGGGCGCGGTGGCGGTTTCTGGACGCCCGCGACGATGTTCGACGAGCGTTTCATCGATCGTCTCGTTCGCCACGCGGGATTGCGTTTCGAGGTGATCTGAGCGCGAATCCAGTCATCGGGCAGGTAACGATAAATATCGGATAGCGAATCAACGTGAGGAGATTGCTGGCTGTCGAGGTGGGGATGAATGGCCGGCTCCGTTCCGGCCGGGGAGTATCGGGACATGAAGATCGGGGAACTGGCGCAACGCACCGGAATTACGCCTTCTCGCATCCGTTTCTACGAACGCATCGGCTTGTTGACGCTGGTCGAACGCGAAGCGAACGGCTATCGCACGTATCCGCAGGAAGCGGTGACGGTGCTCGATCTGATCACGGCGGCGCAGAGGGCGAACTTCAGTCTGGACGAGATTCGCACGCTGGTGCCGTCCGACCTGACGCAGTGGCAATGCGGATCGTTGCTGGATGCACTGTGCCGCAAGGTGCGGGACATCGAGGCGCTGGAGGCGCGGCTCGCGCGCAGCAAGGCGCACGTCGTCGCACTGATCGCCGGGCTCGGCGCGAAACCCGATACGGTTGATCGTGCGGCCCGCGCGAAAAGACCGCTGTCGCGAATCCGGTCGGAGCATGCGGCACACCCGGGCGATGCCGCCGCTGCCGACACCGGCGACGAACCGGTGCCGCGTCGGACGACCGGCCGTTAGACGTGCGCCGGCGCGCCGAGTGACAGCAGCGCGACGACCTGTTCGGCCGTTGCCTTTGCCGATTGCGGATTCTGGCCGGTCACGATGCGGCCGTCGACGACGACGTTCGACGTGAACGGCAGCAGCGCCTTCTCGTAGCGCGCGCCGCGCTCCCGCATCTGCTGTTCGACGTTGTACGGCACCTTCTTCGCGACGCCGGCCAGGATTTCCTCCACCCACGAGTAGCCGGTGATCCGGCGCCCGGCGACCAGCAGCGAACCGTTCGACAGCTTCGTATTCAGCAACCCGCAGTAGCCGTGGCAGACCGACGACACGATGCCACCGTGCTCGTAGATCTCGCGCGTGAGCCGTTGCAGTCCCGCATCGTCCGGGTAGTCCCACATCACCGCATGGCCGCCAGTGAAGTAAATCGCGTCGAACCCGGCCGGATCGATCTCGTCCGGGCGCGCGGTGTGCGCGAGCAGCGCCGCGTTCGCCTTGTCGGCGCGCCATGCCTTCGACGCGGCGTCGGCGTGCGGCCATTTGAGCGAGCGCGGTTCCAGTGGTGACACGCCGCCTTTCGGGCTCACGAGCTGCTGCTCATAGCCTCTTGCCGCGAAGATGTGATGGGCATGGGTGAGTTCCGACAGCCACAGGCCGGTCGGTTGCGACGGATCGGCGTAGTGCGCGACATTGCTGACGACGTGAAGGATGCGCTTGCTCATGATGCGGTTTCCTGGTGACCGGCCACGGGCGGACGTCTTCGACGCGCCGCCTGATTGTCGGATGGCAGTACACATACCCATGGCCTCGATACGCTGCCGAGGCAAACCATAACCTTCAAGTGAAGTTAAAGGTCAAGACTTTTTCGCCTTGGTCGCCCGCGGGCGCTTCTCAGGCAGCACGAGTCCGTCCAGCAACGTCGTCAGCGCATCTTCGATCGCGTGATCGCCGACCTTCTCGCGCACCAGCCGCCGGTCGATCGCGAGCATCGTCAGGCCATGGAGGTGGGCCCAGCACGCGGTTGCCTGACCCAGCGCCGGGCGCGGGCGAATCGTGCCGGCACGCTGCCCGTGTTCGAGGATCTCGACGACCAGCAGGAAGGGTGCCTGCACGCGCGGGTCGAGATGGATATCCGAAGGCTCTCCCGCGTCCGCGGCAAACATCAGGCGATACAGATCCGGGTTGCGTTGCCCGAACGCGAGATGGGCATGGGCGAGCGCCAGCAGGACATCCGGTGCATCGGCCGAGGGATCGACAGACGCGACGAGATCGTCGTGCAGGCGATCGAAACCGATCAGCGCGAGCTCGTGCAGCAGCGCGGCCTTGTCCGGGAAATGCCGGTACGGCGCGGAGTGGCTGACGTTCGCGCGCCGCGCGATTTCGCGCAACGTGAACTGCCAGCCCTGTTGTTCCTGCAGCGTATCGAGCGCCGTTTCGATGATCGCGCGACGCAGATCCCCGTGGTGATAAGTCTTTTGTCCGGCATCCGCATCCTCATCCAACGACATCGTATTGCCCCTATGTTGACAAGGAACACATTGTGGTCCTATGATCCGTCGCAAGCAAGTTGACAGTGTCTACATCGACGCAACCTCGTGAGGTGCACCATGGCCGTCCCCGCAGAATCCCCTTCGAGCATCGATCCGGCGGCGTTGCTGGCCCGCCAGCGCAGCGCGTTCGTCGCCGAGGGGCCGCCGAGCCTGCAACTGCGCAAGGCGCGGCTCGCGCGATTGCGGGCCGTGGTGCTGGCCCACCGCCGCGACGTGGAAGAGGCGGTCAGCGCCGATTTCGGCCATCGCTCGCGCCACGAGACCGCGATCATGGAACTGGTCGGCGTGATCCAGGCGATCGATTACCTGACGCGCAACCTGCGTCGCTTCATGAAGCCGCAGCGCCGGCACGTTGGCCTCTTCTATCGCGCAGGGCAGGCTCACGTGGAATACCAGCCGCTGGGCGTGATCGGCGTGATGGCGCCGTGGAATTACCCGTTCGCGCTGACGTTCATTCCGCTGGCGACCGCGCTGGCCGCTGGCAACCGGGCGATGCTCAAGCCGTCGGAGCTGACGCCGCGCACCAGCGAAGTGATGCGCCGCATGCTTGCCGATACCTTCCCGAGCGAGGAAGTCGCTGTCGTGCTCGGCGGCCCGGACGTCGGCGCCGCGTTCAGCGGGTTGCCGTTCGATCATCTGCTGTTTACCGGCAGCACGCAGGTGGGCCGCCAGGTCATGAAGGCGGCGAGCGACAATCTCGTGCCGGTCACGCTCGAACTGGGCGGTAAGAGCCCGGCGATCGTCGCAAGGGGGCACGTCGACGGCCGCACGATGTCGAGCATCGTGTTCGGCAAGCTGTCGAACGGCGGACAGACGTGCGTGGCGCCCGACTATGCGCTGGTGCACGAAGACGATCTGGACGCGTTCGTCGCGCAATACGACGCGGCCGTCGCGCGTTTCTATCCGGACGGGCCGACCAGCCCCGACTACACGTCGATCGTCAGCGACCGGCATTACGACCGCCTGAAAGGCCTCGTCGACGAAGCGCGCAGCCGCGGGGCGCGGGTGATCGAGGCCGGCGTGAATCCGCAAGGCGCGGCGACCCGCAAGCGGACGCTCGCGCCGACGCTGATCGTCGGCGCGGCCGACGACACGGCCGTCATGCGCGAAGAGATCTTCGGGCCGATCCTGCCGGTGCGCACGTATCGCACGATCGACGAGGTCGTCGATTACGTGAACGCGCGACCGCGGCCGCTGGCGCTGTATTACTTCGGCGTGCGCGACGGCGACTGCGAGACGTTGCTCAAGCGGACCACGTCGGGCAATGTCGGCATCAACAACACGGTCCTGCACGTCGCGCAGAAAGACTTGCCGTTCGGCGGCGTCGGGCCGAGCGGGATGGGCGCGTATCACGGCATCGAGGGATTCCGCGCGATGAGCCATGCGAAGGGCGTGTTCGTGCAAGGGCGCTGGAGCCTGCCGAGCCTGCTGCGCGCGCCGTTCGGCAAGCTCGCGGACATGTCGCTGGCGGCGCTGCTCGGGCGGAGCCGGGAGCCGGCCGGCGGACGTATCGAATGGAGTGCGAAGCGTTGAGCGAGGCGGGGCGCCGGGCGTGCCCCGCGGGTATCTTCGCGGGCGCTACCCGCTACGCACGGCCGCGCTTGCTCGCGCCCGTTCGAGCAGCCGTCTCGTCCAGAATCATCGCGGCGAATTCGGCGGCCGCCGGCATCCGCGCGTCGTGCATCATCACGAATTCCATCGCCGGCAATTCCGGCAAGCCTTCGGGCAAACCCAATTCGCGAAGCGTGTCGTCGATCGCGCTGCGCGGCACCGGCGCGATCGCGATGCCGGCCCGCGCGAAGGTGCGGATGCCGGCCACGCTCGGGCTTTCGCACGCGATCCGGTAGCGCATGCCGGCCAGCGCGAGCGCCTTGATGGCGGCGCCGCGGTACGGGCACGGATCGGGGAAGCACGCGAGCGGCACGTCGCCTTCCGGAAGCGGCTCGTGGCGCGCGAACGCCCAGACGAGCGGCTCCTGCCACAACGTCGCGCCATGGCCCGCGTGCGAACACCGGCTGCCGATCACGAGATCGAATTCGCCGTTGGCGTGCCGTTGAAACAGGCTGTCGCCGATGTCGACGACCAGATCCAGCCGCAGGCCGCGCCGCGCGGCGCCATGACGGCGCATCAGGTCCGGCAGCCAGCCAGTTGCGAAGTCCTCCGATACACCGATCCGCAGCTTGACGTCGATGGCGTCACCCGTTCCCAGCCTGGCGCGCGCTTCCTCGCTCAGATTGAGCATCGCGCGCGCGTAGCCGAGCAGCGTCTCGCCATGCGCGGTGAGCGTGACGCTGCGCGTGTTGCGCGCGAGCAGCGCCTGGCCGACCTGTTCTTCGAGACGGACGATCTGCGCGCTGACCGCGGACTGGCTGAGGTTCAGCCGGCGCCCGGCGCCGGTGAAGCTGCGCACGTCGGCGACCGCGACGAACGTATGAAGCAGCGCCGTGTCGAGGGGAGCGTTCATTCATCACCAATCCGGGTTAGTTTGATCAATTAATATCGTTTCCGGATTATAGGCCGACCCGCTAGGCTGCGAAGGGCAGTGGGCGAGCGCGCATCCCGCGCGCCGTCGTCACGCTTGACAAGGATCGGCGCCATGACACGCGTGCTCTATATCGAAGGCTCACCCAACAAGGCCTATTCGGCGTCCATCGCGGTGTGCGATGCATTTCTCGACGCGTACCGGCACGCCCATCCCGATCACGAGATCCGGAAGCTCGACATCTGGGATCTGGCGATGCCCGAATTCGATGGCGCCGCGCTGGCCGCGAAATATGCCGGACTGAGCGGCACGGCGTTGACGCAGGAGCAGGCGGCTGCGTGGCAGCAGATCGAGCGGCTCGCGGCGCCGTTCCACGAAGCGGACAAGTTCCTGTTCGGCGTGCCGCTGTGGAATTTCAGCATTCCGTACAAGCTCAAGCACCTGATCGACGTGATCTCGCAGAAGGACGTGCTGTTCACGTTCGACGGAACGGGTTTCACCGGCAAGCTGGCCGGTAAAAAGGCGGCGGTGGTCTACGCGCGCGGGCTCGCCTATCAGTCGCCGGGGTCGTTTACGCCGGCCGCCGAGTTCGATCTGCAGCGCCCTTACATGGAAACGTGGCTCAAGTTCGTGGGCGTGACGGACATCACGGGGATCGTCGTCGAGCGCACGTTGTTCGGCCCGGACGGGAAGGTCGACCGGAGTCGGGCGATCGACGAGGCACGAACGATCGCACGGACGTTCTGAGGTTGGTGGCGCGGGGCACTCGGCGCAGGGCACTTGGCGCGGGGCACCCGCCGCCGCGCGTCCGTACGGGTCGAGTGTCAGCGCCCGCCGCGTGCGATGGCGAGCGCGACGCCGAAGCCCACCAGCAGGCAGCCGAACGTGCGATCGATCCAGTGTCGCAGCGACAGCAGCCGATCGCGGACAGCCGTGGCCGAGAAACACATCGCGACGAGGCTGAACCAGCCGGCATGTGCGGCCGCGATGAACGCGCCGTAGCCGAGCTGCACGATCAGCGGCGTGTCGGGCCGGACGGCCTGCATGAACAGGCTGACGATGAACACCGTGGTTTTGGGATTCAGCGCGTTGGTCAGGAAGCCCGTGCGCAGCGCGGCGAGATCCGACAGCGCCGCCACGCGGCTGTCGGCTTGCACGCCGCCGGATTTCGTCATGAGCATCTTCGCACCGAGGTAGATCAGGTAGATCGCGCCGATCAGCTTGACGGCATTGAAGAGCCACGGCGACTGACGGATCAGCAGCCCGACGCCCAGCAGCGTGTAGCTCACGTGGACGGTTACACCGAGCCCGATCCCGCATGCAGTGAGCACGCCGGAACGACGCGACAGCATCAGGCTGTTGCGCGTGACCATCGCGAAGTCCGGCCCCGGGCTGATGACGGCCAGCAGCGTAATGGTGACTACGACTATCCATTCGGTCATGCGTTTCTCCTGCGCTGGATGGGTTGATGGCACAATCCTATCGATCGTGCTTCACCAGGAAAAACGATGATTTCTGACCAGAATGGTGAGTTCGAATCACAATCGATTCGGACGAACCTGCCATCGCTGATGGCGCTGCGTTGTTTCGACGCGGCGGCGCGTCACGAGCATTTCGGTCGCGCGGCCGATGAGCTGTGCCTGACCCACGGCGCGGTCAGTCGCGCGGTGCGTCTGCTCGAGGACGATCTGGGCGTGGCGCTGTTCGAGCGGCGCAGTCGTCGCGTGTTCCTGACCGAGGCGGGCCGCACACTCGCCCGGGCCGTCCATGATGGGCTGGGCCTGATGCGTCACGCCGCCCACGCGTTGCGCATCGAGGCCGCCCGTGCGCGGCGTTCGGTCCTGTCGTGCGAGCCGACGCTGCTGATGCGCTGGCTGATCCCGCGCTGGCCGGATTTCCAGGCGCGGCATGCGGGCGTCGATATCCATCTGGCCGCCGCGGGCGGGCCATTCTCGTTCGACAGCGGTATCGACATGGCGATACGTCGCAACGATTTCGCGTGGCCGGGGTATCACGCCGAGCATCTGTTCGCCGAGCGGGTGGGGCCGGTTTGCCGGCCGGACAAGGTTGGCGCGTGGTTTGCATCGCGGCGCGGCGGCCGCGCGTTGAAGCCCGACGCCGCGCTGCTGCATACGCGAACCCGGCCGGACGCATGGAACGCGTGGGCGGCGGCGTCGAATCAGCCGGCCGCGAACGGGCGCGGGCAGCGGTTCGATCACTTCTACTTCAGTTTGCAGGCGGCCGTTGCGGGGTTGGGCGTCGCGATCGGGCCGTGGCATCTGGTGCGCGACGACATCGAAAGCGGTGTGCTGGTCGCGCCAATGGGGTTCGTCGAGGATGGATCGGATTACTACCTGTTGACGCCGGCGCCGGTGGCGGAAGGAAGTGCGCAGGCAGCGTTGCTGGCGTGGTTGAGGGAGATGGTTTGACGGGGGTTGCTTCGTCGGCACTCGCATCGATATCAACGACCCGGACAATATTGTCGTTCATCGGGCAAACGCAACCTCGAATCGAAATAAAGAATGAATGTCCGTGCCGATGCTTGCTCATGCCAGCCTGCGAACGGAAAATGCGTCGATCGACGCACGCTCAAAGCCGGTTATTTGCGCGAACAGGCACGGTCCGACGCTGCGGACGCCGGCGGGATGTCGGCCGGCTTTTACCGAAATGGCGCGCTATGGCGCGCGCGTCGCTAAAAGAGTGTCGCGATGTACTTTATCGCGCCAATGAATGAGCGTCGGTAAAGTTGCACCCACTCTTCATCTTTTTATCAGACATTTGACGACGTCCGTGCAGACCAGCGCAATGTCAGGCTGATGTGGCCATTCCCGTCGTCTTTAAAGCCGCAGCATTTACCCGACGATCAACGACGAGGCGAAGCCATGCAACTTCAAACCGGTAATTTATTCAGCGTCGACGGGCAGCGCGGCGGCGACGAGCGAATCGACCTGCTCGTGACGAGCCCGCGCGTGAACGTCGAGCGCATCGTATCGATGGGCCATGCGAGCCCGGACGGGTTCTGGTATGACGACGCGCGGGCCGAATGGGTCGTGTTGCTGTCCGGCGCGGCCGTGCTCGAATTCGAAGAAGATGCAACGCGGCTCGATATGCGCGCGGGAGATTACGTGCTGATCGAGCCGCATTGCCGTCATCGTGTCGCGTGGACGCATGACGAAGTGCAAACTGTCTGGCTTGCCGTCTATTACGAACGCTGAAGAAAGGATTGGCGTGCGGCGCAATTGGCCGATTGGCCCGTGCGCGACACGCCGATCGGGCAACACCTCGTCAACCGGAGCGGCGTTGGAAACCCGCCGGTATCGATGCCCCAATCAATGCCCAAATCGCCGGACGGCGCGTTGAATCGCGCGCCGGCCCATGCCGGGATGCTTATTCCTGAATCAGGAATCGATTGCGATTCTTCGCATCCTTGATCCATGCGGGCGCGCGACCGCGGCCCGACCAGGTCGCCCCGGTCTTCGGATCGCGATACTTTGCCTGCACGGGGGCGCCCGCTTGTTTGGCCGGCCGACCACGGCGTGTACCGAAAATGTCTTTTTCGGTAATGCCGTATTCCGCGACTTTGGTGCGGATGTCGTCGACGACCGCCTGGAATTCAGCGGCGCGCGCGGCTTCGGCTTTCTCGGCCAAAGCGTCCATTTGAGCCTTCAGTTCCTTGTAAGTTGCCATATATCACTCTTCAGGTTTGTGTCCATACATGATAGCGGTTTCAACCGAAATGATGAAGAAAATTGCTGAGACGGTGAATTCCATTGCCGATATGGCAATCCGCGACTGCTTCGAACACCTGAGAAGTGGTTTGACTGGATCGTTCGTGACCGATCTTTTCGTGCGGGACAAGCTTCGGAGACTCAATTATTCTTTATCTTTTTTCAGAGGGATTGGGGAATTCACTGATGAACAGGGATGACAAACTGAAACAGGTTGCAGCCGAATTCGGATTCGATCCGGACGAAACGATCAGGATCGGCGGAAAGTACACGCCCGTTCTGGTCGACGGAAGCACGGCCTACATTGCCGGCCAGGTGCCGCGAATCGGTGAAGTCGTGCATTTCGTCGGCGTCGTGGGCGAATCCGTTTCGCTGGACGATGGCCGCCGGGCAGCCGGTATCTCGGCGCTGCGCGCGCTGTCGCTGATCCGCAAGCATTGCGGCACGCTCGATGCGATCGCGACGGTACCGCGCATGACCGTGTACGTGCGAAGCGCGCCCGACTTCACGATGCAGAGCGAAGTGGCCGACGGCGCGTCGGACGTGTTGGTCGCGGTGCTCGGCGACGCCGGTCTCCATACGCGTTCGTCGGTGGGCGTGCTGCAATTGCCGAAGGGTGCGTCGGTCGAAGCCGATTTCATTTTCGGCTTGAAGCGCAGCAGCACGCCCGGCTGATATGGAATGGCCGGATAGACAGGGCGGTCCGCTTCGCGTCGATCAACGCGCCGTGCGTGAACGGGCGGCTTCGGGCGTCATTCCGGTCCATTCATTGAATGCGCGGAAGAACGAATTCGGGTCCTGGTAGCCGAGCAGGAAAGCGATCTGGCTGTAGGGCAGATCCGAGCGATCGAGGTAATGCCACGCGAGCTTCTCGCGGACTTCCGCAAGCAGGGTCTGGAAGTTCGCGCCTTCGTCGCCGAGCCGCCGCTGCAGCGTCCGTTTGCTGATCGCAAGCGTTTGCGCGACCCCGTCCGCGGTGGCGAGCCCGCCCGGAATCAGTTCGAGCAGCGCCGCGCGCACGCGCTCGACGATGCCGGCCTCGGCCGACAGTGCGTCGAGGCGGCGGCGCAGGTCGGGTTCGAAAATCTGCCACATCGCATGGTTCGCGGTCACGAACGGACGCCGCGCATCCTGCAGCGCCACGCTCACGGAAGGCGCATCGTCGTACTGCGGCGTCACGCCGAAAAAACGCGCATAGCCGGGATGGGGGCTGACTTCGCGCGGCAGCGTGACGGCGCGCGCCGGCAACTCGGTGCGGGTCGCCAGCCGCGCGAGTTTCACGAAGAAGCCGAGTTCGGCCGCGACCAGCATGCCGGGCGGCGGTACGTCGCGTTCCAGGAAGTCGACGGCGAGGGTGAGCGCATTGACCTCGTGCGACACACGCAACCGCATCGGGCCGATCAGCGGCTTGAACTGGCCGATGCGCCGGATCGCGATCTCCAGATTCGGGCTGCACAACGCGGCGAACAGCGGCGGATCGAAGGTTTCGACGGAGAGCAGATCGAGGATGCGCAGCGCGACGGCCGGCGTATTCGCCATGTCTTCCATCGCGCGCCACAGGCCGAAGTACTCGCGGGTCGTCAACCCGTTCTCGGGGCGCGTGAACAGATCGGCGGGCAACTGCGCGCGCCGCAGCAGTTCGTCGGCGCGCAGGCCAAGGTCGACCATCATGACCTGCCAGCCGGGCGAGATCGCGAAGCGGTTCATCGCCGCAGTTGCCCCGTTTCGACGAGCTGCTGAAAGAAGTCGTTCATCGACTCGGCGAGCGGGCGATAGCGCATCCCGAGCTCGTTGCGGCTGCGGCTGTTGTCGGCCCGCCAGGGCAGCCCGATGTTGCGGGCGACCACGCGGCGCGTCACGCTCTTGTTCGCGAGCGGGCCGATCAGCCACACCAGCCACTTCGGCAGGATGCGCCGCGGAATCGGATAGTCGGCGCCATACCGTTCCAGCAGCGTGGCGGCCATCGCCGGCAGGTTCGTGTCGTGCGCCGACACGATGTAACGGCCGTTGGCGTTCGGCAGGAACGCCGCACGCAGATGCGCATCGGCCACGTCGCGGACATCCACCGCACCCAGGCCGAGATCCGGCACGCCGGCCTTCATCGTGCCGTTGCCCATCTGCCGCACGATTTCGAAGCTTTCCGACGTCGCGTACGGATTGATGCCCGGCCCGATCACGAGCGACGGATTGATGGTGACGAGATCCCAGCGTTGCTGCTGGCGGGCGATCTTCCACGCTTCGCGCTCGGCGACCGTCTTCGAATACGAATAGGGCTGGTGGGTTAGCGACGAACTGGTGTTCCAGATTGCTTCGGTGAACACACCGTCGGGCGTCGCGGCGAGATCGGCGTTGTCGCCGTAGATCGCCGCGCAACTGCTGGTCAGCACGACGCGCCGCACCGACGGCGTGCGGTTGGCCGTCTCGAGTACGTTGCGCGTGCCGAGCAGCGCCGGATCGACCAGCTCCTTCTGCGGATCGCGGACGGTGACAGTGAAGGGCGACGCGGTATGGAACACGGTCCCGCAACCGGCCATCGCGTCGGCGTACGACCCGGGTTCGAGCAGGTCCGCGTGGAAATAGCGGAGGGTGCCGGGCTTGCCGGCCGCGATGCGCTGGAGATGCTCGAGCTTGTCGGGGCTGTCGGGGTCGCGGACGGCCGCATGGACCGTCACGCCGGCCTCGAGCAGCCGCTGCACGAGCCAACCGGCGACGTAGCCGGTCGCGCCGGTCACCATGACGGGGAGGTCGGTATCGATATTCATGGACGGGATTCCATTGCAGAAGTGATGCGCCATGATGCCGCCTTTTGCGCGCCACTTCACTCGCAAAGCGTGCCAATCGACATGCAGGGCGCGACAGGCACGACGGCCGATTCGTCGGAGGTGAAAGTGAGCAGAGCGCCGGAATCGTCGCCATCGTATTGCCGGACAACAATGGTCCGTCGCGCCCGCTTGCGTTTTTCGCCCTCGTCGTTTCCAGCAACGATTCCCGACCCATATTGGCCGCCATCCCCACTTTTGGGGATGCCGTCGCCGAGCGGTACGCCTACGATGATCAACAAGGCGCCGGGGACCGGATATCACCAGAACAATCGAACAGGCCTGTCGTTGCGTGTCGATCGCTGTAAGCGTTCGCACAGTCGGTTGACACGGTCGTCGCGTACGCTGATGTGCAGGTCCGCAGTGCGTCGTTGGCGCCGCGGCCGACGGCGCGTTGATGACGGAAGGCCTGATGTCGTATTTCGGGGAATTTCAATCAATATGCTCGCACGAGACTACGTAGAACGAGAGCTCTCCCATATCCAGCGCATGGTGGCGCTGCTGGACAGCGAGACGGATGTCGACGATGTATCGATGTCGGGCGCGGGGCGCGTCCGGCATCCGAGATACTGGCGCGGACGTATCGAGGAACTGCTGTCGACGCCCGACGTGCCGCGTCACGTCAGGAAGCTGAGCGAAGCCGTGCTCGCGAAGATCGACCAGATGGAAGCGCGGTTCTTGACGATGAAGTAAGTGCATCGTCGGGGCGGGTACCGAACCGCGTTTCATCGCGTCGCATCCAGCCTCGAACCCCTCTACCTGCGACAAGATTTCGTTCCGCGCGACCCGCGCCGCAGGCCGCCATCGGCCGTCTGCATCACGACCGATTCCACGCCCGCCGTGTCAAAAACCACCATTACGTCTGACGAGAAACGGTGACAAACGTGGTATTTCGGCCAAATCCGCATCGGCAATTTGAACAATCAGACCGATTGAGTAAGATGCCCGAACGGCGTTCGACAAAAACGTACGGCGCGGGGTGGCCAGATGCAGATGAACGGATTGATTCCCTCGGCATGGATCGATGACGTCTACGCTGCGGCACTGGGCGATCAACGATGGGAAGCGGTGCTGGACGGGCTGCGTCTGACGGTCGGCACGCGCATGGCCACACTGCTGTCGTTCGACGACGCGGCGCGGATGCCGGCAATCGAGCGGGCAGCCGGCGACGATCCGTCATGGGTCGCCGCATGCCACCACCGCTACAACACCGAGTTCTACCTGTACGACCCGGTCGTGCCGGTTGCCGCCGACTGGCCGGCAGGGCGCTGGTTCGAGGACGTCAAGCACCTGTCGGTGCGGCAGCGTACACATGGCGTGTTCTATCGGGAATTCATGCATCCGTTCGGGCTCGGCGGCATCTCGGGCCTGTACATCCATCGCGGCGAGGGCGCCGGCGCTTTCCTCAGCGTACAGAGCGGCCCGGAATCGCACGGGTTGTCCGACGCGCAGCGCCGCACCATCGAAATCATGGGCGGCCACATCAGTCGCGCGCTGCGCATCCATGCGCGCATCGGCGAACTCGAAGCGCGCGTGGCTGCCGCGGAGTCGGCGCTCGATGCGGTGCCGGTGCCCGTGTTCCTGCTCGGCCCGCGGCGCGAACTGCGCTATACGAACCGCGCGGCCGATCAGCTGATCGCCGCCGAACCGGCGCTGCGGATCGTCAACGGCCGTTTCGCGCCGGAAGGCTGCGTCGATGACACGCAATGGCGGTACGCGTTCGCGCGCGGCGGGCTATTGCTGCGGCGTACGACGGGCGAGCCGCTGCCGCTTGCGCTGATCCCCGTTCCCGAACAGTCGCGCCTCGCGCGCGAACGGCCCGGCGTCGCGGCGCTGATGACCGCCGCGGACCTGCGTGCGCCGTCGGCGCGCGCGCAACGCTTGCGAGTGTTCTACGGGTTGTCGTCGGCGGAAGCCGAGCTGGCCGTGCTGCTGTGCTGCGACGGACGCTCGCCGCAGGAGTGCGCAGCGCTGCGCGGCGTGTCGATCGGCACGGTCCGCGCGCAGATCAAGTCGATCTACACGAAGACGGACGTGGCGCGCGCCGCGCAACTGACGTCGCTGGTCATGCAGACCTGAGCGCGCGACGCGCGCCGGTGCGGCGGCCTTTTTGCCTATCCGCCGCCGATTCCCTGCAGTATCTTGCCGGTCCCGCCGCAGACGGTGCAGGGCTGGCCCTCCACCCTGCCGGTGCCGCGGCAGACGCGGCACGTGTCCTCGCCGATGCCCGGCGCGCCTGCGGGGCCTTCGTCGCCGGCGTTCGGCGGGGCAGCCGGGTCGGGGTGCGCTGATGGCTTCGTGGTCGACATCACTGGCTCCTTTTGCGTTGCATGATGTCGCGGCGCGCATCGCACGTGCCCGTCAGGCGGCATGCGCGATGGCGACGGAATGACCGGAAGCGACAGCGCCCCCGTCGACCCGAACGGCTTCCACTGGTCGATATCCGGAAAATAGTCGACGACCGCCTTGCTGCAAGCCGAGCACGCTGGCCGGTTCAAGCGCATGGGACAACAAGGCGGCGTGACAACTTTCTGGTCAGTCATCCTACAACACTCGTAAGCGAAGCGGCGGAAATGCCGCTGGCTGTCCGGAAGCTGCCGCGCCGGCGTCCAGTTCGCATGCTAATCCGTTTCTGGAAAACGTTTCGCGAAAAAATGCGAAAACGGAGAAGGTACTTCCTCGATTTCTGCCAATCGACCTTTATAACAAAGGTTATAGGGGTATGCACCAAGTGAGTTAAACGGTTAACCGACGTACATTCGCTGAACACGTCATACGACGTATGACTCTGCGATTCAAGGACGCGCATAGGTGAAGCAGGTGCCTGCCGACGGATCGCCGCACAACAACGATCGACCATCCAGGAGACTCACCATGAAGCACCGATTCACCGGCTCCCGTACCGCACTCGCCGTCGCGTTGATGGCCGGCTTCGCGATGTCCGCGCAGGCGCGCGTGTTCCGCTCGGCGGACGTGCACGGCGACAACTTCCCGACCAACATGGCCGTGAAGTTCATGGGCGACGCGCTGTCGAAGCAGACGGGCGGCAAGGATTCGATCAAGGTGTTCGGCAACAGCGCGCTGGGCTCCGAGAAGGACACCGTCGACCAGGTGCGGATCGGTGCGATCGACATGGCGCGCGTGAACGGCGCATCGTTCAACGAGATCGTGCCGGAGTCGCTGATTCCGTCGTTCCCGTTCCTGTTCCGCGACGTCGATCACTTCCGCAAGGCGATGTACGGCCCGGCCGGCCAGAAGATCCTCGATGCGTTCACCGCGAAGGGAATGATCGCGCTGACGTTCTACGAGAGCGGCGCGCGCTCGATCTACGCGAAGCGCCCGGTGCGCTCGCCGGCCGACATGAAGGGGCTGAAGGTGCGCGTGCAACCGTCCGACCTGATGGTCGACGAGATCCGGGCGATGGGCGGCACGCCGACGCCGATGCCGTTCGCCGAGGTGTACACGGGCCTGAAGACGGGCCTCGTCGATGCAGCGGAAAACAACCTGCCGTCGTACGAGGAAACCAAGCATTACGAAGTGGCGCCCGATTACTCGGAGACGCAGCACGCGATGACGCCGGAAGTGCTGGTGTTCTCGAAGAAGATCTGGGACACGCTGTCGCCGCAGGAGCAGGCGGCGATCCGGAAGGCGGCGGCCGATTCGGTGCCGTACTACCAGAAGCTGTGGACCGCGCGCGAGGCGTCCGCGCAGCAGCTGGTGACGAAGGGCGGCGCGAAGATCCTGCCGGCCGCGCAGATCGACCGCGCGGCGTTCGTGAAGGCGATGCAGCCGCTGTGGACCAAGTATGAAAAGACGCCGCAGATGAAGCAGATCGTCGACGAGATCGAGGCCACCAAGTGACGCGTCGCACTTCCCTGAACGGCGCGGCGGCCGTGGGCTCGCCGGACGCGGCCGCCGCCGACGGCGCGACGCCGTGCCGGCCGCGTGCGGCCGCGCCGCTGCTGCGCTGCGTGAACGACGTGCTGTTCCGCGTGCTGGCCGTGATCGCGTCCGCGTGCCTCGCGGTGCTCACGGTGCTGGTGTTCTACGCGGTCGTGATGCGCTACGTGTTCGAGAACGCGCCGGATTTCGTCGAGCCGATCGCGCTGTTGCTCGTGATCGTGATCGCGATGTTCGGCGCCGCGATGAAGGTGCGCGACGGCGGCCATATCGGCCTCGATTCGCTGGTGCGCCGGCTGTCGCCGAAGGCACGTACGGTGGTCATCGCGATCCAGCACCTGAGCCTGATCGCGTTCGCGATCATGATCATGATCGGCTGCGGCAGCATGGCCGTCGAGACGATGGGCGACCGCATCCCGATCATCGGTCTGCCCGAAGGCGTGCGCTACCTGATCACGATGCCCGCGGCGGTCGCGATCATCTTCTTCTCGCTCGAGCACCTGCTCGCGCTTCGTCGTTCTTCGTCGGGACAATAACGCCATGGAACTCGCGATCCTGTCCGTCAGTTTTCTGATCTTCCTCGTGCTCGGCGTGCCCGTGTCGTTCGCGCTCGGCATTGCATGCGTGCTGACCTACATGGTCGAAGGCCTGCCGATCGCGACCGCGATGCAGGCGATGATCTCCGGGATGAACGCGTTCTCGTTCCTCGCGGTGCCGTTCTTCATCTTCTCCGGCGAACTGATGCTGCATGGCGGCATCGCCGACCGCATCCTGCGCTTCGCGCAGGCGACCGTCGGCCACTTCCGCGGCGGCCTCGGGATGGCGAACGTCGTCGCTTGCACGCTGTTCGGCGGCGTGTCGGGCTCGCCGACCGCCGATACGTCGGCGATGGGCGGCGTGGTGATTCCGCTGATGAAGCGCGAAGGCTACAGCGCCGCGTACGCGGTCAACGTGACGACGCATGCGTCGCTCGCCGGTGCGCTGATGCCGACGTCGACCAACATGATCATCTACGCGTTCGCCGCGCAGGGCATCACCGGGATGCTGCACGGCCAGCCGGTGAGCGGCGTGTCGATCGGCGACCTGCTGTTCTCGGGGCTCCTGCCGGTGTTGTGGGTGATGGGCTTCGTGCTCGCCGCCGCGTACTGGCAGGCCGTGCGTCACGGCTATCCGCGCCGCGAGGACGGCTCGTCCGCGCTGCCGCGGTTTCCCGGCTGGTATGCGGTGCTGCGCAGCTTCGTCGGCGCGGTGCCGGGGCTGATGGTGATCGCGATCATCCTGGTGTGCGTCGCGAAGGGCATCGCCACCGCGACCGAAGCGGCCGCGATCGCCGTCGTGTACTCGCTGGTGCTGACTGCGGTGGTCTACCGGACGCTGACGGCCGAGAAGCTGCGCCGCGCGCTGTCGCATGCGGCACGCACGACGGGCGTCGTGCTGCTACTGATCGCGGTGTCCAACATGCTGCGCTTCCAGATGTCGTACCTGGAGATTCCGGATGCGATCGAAGGGCTGCTGAAGCAGTCGACCGCGGCGCCGTGGCTGATGCTGCTGTACATCAACATCATCCAGGTGTTCCTCGGCACGTTCGTCGACATGGCCGCGCACATCCTGATCACGACGCCGCTGTTCCTGCCGATCGCGATGGCGTGCGGCGTCGGGCCGGTGCAGTTCGGGATCATGCTGCTGCTGAACTGCTCGCTCGGTCTCGTGCACCCGCCGATCGGGTCGGTGCAGTTCGTCGGCTGCGCGATCGGCAACGTGTCGATCGGCGAGACGACGAAGATGGCGTGGCCGTACTACCTCGCGATCTTCAGTGCGATCAATATCGTCACGTACATGCCGTTCTTCTCGACGTGGCTGCCGAGCCTGATCAGCGGGCACGCGGTGTTCTGATTGCGTTGCGCGTTTCGCCCGTCGCGGCGCCGGACGACCGAGGGGGTCCGGCGCCGCGGTTGCATGCGCGGCGCGTTCACCTGGCCGTCGCGAGCCGGCTGCTCAATCCTGCCGTCCATCCGCCTCGAGGTCGCGAGCGACCGACCGTTCGTCGCGCCAGTCCGCCAGTTCGCGCCACAGCGCCGGGCGTGCATGGTCGCGCGGCGGCAACGGGATCACGCAAGCGACGCCCCGCACGCTGACCACCACGCCCGAATCGGGCAGCGTGGCCGGGATGCCGGAGGACGAAGGATCGGCATCGGGTTCGGGAGGCGTGCCCGGGCCGGGCGAGTGTCGAAACATCATGCGAAATCTCCGTGGCGCCGCGAATCGGCGCGTCAGTAACGGACCCGCCCGATCAGGCCGAGCGGGTCGACGGCGTGCTGGATGGCGGATGCGACCTGCCGTTGCGCGGCCGGCACGTGCTTGCGGTAGTACGCGATATTGACCGGCCCGACGCCGTGTTCCGCGCTGAAGCAGCCGCCTGCCTGCACGACGCGGTCGTACAGCGCGCCGCGCAGTGCCACCTGCTGAAGCGGCCCGTAGCGTGCTGCCTCGGCATGCGGAATCGATACGACGAGATGGCAGCCGCCGTCGCCGAAATGGCCGAACGCATGACAGCGCAGCGACGGATGCGCGGCGGTGAGCCACTGCTCGGCATCGGCGACGAATCCGGCGAGCGCGCCGCGCGGAAACGACACGTCGAACGACAGCGGCACGCCGTCCTGCGCGACCGCGGCCGGCAGCGCGTCGCGAATCCGCCAGAACCGTTCCGCCGGCGCGCACGCCGCGTCGAGCACCACGCGTTCGTTCGCGAGCGCGTCGAGCGTCGCGACGGTGCGTTCCTCTAGCAGCGCATCGAGCCCCGGCATGCCGGTCGCGATCTCGACGAGCGCGTAGCAGGCGGCCGTGCCGGCCTCGAACGGCGCGCGCAATGCGGGAAACGCGGCCGCGACGCAAGCGACCGCCGCCGCCGACATGAATTCGAATGCCGACAGCAACTCGCCGAATGCGCGCTCGAACGCGAGCAGGCCGGCGAGTGCCGCGTCGTACGACGCGAACGCGACGAACGCCGCGCACGACGACCGTTCGAGCGGCGCAAGCGCGAACGACACGGCGGTGACGAGGCCGTTCGCGCCATTCGCGCCGATGAAGCACTGCGCGACGTCGAAGCCCGCGTTGCGCTTGCGCAGCGGCGCGAGCGCGTCGATCACGGTGCCGGCTTCATCCGCGAGAACCACTTCGACGCCGAGCACGTGACGGCGCACGTCCCCGTACTTGATCAGGCGGCTGCCGCCCGCGTTCGCGCCGACGAGGCCGCCGGCCGCCGGATCGCTGCCGAGATCGATCGGCATGCAGAGCCCCGCTTCGCCCGCCAGACGGTTGATGTCGGACAGCCGTACGCCGGCCTCGACCGTGATGCTGCGATTGGCCGGATCGAACGCGCGAACGGCGCGCATCCGCTCGAACGACACCACGCATTGCGTGCCGCTGCGATCGGGCACGGCCGCGCCGACGAGCCCGGTGCGCGCGCCCTGGGCGACGAGCCCGACCCGGTGCGCGACGGCGACGCGTGCCAGCGCACGCACGTCGGCGGTCGAGCCCGGCCGCGCGACGCCGAGCGGCACGCCGCCGTACTGCAAGACGTCGGTCGCATACGGCTCGCAGGCGGCGCCTTCGAGCCAGCCGTCGCCGAGTGCCACGGCGAGCGCGTGCCGTTGCGCGGCGTGTGCGGCGGGGGCGGGCAGCGCGTTCATCGTCAGCTGGCCCGCGCGAGCTGCTTGCGCAGCCGGCCGCGCACGACGACCAGCGCGATCAGCGGCACGACGCCGCCCCACAGCGGGCTGTGGCGCATCGCGATCGACACCGCGAGCGCGACGACGGTGACGGCGAGCAGCACGAGCGACAGCGACCGCGTACGCGCCTGGTCGACGAACGTGCCGTCGACGAAGCCGCCGTCCGACCACGCGGTATGCACGATGCCGACCACCAGCACGCAGACGAGCATCGCCGCCGGCCCGAGTTCCTCGCCCCACAGACGGCTACCTGTCGGCGACACGAGCGCGAGCACCGCGCCGATCACGAGAAACAGGTCGACGCCGAGCGCGATGCTGTTGCGCTCCGCGCGGCGCATCAGCCACGCGCCGTGCACGAGTGCGAGCACGCCGCCGATCAGGAACGCGTGGGTCCAGCGCAGATCCGGCTGCTCGGGGCCGAGCCGGCCGTAGAACAGGAACACGATCGCCGGCAGGAAGTTGCTCGCGTGCAGCAGGTAGTCGGTTATGGGATGGTTCGATTTCATCGTGTCTCTCCTTCGTCGAAACAGCGTGGCGACGCGTCAAGCGTCGTGCCAGCGGAACAGCCGCGCGGCGGCGAACAGGAACAGCGCGGTGCACGCGGTCATGCCGAGCAGTTGCGGCGCGAGCTGCGCGTACGGCGCGCCGTCGACCAGCGCGCCGCGCAGCGCGACGGCGAACTGGTTGGTCGGCAGGAACGCGAGCCCGGCCTTCAGCCATGCGGGTGCGTCGTGCATGGGGATCGTCAGGTCGCTGAAGAACAGCAGCGGATAGTAGGTGACGTTGCACGCGAGTTCGGCGGCCGCGAGCGAGCGGGTGCGGCTGGCCAGCAGCACGCCGATGCTCAGCACCATCGCCGCGCCGAGCAGCACGATCGGCAACGCGCGCAGCCCGTCCGGCGTCGCGATCGGCAGCGCGATGCCGAACGCGACGCGCGCGACCGTCAGCAGCACGAGCGCCGACAGCGCCATCATCGCCATCCGCGCGACGATCAGCGCGGCGAGGAACACGCCGCGCGACACCGGGAAGCACACGTACAGCTTGAACGTATTGCGCTCGCGCAGCGCCGCGATCGCGGTGGTCGTCGAGTTGAGGCCGATCGCCATGAACGCCATCACGAGGATGCCGGTCGCGAAGAACGCGCCATAGTCGAACGGGCGGCGCGTGGGGGCGGCATTCTCGAAGCGCGCCTGCGCGGCCGGCAGCCCGAGCCGCTGCGCGGCGCAGCGCGCGAGCGCGATCTCGACGACCCGCGACGCTGCCTTCACCGCGAGCGAGCCGTTGAAGTCGTAGCGGATCGTCGCCGGCGTGCGCTCGTCGGCGCCGAGCACGACGGTCACGCGCTCGGCCGGCGTGCCGCGGCCGCCGAAGGTCGCCTTCACCGTGTCGCTGTGCGACAGGCTGGCGACGATCTCCGACTTGCACGCCTGGTTGTACGGCGTCGCGCCGCCGGGCACGTCGAACGCGATGTCGGCCGTGCCGAGCGAGCCCGAGCCGCCGAACGCGAACAGCATCACGCTCAGCAGGAACACCGGGAACACCAGCGTCCAGAACAGCGACGAGCGGCTGCGCAGATAGCCGAGCAGCTCGTTGCGCACGAGGATCAGGAACACCTTAGTCATGGGTCGGGCCCTCGGTGCACAGGCGCAGCAGGTCGCCCGGCGTGCTCGGCGCGAGCGCGAGATGCTGGATACCCTGTTCGCCGACGATCCGGTGCACGTTCGGATGCAGCGTCGCATCGCCGAACGCCTCGACCACATGCGTGGCCGACACGCGCACGCCGGTCACGCCGGGCAGCGCCGCGAGCCGCTTGCGCAGCGCGCGCGCATCGGCTGCGTCGCGGCAATGCAGAACCGCGCGCGCATCGCCGACGAGCTCGGCGCGCAGCGTGTCCTGGTCGCCCTGGTAGCGCACGCCGCCGTCGCGCACCCACACGAGATCGTCGACCACGCTCAGTTCCTCCTCGGAATGGCAGATCATCGCGACGCTCGTGCCGCTCGCGCGGTCGCGCAGCAGGTCGATCACGACGCCCGCATAGCGACGGTCGAGGCCCGTGAACGGCTCGTCGAGCACGGCCAGCTCGGGCCGGTGCGCGAGCGCGACGTACAGGTCGACGCGCTGGCGCTGCCCCTTCGACAGCGCGCGGCACGGCTTGTCGAGCAGTTCGGCGATGCCGAGTGCGTCGGTGATCGCCGCATCGGTGTGTGCATACATCGCGCGGTGCAGCGCGACGATTTCCGACACACGCAGATGATCGGGATACTCGACCTTCTGCAATTGCGCGCCGATTCGCTGCAGCGACCGCGAATCGCACATGAAGCGTTCGGCCGGCACGTCGAGCACGCGCACGTCGCTGCCGCCGCGCCGGAAGCCGAGCAGCGTTTCGAGCAGCGTGGTCTTGCCCGAGCCGTTCGGCCCGATGATCGCGGTGATCGCGCCGAGCCGGAACCGCACGTGGCGCGCGGAGAAGCGGAAATCGCCGGCCGTGACGTCGATCGCCCGCGCGCCGAGCGCCGCGCCCGGCGCATGCGCGTCGGGCAGCGGCGGCGTGCCCGCGCGCCGCGGCCGGTCGAACGCGGCGGGCGCGGCGAACATCGCGCGCACGGACGCAAGAAACGAAACGCTCATCGTCGGCATCCTCAGTCGAACAGCATGACCTGCGTGTCGCGCGCGCCCCGGTACGGGTTGCGGCCGTGCGCGACCAGCATGTTGTCGACGACGAGCACGTCGCCGGCCTGCCACGGGAACGCACATTCCTCGTCGTCGAGCGCGTCGTAGATCGCCACCAGATCGTCGAACGGCATCGGCGTGCCGTCGCCGTAGCGGATCTCGTACGGGAACGCGGCGCGCGCGCCGTACATGCGCTGCAGGTAGCGATAACTGAGCTCGCCCATCGAGCGCGGGTTCGGGTGCTGCGCGCTCGCCTGGTTGAACCACACCGTCTCGCCGGTGCGCGGATGCGTGCGCAGCGCGCTGCCGACGTGCGATACGGTCACGCTGCCGTCGTCGAGCCAGCGGCAGCCGACGCCGCGTTCCGCGCACAGCCGCTCGACTTCGTCGCGCTCGGTCGTGCCGAAGGCGTCGTCCCACGGCCGGTGGTATGCGGCGAACGGCAGGTTCGGGTTCGCGGCGAGACCATCCGCGCGGTCGCCCGGCGCCGCGAAATTGCGCAGGTACATCACGCCGCGTTCGGCGAACCGCTCACGCAGCGCGGCCGGCACGCGCGCGGTCACGCGCCGCATGTCGCAGATCGGCGTTTCGCCGCCCGCGTCGGCCGGCTGCCGGCAGTAGAACGCGACGAGGCGCGGAAACGCGGGCATGTAGGCCATCTCCTGATGCAGCCCGATCCTGAACGGCGGCGGCATGCGGGTCGACTCGTAGACCTGGCCGTCGATCTGCCGGCGCGGGGCGGCGCCGGCCGTGTAGCCGTTCGCGTGCGCCGGATACAGCGCGCCGAGGCGGCCGAACGCGGCGGTGTCGGGCACCGCGAAGCCGCGCCACAGCAGCGCGCCGCATGCGTCGAGCAGCGTGTCGATCGTGTCGAGCCGCGAGCGGTACCACGCGACGAACATCTCCGGCGACGTCGCGAGTTCGGCGCTGCGCGGCGTCACGCACAGCGGCAGCGTCGCGCCGGGCGCGACCGGCGCGCAGTGCACGTCGTCGGCGCCGAGCCGCACGGCGGCATGCGCGGCGAGGAAGGCGAGATCGGTCATCGCTCAGGCCAGCGCCGGTTTCTTCAGCAGGATTTCGAAGCCGAGCGCGCCGAGCCCCATGCTCGGGCTGTAGATCGACGCGACTTCGGCCAGACCGGCCTCGGCGACGAGCGCATGCGCTTCGTCGAGCGTGATCTTTTCCTCGACGTGGGTCGGCGGATAGTCGGCAGCGGCGCGCATCTCGGTGAAGCGGTCGAGCAGGTGCTGTGGCGCGTCGCGGCGCATGTCGTGCACGAGCGCGATGCCGCCCGGCTCCAGCACGCGGTACATCTCGGTCAGGCTGAGCGCCTTGTCGGGCAGGTGGTGCAGCGTCGCGCGGCCGACCGCCATCGTCAGCGTGCCGTCGTCGAACGGCAGCGCGAGCGCGTCGCCGACGCGCATCTCGATCGTGTCGTCGAGCCCGAGTTCGTGGATGCGCGGGCGACCTTCGTCGAGCATCGCCGGATCGAGGTCGATGCCGACGTAGCGCCAGCCGCGCATCGCCGGATCGGTCGCGAGCCGCACCGGCACGACGCCGGTGGCCGTGCCGATGTCGGCGATCGTGCCGGCCGTCATCCCGCGCGCCAGCTGGCGGATGCGGCTGATGAACAGCAGGTCCCACGGTTCGAGCGTTTCGGTGGCGAAGCGATCGTAGTCGTTCGCCGGGCGCAGGTTCTTGAGCAGCATGACGTTCCTTGTGCGAGAGAGTGAGGGTTCACAGCCAGCCGACCGGCACGGCGGCCAGCAGCCGTCGCGCGGTCGCGCTGTTGACGCCGAACGCCGGGCGGCGGCGGCGTTCCACCGCATGCGCGGCCATCGCCGCGATGCGCGCGCCGAGCCCGATGCCGACGCCCCACGACGGCGCGGCGACACCGAGTTCGAGCAGCGTCGCGGCGGTCAGGAAATCGATGTTCGGCCGCAGCGCGCGGCGCGCGTCGGCTTGCGCGCAGCACGCGTCGAACAACGTCACGTACGCGCCGTCGAAGCCGGTTTCCGCGAACCGGTCGCGCATGTGTGGCGGACGCGGATCGGCGACGAACAGCGGATGGCCGAAGCCGTACAGCGTGCGTTTCGCGTCGAGCGCCGCATCGATCGCCGCGCGGCCTGCCGCGTCGAGCGCGGCGGCCGGCGCGTCGGTGCCGCCCGGTATCGACTGCGCGAGCGCGGCGAGCCACTGCATCGCTTCGAGTGCCGCGCCGACGTGCGACGGCCCGCTCGCGAGGAAGCCGGACGCGATCGCCTGCGTCAGCGTGACGCCGGTGCCGATCGCGACGCGCGGCGCGAGCACGGTCGGCGTGATGTAGCCGAAGCCGGCGTGCCACGCGACGAGCAGCATGTCCATCGCCGCTTGCGCCGGTGCATCGGCACGCGTCGCGCCGATCAGCACGAGCATGCGTTGCGCTTGCGTCTGCGCTGCATCGAGCGCCGTGCCGCCGCGGGCGTGCGGGCCGGCGGCGAACGGCCGGCCCTCGATCGCCGCGTGCAGCAGGAACGGCGCGGCGGCCGCGCACAGCAGCATCGTGTCGAGATCGGCGTCGTCGGGCGCCGGGCCGTGCACCCGGCCGGTCACGTCGTCCAGGCCGCGCAGCAGGCCGGACGCGGCCGCGAACACCGGCGCGACGCCCGCCGCGCCGAGGTCGGCGGCGACCGACTGGGCGACCGAGCCCGGCGCCAGCGCGTCGGCGAACGCCGCGAGCCGCGCGGCGATCGCCGCCTCGTGCGTGCGATGGTCGGCGCGGCCGGGCGCGACGTCGAACCACAGATGCGCGAGCGCGCCTTCGAACGTCGTCGCGCCGATCAGCGCGTTCAGGTCGAGATCGCGCACCCGCAGCGCTTCGGGGTCGAGCGTCGCGCCGTCGATATCGGTGCCGCGATGGCGCGTCGTCGGCCGGCCGAGCAGGTTGCGCGGCGCAGCGCCGGTCGCGGTCGTGGCGGCGGAGGGGCTGGAGTCGAGTGTCGTATCCATGTCATTCCACCGCGGCGAGTTCGTCGCTGCTGACGCTGATCGCCGCGTGCGCCATCGCGGCGATCACGGCCGCGTGCTGGTCGACGACGGGCAGCACGTTCGCGAAGTAGTAGCGCGCGCTTTTCAGCTTGCCGCGATAGAACGCGAGTTCGGCCGGCGCGTCGGCGGTGTCCGGCGCATCGAGCCGGCGCGCGGCGATCGTCGCCGATTCGAGCAGCACCCACGCCGACGTGACCACGCCGAACATCTCCAGAAAGCGCGTATAGAACTGGCTGCTGCGATGCGTGTGGCCGTCCTGCACGTCGCGGGCGATGTCGTCGAGCGCGGCGGCGATCCGGTCGGCGCCCGCGCGCAGCGCATCGAACAGCGGCCGCAACTCCCCGTGCGTACCGGCGTGATGCTGCTGCGCGAGGAACGCGTCGAGTTCGTCGCGGTAGTACTGGATCAGCCGCGAATGGCGGCCGAAGCCGAGCTTGTCGCGCACGAGATCCTGCGCCTGGATGTAGTTCGTGCCTTCCCAGATCGACAGGATCTTCACGTCGCGCGCATTCTGCTCGACCGGGCTCGCGTCGGTATAGCCGAGCCCGCCATGCACCTGGATCGCCGTTTCGCAGATGCGCCACGCCTGGTCCGAGATGAATGCCTTGCAGATCGGCGTCAGCAGCAATTGCAGCTTGCGATGGCGCTCGATCTCGGCCGGGTCGGCGTCGGGCGTGGCTTCGAGCATCGCCGCGCGCGTCGCGGTCGCCGCGAGCTTGCCGAGCAGGCCGCGGCAGCCGTCGACGCGGCTTTTCATGTCGACCAGCATGCGCTGCACGTCCGCGTGCTCGACGATCGCGACGCGCGCCGCGTGGGTGTTCGACGCGCGCTCGATCGGCCGGCCCTGCAGCCGGCGGCCCGCATACTCGACCGCGTGCAGGTACGCGCTCGACGCGACGCCGACGCCGAACATCCCGGTGCTCATTCGCGCCTGGTTCATCAGCGGCATCAGCTGCAGCAGGCCGACGTTGCGCCGACCGCCGAGCAGCCAGCCTTTCGTCGTGCCGTTCGAACCGAACACGAGATGCGTGTTCGCGCAGCCCTTGAGCCCCATCTTGCGCGGCAGGCCGATGCAGTCGACGTGGTTCGGCTGCAGCTCGCCGGTTTCCTCGTCGGGCCAGAAGCGCGGCACGACGAGGCACGACAGCGAGAACGAATCCGGCGACGCGGTATCGATGCGGCCGAGCACGAAATACAGCGTGTTTTCCGTCAGTTCGTGCATGCCGGCCGAGATGTAGACCTTCTCGCCGTCGATCGCGTAGATATCGCGTTCGAGCGGCGTCGCGCGCAACGCGACCGCGGTCAGGTCGGTGCCGGCTTGCGGTTCGGTCGCGCAGAAGCATGCGTCCCAGCGATACGCTTCGAGCGGTGCGATCAGCGCCTTCTGGTGCGGCGTGCCGTGCATCTGCAGCAGCTTGACCGCAGGGCGCGTGAAGCCGCCGTAGGTCATGAACGACGGGTTCGCGCCCATGAACATCTCGTAGATCATCTGCGTGACGATCGGCGGCAGCCCGTGCGCGGTGCCGAACAGCGTGTTCGACCATTCGTCGCGAAAGCGCGCCCACAGCGCGTGGAAATGCGAAGGAATCCGTACCTGGCCGTCGTCGAGCAGCGTGCAGCCCTCGACGTCGGCCTGCTGGTAGCTGCGGCCGAGGTCGAGCGCGAAATCGCGTGCGCGTTCGAGCAGCGCATCGATCGACGCGCGATCGTGCGTGCCGTACAGGCCGTGTTCCGCCAGGAACCGCTTGTCGGCCTCGAACAGTTCCCACAGAAAGAAGCGCAGTTCGCGCAGGCTCACCTTGTATGCGCTCATCATGCGTCTCCTTCGATATCGAGTGCGGCGTCGAGGCCGCCGGCCAGGTCGACCACGGCGGCGGCCGCCGCGCCATGCAGCGCCGCGTCCCACACGAGCACCGTGCGGCGCTCGCCTTCGTCGAGCGCGCCCGCGAGCCGGATCAGCGCGGCGGCCGATTCGGCCGACGACAGATGGCCCGAGCCGTCGTGCTGGATGCGCGCGGCGACCGGAATCGACGCGGCGTCGGCCACGCGCGCCGCGAAGCCGGGATCGAAGCCGGGCGGCACGCACCAGTCGATCTGGTTCGCGCGCAGGTTGGCCTGTTCGAGCGCGCGGCGGATCGCGCGGGCGGCGACCGGCGCGAGCGTGTCGCGCAGCGCGGTTGGCGCATCGGCCCACGGGTCCGTGATCGACGGCCCGAATTCGAGCGCGACGGACCGCACGCCGCCCCACACCGCCGGTTCCGGCGCCGGGCCCGCGCGCGACACGAGCAGCGCGGCGGCCGCGTCGCCGTAGCCGACCAGGTCGCCGAACTGGCGGAAGAACGGGTAGAGCCACTTGTCGCTGAGAATCACGAGCGCCTGGTCGCCTTCGTCGAGCAGCAGCCCGTCGAGCAGCATCAGCGCCGAATACCAGCCGAGCGTGCCGTTCTGGCCGAGCGCGAACGGCGTCACGCGCTGCAGCCCGAGTTCGTACTGCATGCGGCCGACGACCGAGTCGCCGATCCCTTCGTTGAGCGCGCAACTGGCGACGATCACGTGCGTCGTGCGGGCCAGCGCGCCGGAGCCGAGCTGGTCGCGCAGGTCGAGCGCCGCGTCGGCGGCGAGATCGGCGAGGCTGCGCCCGGGCGGCGCGACGCGCAGCGCGGGCCGGCCGCCCGGCGCGAGGCGCGTGCCTTCGTCGGGCGTCAGCGCGCCCATGCCGCGCGGCCGCGCAAAGCGCGCCTGCGGCAGCAGCAGGTGCCGGTAGCCGGGGTGGCGCTCCTGCGCCTGGATGGCGCTGAACACGACGGCGGGCGGCAGCACCACGACGCCGCCGGACAGCGCGAGCGTGCCGGGCGCGGCGACGCGCGGCGCGCCGACACAGGTTTCATCGAGCGTCGACAGGCTCATGCTGCGGTCTCCTCGAGGTTCGGGCGCGCGAACGCGTCGCGATACTGCGCTTTCAATGCGGGTCGGTCGATCTTGCCGTTCGGGTTGCGCGGCAACGTCGGCAGCGGCTCGACGACGAGCGGGTTCATGTAGGTGGGCAACGCGTCGCGGCATGCGCGGGCGATGTCGGCGCGGCACGCGTCGGCGTCGAGCGTCGACACGACGCACGCGGCGATCGCTTCACCGAGCGCCGGGTGCGGGACGCTGAATACCGCGGCCTCGCGGATGTGCGGCAGCGCGAACAGCACGTCCTCGACCTCGGTCGGGCTCACGCGATAGCCGGAGGTCTTGATCATGTCGTCGCCGCGCGCGACGAAGTACAGGTAGCCGTCCGCGTCGCGCCGCACGATGTCGCCCGACCACACGGCGACGTCCGGGCGCGGAATCTCGCCGTGCCGGCGCGGCAGCGGACGAAAGCGCTGCGCGGTCAGCTCGGGCCGGTTCCAGTAGCCGAGCGTGACGAACGCGCCGCGGTGCACGAGCTCGCCGGGTTCGTCGGCCGCGCATTCGCTGCCGTCCGCGCGCAGCACGAGGATCTCCGCGTTCGGCACGGCCTTGCCGATCGACGTCGGGCGCAGCGCCGCGTCGGCCGGCGCCAGGTAAGTCGAGCGGAACGCCTCGGTCAGCCCGTACATCAGGTACGGCGAAGCCTGCGTGAACAGCGCCTGCAGGCGGTGCAGCAGCGGCGTCGCGAGATGGCCGCCGGTGTTCGCGAAGCGGCGGAGCCGCGTGCGTGCGGTGTCGCTCCAGCCGGCCGACGCGATCTGCATCCACAGCGGCGGCACGCCGGTGATCGACGTGACGCCGAACGCGTCGCAATGGCGCGGCACCTCGGCCGGCTGCAGGAAGTCGAGCGGCGTGTAGCACGCGCCGGACGCCAGCGCGGTCGTGAGCTGGCTCAGGCCCGCGTCGAAGCTGAGCGGCAGCACGCCGAGCACGACGTCGTCGTCGGCGAGCCGCTGGTACGCCGCGACGCTGAACGCGCCCGACACCAGGTTGCGATGCGACACGACGACGCCCTTCGGCTTGCCGGTCGAGCCGGACGTGTAGAGCAGCGCGGCCGGATCGTCGTCGACCGGGCGGCCGGCGGGGGCCGCTGCCGATGCTGATGCCGGCGTATCTGTGCCCGGCGAATCGATCGCGTCGGCCAGCTCCTCGATCAGCAGCGTGCGCGCGCCGACGAGCGCGGCGAGCGCCGGCAGCCGCTTGAGCCGCTGCGCGCCGGTCACGAACAGCGCGGCGCCGCTGTCGGCGACGATGTGTTCGATCTGCGCTTCCTTCAACTGCGGATTGACCGGTACGAAGATCGCGCCGAGTGCGTTGGCCGCGAGCATCGCGACCACGGTTTCGATGCGCTTCGGCGCGTAGATCGCGACGCGTTCGCCGGGCTGCACGCCGCGCGCCGCGAGCACGGCGGCGGCGCGCCGGACCGCGCGGGCGAGCTGGTCGTAAGTCAGGGTGCCGCCGCCGTCGGCATACGCCGGATGATGCGGCCAGCGCTCGGCGCCGTGTTCGAGCAGGTCGGCGATGCTGATCAATGCGTTCATGATCGGCTCCTCGGGTTCAGGCCGGCCGCACGTACACGTGCGCGGCTTCGTGGGACAGGAAATGCGCCATCGAGTACGTGCGGTGATACGCGCCGCAGCGCTCGAACACCGCGATGTCGCCGACCTGCGGCGGTGCGCCCGCGTCGTCGCGGCCGATCACGTCCGCGCGGCTGCAGGTGCTGCCGACGTAGAGCGTCGGCACGCCGCGAGGCGGCGGCGCGGGCGTGCGGCGCACGAGCGACGGCGCGGCGAGGCGGCGCATCACCGATTCGGTCTGCGCGAGCAGGAACGCATGCGACAGCCCGCCGTCGCAGACGGCGATCGTGCGGTCCTGCCATGTCTTGACCGCGACGACGCGCGTCGCGAACACGCCCGCATCGGCGAAGATCGCGCGGCCCGATTCATGCGCGAGCGAATAGGGGCCGGCCAGCGGCGCGAGCGCGGTCGCATAGCGTTCGAATGCGGCCTCGCCCGGGTGATCGTCGGCAAAACCGCCGCCGAGGCTCAACGAACCGAGCGGCGCGCCGTTGGCGGGTGCGAGATCGCGGGCCAGCGCGGCGAGCAATTCGGGCAACACGAGCGTGTCGGGCTGCGTCGGGTCCTGGCGGATGAATGAATGCGGGCCGGAGAACACATGCAGCCCGGCCACCGGCAGGCCGGCAGCTGCGAGCGTGCGCACCGCGTCGTGCGCCTCGTTCGGCGTCATCCCGAAGTGGTCGTGCCACAGTGCGCGCGCCTGTTCACCCGCCAGCGCGCCGGCATTCACGCGCAGCAGTACGGCGCCCGGGGTGCTGCCGCCGGCCGCCGCTTCGCGGGCGAGCGGCACGAAGCGCGCGACCGCGTCCGGGTTGTCGAGCACGAAATGGCAGCGCGACGCGAGCCCGGCACGCATGAACATCTCGTCCATCGACGGATTGTTCAGGTAGCGCGGCGTCTTGATCCGGCCGATCACCGCGTCGAGTTCGCCGCGGCTCGCGAGTTCGACGCCGTCCTCGTACGCATGCGCGCAGCGCGCGAGCATGTCCTGGTTCGGATTCGCCTTCAGCGACACGATCAGCCGCGTGCCGAGCCGCGCCTTCAGCGACCGGTAGCGGGCGATCGCGACCTCCGGCTCGTACACGTAGCACGGCGTGCGCAGATCGGCGATCCACGCGTGATCGGCGGCGGGTGGAAGCGGGCGCTCAGGCGTCATGGCGGCCCACCGGATGGAGCGTGGCGGCCGCATACGCGCCGCAGTTCGACTGCATCACGCCGAGCACGCGCCGGCCATGCGCGAGCGCATCGAGCCCGACGTCGGCCAGGTTGATCGGAAAATCCGAACAGCACGCGTGGCCGCGCGCATGGATGTTGTCGGCGTAGAGCCGCTCGGCCGGCACGCGCATCGCGCGGCACAGCGCGTTCCAGCCGGGCAGGTCGGCGTTGTGCGGCAGCACGAGGTCGTACGCGTCGAGCGCATGCGGCTCGAGCGCGACGGCCGCGTCGATCGCGCGGCGCGTGTACGGCCATTCCATCATGATCAGGTCCGCCTCGTTCGCGGCGACCGTGTCCGAGCCGCGATGCCATTTCGCATGCGTCTCGATCGCGATGCCGCCGAGCCGGTTCCTCGTGCTGTTGCGCGCGATCAGCATCGCGGCCGCGCCGTCGCACTGCACGCCGGTCATCTGCCGCATCCGGTAGTCCTCGCCGTACACGCGGTCGGACGACACGACGAGCGCCGCGTCGAGCTGCGGATGGCGGCGCATCAGCGCGCGCACGGTCTCGATGCCGGCCGCGACCGACACGCAGTTCAGTTGCGCGACGGAGCCGAGCCACAGCGGCTCGATGCCGAATTGCGCGGCCACTTCGTGCGGCAGGCTGCGCGGCGCGGGCGGCACGCTGAATTGCTGCGTATGGACGTGCACGATCGCACCGACGTCGGACGGATGCACGCGCGCGGTGTCGAGCAGCCGGCCGACCGCCGCGATCGCGAGATCGGTCTCGCTGGTGTCGAGCGCCATGTGGAAATAGCGGCTGCCCGACTGCGCGATCGCGGCCGCCCGCTGCGCCGGATAGTCGCGTTCGGCGGCCCAGGCCTCGATATCGACGGGCGGGCCCGGCAGCTCGTAGGCCACCGCGTCGATGCCGATCCAGAAATCGCGTGACGCTTGGGAGGAGGTCGTCGTCATGGTTCAGTTGAGCGGCATCGCCGCGTAGTCGAGGACGTCGAGCTTTTCGAAGGTCGCCTGCACGGTCGGCGTGAGCAGCCCCATCTCGCGGATCGTCGGCACCAGGCGCCGGAAGATCGAACGGCGGATCGAGCTCGACACCGGCGATTCGCGCACCATCGCGCTGCATTCACGCTTCGACAGTCCCATCGGTTCCCAGATGTCGTCCGCGCACAGGTGCTCGTACAGCACGGCCGCGCCTTCGCAGATGAACTCCTCGCGCTCGCGCAGTTCGTGCGAACTCATCTCCGCATACACGCGGCACAGCGTGATCCGGCCGACCGCGAAGTGGCGTGCTTCGTCGCGCTGGATTCGCAGGAACAGGTCCTTGATGAACGGATCGGTGCTGTACGCGACGACGCTCTGGAAGATCGACAGCGCGATGCCCTCGACCAGCACCTGCATCCCGAGGTTCGTCATGTCGAGCGCGCTGCTCGTGATCGTGTCGTGCAGCAGCCCCTTCAGCGAGCGGCTCATCGGGTAGCTGACGTCCAGCTTCTCGTTGACGAGCTTCGCGTACGCCTCGACGTGGCGCGCTTCGTCCATCATCTGCGCGGCCGCGCACAGCCGCGCGCTCAGGCCGTCCTCGGCCGACGCGAGCTTCGACGCGCAGATCAGCGCGGCCTGCTCGCCGTGCAGGATCTGCGACAGCAGCCAGCCCTGCGCGTGATGGCGCACCTCGCGCTTGTCGGCGTCCGCGAGCTTGCCCCACAGCTCGGTGCCGTAGATCAGCAGCGTCGGGTCGGGCATGCCGAGCGGGTTCGCCGGGTCGAGGTCATGGCTCCAGTCGACGTCGGTCGCGACGTCCCACTGCGCGGCCTTCGCCTTCTCGTACAGCCGGTTCAGCGCCTCTTCGCGCAGTGCGTAGTCGTTCGACATCAGCGCGTCGACGGGCATCGACCAGCGGATGTCGGCCGTGTCCTGCATCACGGTAAGCGTGTCATTCATGTCAGGGTCTCCCCGGCCGCGCGGCGGCGCCGGAACGATGGGCGGAATCGGTGAACGGAGCGGCGGCGCGCGACGCGCCCGGGTGCGGTTCGAGCCGGATCGCGAACGACGGCCACGCGCCGCGCAGTTGCGCGTCGAATGCATCGGCGAGCCGCGCGGGCCAGATTGCGCAGCACACGCGGTTGTCGCCGGCGAATTCCGCATCGCGCAGGATGCGGTCGCCGATCCACACGACCGGCGCGCCGCGCGATGCGTCGCGCAATGCTTCGTCGTACAGGTGCACGCCGAGCAGCACGTGCGGGGCGAGCAGTTCGGCCGGCAGCGCGCCGAAATACGGTGCGCACACCTCGATGAACAGGCGGGCATCCGGATGCACGGCGTCGCGAATCCGCGCGCTGACTTCCGCGAGGAATGCGAAATACTGGACATGGTCGAGCAGCACGCGGCGCTCGCCGCCGGCCACGTCGGACGTACTGCCCGCGTCGTACGCATCGCCGGCCGCTTCCGCGAGCGCGGCGCGTGCATAGTCGGCCGGCGTGTCGAGCGGCATCCGGTACGCGCTGGCCGCGACCGCCACGGGCCGTCGCGCGTCGCGCTCGATCCGGTAGGTGAAGTGAACGGGTCGCACCATGTCACGCCTCGCCGTCGAGAGAAAACGTCGCGTCCGGCGCGAACGCGACGTCGGCGATCGCGTAATAGCCGTTCAGCGCGAGCGAGCAGACGGCCGCGCGGCGCGGCGTGTCGCCGTCGCGGTGCGCGAGCAGCACCGACAGCCACGGGTCGCTGCCGAACGCATGACCGAACACGCCGTGGCCGTCCGGCAGCAGCGGCGTCTTGCCGACCGACGCGAGCAGCGCACGGCGCGACGTGGCCGGAAAGAACGGCAGCGCCGCGTGCAGGCCGGGGCGCGCCGCGCAGAACGTGCGGATGTCGCGGCCGAGCCGCACGACCGCGCTGGCCGGCGGCGCGGCGTCCGCGATGACCGACTGCGCCGGTTCGCGGCCGACGTCGACGAGCAGCGTGCAGACGCCGAAGCCCGAGCGCCCCCAGGCGGGATTGCCGTGCCAGTACGTGTAGCCGTGCACGTCGACGTCGACGATCTGCAGCAGCAGCGTACGCGGCCCGGTCTCGGCCGCGGTCGCGAGCGCGCGGCGCAGCACGTAGCCCCAGCCCGCGCATTCGTACGAGCAGGTCATCCAGTCGGGCGTGTAGTCGTTCGCACCGGCAAGGGCCTGCGCGAACACGCGATGCTGCGGCGAATCGTTCATCAGCAGCATCGACAGGATCGTCGAGCTGACCACATAGTCGTCCGCGCCGATCGCACCGCACAGCCGCTCGCGTTCGGCGCACGCGAGCGTGCCGATCGCGCGGGCCGTATCGTCGAGCGGCACGGCCGCGCCGTCGCGCGACGGCGCGACGCGCCGGTACGCGAGCGCCTGCACGGTCAGCGCGGTCGCCGGGGCCGGCTGGACGGCGGCGGCCGCCACGGGGGCAAGGGGCGCGAGCATCGCCGTATCAGGCCGCGTGCTGCTGGCTGCGCAGTTGCGCGTCGAGCTGCTGCAGCGTCGTGTACTGCGTGATGTTCAGCGCTTCCGGATCGATCGAACCGTAAAGCTGTTCGCAGAACACGATCAGCTCGACGATGTTCAGCGAATCGATGCCGAGTTCGCCGATGCCGGCGTCCGTGTCGACGGTTTCGACGTTGAGGATCTTCGCGACTTCGCGGGACAGGATGTCGAGCGCGTCGGCCGGAACGTTCTGGGTCGTCATGAGGGGAGCTCCTGAAGTTGAGTGGATTTGATCGGGATCGATCGGCCTGTCGCGTGGGTCAACTGCCGGCTTCGCAGCGCAGGCTCTTGCGAAGCTCGTGATAACAACGGTACGAACTGCCTTCCATCTTCGAAAACGCCAGCAGGTCGCGCTGGTCGTCGAACAGCGGCACCTTGCCGTCGCGTACGAGCGCGCTCAGGAACTCGTTCGACAGCAGCTTGATCGCGAGCACGCGCTGCACCTTGCCGAAGCTGTAGTGCGCATCGTCGGTCTGGCTGCGCGCGGCGTCCGCGATGAAGCGGTGCACGGCGCGCGCATCGGCGTCGAGTTCGACGCGGCCGGTCCGCTCGAGCCAGCCGACGTGCGCCATCAGCGCGCGGACGAAGTACGGCCGCACGACGGTCAGGTATTTGTTGAATACGGTCGGGCCGCCGATCCGCAGCCGGTCCTCGGCGGCGACGCGCACCTGGCCGCCGACGTTCGCGAGCTGCAGGTTGCCCGCGAGGAACGGCGCGCCGCAGGTCGAGCGTTTCAGCTTCCGGTATTCGTCGGGCCACACGAGGTACGCGGCCGGGAACATCACGCCGGGCAAGCGCGCGGCGACGACGGCCATGCAGTCGCGATGCGCCTCGATGCCCCACACCTTGTCGACGGTCAGCGCGAGCCCGTTGTCGTCGCTGCGTACGACCGTGCGCCAGGCAGCGAGCGTCGGGCCGCCGCCGTCGCTCATCAGGAACGCGAAGTTGTGGCCGGCGTCGATGCATTCGCAGGCGCGGCGGTTCTGGTCGTCCGAGAAGAACAGCCCGAACATGATGCGGATGAACGCGCGCATGAACGGCTTGAACAGGTGATGAAACCCTTCGCGGCCGATCTGCTCGAGCAGCGCTTCGGTGAGCGGCGCCTCGTCATGCCGCAGCGGGGTCGACGCGGACGCGTCGGGCAGCACGTCCGGTGCCGTGGAGCGCAGCGCGATCACCATCTCGCTGTCGAGCAGCCGCACGGCGGCAGCCTCGACGAGCCGGGCCGCCGCATGCGGCGGCGTGCCGATCGCATCGAGGTGGCGCAGCACCGGATACGCGGCCTGATCGGCCACGCGCAAGAGCGGCGACGGTGCGAGCGGGGCGGGGGCGGAAAGCGTGGACATGGCAGGGTTCCTGTCAGAAACGCACGCGCACGGCGGCGTCGATGCGGGTGCCGAGACCGACCATCCGGTACTCGGACTGGCTGTCGGAGAAGGCGTGGGTGAGCGCGACATCGACGCTCACGCGTTGGTTCACGTCGGCGACGACCTGCGCGATCGCGAGCAGGCCCTTGTCCTGCGGCGAATAGACGCCGCGCAGCGAATACTCGACGCGGCCGACTTTCTTGCCGAGCCGCGCGAACAGGTAGTCGCGCAGGCTGCCGTCGACACTCACGAAATTGGCCGTGCCGCCGAGGCCGGCCAGCGCGGCGCCGGGCGCGACGGGCAGCAGCGCGTTGTTCGCCTGCACCGCGCCGACCATCCGGCGCCACTGGCTCGCGTCGTAACGCGCTTCGTCGTGCGACCACTCGACGATCAGCGACAGGTTGCCGGGCAGCGCGCTCTGCATGCCGAGCGCGCTGCGCCACATGTACTGGCGATCGTTGCGGCGATCGACGGGGTCGTACGCGGCCGCCGTATCGAGCGGCGTGCCGTTCGCGATGAAGGCGGGCAGCGGCCGCGTCGTGCCGCGCTCGACCCACGCGCTTGCATAGACGGTGTTCGAGCGCGCGACGTCGAACGACAGCGTCGCGCCGGTGCCGCCGCGGCCCGCGTGACGGCCGGCGAGCAGCGCGGCCGAGCCGCCCGACCAGTTGTAGGCGCCGCGTACGAGCTGCGTCGCGCCCTGCACGTCGCGGTTGTCGACGTCGTTGCGCAGCGTGCGGTTCTCGCCGGCGATGAACTGCAGCGTGGTCTGCTCGCCGGCCCATTTCGCTTCGACGAGCGGCGTGCCTTCGACGTCGCCGTAGCGATCGTAGATGTCGGCCGTCGCGGCCCGCTTCTGGAAGAAGCCGAGCGGGAAGAACGCCTGCGACGTGTCGAGCGTATCGATCCGCTTGCCCGCCGTGAGCGTGATGCCGTTGTCGAACGCGTAGCGCACGCCGGCTTCGTTGAAGCGGCTCGCTTGCGCGCCGAGCGAGTGGTTGCTCGCGACCACGCGCGCATTCACGAACAGGTTTTCGCCGTCGATGCGCGCGAGCAGGCCGGCTTCCTGCTGGTTGCGTGGCGAATCGCCGATCAGGCGGCCGAGCAGCGCGCGGCCGTCCATGCTGTCGACGGTGCGCGCGTAGCCGATGCCGTTGAGCGTGCCGAGCTGGTCCATCAGCGATTCTCCGTGCGCGAGCGTGCAGCCGAGCGCGAGCGGGATGGCAAGCGCGACACCGGGCCAGCCGCGCCGGGCGCGTTCGGGCGATGAATGGAGGCGGTCACGCTGAGCGTCGGCATCGGCGTCGTACTCACTGGCCATCGGCGAGCGTGTCGGGATTGAACCAGCCCGACGGAATCTTGCGCGGCTGACCGTCGAGGATGTCGACGACGCTCGCGCGCTGTTTCTCGACCTCGTTGCGGTACGTGATCTTGCGGATCACCTTGCGGCCGTTCGCGTCGACCGGCGCGGAGAAATCGGCGCTGCGAAACAGCAGGCCGCTCGCCAGGAAGAACTGCGCGCGCACCGGCACGTCGGTATCGGGCGTGACCCACAGCTTGATCGTCGGGTAGACGTTGTCGGGATCGGTTGCGGTCAGGTCGAGCTCGGTGGCTGGCTTGCCGGCGATCGGCGTCGTGCCGGGCGCGGCCGTCGCGCGATAGCTGTCGGCCCAGTGCGTGCGCGTGATGTCGCTGATCACGACTTCCCCTTGCAGCCGCTGCATCCCGTTGATGCGTACCGCGCTGCGCGTGTTCGGCACGTAGAACCAGTGCCCGCGCGTCGTCGCGAGGTACTTCTGGCCGTCGTTCTCGCCGCTGCGCGTGAGCGCGAGCGTGTCGCCGTTGCCGCGCGTGTAGACGAGATAGCGCGTCGCGTCGCCGGACTGTCCGCCGACTTCGTTGGTGATCTGGATGTTCGTCTGCGTATCGGCGGCCGTGCTGCGATACGCGTCGGCGCGGGCGAGCATGGTCTGGGCCGTCGGCGCGTCGGTCGCCTGCGCGGCGAGCGGCGCGCACACGACGAGCGCGGCGAATGCGGCGAACGTGAGGCGAATGCGATTCATGGGGCGAGTCCTTCGAGGATGTTGCGTTTCGCGAGCCCGAGCGTCGCGAGCAGCGCCGCGGCCACGCCGAGCACGACGAACGCGGCTTCGACGGCGGCCACGGCGACGGGCGACACGGTGAATTCGAGCAGGATCGGCTTCACGCGGCCGGGCGGCGCCGGCAGGTGGATCTGCGCGTGATTGAGCGCGACCATCGTCAGCAGCGCGAGCGCGATGCCGGCGGCCGCGCCGAGCAGGCCGAGCAGCGCGGTTTCCTGGATCAGCACGCCGCGCACCGTGGCGGCCGGCACGCCGAGCGCGCGCAGCGTCGAGATCTCGCGGCGGCGCTCGACGATGCTCATCAGGATCCAGTTGCTCATCGACAGCAGGATCGTCACGCAGAGAATCGCGCCGAACACCGAGAACTGGTTCTTGTACAGCGCGACGACCTGGTGATAGAGCGACACGAGCTGGTCCCAGGTCCGCACGTCGAGCGTGGGCAGCGCGGCGCGCAGCGTCGCGGCGGCGGCCGGCGTGCCGGCGGTGTCCTCGAGGAACACCGCGATGCGCGACGCGCGGTCGGTGCGCAGCAGCGCCTGCGCGGCCGTGAACGTCACGTTGACGATCCGTTCGTCGACGTCCTTGTTGCCGGTGCTCATCACGCCGACGATCTGCGCGTCGGTCGCGTTGATGCCGCCGTGCGCGGTCGACGCCATCAGCTGCACGACCGAGCCGACGTGCACGCCGAGCTTGCGCGCGAGTTCGGCGCCGACGACGACTTCGGTGCCGGCGTTCGTCGGCGACAGATAGCGGCCCGACAGCACCGTGTGATAGTCGAAGAAGCCGGGCGGCTCGCGGTTCGGCTCGATGCCTTCGCCGACGAAGCCGTAGCTGAGATCGCCGTTCGACACGAGCCCGTCGAAGTCGATGCCGCGCGCGGTCGTCGCGACGCCGGGGAGTTTTGCAATCGCCTGTGTGGCGGCGGTCTGCTCGTCCGCGGTCAGCCCGTATTGCAGCGGCCGTTCGCCGATCAGGTCGAGATAGCCGTGATGCAGCACTTGCAGGTGGCCGACGCCGCTGTCGATCGAGCCTTCGCGCACCTCGTCGAAGGTCGCGATCACGTAGCCGAGCGCGAGGCTCGACGCGAACGCGGCGACGCCGATCATCGCCATCGTCAGCACGGTGCGGCGCCGGTTGCGCCAGAGGTTACGCCACGCAAACGTCGACCAGTTCACGATTCACTCCCGGTACGCCGTCGCGCATCTCGATGCGGCGCGGCAGGTGCGCGCACAGACGATCGTCGTGCGACGCAATCAGAAAGGCGGTGCCCAGCGTGCGGTTGGTGTCGAGGATCAGCTCGGCGACCGCCCGCGCGTTGGTGCTGTCGAGGCTCGCGGTCGGCTCGTCCGCGATCACGATCGCCGGCTCCTTGGCGAGCGCGCGGGCCAGCGCGACGCGCTGCTGCTCGCCGCCGGACAGCTCGCCGGGGCGGTGCCGCTCGCGCGCGGCGAGCCCAACCGCGTCGAGCATCGCGCGGGCGCGTTCGCGCCGCGTGCGCGGCGTGCCCCATGCGAAGCAGCCGAGCTCGACGTTCTCGAGCGCCGACATCACCGGAATCAGGTTGAATTGCTGGAATACGAAGCCGATGCGTTCGCGGCGAATTCGTTCGAGCGTGTCCGGCGCGTCGTCGATGCGGCGGCCTTCGAGCCAGCGTTCGCCGCTCGTCGGCACGTCGAGAAAGCCGGCGAGGTTGAGCAGCGTGCTTTTGCCGCTGCCCGACGGCCCGACGAGCGCGACGACGTCGCGCTGCCCGATCGAGATCGTCGCGCCGCGCACCGCGACGACGCGGCCCGCGCCTTCGTATGTGCGTGTGACGTCGCGCAGTTCGAGCACCGGGGCGAGGGACGCGGCCGTCATGCGAACGCTCCCTGGCCGGCTTCGGCGGCAACCGGCGCCGCGATGACGGGCAGCGCGCCGTTCGCATAGAGATCGCGACACTTCAGGCGTTGCAGCTTGCCGCTCGTCGTGCGCGGCAGCGAGCCGGGCTCGACGAAACACAGATCCTGCGCGGCGAAGCCGATGCGCGACGCGAGCAGTTGCTGGCACTCGGTGCGCGTTTGCGGCGTCGCGTCGACGGGCCGTGCCTCGATCGCGACGACCAGCCGCTCGGTGCCGGTTTCGGGGTCGGGCAGGCCGAACGCGATGCAGGTGCTCTTGCGCAGCGCGCTGTGCGACGCCAGCGCTTCCTCGATCTCGTGCGGGAAATAGTTGCTGCCGCGGATGATGATGACTTCCTTCTTGCGGCCGAGGATATGCAGCTGGCCGTCCGCGACGTAGCCGATGTCGCCGGTGCGGAACCAGCCGTCGGCCGTCAGCGGCGCGGCGATCGTGCCGTCGTCGGGGTTCAGGTAGCCGAGCATCACCGACGTGCCGCGGATCGCGACTTCGCCGACCGCGCGGTTGGCGAGCGCATGGCCGCCGTCGTCGAGGATGCGGAACGCCATCCCGTCGATCGGCGTGCCCATCGCGAGCACCGTTTCGGTCTCCGTGTCCTGGCCGTCGTTCGCGGCGGCCGGCTGCGCGTCGCGGCGCTCGATCAGCGCGCGCCGGTCGAGCGTATCGGCGATCACGTACGGCGCGCCGTCGACCGCGCCTTCGTGCCACGCACGATGCATCGATACCGCGAGCGTCGATTCGGCCATCCCGTAGCACGGTTGCAGCGCCGATGCCGCCAGCCCGTACGGCGCGAACGTCGCGGCGAAATCGCGCAGCGTCGCGTCGTCCACGCGTTCGCCGCCGATGAAGATGTTGCGGCACGCGGACAGATCGACGCCGTCCATCGCGGCGGCATTGAAGCGGCGCACGCAGTAGCGCAGCGCGAAGGTCGGCACCGACGTCGTCGTCGCGCGCGCCGACGCGATGCGCTTCAGCCAGCCGAGCGGATTCCGGATGAAGCTGTTCGGCTGCATCATCAGCAGCGGCGCGCGGTAATGCAGGTTCGACAGCAGCGTGAGCAACCCCATGTCGTGATAGAGCGGCAGCCACGACGCGGTGCCGTCGCCGGCCGCGATGTCGAAGCGCACCGATCCGCCGATGCCGAGCACGTTTGCGATCACGTTCTCGTGGCTGAGCACCGCGGCCTTCGGATGCGATGTCGAACCGGACGTGAGCTGCACATGATGCGGATCGCAGCCGCTCTTCGAACTGATCAGTGCGCGCGCGCCGGCGTCCGCCGCGCTCGACAGCGTCGCGAGATCGACCACGCGCGTGGCGGCCGCGGGAAACGCCTCGTCGTGCCAGGCCGCGGCTTGCGCGTCCGCGGCAACCACGAGGCGCGGCCGGTACAGCTCGCACGCGACGTCCGCCACTTGTCTCCCGGCTGCGGCACGCCGCACGGGAACGGGCACGGTGCAGGGCAGTGCACCCGTCATCACGCAGGCCATCATCGCGGCCGCATGCTCGACCGACGCAGGCAGCGCGAGCATCACCAGATCGTTCTCGCGTACCCCGAGCTCGCGCAGCGCGCCGGCCTGGCGAAACACCTCGCCCGCGAAGTGCCGGTACGTGATGCCCGCTTCGTGGCCCGCGTCGTCGACGAACGTCATGCGATGCATGGCGCCCGCCACGTCCTCGAGCGATTCGATCAGGCGATGAATGGTGGATGCGTACTTCGTCACGAGGGTTCTCCCCTTGAGGAACACGGCCGCTCGCGCCACGGTGCCGGCGGCGCCGTTCGTCGAGTGAGGTGGATTCTTGCCGGATCGATTCGCCGCGACAAACGGAATCTATGCACGCTATGCATGAGCGGAGCGCATCCACTCGCGAACGGTTCCTAGGTGACTGGTCGGTCTCATTCGACCGGTCGTCTAGTTCACGATGTGGTGCGCTCATGCGCGTGCGTCATGCAATGCGTTCGGAAAATTCGTTTGTCCGAAACATCGACTCACAGAAGAATTGCATCCCGGCAGCGCGCCAGCGTCGCCGCGTCATCGTGCCGGGCAGGGCCCGGCTCAAGGAGAGCGTCTTGTCCGTCACCTCATCGCTTGTCGCCCGATCGAAACCGGTTGCAGACATGAAGAGCCGCCCGAGCGGCGTGGTCTTCTCGCTGAAGCTGGTGGTCTACGCAGCGCTCATCGCGCACGGGATGATGTTCGCGCTGTCGGCGCTCGTGATCCTGAAGATCGTCGGCATCCTGCTGATCGGTGCGATGTATGCGCACGGCGTCGAGCTGCAGCACCAGGCGCTGCATTACCAGGGGTTCCGCAGCAAGCGCCTGAACATGGTGTTCGGCGTGCTGCTCGGCATGCCGATGCTCGTGTCGTTCCATGCGTACCAGGACAGCCACCTGCGTCATCACCGGCTGCTCGGCACGCCGGAGAACAAGGAGTTCTTCGACTACGGCGACCAGTACGGCGCGAGCCCCGTCGTCAATGTCGGGCTGTGGGCCTGGCGGCTGTCGATGGCCGCGCACTATATCCAGTTCGCGAAGAACGTCGCGAAGCTCGTCGTGCCGGGCGTGCGCTTCGGCGACAACGCGCTCGTGTCGCGCGCGATCCGCCGCGACTATCTGCTGATGGCCGCGGCGATCGCGCTGCTGGCCGCGCTGTCGTTCGCCTTGCACACGTGGTGCGTCGTCTGGGTGTGGGTCGTGCCGCTCGTGTTCGTCGCGGCGCCCGTGCATGCGCTGGTCGAAATGCCGGAGCACTATCGCTGCGACCTGACGAGTACCGACCCGTTCCGCAACACGCGGACGATCGAGAGCAACGCGTTCATGACGTGGTTCACGAACGGCAACAACTATCACGTCGAGCATCACATGATGCCGAGCCTGCCGATCGAGCGGTTGCACGATCTGCATGGCGCGATCGCGCCGCGCATCCGCTATTACCACCGCACGTATCGGCAGTTCTACTACGCGTTGCTGCGCGGCCGGCTGTCGCCGCGCTCGGTGGACGACGATCGGGACGATCGCGAGCCCGATGCCGAAGCGGCTGCGCCGGCGTCCACGCAATCGGCGTGAGCGCCAGTGCCGAACGCCTTGCCACGACGGTGACGACGATGCTCTATCCGGAACTTTTCAGGTCGCTCGAAGCGGTCCGCTGGGACATGGAGAAGGACATCCCGTGGAACCGGTTCGATCCCGCGTTGCTCACCGACGAGCAGGCCGAGACGATCAGGATGAACGCGATCACCGAATGGTCGGCGCTGCCCGCGACGGAGATGTTCCTGCGCGACAACCGGCACGACAGCGACTTCTCCGCGTTCATGAGCGTGTGGTTCTTCGAGGAGCAGAAACACGCGCTCGTGCTGATGGAATACCTGCGCCGCTTCAGGCCGGAGAGGGTGCCGACCGAAGCGGAGCTGCACGCGGTGCGCTTCGAGTTCGACCCGGCGCCGCCGCTCGAGACGCTGATGCTGCACTTCTGCGGCGAAATCCGTTTGAACCACTGGTACCGCTGCGCGGCCGACTGGCATACCGAGCCCGTCATCAAGCAGATCTACGAAACGATTTCGCGCGATGAAGCGCGTCATGGCGGCGCGTACCTGCGCTATATGAAGAAAGCGCTGAACGACTGCGGCGACGTCGCACGTGCCGCCTTCGCGAAGATCGGCGTGCTGATGGCGTCGGCGCGCCGCACCGAGAAGCCGCTGCACCCGACCAACCTGCACGTGAACCAGGCGCTGTTCCCGCGCGACACCGTGCAGTCGCGCCTGCCGGACCCGGAATGGCTCGAGCGCTGGCTCGACGAGCAGATCCGTTTCGACGGCGAATGGGAGAAGAAGGTGGTCGAGCGGATCCTGCACAACCTGTCGATCCTGTTCGAGCGCACGTTCGCGACCGCGCAGGAGCTGAACCGCTATCGCCGCGAAGTGACCGCGCGGGCGAATGGCACGGTGGACCACGCGTAGCGGATCGACACGTTCCGTTGTCGCGCGGCGCGGGCCGAATTCCGGCCGACGGGCGAACCCGATGCATGCCGACCGGCGTTGCCGGCCGGCGGATTATTCATTTCCGGAAATAATCGACTCATCCATTTCTTGAAACGCATGACGAGATCAAAATTCATCCGTTTAGTATATTTTAATAAACACTCGTTCCCGGATTAAAGTGGCATTTTGCATGTCTGTTGCCGACTGTTTGTTTTTCGTAATCCGGGAAATTCGGTGAAAAGTCGGCTGGTTGAAATTGAATTGTAGGCATTGGGCGCGGCCTCTGTCATGACGGTGAAATCGGCGTGATAACGTCGAACTTTGCCGGAAATCGCCTGTTTTTACGAGAATTTATCAACCATTTTGGTATGCTCGATTCGTTCGCATATTAATTTACAAAATCACTACTCGATAATGTTGGTGTAAGCATATTGATGCGATGAAAATCGATAGATAAATACGAGTGTCATGATTGAAAATAAGAATGATATGTAACCATGCTTCAAGATAAAATCGTTTCCGAATCCAGATAGGAGAAACGGTACAGGGAGACGAACGGCAACTTATCTGTCGAGGGGTGCAACTTTGAGGCGGCGGTATGGCTAATGTGAGATTGGCAAAGCGATTGAGAAGTTTGCCTTCGCTGGATTTCCTGAGAGGCTTCGAATGCGCGGCGCGCCATTTGAGTTTCACGCGTGCGGGGCAGGAGCTCAACGTCACGCAATCGGCCGTGAGTCGCCAGGTCAAGGCGCTCGAAGAGCAGCTCCGGATCGAGCTCTTTCACCGGCATATTCGTTCCCTGACGCTGACCGACAAGGGGCGTGAGTTGTACGACGCGATCTCGTTCGCGTTGTCCGACCTGGAATCGGTGGTCGGCAAGCTGTCGTCGAGTGTCGGCCAGCGTTCCATCTCGTTGTCGACCACCGTCTCGTTCGCCGCGCTGTGGCTGATTCCGCGCCTCGGTTCGTTCCGCGCCAGCTATCCGGACATCGACGTGCGGGTGTCGGCAACGAGCGAAATTGAAGATCTTAAACGCAAACGTTTGCACCTGGCCGTGCGCTACGCCGGCCCGTATACGTCGACCGACGATACCGACGTGCTGTTTCGCGAGCGTGTCGTGGCGGTGTGCAGCCCGAGCCTGATGACGGCGGCGGGCGACGCCGCGTCGATGCAGCCGGCCGACCTCGACAAGCACGTGCTGCTGCATCTCGACGACCCGCGCGGCGAATGGCCGTGGCACGGCTGGAGCCATCTGCTGAAGGCGCTCGGCGTGCCGCGGCTGCGGCCGGCCGGGGCGCTGCACTTCAGCCAGTACGATCAACTGGTCCAGGCCGCCGTCGACGGGCACGGCATCGCGATCGGCAGGCGGCCGCTGGTCGACGGGCTGCTGAAGCAGGGGCGGCTCGTCGAGCTGTTCCCGCATTGCACCGTTGCATCGGGCAGCTACGTGCTCGTGCAGAACCCCGATGCGTGCAACGAATTCGATATCGCGGTGCTGACCAACTGGCTGCTCGAACAAGCGTGCCAGCCGCTCGCGTCGGAGCAGGACACGGCCGGCAGCAACGTGCTGCCGATGTATCGCGTCGGATAGCGCGGCGCGGCGGATGCGTCGTGCGCGGCGTCATGCGCGGCACCTGCAACCTGTGCGATGATGCGCCGCTTCGCGTTCGTCGCAGAACGCCGCCGACCGCGGCGCCGGCCTCCGGGCCACCGCCGAGTCCTGACATCCCGGAGACAGCATGCCCGTACACGGCATTCAAGGCAGTACCCTGCATTACCTCGATCACGGCGCCGGGTTTCCGGTGCTGCTCGGGCACAGCTATCTGTGGGACGCGACGATGTGGGCGCCGCAGATCGACGCGCTGTCGCGCCGGTATCGCGTGATCGTGCCGGACCTGTGGGGGCATGGCGAATCGGGCGCGCTGCCGGACGGCACGCATACGCTCGACGATCTCGCCACGCAGGCGAGCGCGCTGCTCGATGCGCTGGAGATCGACCAGTGCGCGATCGTCGGGCTCAGCGTGGGCGGCATGTGGGGCGCCCGGCTCGCGTTGCGCGAGCCGCGGCGCGTGCGCTCGCTCGTGATCATGGACGCATCGCTCGAAGCGGAACCCGATGCGACGCGCGCCCGCTACTTCGGAATGCTCGATGCGATCGAGGCCGCGGGCCGCATCGCGCCGCCGCTGCTCGACGCGATCGTGCCGCTGTTCTTCCGGCCGGACGCCGATCTCGACGACCCGGTGCCGACCGCGTTTCGCGATGCGCTCGCGAACCTGCCCGCCGACCGGTTGCGGCAATCGATCGCGCCGCTCGGCCGGCTGATCTTCGGCCGGCCCGACACGCTCGCGACCCTCGCCGAACTCGATGCCGCGCACACGCTGCTGATGTGCGGCGCGGGCGACATGGCGCGGCCGCCGTCGGAAACCGTGAAGATGGCGAGCGTGATCGGCTGCGCGCATGCGCTGGTGCCCGACGCCGGCCATATTTCGAACCTGGAGAATCCCGCGTTCGTCACGCGCACGCTGCTCGACTGGTTCGACGCGCAGCAACTGCCGTCGAACTGACGGTCACGCGAACGGCGACGCCCGCGCGGCGTCGCATCGACCTGCGTCACGCACGCTCGCTGACCGGCGTGAACTTCCGGTCGCGCACACGCGCTTCGTCGGCACCGCCACGTACGAGGTTCAATGCTTCCGCGCGGCTCGCCACGCACGGCCCGGAGCCGGGCAGCGGCTGACGCGCGGTCTCGCGCAGCGCGAGCACCGACACGATGCCGATGAACGACGCACCCATCAGGTAGTAGGCGGGCATCATCAGGTCGCCGGTGCGATCGACCAGCCACGCGGTGACGAGCGGCGTCGTGCCGCCGAACAGCGACACCGACACGTTGAAGCCGATCGCGAGCGCACCGTAGCGAATCCGCGTCGGGAACAGCGCGGGCAGCGCCGACGGCATCACGCCCGTGAACGTCGACAGCAGGACGCCGTAAATCAGCATCCCGCCGAAGATCGGCAGCGTGCCGCCGGTGCGGATCAGCATCAGCGCCGGCACCGACAGCGCGAGCAGGCCCACGCAGCCGGCCATCATCACCGGCTTGCGGCCGACCTTGTCCGACAGGTGCCCGGCGTACAGCGTCATCGGCATCATCAGCACCATCACGAGCAGCACCATGAAGAGCCCGTGCGATTCGCGCACGTGCAGCGTCGCCGACAGGTAGCTCGGCAGGTACGACAGCGCCATGTAGTCGGTCACGTTGAAGATCAGCACGAGGCCGACGCATTGCAGCAGCGGCTTCCACTGTTCGACGAGCAGCGTCGCGAAGCGCTGTTTCGGCCGCGCGCGTTCGTCCGCTTCGCGCGCTTCGGCTTCCTTTTTGAAGGCCGGCGTTTCCTCCAGCTTGAGCCGTACGTAGAGGCCGACGAGTCCGAGCGGCCCGGCGATGAAGAACGGCACGCGCCAGCCCCACGACAGCAGCGTTTCCTGCGACAGCGTGGCCGTCAGCAGCGCGACCGTGGCCGCGCCGAGCGTATAGCCGATCAGCGTGCCGAACTCGAGGAAGCTGCCCATGAAGCCGCGGCGCCTGTCGGTCGCGAACTCGGCGATGAAGGTGGCCGCGCCGCCGTATTCGCCGCCGGTCGAGAAGCCCTGCACGAGCCGCGCGACGAGCAGCAGGATCGGGGCCATGATGCCGATCGACGCATAGCTCGGGATCAGGCCGATCGCGAAGGTGCCGACGGCCATCATGATCATCGTCGCGGCGAGCACGCGCTGGCGGCCGATCCGATCGCCGAGCGGGCCGAACACCATGCCGCCGAGCGGTCGCACGAGGAACGCGGCCGCGAAGGTGCCGAAGGTGGCCAGCAACTGCGCGGACGGGCTGCTGGACGGGAAGAACACCTTGCCGAGCGTGACGGCGATATAGCTGTAGACGCCGAAGTCGAACCATTCCATCGCGTTGCCGAACGCCATCGCGCCGACCGCGCGCTTGAGGACGGCCGGGTCGACGATCGTGATGTCATCCAGCTTGATGGACTGGCGCGAAGACCGGGTTTTCGCGGGGCGCGCTTGCGACGGGCTCAATGTTCTCTCCTGGAGTTGCCTTGGCGGTGCGGCCGGCGGGAATGCGGCCGGGGGCACGCGGGCCGACGGACAGCGAAGGCGGATGTCTCGGGGATGCCTCGATGCCGGTGGCGTGACGCGCGCGGCGGACGACACCGGGCAGGTGTGTTGTGCGAACCAGTTTAGAGAAACGGGCGGGAGCGGCTATCGGTCATGCGCCCGGAACCCGGTGGTAAACGACACGCGGGAAGCGGTGTCGGTCGCGCGTGGCCTCGGGACCTGAACGCGCGGAGTGGGCGGTCATCTCGCCGTGCGCCGGCGCGCGGATACCAGCAACGCGACGAATGCCGCTTCGTCCGCGCGCAGGCCGCGCGGCGTACGCCGGACCGCCAGCGCGGCGAGCGTGCCCGCCTCGAACGCGTCGAGCACGGCCGGATGGATGTAGCAGCGCCGGCACACGGCCGGCGTGTTGCGCAGCAGCTCGGCCACCGCGCGCACGGTCTCGACGATCTGCTTGCGGGCATGCGTGACGCCGCGATGCTCGATGCGCCGCAGCAACCCGAGCGCGTGCACGCTGCCAGCCCAGGTCCGGTAATCCTTCGCGGTGAAATCGGCGCCGCCGGCCTCGCGCAGGTAGTCGTTCACGTCGGACGACCCGACCGGATGGCGCACGCCGTCGTCGTCCACATACTGGAACAGCTCGTGCCCGGGCAGCTCCGCGCAGCGCCGCACGATCCGCGCGACCCGCGCGTCGTCGACCGTCACGTCGTGTTCGATCCCGCTCTTGCCGGCGAAGCGCAGCCGCACCTGGCCGGGCTGGATCTTCAAATGGCGCTTGCGCAGCGTCGTCAGCCCGTACGAGCCGTTTTCGCGCGCGTATTCCGCGTTGCCGATCCGTGCGAGCGTCGTGTCGAGCAAGCGGACGATCGTCGCGACGACCTTGTCGCGCGGCATGCCCGGCAACGCCAGATCGCGCGTCACGCGCGCGCGGATGCGCGGCAGCGCCCGCGCGAACGCGGCCATCCGCGCGTACTTGTTCGCATCGCGCGTTTCCCGCCATTGCGGGTGATAGCGATACTGCTTGCGGCCGCGCGCGTCGCGGCCCGTCGCCTGCAAGTGGCCGAGCGGGTCGGCGCAGATCCACACGTCGGTGTAGGCCGGTGGAATCGCCAGCGCGTCGATGCGGGCGATTTCCGCGGCATCGCGAATCCGCGTGCCGTCCTGCGCGTAATACGCGAAGCCGTTGCGCAGGCGGCGGCGCGTGTAGCCGGGCTGGCGGTCGTCGACGTGGCGCAGCGCCGCGGCCGCGCTCGAAGCGGGCTGCTTCATGCGCTCGTGTGCCGGTTGGCGGCGATGGAGATGGCGATGGCGACGGATGGCGACCCGTGCTCGCAGGCTGCGGTCATGTGTTTGCTCCCTTGTTCGTAATGGGCCCGGACGGCGACCTGCAGCACGGCATGAGCGGTCGTTGCGGAACGGGAGCAAGAATCGTGCGCCGGCTGGCCGTGCGACGCGACGGCAGAGCAGCCGGGAAATGCCGTTCGCGGGCGACGACGAAACGTCATCGCCCGGCCGCGGGCTCGGGACACTTCGACATCCCCTGGTCGAGCTTCTCCAGCAGAAACTCGGCCACGGCCGTGACCGCGGGCGGCAGCGGCGGGCGGCTCGTATAGACGAGCTGCAGCCCGAGCCCGGCGCCGGAGCGTTGGTAGGCCGGCAGCACGCGCGCCAGCTTGCCTTCGTCGATCGCCGCCGCGGCGAGCACCTGCGGCACCAGCGCGATGCCGAGGCCGGCGAGACAGGCCTGCATGACCACGCGCATGTCGTTGACCGAGAAACGGCTGTCGATCGAAATCTCCTGCGTGCCGCGCGGCCCCTGCAGGCGCCACATGCTGCGTCCCTGGCGGCTCGACACCGTCAGGCAATCGTGGTCGGCCAGCTCGCGCGGCGTGCGCGGCGTGCCGCGTCGTGCGAGATAGGCGGGGCTGGCGGCGAGGATCATCGTATCCGGCGCGATCCGGCGCACGCGGAAGCTGCCGCCGGTCTCGATGCCGATGCGCAGTGCGAGGTCGATGCGCTCGGCGATCAGGTCGGACGGCGTGTCGTCGAGCAGGAAGTCGATGCTGATTCGCGGATGGCGCGCGTAGAACTCGGCCAGCCATTCCAGCTTGATCACTTCGAACAGGCCGGCCATCGCCGCCACGCGCACGGTTCCGGCCGGTTCCTGCCCGTCCGCATGCTGCCGCTCGATCTCGAAGATCCGGTCGAGTGCCGGCGCGTAGCGCTCGAACAGCGCCAGGCCCTCGGTGCTCGGCGCCAGCTTGCGGGTCGAGCGATGCAGCAGGCGCGTGCCGATGTGCCCTTCGAACTGGTCGATGCGCCGGCTCAGCGTATTGGCCGGCATGCGCAGGCGTCGTGCGGCCTCCGAAAAGCTGCCGGCGCGGACGACCTGGACGAACAGCGCGAGATCATTCAGATCGAGCATGGGATTGCTCCAAAAACGGATTAATCAAATCCTGTTTATCCATCTAGTGTAAAGCCGAATCGATCTCCATACTGGTCTCACGCTACCGGCGAATCCATCCGTCTCAAGGAGAATCTGCATGAAACTGCTGCACATCGATTCGAGCATCCTCGGCCAGGGCTCGGTCAGCCGCGAACTGTCGGCGGAAATCGTCGCCCGCTTCCGCGCCCGCGATCCCGGCCTCACGGTCACGCACCGCGACCTCGCCGCGACGCCGCTCGGCCATCTGGCCGCCGAACACCTTGCCGCCGCGCAAGGCGCGCCGGTCGACGACGCGCTGAAGGCGGACGTCGACACCGGCCAGCACGCGCTCGACACGTTTCTCGCCGCGGATATCGTGGTAGTCGGCGCGCCGATGTACAACTTCGGCATCCCGTCGCAACTGAAGGCGTGGATCGACCGCATCCTGGTGGCCGGCAAGACCTTCCGCTACGACGAGAACGGGCCGGCAGGCCTGTGCGGCGGCAAGAAACTGGTCATCGCATCGTCGCGCGGCGGCGTGTACAGCGCAGGGTCGCCGGTGGCGTCGCTCGATCATCAGGAAACCTATCTGAAAGATGCATTCGCGTTCATCGGCATCACCGACATCACGTTCATTCGTGCCGAAGGCGTCGCGATGGGGCCGGACAAGCGCACGGGCGCGATTGCATCGGCGAAGGAAGCGGCGGCGGTCCTCGCGGCCTGACCCAACGCGCCGGATACCGGCCACCGGAGAACCCATGTTGATTACCCTCGATTCCGTTCCCTCGACCACCGTCGCCGGCCGTCATGTCGTGTTCCGCACGCGCGGCCACGCGCACGGGCCGATCGTCCGGATGGTCAGCCCGTCCGACGTCGGCGAGATGATCAAGCCGTTCGTGTTCCTCGACCTGATCGATACGCGGGCGCCGCTCGGCAGGCCGGCCTTCGGCTGGCATCCGCATTCGGGCATCGCCACGCTGACACTCATGATCGACGGGCACGGCACCTACGTGGAATCGACGGGCCACGAAGGCCCGATGGGGGCCGGCGACATCGAATGGATGAGCGCGGGGCGCGGCGTCTGGCATACGGGTTCCGTGGTGCCGCCGGTCAAGGCGTTCCAGCTGTGGGTGGCGTTGCCGCCGGGGCGCGAGCTGGCGCCGGCGTTCAGTCAGCACCTGTCGATCGACGACATTCCGACGGACGGGCCGGCCCGCGTGCTGCTCGGCCGCCACGGCGACGCGGTCAGCCCGGTCGATGCGCCGCCGGGCATCAACTACGTCGTCGTGCAGTTGGCGGCGGGCGAGCGCTGGATCTGCCGGCCGCCGCAGGGCTACCGGGTCGGCTGGACCGCCGTGATGGACGGCCGCCTGCGCACGCCGGACCCGGTAGGGCGGGGCGAGCTGGTCGTGTTCGACGCGTCCGACGCGCCGATCGAATTCGAGGCCGTGACCGACGCGCGCTTCGTGGTCGGTACCGCGATTCCGCATCCGCACGATCTTCATCTGGGCGCCTACTCGGTGCATACGAGCGCCGCCGCGCTGGTGGAAGGCGAGCGCGAAATCGTACGTGTCGGCCGTGAACTGCGCGCCAAGGGCGTGATGCGCTGATGCTTTCGTCTCCGTCGATATCCGGCCTCCGTTCAAGGCGGCCGGCGCGCCGAGACGCCGCGCCCGCGGGGTCTCGCGCTTAGGTGTTTATACGTATGCCGATTTCGACATCGGCTCAATCCAATATTTCATTGGAAGGTTATCGGACTTGTTTCTAGACTGATGCGGGGCATGTATACCGCGCCGGCCGCACACGCCGGCCGGCGCAGCCCGATCCGCGCCAGCGCCACGCAGAAACACAACAGCGCCGCGGCACACAACGACATCATCGGAGACGGACCATGACATTCATCAGGAAGCTGGCGGCCGGCGCGATCGTCGCCGCGGCGACGGTGCTGGCGGGCGGCGCGCACGCGCAGCAAAAGCCGATCACGCTCGGGTTCTCGCAAGTCGGCGCGGAAAGCGCCTGGCGCACCGCGAATACCGTATCGGTGAAGGGCGCGGCGAAGGACGCCGGCATCAACCTGAAGTTTTCCGACGCCCAGCAGAAGCAGGAGAACCAGATTCGCGCGATCCGCTCGTTCATCGCGCAGAAGGTCGACGTGATCGCGTTCTCGCCGGTCGTCGAATCGGGCTGGGAGCCGGTGCTGACCGAAGCGAAGGCCGCGCATATCCCGGTGATCCTGACCGACCGCGGCGTCGACGTGAAGGACCCGTCGCTGTACGTGACGATGATCGGCTCCGACTTCCTCGAGGAAGGGCGGCGCGCCGGCCACTGGCTGGAAGAGCGCTACAAGAACGACGCAGGCCCGATCAACATCGTCGAATTGCAGGGCACGGTCGGCTCCGCGCCGGCCAACGACCGCCGCGCGGGCCTGCTCGAAGTGATCAAGAACAATCCGAAATTCAAGGTGATCGCGTCGCAGAGCGGCGACTTCACGCTCGCCGGCGGCAAGCAGGTGATGGAAGCGTTCGCGAAGACCTACGGCAAGCAGATCAACGTCGTCTATGCGCACAACGACGACATGGCGCTCGGCGCGATCCAGGCGATGGAAGAAGCCGGCATCAAGCCCGGCAAGGACGTGAGCGTCGTGTCGTTCGATGCGACGAAGGGCGGCTTCCAGGCGATGGTCGCGGGCAAGATCAACGTCGACGTCGAATGCAGCCCGCTGCTCGGCCCGCAGCTGATGACCGCGGTGAAGGACGTGGTCGCCGGCAAGCAGTTGCCCAAGCGCATCGTGACCAACGAGACGGTGTTCCCGATGAACGTCGCGGCGCAGGTGCTGCCGACCCGCAAGTACTGACCTGTCCGCCCGGGCGGCGGCCTCGCGGCCGCCGTCCAGCGACGCTTCGAGGGAGGCTGCATGCAGAGTCCGCCGGTGGTCGAGATGATCGGCATCGACAAGTCGTTTCCGGGCGTCAGCGCGCTGCAGCGCGTGGACTTCCGGTTGTTTCCGGGCGAGATCCACGCGCTGATGGGCCAGAACGGCGCGGGCAAGTCGACGCTGATCAACGTGCTCACCGGCGTGCACGCGCACGATGCGGGCGAGATTCGCGTCGGCGGCGCGCCGGTGAATTTCGCCGCACCGCGCGAGGCCGAGGCGGCCGGCATCCAGACGCTCTACCAGGAAGTGAACCTGTGCGCGAACCTGTCGGTCGCAGAGAACATCTTCGCGGGCCGGCAGCCGATGCGGCGCGGCGCGATCGACTGGAAGACGATCCATGCGCGCTCGCGCGACGCGCTCGCCGAACTCGACCTGGCGCTCGACGTCACGCGTTCGCTCGATTCGTATCCGATCGCGGTGCAGCAGATGGTCGCGATCGCGCGTGCGGTGTCGGTCGACGCGCGCGTGCTGATTCTCGACGAGCCGACCTCGAGCCTCGACGACGGCGAGGTCGCGCGCCTGTTCGACGTGTTGCGCCGGCTGAAGGCGTCGGGCATCGCGATCCTGTTCGTCACGCATTTTCTCGAGCAGACCTATGCGGTGTCCGACCGCATCACCGTGATGCGCAACGGCGAGCGCGAAGGCGAGTACCTCGCGCGCGACCTGCCGGTTGACGTGCTGGTCGCGAAGATGACCGGCCGCGAGCGCATGTCCGAGACGCTGCAGGCGGGCGCCGCGGCGGTCGAGCGTGACATCGCGACCACCGCGCCGTTCCTGTCGATGCAGCAGGTCGGCCGGCGCGGGATGATGAGCGCGCTCGATCTCGACGTGCGCCCCGGCGAAATCGTCGGGCTGGCCGGGCTGCTCGGCTCGGGCCGCACCGAGACCGCGCAACTGGCGTTCGCCGCCGCGCGCCCGGATACCGGCGCGATCGAGATCGACGGCGCGCGCAAGCGGCTCGCGTCGCCGCACGACGCGGTGCGCAGCGGCATCGCGTACTGCCCGGAAGACCGCAAGAAGGAGGGCATCGTCGCCGCGCTGTCGATCCGCGAGAACATCGTGCTCGCGCTGCAGGCGCGGCGCGGCTGGTGGCGGCTGATCGGGCGGGCGCGCCAGCGCGAGATCGCCGACACGTACATCGCCCGGCTCGGCATCAAGGCGCGCGACGCGGAGCAGCCGATCGGGCTGCTGTCGGGCGGCAACCAGCAGAAGGTGCTGCTCGCGCGCTGGCTCGCGACGGACCCGAAGCTGCTGATTCTCGACGAGCCGACGCGCGGCATCGACGTCGCCGCGAAGTTCGACATCATGGAGCGCGTGCTCGCGCTGTGCGCGCAGGGGCTCGCGATCCTGTTCATCTCGTCGGAGATCGGCGAGGTCGTGCGCGTGAGCCATCGGATCGCGGTGCTGCGCGACCGCCGCAAGGTCGCGGAGCTGAGCGGCGCCGATGCGTCCGAGGAGCAGGTTTACCGGTTGATCGCGGGAGGCCAGTCATGACGTGGCTACGCACGCTGTTCCGTCATTCGCTCGCGTGGCCGGTGCTGACGCTCGCGCTGCTGTTCGCGCTGGATGTCGCGTATCGTCCCGGCTTCCTGTCGATCGCGCTGCTCGACGGCCACTTGTTCGGCGCACCGATCGACATCCTGAACCGCGCGGCGCCGCTCGTGATCGTGTCGCTCGGGATGACGCTCGTGATCGCGACGCGCGGGATCGACATCTCGGTCGGCGCGATCGTCGCGATCGCCGGCGCGGCGGCCGCGACCGTGCTCGAGGCGGACCCGTCGCAAGTCGGCACGGCGCTGGCCGCCGCGCTCGGCGTCGGGCTGCTGGCCGGTGCGTGGAACGGGCTGCTGGTCGCCTTCGTCGGGATGCAGCCGATCATCGCGACGCTGATCCTGATGGTGGCCGGCCGCGGCGTCGCGCAACTGCTGACGGGCGGCCAGATCATCCCGATCGGCGCGCCCGGCTACCTCGCGCTCGGCGGCGGCTATCTCGCGACCGTGCCGTGCGCGGTGTGGATCGCGCTCGCGACGATCGGCGCGACCGCGCTACTGGTGAACCGTACGGCGCTCGGGCTGTTCATTCGCGCGATCGGCGTGAACCCGGTCGCGACGCGGCTCGTCGGGCTGCGCTCGGGCGCGGTGGTGTTCGGCGTGTATCTGTGCTCGGGCGTGATGTCGGCGCTCGCGGGCATCCTCGCGAGCTCGAACGTGCGCAGCGCCGACGGCAACAACGCGGGGCTGCTGCTCGAACTCGACGCGATCCTCGCGGTGACGCTCGGCGGCACGTCGCTGCTCGGCGGCCGCTTCAGCCTCGCGGGCTCGGTGCTCGGCGCGCTGATCATCCAGACGCTCACCTACACGACCTATTCGATCGGCGTGCCGCCGGAGGCGACGCTCGTCGTCAAGGCGGTCGTCGTGATCGTCGTGACGCTGATCCAGTCGGACGCGGCGCGCGCGCTGCTCGTGCGGCACGCGTCGCGGCTGCTGCCTTCCGCGCGATCACGCGCCACCACCACCGGAGCGACGCCGCGATGAACCGTTTCCTTGGCCGCCTCGCCGATCCGCGCACGCTGCCGATCGTCGTGACGATCGTGCTGTTCGCCGCGCTGTTCGGCTTCGGGTCCGTGATGTACACGGGCTTTTTCTCGATGCAGGTGCTCACAGGGCTGCTCGTCGACAACGCGTTCCTGCTGATCGTCGCGATCGGGATGACGTTCGTGATCGTGTCGGGCGGCATCGACCTGTCGGTCGGCTCAGTCGTTGCGCTGACAACGATATTCTGTGCGGTCGGCGCCGAACGGCTGCACTGGCCGGTGTGGGTGATCGTGCCGCTGGTGCTCGCGTTCGGCGCGCTGTACGGCGCGGCGATGGGCGCGCTGATCCACTACTTCAAGCTGCAGCCGTTCATCGTCACGCTCGCCGGGATGTTTCTCGCACGCGGCGCTTGCTTCCTGATCACGACGCAGTCGATCACGATCAACGCGCCGGCGTTCCATGCGATTGCGGGCATCAGCGTGCCGCTCGGCGGCGGCATGCTGAGTGCCGGTGCGCTGATCGCGCTCGCGACGCTGGCCGTCGCGATCTACGTCGCGCATTTCACGCGCTTCGGCCGCAACGTCTATGCGGTCGGCGGCAACGAACGCTCGGCGCTGCTGATGGGCTTGCCGGTCGCGCGCACGAAGATCGGCGTCTACGCGCTGAGCGGCTTCTGTTCGGCGCTCGGCGGCGTGGTGTTCACGCTGTACGTGCTGTCGGGCTACGGGCTGCAGGCGCAGGGGATGGAACTCGACGCGATCGCCGCGACCGTGATCGGCGGCACGCTGCTGACGGGCGGCGTCGGCTACGTGATCGGTTCGGTGTTCGGGGTCGGCATCCTCGGCACGATCCAGGTGCTGATCACGTTCGACGGCACGCTGAGTTCGTGGTGGACGCGGATCGTGATCGGCGCGCTGCTGTGCGTGTTCTGCGTGCTGCAGCGGGTGATCGAGCGGCACGCGACGCGGCGGCGTACCGGCGGCACCGGCCTCGGCGCCCAGCGGCCGACGCAGGCTGCCGCGCCCGCGCGGCCGGCGCCGCCCAAGGAGGACATCGGGCTGGTATCGACGATGCGGCGATCGTAGTGCGACCGACTACCCTGGCGCGAGGAGAACGAGATGAAGCGCGATGACATGACAGCGGGCGTGGCCGATGCGCTGGCCGTCGAGCATGGCCGTCGGCCGCTGCTCGATCTCGGCGACGCGCGCGACTGCCGGATCGTGGCCGATGCGCTGCGGGTGCTGCTGCGCGAGCGCTCGGAAGCGCTGGCGTTCGCGATGCGCGTGGCTGACGAGCACGGCCGCCCGCGCCCGGATGCCGGCGAATTCGGTCTGACCGACATCATTCGGCTGGCCCGCGTGGTCGAGCGGGCCGATCGGCAGCGCGAGCGAACCGCGATGGAATGATGCGGGCGGCCGCCTGCCGGCCGCGCGTGGGGCCGTGCCGTCAGGCCGGCCCGGTCGCGTCCGCCTCTGTGTCGAAAGGCGTATCCGCGACGCGCGTGCGTTTCAGCGAGCCGGCCAGTTTTTCGATCGCGTGCAGGTCCAGCGCATCGAGGTGCTCGCGCATTTCCTGCACGAACGGTGCATGGCCCGGCTCGTCCACGTACTGGCCGAGCCATTCCTCGATATCGGTCAGCCGGCCTTCGCCGGCGAGCGCGATCAGCTCGGCGAGCGCGTCGGCGGGCGGGCTGCGCATCGCCGGCGCCGCGTGTGCCGGCTCCGCTTCGTCGTCCGGATGAAACTGCCGGACGAGCCCCGACGCCGGTGCGAGCGCATGGCCGAGGGCCGGGGCGACGACCGCGAACGAGAACGTCGTGCCGACGCCCGGCTGGCTCGCGACGGCCAGCTCGCCGCCCATCGCGGTGACGATGCGCTGCGCGATGAACAGGCCGAGCCCGGTGCCGCCGTTCACCGCCTGCACCTGCTGGTACGCGCGGAAGATGTCGGTGGTCGTGGTGATGTCGATGCCGATGCCCGTATCGGCTACCTCGAACAGCAGGCGCCATGCATCGCCTTCGCGCGACGCGTGGATCGACAGCGTGACCGTGCCGTTGCGCGTGAATTTCGATGCGTTGGACAGCAGGTTCAGCAATACCTGTTGCAGCCGGATGCCGTCGATCAGCACCGTGCGCGGCAGCGCCGTGACCGGCCGGTAGACGAACCGGTTGTCCTGCTGCGCGCACAGCGCGACCGCGTAGTGGCCGATGTCGTCCAGCAGCCCGGGCAGGTCGGTGCGGTCGGGCGCGACGCCGAGCGGCTGGAGTTCGGCCTTCGTGAACGCGAGTAATTCGTCGATCAGCGCGAGCTGATAGCGGATGCTGCGGTCGATCGACCGGATCAGCCGCGCCTGGCCGCGCGTCGCGCCTTCCAGCAGCAGCTTCGCATAGCCGTTGATCGTCGACAGCGGCGCGCGCAGGTCGTGGCTGACATAGCCGAGCGTCTCGATCTTCTGCTGCATGTGCGTCTTCGACTGCTGCAACGCGTCGTTGAGCGCCACCGTGCGCCGCGCGACCTCGTCGCGCAGCCGGTCCTGTTCGGTGAGCTGCCAGTGTTCGAGCCGCTTGCGTGCCTCGGTGCGCTGCCGGCCCACGTGGTGAATCCACGCGGCCAGCACCAGCAGGTGCGTCGCGAGCCCGATGATCGCGATGACCGGGTTCGGAAAGACGTCGGACCGGATCCATGACAGCACGGGCGGCAGCGCATCGCGGCCGTCGAGCATGCGGATCAGCATGTTGAACGTCGCGAACGCGACCGCGATCAGCATCACGCGGCCCGTCGGCGTGCGCCGGATCACGAGCATCAGCGCGAGGCTGATGTTGACGATCGCGAGCACCGTGTTCAGCCACAGGCAGAACCACGCGAAGGTCGCCAGATCGCCGAACGCCGCGCCGGCGATCCCCACGCATTCGAGCACGAGAAACACCACGTACACCGCGCGCATCGGCATCCTGGCCTTCTCGCGGTGCGCGACCATCAAGATGAAGACGATGAAGCACGCGACCGACAGGTACACGAAGATCGTTTCGCCGCGCGTCGACCACTCGCGCGCGGCGGGCGACAGCGCCATCGCGAGATAGCCGCGATACGCCGCTTCGAACAGCGCGGTGTTCAGGGTCAGCGCGGCCAGCACGTGGAATACGCCGCTGCGCGAGAAAAAGCCGATCAGCAGCGCGCACCAGACGAGGGCGAGCAGCCCGCCGAAGAACCCGAAGTTCCACATCGACGCGTGCAATTCCTGCGCGATCCACCCGTCGCGGGTGAACGCGACCGGCGCGAGCCGCATTTCCTTACGCGACGTGATGCGGATCAGCACGGGCAGCTGTTCGCCCGCGCGCAGCGTGACGTCGAGGGTCGGGTAGCGCGACGGCGCATCGAGCGCGTCGCCGCGATCGGTCGGGAAGCTGCGATCGAGCGTCCACTGGCCGTTCCGGCCGACATAGAAATCGGCCCGGTCGACGCGCGCATCGCGAATCGCGAGCACCAGCGGGCGCGTCTCGTTGTCGCGGTTGATCAGCGTCGCGCGGACCCACCACGCCGAGCGCGAGAACGTCACGTTGAACGCGGTGCGGGCCGGGGTGGCTGCGTGACGCGACGGATCGGCGAACCGCGCGGCGACCTCGTCGGCCGATAGCGTCGTGCCGGCGTCCTCCAAAACCGATACCGCTTCGAGTTGCGCGGGATTCGGCGCCGTGGCGGCACGGGCCGTCGCGCACGTGACGGCCAGCGCCGCCAGCAGCAGGAGCAACACGCGACATCCGGCCGTCCATGCCGCGTCGTGCCTACGCATCGCCGTGGTGCCCCCCCGGCGCGGCCGGCGCGTCGACCGCGTGGCGCTGGCGCCGCCAGTCGGACGGCGTGATGCCGAAGCGTTCGCGGAATGCCGTCGCGAAATTGCCGGGCGTGGAAAAGCCGATTTCCTCGGCGATGTCGCCGATGCCCATCGACGTTTCCGACAGGAAGTGCATCGCGGCGCGCAGCCGCGTATCGCGCAGGTATTCGAATACGGTCTGGCCGAGATGATCGCGGAACACGCGCGACAGCCGCTTTTCGTGCGTGCCCACCTGCTTCGCGAGATCCTCGAGCGCCGGCGGATGGCGCAGGTCGCGCAGCAGTACCTCGCTCGCCGCGCGCACGAGGGCGGCATCGGGGTTGTCGGGCAAATCGGGCAGGTGTGCGAACGGCTGGCTGCGCCGCGTGCGCTTCAGGTGATTGCGGATTCGCGCGATGACTTCCGCCGGTTCGAACGGCTTGACGATGTAGTCGATCGCACCGGTTTCGAGCCCCGCGATGCGATCCTCGAGATCGCCGGCGGCCGTCAGGATGATCACCGGAATGGATTGCGTCGACGGTGTGGATGCCAGCAGCCGGCTCGCGGCGAAACCGTCCATGCGCGGCATGCGGACGTCCATCAGGATCAGGTCGGGCGCGATGGCCTGCGCGCGGTGATAGGCCTGCAGCCCGTCGAACGCGACGCTGATCCGGCACCGCGCGGTGCGCAGGATTTCGGTCAGGAGCCGCAGGTCGTTCGGGCGGTCGTCGACGATCAGGATATGGGCGCCAGCGAGATCCGGCGTGGCGCGTGGCGACGCCGAACTGGGCAAGCGGGATGACATGGTTGCGAACGCGTTGGAGGGGGAGTGGGCCTGTCAGGTCGGCGGCATCGCAATCTGGACGATTGTTGCGAAAAATTATATGTCGACAACAGCGTCGATTGTGAGGATTCCGTGCGGCGCGTGTGGGCTTGTCGCATGGGCATGGCGGATGCGCAGCGGGAGTGTCGGTGCTTCGGAAAATTGTGCCGAATCCATTAATAAAATCCCGGTCTTTATTTCCGGTTGAGGGGTTTTTGAAATTTGAATGGCCCGGATGATGAATTCATGCGCGAGGTGTCGAGCGTTAGATGGTGCCGCGTAAATGAAATCTGCTAATTCATTGTCATGAAGATTAAGTTTTTCATCGATGCCGCTTGGCTATTTCTATTTCTATAAAATCCGGATTCCCGCAAATGTGTATGAATGTAACTGCCGTCCGCTCCGGAAAAGGGTTTTTCCGCTGCAGAAAAGGTTTGTTTGGACGAATGCCTGCACACTAGCCCCGGCGCGGCTGGAATCGGTTCTTTTGCCGGTGCCGGCTGCCGCGAAAATTGCTGTTGCCGTCGCTTCGATGGCAGCCGATATTCAATGTCACATTGAATGATGTCATTCCCAGATCATGGGAGAGCAGTAACAAAATGATAACAGGCACGAGGGTAATGAAATCGTCATGATTCGCGGCGAGGTTCGATATACAAGATGAATCGCGAAATGACGGGATGGGGCTGAGGGCAGGGCATCGAGCGAGAAGAAATCGTCAAATCAATTCGATCGATTAATTCGATGCCGGGGCCGTGCGGTGAGGGACCGGTTTTTTCCGGATTTCCGGAAAAAACCGGTCGCGCGCCGGACGGAAAGGGGTGAGCGACTTTGCGTGGGTAGCCGGGCGGTTTGATCGACCCGGCAGCCGCGCGCGGTGCTCTATCGAATCAGGCGGATACGAAAAATATGAATACGACAAGCGTGGCAGGTCAGGGCGTCGGGTCGATCGATCCGGCGCCGGCTGTCAGCGTCAGCGATCCGGCGGCGCATGCTTCAGATCCGGGGACCACATGGCGCCTTTCGCCGCCTGAATGAAACATGACGGGCCGCCCGCGATGCGGGCCGGCATCCGTTCGTCCAGCGTCCGAGCGACGCTTTTCCAATGAGATTCGACGTCGTCCTTCGGCGGGAATGATGGCGTGCGCGCGTCCGGCATGGCGACGCGTCGTGCGCCATGCCGCCGCCGGGCCGGCGATGTCGACTTCCGTGAATCGATAACCGGCTTTTCGCCGTCGCGCATCGTGCCGAACGGGCATGCGCGGCGATCGGTCGTGCACGCGCGATGTGGGTCGAGCATGCCGGGCAATGCTGTTCGTAGTGTTTATTAGTAATGCGAAGTGAGAGACGGACGGCGCGAGGCAGGCGAAAACGGAGCGGGTCCGCGCTTCGCCTGACGCCGCGTTCGCTGTTGCGTCATCCAGCACATGAGAACCGAGGGAACACAAGATGAACAAGTCGTTCAAGTCGATCTGGAACGAAGCACTGGGGGCCTGGGTTGCGGCTTCGGAGCTTGACCGCGCACGCGGCAAGCGTGTTGCGTCGTCGACGCGCGCGCCGGAATGCGCCGCGCACGGAGAAGCCGCGACGCACGCGGGCATGCCGTCGGCGCCTTCGGTGTTGAAACTGGCCGTGCTGACGGCGACCGCTTGTCTCGGGTTGTTCCATGCGAGTGCGCATGCGCAATACGCGCAGGATGGCGGTACCGCGTCGGGCGGCACGACGGCGATCTCGATCGGCCTCGGTTCGACTGCCGCGCAGCAGAATTCCACCGCGGTCGGCAACCTGTCGACGGCGCAGGGTTTGTCGGCCACGGCGCTCGGCCCGGGCGCACATGCGATGGGCGATGGTTCGACGTCCGTCGGCATCAACTCGCAGGCGACCGGCGTCAACAGTTCGGCGCTCGGTGTGCAGGCGATCGGTTCCGGCGACTATTCGGTCGCGATCGGCAACCTGTCGAGCGCGACCCAAAGCGGCGCGGTCGCGATGGGCAGCGGCGCGGCGGCGACCGGTGTTTCCGCCGTCGGGCTGGGCAACAACGCGCTGGCGTCCGGCCAGTACGCGGCGGCGATGGGGCTCGGTGCCAGCGCGGCGGGCGCGCAGAGCGTCTCGCTCGGCTATGCGTCGCATGCCACCAACACGGGTTCCGTCGCGCTCGGCAACCAGTCGACCAGTTCGGGCGCGGCCGGCGTGGCCGTCGGCAGCGGTGCGCTGACGACCGGGAATTCCGGTGTGGCGATGGGCGTGAACAGCGGGGCGAAGGGCACCGCGTCGATCGCGATCGGCTGGGGCGGCACCGCGGGCGTGCCCGGGTCGGGCACGCAGTCGCTCGGCACGAGTTCGATCGCGATGGGCTCGAACACGAATGCCGGCGCCGATCAGGCGCTGGCATTCGGCCTGAACGCCAATGCGTCGGGCGTCAGTTCGATCGCGATGGGCGTGCAGTCGACCGCGACCCAGCAGTTTGCGACCGCGCTCGGCAATCTGTCGCTGGCGACCGGCGTTTCCTCCAGCGCGCTGGGGCCCGGTGCGACGGCATCGGCCACGAATGCGACGGCGGTCGGTATCAACAGCGTCGCGGCGGCGACGTCGACCGTGGCGATCGGCGATTCCAACTCGGTTGCCGCGGCGGCAGGCGCGGGTTCGGTCGCGGGCGGCTACGGCTCGAAGGTGCTGGGCGGTATCGGCGCCGTCGCGCTGGGCTATGGCCAGACGGTGAGCGGCAACGGCGCGGTGGCGATCGGCGATCCGAGCACCGCGATCGGCACCGGCGCGGTCACGATGGGGTCGAACAATACCGCGAACGGCGACGGCGCGGTCGCGATCGGCAACACCAACAACGCGCAGGGCACGGGTTCCCTGGCGCTCGGCAATACGTCGACGGCAGCGGCGGCGGGCGCCGTCGCGTTCGGCGCGTCGGCCGTGGCCAACAACGCAAACGATGTCGCGCTCGGCTCGGGATCGACGACGGCCGCGCCGAATCCGACGGCCAGCGCGGTCATCGGCGGCGTCACGTACAACTTCAACGGCATCAATCCGGCGAGCGTCGTCAGCGTCGGTAAGGCGGGCAGCGAGCGCCAGATCACCAACGTCGCGGCCGGGCGGATCAGTTCGTCGAGTACGGACGCGATCAACGGGTCGCAACTCGCCGCAACGAATACGGCAGTCGATTCATTGTCGACGTCGACGGCGTCGAGCATCACGTCGTTGTCGACCGGGGTTTCATCGCTGTCGACCGGTCTGAGTTCGACCAATAGCGCGGTGACGTCGTTGTCGACTTCGACGTCGACCGGGATCAGTTCGCTGTCGACGGGGCTGAGCTCGACCAATAGCGCCGTGACATCGCTATCCACGTCGACGTCGACCGGCATCAGCTCGTTGTCGACCGGCCTGAGTTCGACCGACAGCACGGTGACGTCGCTGTCGACGTCCACATCGACGGGGCTGTCGTCGGCCAATAGTTCGATCGCGTCGTTGTCCACTTCGACCTCGACGGGCATCGGCTCGTTGTCGACCGGGCTGAGTTCGACCGACAGCACGGTGACGTCGCTGTCGACGTCCACATCGACGGGGCTGTCGTCGGTCAATAGTTCGATCACGTCGCTGTCCACCTCGACGTCGACGGGTATCGGTTCGCTGTCCACCGGCCTGAGCTCGACCAACAGTGCGGTGACCTCGCTGTCCACGTCGACGTCGACGGTCGTCGGCTCGTTGTCCACGGGCTTGAGTTCGACGAACAGCTCGGTGACGTCGTTGTCCACGTCGACCTCGACGGGCATCAGCTCGTTGTCGACCGGCCTGAGTTCGACCAACAGCTCGGTGACGTCGCTGTCCACGTCGACCTCGACGGGCATCAGCTCGCTGTCCACTGGCCTGAGTTCGACCAACAGTTCGGTGACGTCGCTGTCCACGTCGACGTCGACGGTCGTCGGCTCGTTGTCCACCGGCCTGAGCTCGACCAACAGCAACCTGACCTCGCTGTCCACGTCGACCTCGACCGTCGTCGGCTCGCTGTCCACCGGCTTGAGTTCGACCAACAGCTCGATCACGTCGCTGTCCACGTCGACGTCGACGGTCGTCGGTTCGTTGTCCACCGGCCTGAGTTCGACGAACAGCAATTTGACCTCGTTGTCGACCGCCACGTCGACCGGAATCAGCTCGCTGTCGACGGGCCTCAGCTCGATTGCGAACAACAACACGAATCTCGGCAACAGCACGGCCGGTGCGATCGGCGGCGGCGCCACCTACGATCCGACCACCGGCACGATCTCGTCACCGTCGTACGTGACGTACAACAGCGACGGCTCGACGACGATCAACAACAACGTCGGCTCCGCGATCGACAACATCAACGCGAACGGCATCAAGTACTTCCACGCGAACTCGACCGCGCCGGACAGCCAGGCGCTCGGCCTGGACAGCGTCGCGATCGGCCCGAACGCGATCTCGCGCGTCGACGGCAGCATCGCGCTCGGCTCCGGTTCGGTGGCCGATCGCGCGACGGTGCCGGCGTCGGGGATCATCCGCAACGGTAGCGCGTCGATTCCGTTCGACACGACGGATCAAACGCTGCTCGGCGCGGTGTCTGTGGGCGATGCGACGAACAAGACGTACCGCCAGATCACCAACGTCGCGGACGGCACCGGCCAGCAGGATGCGGTGACGGTGCGCCAGTTGACCGGCGCGCTGCAGTCGTTCGCGGTCACCGGCCAGAAGTACTTCCACGCGAACTCCACGGCGGCCGATTCGCTCGCGGTCGGCGCGGAATCGGTCGCGGTCGGGCCGACGACGGTCGTCAACGGCGACAACGGCGTGGGTATCGGCAACGGCGCGATCGTCGACCAGACCGCACCGGGCGGGATCGCGATCGGCCAGGCGGCGAGCTCCGCGCAGTCCGACGCGATCGCGCTGGGTAGCGGCGCGACGGCGACCGGCGCGCAGTCGGTCGCGCAAGGCGCGAATGCGGTGGCGGTCAGTGTCGGCAGCGTCGCACTCGGTTCTGGCGCGCGCAGCACCGCGACCGATGCGCTCGCGCTCGGCGCCGGTGCGTCGGCGACGTTCGCGAACAGCGTCGCGCTCGGCGCCGGTTCGCTGACCACGGTCGGCGCGCTGACGAACTATGTCGCGTACGGCCTGAGCAGCCCGCAGTCGTCGGCTGGCGAAATCAACATCGGCAACCGCCAGATCACCGGGCTCGCGGCCGGCAAGAACGGCACCGACGCGGTGAACGTGTCGCAGCTCGATTCGGTCGCGAGCCAGCTGACGACGTTGATCGACCAGCGCACGGCCAACCTCGGCGGGCAGTACACGACGAACCCGAACGGCGCGAACGTGCCGCCGGGCGCGAGCGGGTCGAATTCGTCGGCGGGCGGTTCGGGGGCGGTCGCATCGGGCTCGAACAGCACGGCGGTCGGCAACAATGCGCTCGCATCGGGCAACGGCTCTTCCGCGATCGGCGTGGGCGCCACGGCAGCGGGCAACAACTCGACCGCGATCGGCACGGGCAGCAACGACGGCGGGCGCTCGAACGTGGTCGCGGTCGGCTCGGCGGATTCGGCGCGGCAGGTCGTGAACGTCGCGGCCGGTACGCAGGGCACCGACGCGGTGAACGTGAACCAGCTGAACGCGGTCTCGAACCAGTTCACGCAGTCGCTGAACACGGTCAACAACCAGCTCACGCAGATGCAGCAACAGATCCAGCAGACCGATTCGATGGCCCGCGAGGGGATCGCCGCGACCGCCGCGATGGCGTCGATTCCGCACATGGACCGCGATTCGAACTTCGCGATGGGGGTTGGCACGGCGACGTTCCAGGGCCAGAAGGCCATGGCGGTCGGCGTGCAGGCGCGCGTCACGGAGAACCTGAAGGCGACGCTGAACGGCGGTTTCGCCGGCAGCCAGCGCGTCGTCGGCGCGGGCATGCTGTATCAGTGGAAGTGATCGTGCGCAGCGGTTCGTTCCGGCCCGCGTGGTCGGAGCGGACCGCGCCGAACGCCAACGTGCGCGGAGGCGTCGCGACATCGCGCCGCACGCGCCGTGCTCATCGCATTCTCGGAGTCATCAAGTGAAAAACATCCATCTTGTTCTGCTGGCGTCCGTGGTTTCCCTCGCGGCCTGTTCGAGTGCGTCGGGGCCGACGTACAACGCGTACGAGCTGCAGTCGCGAAACGGCATCCGGACGTTCCAGGTCGATTGCCACGGCATCCTGTCGACCGCGAAGACCTGCATGAAGGTCGCGACGCGCATGTGCGGCAACGAGCCCGTGCGCCTGGTCGACACCACGACGCCGTACCGCGACGGCGCCGATCCGCATTCGATCGTGTTCCAGTGCGGTGCGGCGCCCGCGCCGGCCGCTGCGGCCATTGCGCCGGCGCCCGCGCCGGTCGAGAAGGTGAGCCTGACCGGCGATGCGTATTTCGCGACGGACTCGGCCGCGCTGACGCCTGCGGCCACCGCCGCGCTCGACACGCTGCTGAACCAGCAGGCCGACCGGCATTTCGCGCGCGTGGAAGTGGACGGCTATACCGACGCGACCGGGTCGGATGCGCACAATCAGGTGCTGTCGAAGCGCCGTGCGGATGCGGTCGTCGGGTATTTGCGCGAGCACGGGCTGAAAGCGGATTCGTTCGCCGCAGCCGGTCACGGGGAAGCCAATCCTGCGGCATCGAACGATACCGCCGAAGGGCGCGCGCGCAATCGTCGCGTGGAAATCTCGCTGCAGAAGTAGGGCGCCGCGGCCAGGTTGCCGCAAGCGTGACCGTCGAAGCCAGGCGGCTCGCTTGCGGCAAGGCGTGCTCGCCGCGGGCAAGGCTCGTTACGGCGTGCGCACGCGGTGTCCGTCGCAGCGGCGCCGCCGCCGAGCGACGACTGGCGTCCGGTACGCGGATCGCCATCCGTACCGGGCCGTGGATGGCGCTCAGTGTCGGATCATGCAGACGGCCACGATCTCGTACCCGGGGTCGGCATTCGCGCTCGCGGCTTGCTCCGCTTCGTCATACGAACCAAAGGAGGCGGCATCCTCGATGGCTGGCGCCATGCCGATATCGCCGTCCTCGGCGGTGCAGAGGAACTGCTCGCCGGTTTTCACGACATAGATGGACATCATGATTCCCTCCAGGGTTTGCAGGGGGAAATTTCAGTCTAGCAGGCAGGAAGCGGTGCGGCGGTCCGCTTTCGGCACGCGCGACGGGGTGGTTTTACGACCGTCGGTCGGCCCTGATCGGCCTGCATGCGGCGGAAGCGGAAAGCCGTGCACAATACCCGCATGCGATCCCCCGACCTCGAATGCCTCGTTACCGTCACCATGCCCTTCGGTAAATACAAGGACCGGCTTCTTGCCGACCTGCCCGGCAACTACCTCAACTGGCTGGCCCGCGAAGGGTTTCCGCGCGGCGAACTCGGCCGGCAGCTCGCGCTGATGCACGAAATCGACCACAACGGCCTGAGAGGCTTGCTGGACCCGCTGCGCAAGCGCGGTTAGTGCAGGGCGGCGCGTCACTGAAGCCGCGCGCTGTTTCGTCCGCGCATCGCAGGCGCGCGATTTCCGGAGAGCGGATGCCGACGGGGAATCCCCGGCCGCCTGTCCATGAAGCCCGCAGGGTCGTCATGGAAAACTGTATGAATATACAGTATAGTACCCGTCGAACTCGAGCCGCACAGGTCCAACCCTTGCGGCACGTGCGCCGCGCCTGCGGGCATCCGCCGCAGCGTTCCGGCACCGTGAATTCCGGCTAACTCATTCAGACGGGCAGGCAAATTGTCATCCAGCAATCTGATCCGCATTCGCGGAGCACGTCAGCACAACCTCAAGAATCTCGATCTCGACCTGCGCACCGGTGAAATGACGGTCGTGACCGGCCCGTCGGGCTCCGGCAAGTCGAGTCTCGTGTTCGACACGCTGTACGCGGAAGGCCAGCGGCGCTACGTCGAAACCTTCAGCGCGTACGCGCGGCAGTTCCTCGACCGGATGGATCGCCCGCAGGTCGAGCGCGTCGACGGCGTGCCGCCCGCGATCGCGATCGACCAGACCAACCCGGTTCGGAGTTCGCGGTCGACCGTCGGCACGATGACCGAGCTGAACGACCACCTGAAGCTGCTGTACGCGCGCGCGGCCGAGCTGTTCGACCGCAAGACCGCGCGGCAGGTGCGGCACGACACGCCGGAGACGATCTACGCGGAACTCGTCGCGCGCACGCAGGCGGACGATCCGCGCGTCGTCGTCACGTTCCCGGTCGAATTGCCGGAAGCTGTGTCCGACGAGGAAATCGCGCAGTGGCTGTCGGCGAGCGGCTACACGCGCGTGCAGGCGCAGCGCGAGGTCGCGTCGCCCACCGGGCCGCGCAAGATGCTCGACGTGGTGGCCGACCGCTTTCGCGTGCAGCAGGCCGACAAGGCGCGGGTGGTGGAGGCGATCGAGGCGTCGCTGAAGCGCGGCGGCGGCCGCGTGAACGTGTACGTGCTGGCGGCGGACGCGGAAAACGCAACGGTCGAGCCGTTGATCTGGCGCTTTTCCACCGGGCTCCACGATCCCGACAGCGACCTGCGCTACGCGGAGCCGCAGGCGGCGCTGTTCTCGTTCAACTCGGCGTACGGCGCGTGCGAGACCTGCCGCGGCTTCGGTCGCGTGATCGGCGTCGATCTCGGCCTCGTGATTCCCGACGCGCGCAAGACGCTGCGCGGTGGCGCGATCAAGCCGATGCAGACGCCCGCGTGGAAAGAGTGCCAGGACGACCTGATGCGCTATGCGGCGAAGGCCGGCATCCGGCGCGACGTGGCGTGGTCCGAGCTGACGGACGCCGAGCGCGACTGGGTCGTCAACGGTTCGCCGGACTGGAACGGCAAGTGGCAGAGCCAGTGGTACGGCGTGAAGCGCTTCTTCGGCTACCTCGAATCGAAAGCGTACAAGATGCACATCCGCGTGCTGCTGTCGAAATACCGCAGCTACACGCCGTGCGACGTGTGCGGCGGCGCACGCCTGAAGACGGAGTCGCTGCAATGGCGGCTCGGCTCGAAAGAGAATGCCGACGCCGTGCTCGCGCCGGCCGACCGCTTCATGCCGCGCGGCGTCGACTGGAGCCGCGCGCAGCTCGAAGCGCTGCCGGGCCTGACCGTGCACGATCTGATGCTGCTGCCGATCGAGCGCATTCGCCGCTTTTTCGACGACATCGTGCTGCCGAGCGCGCTGCTCGACGACGCATTGAAGCTGCTGCTCGCCGAGGTGCGCACGCGCCTGAAATACCTGTGCGACGTCGGGCTCGGCTACCTGACGCTCGATCGCCAGAGCCGCACGCTGTCGGGCGGCGAGGTGCAGCGGATCAACCTGACGACGGCGCTCGGCACGTCGCTCACGAAAACCCTGTTCGTGCTCGACGAACCGAGCATCGGGCTGCATCCGCGCGATCTCACGCGGATCGTCGAGGCGATGCAGCGGCTGCGCGACGCGGGCAACACGCTGGTCGTGGTCGAGCACGATCCGTCGGTGATGCTCGCGGCCGATCGATTGATCGACATGGGCCCCGGCCCGGGCGAACGCGGCGGCACGATCGTGTACGACGGCACGCCCGGCGACATCCGCTCGGCGCACACGCTGACGGGCGAATATCTCGGCGGCCGCAAGCAGGTCGCGCATGCGTCGAACTGGGCGCGCCGCGTGGTCGACGCGAACACGCCGCGCATCGTGCTCGAAGGCGCGACCGAGCACAACCTGCGCGACGTCACGGTCGAGATTCCGCTACAGCGGCTCGTGTGCGTGACGGGCGTATCCGGGTCCGGCAAATCCACGCTGCTGCAGGACGTGCTGTATCCGGCGATGGCGCGCCATCACGGCAAGGCGACCGAATCGCCGGGCGCGTTCCGCAGCCTCACGGGCGCCGACCAGGTCGGCGACGTCGTGTTCGTCGACCAGTCGCCGATCGGCAAGACCACGCGCTCGAACCCGGCGAGCTACGTCGGCGCGTTCGACGAAATCCGCAAGCTGTTCGCGAAGGCGCCGCTCGCGCTGCAACGCGGCTACGGCGCCGGCACGTTCAGCTTCAATTCGGGCGATGGCCGTTGCCCGACCTGCGGCGGCTCGGGCTTCGAACACATCGAAATGCAGTTCCTGAGCGACGTCTACCTGCGTTGCCCGGATTGCGACGGCAGCCGCTACCGCGCCGAGATTCTCGAAGTGCGCATCGAGCGCGACGGCCGCGCGCTGAACATCGCCGACGTGCTCGATCTCACCGTCAGCGAGGCGGCCGCGTTTTTCGCGACCGATGCCGAGGTGCTGCGCGTGCTGCAGCCGATCGTCGACGTCGGCCTCGAATACGTGAAGCTCGGCCAGCCTGTGCCGACGCTGTCGGGCGGCGAAGCGCAGCGCCTGAAGCTCGCCGGCTTCCTCGCCGAATCCGCGGCGGCGGCCAACGGGCGCCGGGTCGCGACCGAAGAGGCGCGCATCGCCCGCGCGAAGTTGTTCATGTTCGACGAGCCGACCACCGGGCTGCACTTCGACGACATCGCGAAGCTGATGCAGGCGTTCGGCAAGCTGCTCGCGGCCGGCCATTCGCTGATCGTGATCGAGCACAATCTCGACGTGATCCGCGCGGCCGACTGGCTGATCGATCTCGGCCCGGAAGGCGGCGACGGCGGCGGCCTGGTGCTGTGCGCGGGCACGCCCGACGACGTGAAGGCCTGCGCCGAATCGCATACCGGCGTGGCGCTGTTGCAGTACGACCGCGAGATGGAGGGCGCAGCCGCGGCTGCCGACGAAGGCGTGCCGCTGCAGGCCGCGCTGAACGCGGCACGCGCGCGCCGTGCGATCGAAGGCGAGGACGTCGTGCGGATCGTCAACGCGCGCGAGCACAACCTGAAGTCGCTCGACGTCGACATCCCGCACGGCAAGTTCAACGTGATCACCGGCGTGTCGGGTTCCGGCAAGTCGACGCTCGCGTTCGACATCCTGTTCCACGAAGGCCAGCGCCGCTACCTCGAATCGCTGAACGCGTATGCGCGCTCGATCGTGCAGCCGGCCGGCCGCCCCGAGGTCGACGCGGTGTACGGCATTCCGCCGACCGTCGCGATCGAGCAGCGGCTGTCGCGCGGCGGGCGCAAGAGCACGGTCGCGACCACGTCCGAAGTGTGGCATTTCCTGCGGCTGCTGTATGTGAAGCTCGGTCTGCAGCATTGCATCCACGACGGCACACCGGTCACGTCGCAATCCGTCGAATCGATCGCCGCGCAACTGCTGCGCGATCATCGCGGCGAACACGTCGGGCTGCTCGCGCCGCTCGTCGTCAATCGCAAGGGTGTGTATACCGATCTCGCGAAGTGGGCGAAGGCGCGCGGCAGCACGCATCTGCGCGTCGACGGCGAATTCGTCACGGTCGATCCGTGGCCGAAGCTCGACCGCTTCCGCGAGCACACGATCGAATTGCCGGTGGCCGATATCGTCGTGTCGCCGGACAACGAAGCCGAGTTGCGGCGCAGGCTCGACGAGACGCTCGAGCTCGGCAAGGGCGTGATGCACCTGCTCGCGCCGCTCGACGGGCTGCACCACGCGATGCAGAACGATCATTCGACCGCGCAGGTCGGCGCGGTCAAGGTGCTGTCGGTCAAGCGCGCGTGCCCGGTGTGCGGCACGAGCTATCCGGAACTCGACCCGCGGATGTTCTCGTACAACAGCAAGCACGGCTGGTGCACGACCTGTGTCGGCACCGGCGTCACGCTCACCCGCGAGCAGCGCGCCGCGTACGACGACACGGTGCTCGCCGGCGACGATCGCGGCCGCGAGCAGACCTTGCCGTCGGACGAGCAGGAGCCGGAAGGCGTCGGCAACGAACCGTGCCCGGATTGCCACGGCACGCGGCTGAACCCGTCCGCGCGCGCGGTCACGTTCGACGCGCATCCGATCGTCGAGGTCGCGCAGTGGACGGTGTCGGACACGCGCCGCTGGATCGACGCGCTGGAACTCACCGGGCGCGACGCGCAGATCGCGCGCGACATCGTCAGCGAGATCGGCAGTCGCCTCGCGTTTCTCGAGGAAGTCGGGCTCGGCTACCTGAGCCTCGATCGCGCGGCGCCGAGCCTGTCGGGCGGCGAAGCGCAGCGCATCCGGCTGGCCGCGCAGCTCGGCAGCAACCTGCAGGGTGTCTGCTACGTGCTCGACGAGCCGACGATCGGCCTGCATCCGCGCGACAACCAGATTCTGCTGGATGCATTGCGCAAGCTCGGCGACAAGGGCAATACGCTCGTCGTTGTCGAGCATGACGAGGACACGATCCGCCGCGCGGACCACATCATCGACGTCGGCCCGGGCGCCGGCAAGCGCGGCGGCACGCTGGTCGCGCAAGGCGCGGTGGCCGATCTCGCCGCGCAGGCCGATTCGGTGACGGGCCGCCTGCTCGCGCAGCCGATGACGCACCCGCTGCAGCCGCGCCGCAGCGTGAGCCTGCCGGGCAAGAAGGGCGGTGAAGCCGTGCCGGAAGCCTGGCTGACCGTGCATGGCGCGCGACTGCACAACCTGCGCGACGTCACGGTCGGCATTCCGCTCGCGCGGCTCGTCGCGGTCACCGGCGTCAGCGGGTCGGGCAAGTCGACGCTCGCGCGCGACGTGCTGATGACCAACCTGCTGGATGCGGTCGGCCGCTCGGTACTGTCGTCGCCCGCCACGCGGCGTGCGCGCAAGGCCGCGCAGCAGGACGCGCCGGCCACCAACCGTCGTTCGAGCGTGCTCGCGCGCAGCGCACCGCGGCCGTCGCTGAACGTCACGCATGCGTGGCAGGGCTGCGAGTCGCTGAGCGGCTGGGAGCAGATCGATCGTGTGCTCGAGGTCGACCAGACGCCGATCGGCAAGACGCCGCGTTCGTGCCCGGCCACCTATATCGGCGTGTGGGACACGATCCGCAAGCTGTTCGCCGATACGCTCGAAGCGCGCGCACGCGGCTATACGGCGTCGCGTTTCTCGTTCAATACCGGCGACGGGCGCTGCCCCGCGTGCGAAGGGCAAGGCGTGCGCACGATCGGCATGAGCTTCCTGCCGGACGTGAAGGTGCCGTGCGACGTGTGCCACGGGCAGCGCTTCAATCCGGAAACGCTCGCCGTCACGTGGCGCGGCCGGAACATCGGCGACGTGCTGACGATGGAGATCGACGAGGCGGTCGAGTTCTTCGCGCCGATCTCGAACATCGCGCATCCGCTGCAGTTGATGAAGGACGTCGGGCTCGGCTATCTGACGCTCGGCCAGCCGTCGCCGACGCTGTCCGGCGGCGAGGCGCAGCGTATCAAGCTCGTCACCGAGCTGACGAAGGTGCGCGACGACATCACGCGGCGCGGCCAGAAGGCGCCGCACACACTGTACGTGCTCGACGAGCCGACGGTCGGCCTGCATATGGCCGATGTCGCGAAGCTGATCCGCGTGCTGCACCGGCTGGTGGATGCCGGGCATAGCGTCGTCGTGATCGAGCACGATCTCGACGTGATCGCGGAAGCCGACTGGATCATCGATCTCGGGCCCGAAGGCGGCGTGGGCGGCGGCGCGATCGTCGCGGCGGCGCCGCCGGAAGGGCTCGTGCAGGTGAAGGCTAGCCATACCGGGCAAGCGCTGAAGCCGGTGCTGGCACGAACGGTCAGCGAAGACGCCGAAGCGGAGCAGCAGGGCGCGGCGCGGGTGGGCTGAACGCGTTGCATCCGGCGAGCGGCCCCGATGCCTGGTGAGGCATCGGGGCCGTTCTCGTTTCGTCCTTCATGTCGACGATGGCGCCGCGCTCAATTCGCGTTGACGCCGATCGCCTCGATGATGGTCTCCAGTTGCGGGCTCATCGGCAGGTTCAGACTCAAGCCGGACGGAAGCGGGCGCAGGAACCAGCGCTTGTACTGACGTGCGATCTCGCCGTCGGCGGCCAACTCCTGGAACGTGCTTTTCACGATCTGCGCGAGCTGCGGATCGTCCTTGCGGAACATGATGCCGTACGGGTCGTAGGATAGAAAATCGCCCACCACGTCGTACTGACCACCCTTGCTCGCATTCTCGGCGATCAGGCCGTACAGCAGCACGTCGTCCGTCGCGAACGCGTCGGCGCTGCCGTTCGCGACGAGCGCGAAGCCTTGCGCATGGTCCGGCACCACCTGTAGCTGGACCCCGAGCCGGAACTTGTCATTCAGGTCGCGCAGCGCCTTCTCGTTGGTCGTACCGGCCGTCACCGCGACTTTCTTGCCCGCGAGATCGCGGAACGAGCGGATCGGCGCGCCGCGTTTCACCATCACCTTCGTGCCGGCCACGAAGAAGATCGGCGAGAATGCCACGCGTTTCTGGCGCTCGAGGTTGCTGGTCGTGGAGCCGCATTCCAGATCGACCTTGCCGCTGACCACCGCGTCGATGCGGTTGTCGGACGTGACCGGCACCCAGCGGATCGTCAGGCTCTGGTTGATCGCATCCTCGATCGACGCCACGAGCGCCTTGCACAGCTCGATCGAATAGCCGATCGGCTGGTTGCGCGCGTTCAGGTACGAAAACGGGATCGACGCGTCGCGATAGCCGAGCGCGATCGTACCGCTGCCGCGCACCTTCGCGAGCGTGCCGGTCAGTTGGGCCGGCGCGAACGGCTCGACGCGCGGCGGCGTCGACGGCGCATCGTCCGCACGCGCGGCCGCGCCCGTCGCAAGCAGGCCCGCGAGCGCGAGCGCGCGCCAGAATCGCTGCATCTTCATCGCCGGGCCTCCGTCAGACTTCCGTCGGATGTGCGATCGTCGCTTCCTGTTCCGCTTCGATGCGCGCCGCGTTGGCTTCGGCTTCCGCTTCCGGCAGGAGCTGGCCTTCCCATTTCGCGACCACCGCGCTCGCGATCGAATTGCCCACGGCATTGGTGGCCGAGCGGCCCATGTCGAGGAACGTGTCGACGCCGAGAATCAGCAGCAGCCCGGCCTCCGGCAGCCCGAACTGGTGCAGCGTGGCCGCGATCACGACGAGCGACGCACGCGGCACGCCGGCCATTCCCTTCGACGTGAGCATCAGTACCAGCAGCATCGTGATCTGCGTGCCGAGCGACAGGTGCATGTTGTACGCCTGTGCGATGAACAGCGACGCGAACGTGCAGTACATCATCGAGCCGTCGAGGTTGAACGAATAGCCCATCGGCATCACGAAACTCGAGATCTTGCGTTTCACGCCGAAGCGGTCGAGCGCGTCGAGGATCTTCGGGTATGCGGCTTCGGAGCTGGCCGTCGCGAACGACAGCATGAACGCTTCCTTGATCAGCACCAGCAGCTTGAACACCCGCGGCCCGAGGAACACCAGCCCCGCACACACGAGCAACGCCCAGAGCAGGAACAGGCTGACGTAGAAGTCGCCCATGAACACCGCGAACTTCAGCAGTACCGATAGCCCGTTGACCGCGACGGTCGCGGCCATCGCGGCCATCACCGCGAGCGGCGCGAGCTTCATCACGTAGCCGGTGATCTTCAGCATCACGTGCGACAGCTGGTCGATCGCGGCGATGAGGATCTTGCCACGCTCGCCGAGCGCGGCGAGCGCGACGCCGAAGAACATCGAGAACACGACGATCTGCAGGATTTCGTTGTTCGCCATCGCCTCGGCGAACGACCTCGGCACCATGTGGCCGACGAAATCCTTCAGCGTGAACTTGGACGTCGCGAGGTTCGCCGATGCGCCGATGTCCGGCAGCGGCAGGCCGAGATTGTCGCCGGGCCGCAGCAGGTTCGCCATCAGCAGGCCGAGCAGCAGCGAGACCAGCGACGCGGTGATGAACCAGGTGATCGATTTCGCGAATACGCGCCCGACCGAGGCCGCGTCGCCCATGTGTGCGATGCCGACGACCAGCGTGGAGAAGACGAGCGGCCCGATCACCATCTTGATCAGGCGCAGAAATACGTCGGAGACGAGCGAGATGTATCCGGCGACTTCGGCGGCGGCCTTCTTGTCCGGAAAGCTCGTGAAGACCATGTAGCCGATCGCGATGCCTGCCGCCATCGCGACCAGGATCCAGACGGCTGCAGCATTCTTTTTTCGCATCGTAAGCCTCCCATGCAGCGGTTTCGCAATCGGGGATGGAAGGACGATACAGGACCAGAATCGCGCTGAACAGTGCAACCGGGTTCGGGTTTGCGCTAGCGCCGGATCATGGCCGATGGGGCGACGGTGATGGCGGGGGTGGCGCTGCGTGCCCGCGCGCCGGCGCAACCGGGTACGGATTGGTGCGACGCAGCACATTGCCTGTTCGACGGACGCCGGATGGCGGAAACCTGCGCCGCGCCATTTCGCCCGTCCGTGTCCTGCGCCACCGACGATGTTGCGGCGCCGGGATGCCGCGCGGCGCGTGAACAGGCGCTAGTCGTGCGCGCGCGGGTCCAGCAGGCTCGTGCTGAAATCGCACGCTTGCTCCGCGAGCCGGACGATCTCGGCGGTCAGCGATTGAGCGCGTTCGGCCCGGTGCAGCGCGACGTAGCGAACCGGCGGCAGCGCCGGCTGCGTGCGCACGATCTCCAGCGCGTCGCAAGCGACGAGGTGCGCGACGCACGCCTTCGGCAGATAGCTGATGCCCAGGCCCGACAGCGTCAGGCCGATCTGCGCGAGCAGGCTGTTGCTCGACAGCACGCGCTGAGTCGCGACGCCGTGTTCCTGCAGAAAGCGCGTGTACAGATGCCCGGTGCCCGACAGGTTCCCCTGCAGGATCAGCGGAAACCGCGCGATCTCCGTCAACGCAAGGGCGGCGCGGGACGTCGGCATGAATCCGGCCGCGCACATCCACGCGTTGTCGACCTCGCCGACCACCGTCGCCGTGAACGCGTCCGTCGCATGAATCTGCGGGACCACGATCAGATCGATCGTGTCGGCCGCGAGCCGGTCGCGCAGCGTCGCGGTCAGGTCCACCTCGGCCTCCACGTGCACGCGCGGATAGGCGGCCTGGATCGCCGCGATCAGGCGCGGCAGCCACGTCAGCGCGGTCAGTTCGGTCACGCCGATCCGGACATGCCGCACCAGCGCTTCCTTCGAACTCATCCGCTCGACCACGCGGTCGCGCTGTTCGAGCAATGCCTTCGCATGGTCGAACAGCTCCGCGCCCTTGTCGGTGAGCCGCGCGCTGCGATGCGCGCGATCGAACACGGTGAGGTCGAACGCGCGTTCGAGCTCCTGGATGCGCTTCGATACGGCCGACTGCGTCGTGTTCAGGCGCGTCGCGGCCGCGTCGAACGAGCCGAGCTGCACGATCCAGTACAGCGCTTCCATCTGCTTGAAGGTCAGCATCGCGGGTCACTCGACAGATGAAGAAAAGCGATATGTTCTCATGTCAAAAAATCGCTTTTTTTACATATTTAGGCTGTTTAAGGTGCTTCCGTTGCGTCGCATGGCGAGTGCGTTCATCAGAAAACGCGCCGCATCGCACCCAGCGTTCAATCGAACCCCCATTCTCTGGAGATTGCATGGACACCGTCATCGACTCCCCGCCCGTCGTCGGCGCGGCCCGCAAGCCGCGCGTCGGGCTCGCGTGGCAGATCGTCATCGGCCTCGTCATCGGCATCGCGACCGGGCTCGTGCTGAACCGGTTTCCGCAACTGCGCGACACGGCCGTGTCCGGGTTGCTGCAGCCGGCTGGCGACATCTTCATCAAGCTGGTGCGGATGATCGTCGTGCCGATCGTATTCACGAGCATGGTGATCGGCATCGCCGGCGTGGGCGACGGCAAGTCGCTCGGACGCCTCGGCATCAAGACGCTGCTCTATTTCGAGGTGATCACGACGATCGCGATCGTGCTCGGGCTCGTGATCGGCAACGTGCTGCAGCCGGGCGTCGGCACCGACATGTCGCAACTCGGGCACACCGACATTTCCCGTTACCAGCAGACCACGCAACAGGTGCAGCAGGCGCACCACGGGCTGATGGCGCTGGTGCTCGGCATCATCCCGGACAACATCGTCGCGTCGATGGCCAAGGGCGACCTGCTGCCGGTGATCTTTTTCTCGCTGCTGTTCGGGCTCGGGCTGCAGTCGGTGCCGGAAGAACATCGCAAGCCGGTGCTCGCGATGCTCAAGGGCGTCGCCGACGCGATGTTCAAGGTGACGAACATGGTGATGCGCTATGCGCCGGTCGGCGTGTGCGCGCTGATCGCGGTGACCGTTTCAAGTTTCGGCTTCGGCTCGCTGCTGCCGCTGCTGAAACTCGTCGCCGTCACTTACTCCGCGATCCTGCTGTTCGCGATCGCCGTGCTCGGCGTGACCGCGCGGCTGTTCGGGTTCCGCATCCTGACACTGCTGCGCGTGATCAAGGACGAACTGATCATCGCGTTCTCGACCTGCAGTTCGGCGACCGTGCTGCCGCAACTGATGAAGAAGATGGAGGACTACGGCGTGCCGAAGAGCATCACGACGTTCGTGGTGCCGACCGGCTACACGTTCAACCTCGACGGCGCGTCGATCTATCTCGGCATCGGCACGCTGTTCGTCGCGCAGCTGTATGGCGTGCACCTCGGCTGGCAGCAGCAGGTGCTGCTGACGCTGACCATGGTCGTCACGTCGAAGGGCGCCGCCGGCGTGCCGGGCTTCATGTTCGTGATCATGCTCGCGACGCTCGCGAGCGCGGGATTGCCGCTCGAAGGGCTCGCGTTCATTGCCGGCGTCGACCGGATCATGGACATGGGCCGCACCGCGCTGAACGTCGTCGGCAATGCGCTGGCGCCGCTCGTCATCGCGAAATGGGAAGGCCGGTACGACGCGGAGAAGGGCCGCGCGTACGTCGAATCGCTGCGCGGCTGAACGCCGCCATGCACGCACCGCACAACATTCCGAAGCAAACAGGAGCATCGAAGATGAGCAGTCCCCGTGGCGCACTTTTTCCCGACGCGTTGATGCAGCAGATCAAGTCGCGCTTTCATCACGTCGATCGCGACGTCGACGGCCGCGAGCGGTTGTTCTTCGACAACGCGGGCGGGTCGTTCCGGTTGAAGGCGGCAGTCGACGCGTACGCGCGGGTCGATGCGCTGCCCGATTGCCCGGAGCGTATCCATGCGCGGGCGCTCGATCTGCAGGCGATCCAGTCGCGCGGCGAGGACGACGTTCGCACGATCCTGAACGCGCAGGGCGGCACCGTGTATGCGTCGCTGACCGCATCGGGCGCGATGTTCGACATGGTGCGCGCGATCATGGAGAACGTGCCGGGCACCAACGCGGTGACGACCGTGCTCGAGCACCCGTCGTCCTACGATGCAATGACGGCTTACGCGGAACGGACCGGCAAGACGTTGCGCATCGCGCCGAGCAATCCTGAGACCGGCGGCGTGGACGTCGACGCGATCGTGGCGCTGGTCGACGCCGATACCGCGCTGCTCAGCGTGATGGCGGCGTCGAACATCTCCGGTGCGAAATTCGACATCGAGACGATCGTCGCGCGGGCGAGAGAGAAGAAGCCCGATCTGTTCATCGTCGTCGACGCGGTCCAGCATGCGCCGCACGGGGTCATCGACCTGCAGCGCACGCCGGTCGACGGGATCAACTTCGCGCCGTACAAGTTTTTCGGATGCCGCGGCTCGGGCATGTCGTGGCTGTCGCCGCGTGCGGCCGCGCTACCGCATCACCGGCTCGCCGCGAAGGAGAACGGCGTATGGGAACTCGGCAGCCCGGCGCCCGCGCAATTTGCGGTCGTGTCGTCGATTGTCGATTACGTGGCTTGGATCGGCCGGTATTTCACCGATTCCGACGACCGGCGCGCGCTGTTCGTCGAGGGCATGCACCGGATCGAGCTGCATGAACGCGCGCTGCTCGCCGCGTTGCTCGACGGTTTGCGCGCGATCGACGGCGTCGACGTCTACTGGGATCATGACGACCTGACGCAGCGTGACCTGATCGTCGGGATCGGCTTCGCGCATCTCGAACCGACGCAGGCGGTGCGGGAATACGAGAAGCACGGTGTGATCGTCTACGAGCGCGTTGCGTCGAGCCTGTACTCGGGTCGGATGCTGAAATCGTTCAGGCTCGCCGGCGCGGTGCGGATCTCGCCGCTCCATTGTCATGCGCCGGACGATATCGCGCGATTCCTCGCGATCACCGAAGCGCTCGCGGCACAGCGCTGATCGGCGACACGGCCCGATTGGCCGGGCCGTACCGGTTTCGGCGCGGTTGTCGATCAGCCCGCCGGTGCGACCGATGCGCCCGTGATGCCGTGCCGGCGCAGCGAATCGGCGACGAAGCCCGACGCCTTCATGTCCTCGACGAACGCGGCCAGTGCCGCGGCGGCCGCGTCGCCGCGGCTCTTCGGCACGCCCATCGCCTGCCGGATCACCATGAAGCGCTCGTCGAGCAGGCGCAGGCCGGGCGTTTTCGCGGCGTCGGTTTCGAGCTGCTGCTTCACGCCGGCCGCCACTTCCAGCTGCTGTTCGACGAACGTCGGCACGACGGCTTGCGACGTCGGCGCACGCACGATCTGCGCGGCTTTCAGTTCGCGGGTGAGGAACAGGTCGTACGCGCTGCCCTTGCCGACGGCCACGCGGTTGTGCGGCTGGTCGACGTCCGCGTTGGTGCGGATCGGCGATGCATCCGGCACGAGATAGAAGCCTTCGATCAGCACGTACGGCGCGGTGAACGCGACCGTTTCGCCGCGCAGCGGATCGACCGCGAAGAAGCCGAAATCGGCGCGCTCGTCGGTCAGCGCCTGCACCGATTTGCCGGCGGCGTCGAACACGACGAGTTCCAGGTCGGCCGACAGGCGCTCGGCGAAGGCACGGGCGAGGTCGATCGATACGCCGAACGGTTCGCCCGTTGCCGGGTCGCGGTTCGCGAGGATCGGGTTGCCGAGGTTGATCGATGCGCGAAGCTTGCCGGTGGGCGTGAAGGCGGAGACGACAGCAGGAGCGATGGGCATGGGCGGACTCGCGGGAGGCGTAGGGTTGGTCGGGTGACGGGATGCGCGACGGCGCGTCGATGCCGAGCTTATCACCCGGACGTTGGATGGAGCGTGTCGCCCGGCGTGCCGGTGCGTTCGGGCCGGGGGCGCACCGTGGCGACGGGGCGGCGCGCGATAGAGCGGGAGACGCCGCGCCAGCGTCGATGGCGCAGTGCATCGGTGATCGGCGACAGGGCCGGCGACGCCTCCGTACGCTGCTCTTTCGTGAGAACCGCGCGCGATCTGTCGTGCGCACGGCTGTTTCCGGCAGCCCGTCGCGGGGGAACGAAGCATCGATAGCAAGACGCCCGTGATGTGGGAAAGCGCGTCGTTCACGGGCGTACGGAGGCTACCGCTGCGCCACCGCGCTCGTTTCCCGCCAGCCGCCGCCCAGCACCTTGTACAGCGTGATGAGATTGGACTGCTTGGCGAGCATGTCCGTGACCAGTTGCTGTTGCGCGGCGTAGAGCGTGCGCTGCGCGTCGAGCAGGGTCAGGAAGCTGTCGGTGCCGCTGCGGTAGCGTGCCTGCGCGAGATCGTAGTACTGCTGCGCGGAGTTGACGTAGTCGCGGTCCGCGGCTACCTGGGTGACGTACGTGGTGCGTCCCGCGAGTGCATTCGACACTTCCTTGAACGCCGTCTGGATGGCCTTTTCGTAGTTGGCGATGTCGATGTCCTTCTCGACTTTCGCCACGTCCAGCGTGGCGCGGTTGTAGCCGAAGTCGAAGATGGGCACCGAAATGGACGGCGCAAACGTCCACGCCCCCGTGCCCGCCTTGAACAGGTTCGAGAGGCTGCCGCTCGTGGTGCCCGCGGAAGCCGTCAGCTCGATCTTCGGAAAGAACGCGGCGCGCGCCGCGCCAATGTTGGCGTTGGCGGCCTTGAGCGTGTGCTCGGCTTCGACGATGTCGGGCCGGCGCGCGAGCAGGTCCGACGGCACGCCTTCGCCGATGTCCGCGAACGTGTTCTCGCTTTCCATCAACGAAGGGCCTTGCGGCAGATCGTCGGGCAGCGGCGCACCGATTTCGGCCACCAGGTTGTTGCGGTCCTGCGCGACCGCACGCGTGTACGAGGCGAGACTCGACCGCGCGCTCGCCAGCGAATTTTCGGCCTGGCGCACGTCCTGCAGCGACGCGCTGCCCATTTTCATCATGCTCACCGTGAGGTCGTAGGTGTGCTGGTCCGCATCCACGGTGCTCTGCGCGATCTGCAACGACGTCTCGTCGGAGAGCAGTTGCAGATAGTCGGTGGCGACGGTCGCGATCAGGCTGATCTGCGTGCTGGTGCGCGCGGCGTCCGTGGCGAGGTACTGCTCCAGCGCCTGACGCTTGAGGCTGCGCAGGCGGCCGAAGAAGTCGATTTCCCACGACGTGAGGCCCACGCTCGCGCTGCTCGAACTGTATGCGCTCGTGGAGCCGGCCACGCGTTCGCGCGTGACCGAGCCGGATGCGTTGATGGCCGGTCCGACGTTGGCGCGCGCAATGCGGTACTGCGCTTCGTACTGCGCGACGTTGAGCGCGGCCACGCGCATGTCGCGGTTGTTCGCGAGCGCGAGTTCGATCAGCTTTTGCAGTCGCGGGTCCTTGAAGAAATCGCGCCAGCCGAGGTCGGCTCCCGGCGGTGCCGCAGCCGTGCTCTGCGCGGCCTTCGGCTGCGCCAGCGCGGGCACGGTGGACCAGGTGTCGTCGACCGGTGCGGCCGGCCTTTGGTACGTCGGGTCCAGCGTGCAGCCTGCCAGCACGCCCGTGCAAACAAGGGCGATCAGTGTGCGTTTCATGCGTTGCCCTCGTTGATGTCGGCGGAGTCCGTGGTGTGACCGTGTTCGTTGAACAGTCTGCGCACCACGACGAAGAAGACCGGTACGAAGAAGATGGCGAGCACCGTGGCCGCGATCATGCCGCCCGTCACGCCGGTGCCGATGGCGTGGCGTGCGCCGGCGCCGGCCCCCGTACTGATGACGAGCGGCAGCACGCCGAACACGAACGCGAGCGAAGTCATGAGAATGGGGCGCAGCCGCATGTGGGCGGCTTCGAGTACGGCGTCCACGAGGCTGTGCCCCTGCGCCTGCAGATCCTTCGCGAACTCGACGATCAGGATGGCGTTCTTCGTGGACAGACCGATAGTGGCCAGCAGCCCCACCTTGAAATAGATGTCGTTCGAAAGCCCGCGCCCGTGAGCGGCCAGTAACGCGCCCAGCACACCGAGCGGCACGACGAGCAGCACCGCAAGCGGAATCGACCAGCTTTCGTAGAGGCCCGCAAGGCACAGGAACACGACGACGAGCGAGATCGCATAGAGCACCGTTGCTTGCGAGCCGGCCTGCTTCTCCTGATACGACTGGCCCGTCCATTCCACGGCGAAGCCGGCCGGTAGTTTGCGCGCAAGCTGTTCGACTGCCGTCATCGCCTCGCCGGTGCTCACGCCGGGCCGCGTGGCGGCCGACATGCCCGCGGCGAGCTGCCGGTTGTAGCGCTCGATCTGTGGCGGCCCGAACGTCCAGTGGCTCTTTGCGAACGACGAGAAGGGCACCATCGTGGCGTCGTAGCCTGTCGTGCTCGTGGTGGTGCTCGAGGACGACGAGGACGACGAACCCGACGAACTGCTGCCTGCCTTCACATACCAGTCGCCGAGGTCGGCAGGCATCATGCGATACGGCGCGTCCGACTGCACATAGACTTTCTGCACGCGCCCCGTGTCGATGTAGTTGTTCACGTAGGACGAACCGAACGCGGTCTGCAGCGTGTCGTTGACGTCGGAGATGGAAAGCCCCAGCGCGTTGGCTTTTTCGCGGTCGATGTCCACCTGCAGCTGCGGCGTGTCTTCAAGGCCGGACGGGCGCACCATCGCGAGCGTCGGTTCCTTCGACGCCATGCCGAGAAACTGGTTGCGCACCGCGAGCAGCTTGTCGTGGCCTGCGCCGCCGCGGTCTTCTATCTCGAAGTCGAGGCCGCTTTGCGTACCCAGTTCCTGAATGGCGGGCGGATTCAGCACGAAGATGCGCGCGTCGCGATTGCCGGCGAAATGCTGGTTGGCGCGCGCGATGATGGCCGACGCGCTGTCGCGCGAACCGCGCAGGCTCCAGTCCTTGAGCGTCACGAACGCGATGGCGTTGTTCTGCCCCTGGCCGTTGAAGCTGAAGCCGTTGATGGCGATGACCTGCTTGACGCCCGGCTCGTCTTTCAGCACGTACTGCTCCACGGCCTCCACCGTCTTCAGCGTACGCGAGGCCGGTGTGCCCGCGGGCGCGCTGATCGACACGATGAAGTAGCCCTGGTCTTCGTCAGGCAGGAACGAGGACGGCAACGTGACGTAGAGCAGCGCCACGACGCCGGCGATCGCGCCGTAGAGAAGCATGTAACGCGCGGGCCGCGCGACCACGCGTGCGAGCGAGGAACTGTAGCCCGCATTGCTCTTGGCGAACCACCGGTTGAACCAGCCGAAGAAGCCGCGCTTTTCGTGGTGCTCCACGTCGGCGCGCTTGAGCAGCGTGGCGCACAGCGCTGGCGTGAGCGTAAGCGCGAGCATGACCGACAGCAGCATCGCCGAGACGATGGTGATGGAGAACTGCCGGTAGATCGCGCCCGTGGAGCCCGCGAAGAACGCCATCGGAATGAAGACGGCGGTGAGCACGGTGGTCACGCCGACCAGGGCGCCGGTAATCTGCCCCATCGCCTTGTGCGTGGCTTCCTTCGGGCCGAGCTTCTCCTCGCTCATGATGCGCTCGACGTTTTCCACCACCACGATGGCGTCGTCCACGAGCAGGCCGATGGCGAGCACCATCGCGAACATCGAGAGTACGTTGATCGAAAAGCCGATCATCGACAGCACACCGAACGTGCCGAGCAGCGCAACGGGCACCACGATGGTCGGAATCAGCGTGGCGCGCACGTTCTGCAGGAACAGGTACATCACGAGGAAGACCAGTACGACCGCTTCGAACAGCGTCTTCACGACCTCTTCGATCGAGATGCGAACGAACGGCGTGGTGTCGTACGGATAACTGATCGCGACGTCCTTCGGCAATTGCAGCTGGATCTCGGCGAGCTTCGCGCGCACGGCGTTGGCTGCGTCCAGCGCGTTGGCGCCGGTGGCGAGCTTGATGGCGAGCGCGGATGCCGGCTTGCCGTTCAGACGCGACGAGGTGTCGTAGCTGTCGCCGCCCACCTCCACGCGCGCCACGTCCTTCAGCAGCACGCGCGAGCCGTCGCTGTTCACGCGCAGCAGGATGCCGGCGAACTGGTCGGCGGTCGTCAGCAGACTCGACGAGCGGATGGTCGCGTTGATGGCCTGCGAATCCGTTGCCGGCGAGCCGCCGACCTGCCCCGTGGAAAGCTCGACGTTCTGGTTCGTGATGGCCGTGGTCACGTCGGAGGGCGTGAGTCCGAAGCTGTGCAGCTTCACCGGGTTGAGCCAGATGCGCATCGCGTGCTGCGCGCCGAACAGCGTCACGTCGCCTACGCCGTTCAACTGCGCGAGCGGATCCTCGATCCGGGTCGCGATGATGTTGCCGAGATCCACCGAATTCCAGGTGCCGCCCGGCGACGAGAGCGCGACGATCATGAGGAAGCTCGTCGACGCCTTCGCGACCTGCACACCTTGCTCCTGCACCGTTTGGGGCAGGGTAGGCGTGGCCTGCGTCACCTTGTTCTGCACCTGTACCTGCGCGATGTCGGGATTCGTGCCGGGATTGAACGTCAGCGTGATGGTGGCCTGCCCGGCGGAGCTGCTCGTGGACGACATGTACAGCACGTTGTCGATGCCGCTCAGCTTCTGCTCGATCACCTGGGTCACGGTTGCAGCGACGGTGTCGGCGGAGGCGCCGGGGTAAGTGGCTGTCACCTGCACCGAGGGCGGCGCGATGGTGGGGTACTGCGCGACGGGAAGACTCGTGACCGCCGCCGCGCCTACCAGCATGATGACGATGGCCATGACCCACGCGAGAATGGGACGCTTGATGAAGAACTCTGCCATGCCGTTCTCCGCCTAGCGTTGTGCCGACACGGTCGAGGCCGTGTCCGTCGCGGGTGCCGCGGATGCCGCGTTCGCCTGCGTCTGCGGCGTATCGGCCGCCACCTTGACCGGCGTGCCCGCATGCACGCTCTGCAGGCCGCTCACGATCACGCGGTCGCCGGTGTGCAGGCCTGAGGTCACGATCCATTGGTCCCGGAATGCGTTGTCGGCCGTGACTTGCACCTGCCGCGCGTTGCCGGCCGCATCCACGACGTAGACGCTCGCCTTGCCGTCTGACGCGCGCGTCACGGCCATCTGCGGCACGAGTATCGCGTTGTCGTTCTCGCCTTCTTCCAGGCGGGCGCGCACGAACATGCCGGGCAGCAATTCGCGTTCGGGGTTCGGGAACGTGCTGCGCAGCGTGACCGAACCCGTGGTGGCGTCCACCGTGACGCCGGAGAACTGCAGCGCGCCGGGGTGGGCGTATTCGGTGCCGTCTTCCATCACGAGCGTGACGGCGGCGCTGTCGCTGCCCGTCTTCTTCAGGCGCCCGGAAGCGAAGGCCTTGCGAAGCCTCAGCCATTCCGTGCTGGGACGCGTGACGTCGAGGTACATCTGGTCGAACGCCTGGATGGTGGCGAGCGCGGTGGTCTGGTTCGAGGTGACGAGCGCGCCTTCCGTCACGGTCGATGCGCCAATGCGTCCGGAGATGGGCGCACGCACGTGCGTGTATTCGAGGTTCACGCGCGCGGATTCGAGCGCTGCCTCGTCGGCCGTGACGCTCGCGGCGTCTTCGCGAACCGCGGCGACGGCATCGTCGTAGTCCTGCTTGCTCACGGCGTTGATCTTCACGAGTTCGGTGAAGCGGTCCGCTTTCGTCTTCGCCGAAGCCAGCGTGGCGCGGGCGTTTTCCAGCGTGCCGCGCGCCTGGTCGTAGGCAGCCTGGTAGGTGGCCGGATCGATCTGGTAGAGCACCTGGCCCGCCTTCACGTCGCCGCCTTCCACGAACAAGCGCTTGAGGATGATGCCGCTCACCTGCGGTCGCACGTCGGAGACCTTCTGCGAGGAAAGGCGGCCGGAGAGTTCGGTGGTTTCGACGATGCGCTGCGGTGCGAGCGAGAGCACGTCCACCTGTGCGGTCTGCGCGGCGGAGCCGCCGGCCGGTGCGCCGGTCTGCCTGTTGCAGCCGGCGGTTCCGACTATCGCAAGTATCGAGAGTGCGGCAAACAGCTGGCGCGACCTGCACGTCATGGGGGGGGGCGCGTGGTTCGGGAGAATGGGCGTCTTCATCTTTGACCTGTTTGGGCATCGCGATGTCGCGCGATGCGAGAACGGGACGGCACCGGACACTTCAGAGGTACCTCGGCGGTACCGGTGCTGGACAAGGCGTAACGCTACCGATGGCGCATTTTTTTGTGCTTACTGAAACTTACTGTCCAGTGACGCGTCCCGACATGGAAAGGAGAATCGGGCTTTCGGTGTACGTAATATCCGCGCGGCCCGGCCGTTGTGCCGGTTCCGTCAGCGATCGCAAATCACAGTAATATTCCGAAAGCCAGTCAGGTCGTATCCGGGCTACCATCATTGCGTCCTCACGCCGCCCTGAATACCTGAAATGCACCCACCTTCCATCCCCGACGCCGCGCCGCAAGTCCTGCTCGTGGACGACGATGCGGAACTGCGCGACCTGCTGCGCAGGTTCTTCCAGCAGCGCGGCATCGAGTTCTCCGTTCTGCACGACGCAACGAATCTCGCGCGGCGGCTGGAGCGCGAACGGCCGGCCATCATCGTGCTGGACCTCATGATGCCGGGCGTGGATGGCCTCACCGCGCTCAAGCAACTGCGCGCGAGCGGCGACACGATTCCCGTCATCATGCTGACCGCGCGCGCCGAAGGCATTGACCGCGTGCTCGGGCTCGAACTCGGGGCGGACGACTATCTGGGCAAGCCGTTCATGCCACAGGAACTGCTCGCGCGCATCCAGGCAGTGCTGCGCCGCCAAGGGCCACCGAGAACCACGGCGGTGCGGGAGAAGCCCACCCCGTGCCGGTTCGGCCGCTTCGAACTGGATTTCTCGACGCGCACGCTGCTGCGCGAAGGCACGCCCGTGAAGCTCACTGGCGGCGAGTACGCGCTGCTCGAGGTGCTGGCCTCGCATCCCATGGAAACGCTTTCGCGTACGCGGCTCATCGAATTGCTCCACGGCCCGGACGCCGAAGTGACCGAGCGCGGCATCGACGTGCCGGTATGGCGCCTGCGCCGCCTGATCGAGGACGACCCGTCCAATCCCCGACGGCTGCAAACCGTGCGCGGGATCGGCTACATGTTCATTCCCGACAACCCGGCCGATGAAGAATCCACTTGACACGATGTTCGGCCGGCTCGTCATCACCACGGTGGGCCTGCTGGTGGTGGTTCATCTTACGTCGCTGCTGCTGATCGAGCGAACGCGCGCGAGCCTCGCCGCCTTCCATATTTCGCGCGTCGTGGAGGCTGCCGCCAGCATGGGCGGGCAGGACAGCGGCGGCGAGCGGTCCGTGGCGGATATTCTCGGTATTTTGTTCGTGGACCTGAAGCAACTGCCGGCCGCCGACGCGCAGCGCTTTCGCGGCGACACGAACGGGCCCATCGAACGGCAATTGCGGCACGTGCTGCCGCCGGGCACCCACGTGGCAATGGACGACGACGGCACGCTGCGCGTGCTCCGCGCAGGCAGCACACATGGCATCGTGCTGCCTCGAGCCGAGGTGCCGGTGAGCCGCTTCACCGGGGTGCTGGCGTTGACGCTGGTGTTCGCTATTGGGGTTGCCGTCGTGCTTGCCTGGCAATTGAATCGCCCCATTCGCGATCTTGCCGCAGCCGCGCGCGAACATCGCACCGGCCACCACCTGAACATCGTGCGCAAGCGCGGGCCGCGCGAATTGCGCGAGCTGATCGGCGACTTTAACGACATGACCGGCGAGCTGGCCGTGGCCGAGCGCGAGCGCGCCGTGATGCTGGCGAGTATCGCGCACGACCTGCGCACACCGATCACACGCATGCAGGTGCGGGCCGACCTGCTGACCGATCGTGGCGATCGCGAGGGTTTTCTGCGCGATACCGAGTCCATGTCGCGTGTCATCACGCAGTTTCTCGACTTTGCGCGCGAGATCCCCGAAGGTTCGCCGCTGATCAGCGTGGACACGCATTGCCGTCGCGATTACACCGATGCGCTGAGTCCGAGCGGCGACGCGCACCGAGATGCGCTCGTCACGCTCGATCTTCACGCGGGGCCCGACTTCATGCTACCCGCGGTCGATATCGACCGCATGCTCTCGAACCTCGTCGAAAATGCGCTCACCTACGGCGAGCCGCCCGTGGAGATCGCCACGCGAGCGCGTGGCGAGCACTACGAACTCGTGGTACGAGACCACGGGCCCGGCGTATCCGAGCCCGATCTCGACCGTGTGCTGCGTCCGTTTGTCCGGCTCGATCCCGCTCGCGGCGGCACCTCGCACAGCGGCTTGGGCCTGGCCATCGTTCACCGCCTCGTTCGCCATCACGGCGGCACGCTGCACATGTCCAACGCGGCAGACGGCGGGCTTGTCATAGCGATGAGGTTTCCGAAGCGCAGCGCCGCGCAATGAAGCCCGCACGCGGTGTCGAGACCCGTTTGCGTGCGCCGCCAAGGTCGGCAACGCGACACAAATAGCCACGCTTGCCAACGGAACGTGCTCAAAAGTATTCCGAGACCGATCCTGCCGCCGCCAAGTTCACTTCGTCGACGCTCTCATCGGCCACCTGCGGTCAGCTAAACGACGGCCTGCGAATTGACATCGTTGCTTCGCAAAAACAGAACCTAGTACATTTTTCGGGGCGGCAGCAGGCGCTTTGCTTGCAGGCGCTGTCTGGCCACGGCGCTGGCTTTTTTCCGCTTGCGCTCCGTCGTGGGCTTCTCGTAGCCGGTGCGAGCGCGCAACTCGCGAATCAGCCCGGTTTTCTCGATGTCACGCCGGAATCGCCGAAGGGCGACATCGATCGGTTCGTTGAGCTTCAGCGTAATTGTCGTCATGTAGATCCTGTCAGGAAAGGTTGCAACGGAAAGCTAGCCGAGCCGCGTCATGACGGCGCTTGCTATCTCGTCGGATTCGAATTCCGAGTATCCCGCTCCCATCGATAGCCCGCGTACCGCCATGAACATGTGCAGCTCGGGTTGATGACACATCGCTGAATCGGCGATTCTGGCGGGTACGACGGTGTCGATCCGGGTGACTTCATTTCGTCTGATCAAGCCGAGCAGTTCGTCGATGATCATTTCGTCCTCCAAAATGCCGAAAAATTGCGTTGCACCGGCGAGCACGCATCAGCCCGCGCTCGAAAAGAATCCCTGTTTGCCGCGATTGTCGTCGATGATGTTCTCGGCATAGCGCACCGACGCACGACGGGCGTCACCGGCGTTGTCGAACGGGGCGGTGTCGCGCAACCGGAAAGTCTGGCTCTGCGTCAGCGTATCGGTGGTGCCGCGCAGGCAAATCTTGACCGCCGCGTCGAACCCGGCGTCGTAGTTGTGCGGGCAGCCCTGCGGCGCAGCCACGTGAGGGTAGATCAATGGATAAATCTCGAATCCACGATAGACGTGCATGCTCATGACGAACTCCTGGCGTTCGGCCACGACGAGTCGCATGGGCGAACACATCCGGCCAGTATTCCCGTCGAGGGGCGGGCCGATGGGTGAAGGGGACAACGTTGCAGCGCGAGGGAGGGGCGATGCAGCAAGCGGGCGGGTGGAGGGGCGAACGCTCAAAGAACGGCTGATCGCTCGAATGAACCCATCATACGCGCATCGTTTGCCGAGCGGTCGATTTATTCCGGGTTGGTGCAAGCACGCACCGGCACACGGTACACGATGCGATGGACGAGTGGTCAGATCGCAGGCGCGGTGCGGGCGGCGACGTCAGAGGGTCGTCAGCAATTGCAACTGACGTTCAGTCTCGTTCCCCGCGACCAGCGAGAAGAACCCGGTTTCGCGACGCTCGACTACCGTGAGCCCTTCGCTGTCGGAGAAGCCGTTCCACGCGCTGTCGTCGATATGTGCAATCGTTCCGCGCGTGCGCGCGAACGCCAGCAAGAGCGGGCTCGCCTGACGGCGGAGCACCTGACGATCCGAATTCAGCACGTAGGGCGGCCAGCCCGCACGAAGAACCAGATAGTAAGGAATGGAGCCAGGATCGATTGTCATTGGAGCGGTTTCGTGGGCGGGCCTGCGTTTGCCGTCCAGTTGCATTCGGAACGGTGTCGGGGAAAGCGTGCGACGGATCGACGGGAGTTCGCCGTGGTGTGCTTTCAGTGTATGCGTTGAACCGCTCGATTCGCAGAATATCGTAACCATCTGCTGCGTTGTCGGTCACGCGCTCGATGACGGCATGATGCGCGGGCTCCGATGTCGTCGCGCGCGACTTCGGCGCTCACGTGATACCGGACGTTCTGCTCATTTCCCCGATATATCGATCCGGATGGCGCTGGAGTTTTGATTGTCGTCATTGCCGTGTTCCTGCTCCACGCATCGAGCGGAGCCGTCTACCGCCAAAAAGCTGTAGCGATCTCTACTGAATTGCAGTGTTCGTGACGACCCACTATGCTGCCGTCATGAATCCCGTCCCGACTTCCTGGCTGCTGTTGATCGTCAGTCTGCCGACCTCCGGTGCGACTGCCCGCATGCGCATCTGGCGTACCGTCAAGGCGCTGGGCTGTGGTGCGCTGCGGGACGGTGCCTACCTGTTGCCGGCGCATGCCGAGCAGGCGGCGCAGTTGCGTGAGCTCGCCGACGAGGCCCGTAACGGCGACGGGCAGGCGTGGTTGCTGGATGTCCGTGCGGACGATCCTGCCGACGAAGACGCGTACAAACGGCTGTTCGATCGCGCGGGCGACTACGCAGCGTGGCTTGCCGAGCTTTCGGAGGCCCGCCAGACGCTGCCGGATCTGGCGACAGCCGATCTCAATCGCCTGCAACGCCGCCACGCTCGCACGTACGAGGCCATTCGAAGCATCGATTTCTTTCCCGGCGAAACCTCGCTGCGCGCGCAGGCGCAATGGCGGGATTTCACCGCCGCGATCGAAGCGTTGCGCTCTCCCGGCGAGCCGCATGCCGCTCAACGCGGCATCCCGCGTCGCGATCCCGCGCAATATCAGGGCAGGCTGTGGGCGACGCGCCGTCACCTGTGGGTGGATCGCGTCGCCAGCGCGTGGCTGATTCGGCGTTTCATCGATCCGCATGCGCGCTTCGTGTGGCTGGACAACCTCGCCGATTGTCCGGCTGACGCGCTGGGCTTCGACTTCGACGGCGCCCCGTTCACGCATGTGGGCGATCGCGTGTCGTTCGAGGTCCTGATCGCGAGCTTTGGACTCGACGACAACGCGGGGCTCGTCCGGTTGGGCGCCATGGTGCATGCGCTGGACGTGGGCGGCGCCACCGTGCCGGAAGCCGGCGGATTCGAGGCCATTCTCGCGGGTGCCCGCAAGCGCCTTGCCGACGACGATGCGCTCCTGGTGGAGATCGGCGCCGTACTCGATTCGTTGTACGTGCATTTCCGTGGCAATCGAAACCCCTGACCTTGCTGCCCGCCTCGACATGAATACACATCGCGACCGCCCGGCCTATACGCTGTGGCAACTGACCCGGTACTTCGCGTGGCTCGGCGCGACCGGTTTCGGCGGGCCGGTCGCACTCGCCGGCTACATGCATCGGGATCTCGTGGACACGCGCGGATGGATCGCGGACGCGGACTACAAGGAGGGCCTGGCGCTCGCGCAGCTCGCGCCGGGCCCGCTTGCCGCGCAACTGGCGATCTATCTCGGCTACGTGCACTACCGCATCGTCGGCGCCACGCTGGTCGGGATCGCGTTCGTGCTGCCTTCGTTTCTGATGGTGGTGCTGCTCGGCTATGCATACACGCGATTCGGCGGCCTGACGTGGATGCAGTCGGTGTTCTACGGCGTCGGCGCGGCGGTGATCGGCATCATCGCGATCAGCGCGCGCAAGTTGACCGCGAAAAGCATCGGTCACGACAAGCTGCTGTGGGCGATCTATCTCGCGCTGGTTGCCGTGACGGTGATCACCGAATCGGAAGTGGCGTGGCTGTTTCTCGCGGCGGGCCTGGTCGTCTGGTTCACGCGCGCGCCGCCCGGGTGGTTGCGCCAGCGGCGCGTCGATGCGGCCGTCGCGTTGCCCGTCTCCGCCACCGGGGCATGGCTCGGTATCGTCGACTGGCCGCAGCTCGCGCAACTCGCCGCGTTCTTTGCGAAGGCCGGCGCCTTCGTGTTCGGCTCGGGGCTCGCGATCGTGCCGTTCCTCTATGGCGGCGTGGTCACCGAGCACCATTGGCTCAACGAGAAGCAGTTCGTCGATGCCGTGGCCGTCGCGATGATCACGCCGGGCCCGGTCGTCATCACGGTGGGCTTCATCGGCTATCTGGTGGCGGGGCTGCCGGGCGCATGCGTGGCGGCAGCCGGCACGTTCCTGCCGTGCTACCTGTTCACCGTGTTGCCGGCCCCGTACTTCAAGAAGTACGGCAGGCTGCCGGCGATCCTGGCATTCGTCGACGGCGTGACGGCCGCGGCCGTCGGCGCGATCACGGGGTCGGTGATCGTGCTGGCCCGACGTTCGATCGTCGATGTGCCCACCGCCTTGATGGCGCTCGCGGCGATCGTGCTGCTGGTCAGGTTCAAGAAGCTGTCGGAGCCGGTGGTCGTGGGCGGGGCCGCCGTGATCGGCCTGATCGTGTACCCGCTGCTGCATCAGTGACCGTGGAGGCCGCCATGCAATGGATTACGCGACAACGCCCGAAAATCGACCGGGTTGCCTGCCCCTGGCTCATTGCCCGTTTTATCGACGAGACGCCCGAATTTCTGTACGTCCCGCCGGGCGACGTGCTGCGGATCGCCAACGAGACCGGTGCGATTCCGTACGACATTCCGGGGGTGGAATTGACGCATGTCGGCGAGCAATGCAGTTTCGATGCGTTTCTCGACAAGTATGGTCTGGCCGACGATCGGGCGCTGCAGCACATGGCCCGTATCATTCGCGGCGCGGATACGTCGCGGCTCGATCTGACGCCGCAATCCAGCGGGCTTTATGCGATTTCGCTCGGGCTGTCGGAGATGTTTTCCGACGATCACGACATGCTCGAGCATGGTCTCGTCATGTACGACGCGCTGTATGCGTGGTGCCGGCATTGCCAGGCCGAAGGCCATGCGTGGCCGCCGAAGATGGCGGAGTGACGACGCGGAGAACGGGGAATTCGTCGAACCGTCCGGCATCGACGTGCGCGTCACTGACGAATAGTAGGGCGCAGCGGGATCGTGATACCTGGCGGCGCCGGGGTTGCTGGCTGTAACAGTCAGTTGTCGGCAGGGCGCTGCCGTTCGTGGCGGCAATCTGGCAAGATGCGTCGACTGACTGGAGACAGGGTGCCCCATGCACATCGCGATCGTAACCTTCCAGGGCTTCAACGAGCTCGACTCCCTCATTGCGCTCGGCGTGCTCAGTCGAATCAGGAAGCCCGGCTGGCGCGTCACCCTTGCATGCCCGGAGCCTTCCGTCACGTCGATGAACGGGGTAACCGTACACGCGCAATCGACGTTGGCGGACGCCTGCACGGCCGATGCCGTCATCATCGGCAGCGGTATTCAAACGCGGGACGTCGTCAACGATGCGGCACTGATGGCGCAGCTCAGGTTCGACCCTGCCCGGCAGCTGATCGGCGCGCAATGTTCGGGCACGTTGATTCTGGCGAAGCTCGGGTTGCTCGGCACGATCCCGGCCTGCACCGATCTCACGACCAAACCCTGGGTGATCGAGGCTGGCGTCGAGGTCCTGAATCAACCCTTCTTCGCTCGAGGTAACGTTGCCACGGCGGGCGGCTGCCTTGCTTCGCCGTATCTGGCCGCGTGGCTCATCGCGCGTCTCGAAGGGGAGGACGCCGCGCGCGGCGCGCTGCACTATGTCGCGCCAGTCGGGGAGAAGGACGAGTATGTTTCCCGCGCGCTGACGAACATCAAGCCCTACTTGCAGTAGCGCGACAGGATGCGGCGAGCCTCCATCGCAATGAGCCGGGGGGCGCGAGTCGCTAAGCCGCCGTGGCGTTTTTCACCCGGGTCGTCTCCCGCGCGGATTCATGCTGGTCGGGCTGGATCGAGCATGCCTCGCTATTAGCCCGGCCCGTCGCTCGCTGCCGCGAGCAGCGGCACGACCAGATCGCTGATCGGCGTCGGAATGCCGTGCTTTCGTCCGTATCGCTGCACGACGCCATTCCGGCAGTCCCATTCGAGCGGATGGTTGCCCTGCCGGTCGGCAAGAATCGACGTACCCAAATCCGGCGGAAAGCCATGGAATGCGTCGACGATCTCCTGAGGCACTTCATCGCCGAGCTTCGCGCCCTCCGCACGCGCGACCGCGAGACATTCCTTCAGGTAGGCGAGCGACAGCTCGGTGATGTCGCTTCGCGAGAACATGCCGGCGCGACGACCGGTCAGCACCATGAGCCCGGCCACGGCGTTCTGCAACAGCTTGCGCCATGCGAGCGAGATGAAATCCTCCGCCACCTCGGGCGCGCAGCGCGTGCCGCGCAAGGCCGACACCACCACGTTGCTCGCCGGCGTATCGGGCAGGGTGAGGCGAGGCTTGGCCCGCAGCCACACCGACGCGCCCGATTCGCGTTGCGCCGGAAACCAGACGACCGACGGTACGATCGCGGCGCCGGCCGCATACGGTGCGAAGGCAGTTTTTTGCTCGACGCCGTTTTGCAGCACGCAGATGACGGTATTCGCATCGCATAGCGCGGCGACCCACGGTGCCGCGCTCGCCGTCTGCGTCGACTTGACCGCAACGAACACGAGATCGACCGTTTCCTTGACCGCTTGCGGGTCGGTCAGGACCGGCCCGGGCACGACGATCTCGCCGCCATCGAAGCGCAATTTCAATTCCGCGTGCGCGGAGCGGCCGCAGATCACCGGCGTGCGGCCGGCTTCATGAAGGGCCGCGGCGACGGTCGTGCCGATTGCGCCCGGACCGACGAGCGCGACGGACGGGTAGCCGGATTTCGTCATGGTGTTCCTCCTGTCGGGTCATCCGCCAGATGCGGGCGCAGTGCGAGGGCGAGCGGAAAAATCGCGAGGGCGGTCAACGCGGTCGCATAGGTGGCACCGTGCACACCGATCCGGTCGCCCAGGAAACCGTAGAGAACGGGCGATAGCGCGCCCGATGCGATCGTCCCGGTATAGAAAATCGCGAATGCGCGCTCGGTGCGCTCGGGTGCGGACAGCTCGGGGACGGTTCCGTACAGCACCGACGAAGTGCCGTTGAGCATCATACCCAGAATCGGCAGCAGCACCATGGTCGGTGCCAACGGGAGATACATCACCGCGATGATGCACGCCGCTGTCCCGCCCTCCGTGAGCAGCACCGTCCTCACCATACCCAGGCGCGCGCCGAGCCAGCCGCACATGAATTTGCCGGCCGCACCGCCAATGAAAACGAGTGCGAGGGCCGTTCCCAGCAGTTGAGGCGAGACGCCCTTTGCCTTCAGCAGGAAAGGCAGAAAGGTAAGCAGTCCCATGCGTACGGCCGTATCGAGCACGCCGATGGAGAACAGCGCGGAGAATCCGCTTTTTCCCGTGCCGCCGCGTTGAGCGGACGCGTGCTCTTTCGCCGCCGTATTCGCCGCACCGCGCGGCACGGCGGGAAACCAGAGCGCGATGACGGCGGCCACGACGCAGCCCAGTCCGGCGACGATCCATAGCGCGTGACGCCACGGCATCAGGGTCACGAGCAGCGAAATGGCGGCCGGCAGCGCCGATTTCCCGAGATCGCCGGAAAAGTTGTAGATGCTCAGCGGGCCTCTCGCGTCGCGCCCATAGAAGCGGGAGACGGCGCCCGATGCGATCGGATGTTGCGTGCTGGAGCCGCCGCCCGAAATTGCCAGCGCGATGCCCAGCCCGAGCAGGCCACCCGACATGCCCGCGAGCGCATAGCCGAGCGCGGCGAGCAGCGTACCGAGTGCGAGCGTCGCGCGGCTGCCCAGGCGTTGCGCGAGACGCCCGGCGGACAACTGCAGCGTCGCCATCGTGCCGGCATAGACGCCGCGCAGGATGGCCAGGGCTGCGAAGTCGAGCCCGAATTCCGACTGCCACACGGGTAGCAACGCGTAGATCATGTCCGTGTAGCCATCGTGCATGGCGTGTGCAACGCACGATAGCCACAGCGCGCGCCGTCGGGGTGGCGCGGTTTCCCGCGTGACGGGAGGGGAAAAAACCGGCAGGCGCATCGTTATTCGCTCCGAGCGAGCGGTGAAGGGAAGCCGCTCGTGGTATCGCTTTCAGCCTCGATGTGTCGATTTTATGGCTGAGAGGATCGTCATTTCAATTGAGCTAAAATCGCGTCAATGGAGAGAAAAAGTCACGTCATGAGCGAAAGCCGGGATGTTGCGAAGCACCGGGGCGAGTTGCCCCCGCTCAATGCGCTGCGCGCGTTCGATGCGGTCGCGCGGCACGGCAGCTTCGCGGGTGCCGCGGCCGAACTTCATGTGACCCACTGGGCCGTCGGAAAGCAGATCAGGTTGCTGGAGGACTGGTTCGGCCTTCCGTTGTTCGACCGTCGTCCGCGCGGTGTCGCGTTGACCGACGAAGGGGCGGCGTTGCTGAACGACGTCAGCCACGCGTTCGAGCGCCTCGGTACCGCGGTGGTGCGGCTGCGCCACAACACGTTCACGCACCGGATCTCAGGCGTCGTACGGGTGAACGTGCCAATGAGTTTTGCGTTTTGCTGGCTGCTGCCACGGCTCGCCGATTTCCATTCGCGATACCCCGACATCGACGTCAGGGTGTCGACGACATCGCGCAAGCTGCGCTATGTCGCCGACGCTTTCGATATCGGTGTCCGCTCCGGTCCCGAGCAAGGCGCGGGCGTCGTCTCGCGCCCGTTGATGCCCGACCTGCGGGTGCCGGCCTGCAATCCCGCGTTGCTGCGCCAGCATCCGATCCAGAGCGTGGCCGACCTGCGCCATCACACGCTGCTGCATTCGGCCACGACGCGCTCCGCGTGGTCGCACTGGTTGAAGGAGGCGGGCGCGTCCGATCTGCGGGTCGCGCGCCATGTCGAATTCGATCACGTGAATCTTCAGCTTGGCGCGGCCATCGAGGGGCTCGGCGTCGCGCTGGCATCGCTGCCGCTGATCGGGCGCGATCTCGCCGAGGGGCGCCTCGTGTGTCCCATCGCATCGCCCGTATGGCGCGCTGACGACTACATGCTGGTGACGAACGCCGATCGCGCCGACGATGCCGCAGTGTCCGCGTTCGAGGAATGGATGGAAGGCATGGCGAGCCGGGAGAGCGGCACGACGCCGGAGTAGTGCGGCCACTACCCCGGCTGCGAGTCGGCGATCAGAAGCCGTGGAACATGCCGATGTTGACCTGAACCTGGTTGCCGCCCGATGAGGTGTTGCCGAAGTCGGCCGCCGAAGCCTGCGCGCCCTTGGCATGCACGTAGGCACCCATCGCGTACAGCGCGGTACTCTTCGACAGCGAGTACGTCGCACCCAGCGACACCTGGTTGATCGAGGCCATCGTGCGACCTTCGGCTGCTTGCGTGGGCGTGGCCGCGGAACCGTAGACGTACGTGTAACCCGTCGCCAGCGACAGCGCCGGCGTGACCCGGTACTGCAGCAGCGCACCCAGCACGTTGAAGTGGATCGAAGGCTGGCCGTCGTTACCCTTGTACTGGGCGTTCGAGTAGCGCAGGCCGGCCGTGTACGGTCCCACCTCGTATTGCGCGGCGACTTGCGCGATGCCCGCGCTCTTGAACGCATTGCCGCCGTTGTAGCCCGAACTCGGATAGCCCAGTGCGCCGCCGAAGCTCGGTTGTGCCGTTGCGTTCGTCCATCCGTTCTCGCCCTGGTTGGCCGCACGGAAGTAGCCGCCGGCGACCGTCAGGCCGCCTTGAGCGTAGGTCGCGGCCGCCGACCACGATTGACCCGACCCCGTTGAACCGGCCACGCCGCCGAACGAGTACGCGGCTTCAGCCTGGAAGCCGTGGATGATCGGCGAGATGTACTTCACCGCGTTGTTCTGGTTCGTCGTGTTGTCGTTGTTGTCGACGTCGCCCGGCGTCGAGAAGGTCGACGCGGAAATGGCGTCGCCCGTGAGGACCTGAACCATTTCCGTCACGGCGTCGAGCTGGCGCCCCATGCGCAACGCGCCGTACTGACTGGATGCGAGGCCCACGTAGGCCTGACGGTTGAACAGCGAACGCGTGGTACCGATCGGCCCTTGGCCGCCGATGCCGCCTGTCGCGATGTTGAAACCATTCTCGATCTTGAATACCGCCTGGAGGCCGCCACCGAGGTCCTCTTGCCCTCGGAGGCCCCACTTGTTCGAGCCCGCTGCGCCGCCATCGAGGCCGAACCGGCTGTGGCCATTGATGTTCGACGTATAGCCGATGCCCGCATCGAGCATGCCATACAGGGTGACCGACGACTGTGCCATTGCTGCCGAGGATGCTGCGAAGGCGGCAACAGCGATAACGCTGATGTTGATCTTCTTGTTTTTCATCTGCATTTCACTGTCAGGAGTGGTTTCGGGATGGGTTGAAACGGCTTGTGTCGTATTCGAATGCAGGTGACGGCGCGCGGCCTGCGCATCGTCACGGTCGCAGCGGCCGGCGTCATATTCGCCACATCGGCATGCCGGCTTCGCTCATTTCGTGATCCTTACAATTTTGTATGGGGAACGTCGCACTGCTCGTACTGCTCGATCTGTCCTGCACCCCCTGCGTGGCCGCACTTTGCAGGTGCAAAAACCATATCAGGAACATAAATTCCCGTCAAAATTTGTTTGGTATAAGTTAATCTCGTTTGATAGCCACGCGCATTACAGGGTTTTCCCTATAAGAACCCGCACGTAGGCGATGTGTTATCGAAGTCCGCGTCATTACGCTGATGCGCCCGACGTCGGCAAGCGAATTCAGGTTGGGTCGTGCGGGGACGATAATTGACTACAAGGAACAGCCATCGCGAGCAACAATCCGGCAGTACCGGTGGTTACCGTTTCATTTTGCTTTCGGATTGAGATAATCGAAATGAAGGGCGCGATTGTTGAATGCGTGTCCGTATAAGCCGTAAGCGCTTTCCGCATGTGATACAGCGGCGGATAGCTTCGGGTGATTCTTCTCTGGGGAAAAGGCGCCGCAAGCGATCTCGATCTTCGCGCGGGCGAACCGGCTCAGGCGGGCGCCGGTTGAACGGGGTTTTCGGGCCGGCAGTCAACTGCGTGACATCGGCCCCCGAATTGCGTTCGAACGAACGTCAGTCGTAGACGAAACTCAGCATTCGATCTGGCGCTGCATTAGATAGAATTTCATGTCGTCGCGGCCATGCAGCGAAATCGGAATCGGATCGCGATTAAAGCCGAGCATTTCATAGAACTGGTAGGCCGACTCGCGCGCCGTGCACCAGAGCAGCGTGCCGCGCTGTTCGCGCACATGGCGAATGGACAGATTGACCAGCAGACGGCCGAACCCCAGACCGCGGACCGACGGATGGACGGCCATGCCGCGCAGGCGCCAGGCTTCCGCGTTCGGCACGCCGGATTGTTCTTCTTTACACACGGATGCGACGGCGACAATAGTGTCGTTGTCGCGAACGGCAAAATGCAGGGTGGTTGGCGCGTGATCTCCGTGTAAAGCGCTTCCCTCTTCATCTCCCGCCATCAGGATCGCGGCCCTGAGGGGATAGGTTTCTTCCGCACGGACGGCACAGATGGTAAAGCGCACACCTTGTGAAGTCATATAATTATCGGCTCTCTTCGTGACGCAGATTTTCTTCCAGTTTTCTTTCGGTATACCCACTCGCAAAATTAGCAGTTGCCGTGCGTTACCAGTAAGGGTAATTTCCTATCCGTCACTTCTTTTACAATCATACGCTAACTGCGATCACAGATGACGTCGAAAGTCTCGACAGATGCAGAGCTTGCCTACGAGGAGATCCGAGCGAGGATCTTTGACGGCCGCTTTGCGCCCGGCCAGAAAGTATCCCACCGGGGCCTGTCCGACGAACTCGGCTTCGGCCAAATGCCCGTGCGCAGCGCATTGCATTTACTCGAGTCCGAAGGGCTGGTCGTCGTCATCGAAAAGAGTGGCACCTATGTTGCGTCGCCGACTACCAGCGATCTCCGCGAAATTTTCGAAATGCGGCTGGCCCTGGAGAGTACCGCGGCGTTTCTTGCAGCGAGGTCAGGCGTAACGGCAGGCCTTCGCGACGCGGCAGCAAAAATGCAGGAACTGCTTGACCGGGACGTCGCGGACATCATGCTCGAGCAACGTATCGGCTGGGTGTTTCATCAAGAGTTGTTCGCCGCCGCACGGAACGTGCGTATCTCATCGGCGTATGGTCTATTGCGAGCCCAGACCCTGGCCCTGAACGAACTCCCGCGTGGCGACGCCGAAACCGTTCGGCGCGGCACGATCGAACACCTGCACATCTTTCACGCAATCGAAGCGAACGACGGCGAGCTGGCGCGTCAGCATATGTGGAATCACATCGTTGACGGCACGCCGGCACGGATCAAACTGCTAAAGGCACGGCATGAACACGAAAAATAAAGGGCTTTCCCTCCCGATGCAAATGCTTGGCGGGCTTGTCCTGGGCGCCGCTTGCGGCGTATTTGCTCCAGGCTTTGCCGCGAAGCTGGGCTTTCTGAGCGCGATGTTCGGCCACGCGATCAAGATGGTCGTCATGCCGCTGATTTTCCTGTCGGTCACGGTCGGGGTTTTTCGTGCGGGCCGGCTTCGCGAGCGGCTCGGCAAGGTCGCACTGTCGAGTATCGGCTTCTTCGTCGTGATGACGGGTCTGGCCGCCTCGCTCGGCCTGCTGCTCAACTTCGCATTTCGACCGGGTCTCGGGGCGAGCATGGTTCAGTCCGGATCGATGCCCGCCGCGCTTGCGTCCAGTATCGACTGGACGAAATTCCTCGTCGATCTGATCCCCGCCAACATCGTCGCTGCGCTCGCCGCGGGGAATTCGCTCCCCGTGCTGGTTTTCGGGGTGATTTTCGGGGCGGCCCTGGCGGCGGCGCCGGAGCGTGCCGAGCCCGCGATTGCCGTTTTCGAGGCGCTGCTGTCGGGACTGTTCAAGATGGTCCAGTGGGTGATCGCATGGTCGCCGCTCGCGATCTTTGCCGCGATCGCGCAGCTGTTGTCGGCCAAGGGGTTCACCGGCGCGCACTCGCTTGTCGAGCTTCTGGGCGTCGCCTATCTCGGCATGGCGATTCTGGCGGTCGTCCTCACCCTCGTCATTCGCGTCGCCGGTCAGTCGCCGCTCGCCGTTCTCAGGAAGGTGAAGGAGCCGCTGATCCTGGGTTTCACGACGCGTTCGTCCGAAATTACCTACCCGTTGCACCTGAAGAAGCTGGTTGAATTGGGCGTGCCCTACGGCGTGGCGTCCACGATCTTGCCGCTGGCCTACATTTTCAATCGCGACGGCGCGGTGCTTTACACGGCCCTTGCGGTCGGCTATCTGGCCGACGCCTATCACCTGGTCTGGTCCTGGCCGCTGGTGATCACGATCCTGATCCTGACGATCATCACCATCGACGGCGCGGCCAATGTGCCCTCCGGGGCGATCGTCGCCATCACCATCGTTCTCACGTCGATCGGGTTGCCGGCCGATGCGGTGTTGCTGCTGCTGGGCGTCGACGCCTTTTTCGACATGGGGCGAACCGCCCTCAACGTCTACGGGAGCACGGCCGCCGCCGCTGTTGCGGTGAGGCTGTCCGGTTCGGACAGTATTGCCGCGGAAACCGTACCTCGGCAGGCAAGCGTGTAAGGGCTTCGGAAGCGACGGGCGGTGCGCGTTTCAATGTCGCGCCCGCCCATTGCTAGGCGCTGGCGTACGTCTATTCGAACCTTGAGGCAGGGCGGGAAAAGCAGGATTGGATGAACGTGCGTTCTTATCAAGTTTCCGTTGATGGAGCGACGTATTTTTTTGCCGGAGAAACATGATGATTGGTTCAGAGTCCGCAGCTTTTTTCATGCTGCGCCTAGGCACGCCGCATCCTTCGTGGGCATTCACTGACGACAGCAACCTGCTCGGCATCGGCGATTGCGACGGCGTGATGAGTGCCATGTTCGAACTGGATCGCAACCAGGTCGCGCGGATCAGAAGACTGGGTCAGTCGGTGGAGCGGATCAGGTGTACATGCGAACGCGCTGGCCGGGAGCTGCACTTTTATCTCCATGGCAGGCAGGTATCCCAAGGCGTGTGGGTTGGCGTCGCGTCGGCCGATCCTGACTATCTTCCGACTGACGAGATGATCGCAACATGGGAAGTACCGAAGCCCGACGATGCGTTCAGGTCGACGGGCGCGGGTGCGGACCTGATCGCATCGCTTAGCCCGGTCTAAACTGCGATCACAGATTGTCGGGCGTACGCCGTTCAATGCATGTGGTTCTGGCACACACCAACCTCGGATCGCCAGAACCGTTTTGCTGGCCAGGGCATCGGCCAGCGCTTTTTATTCATTGAGCCGATTGTATCGGCTCGCTTGCGTCACGCTCACGGATCGGGGGCGAGACGTGCAGCACCGAAGTCCCCCGTCGAAACCCGGCTGGCGCCGCCGCGCCACGCCGGGTACGCGCTCCCGCACGAATCCCGCCGCTCGATGACGATGACCCTGACCTTCCTCCCCGTCACGCAAGCCGACGCCGACACCCTCGTCGCGATCCGCATCGCCGCGATGCGCGACAGCCTCGAGCGCATCGGCCGTTTCGATCCGCAGCGTGCGCGCGACCGGTTTCTCGCGTCGTTCGACCCGGCGCTGTGCCGTTTCATCGAATCCGACCATTCGCGTGCGGGCTTCTACACGCTTCGCCCGCTGGCGGATCACTGGTTGCTCGACCACCTGTATATCGTGCCCGCGCATCAGGGCAAGGGTATCGGCGCCGCCGTGCTGCGCGAGATATTTGCTGCCGCCGACGAACGACGGATGCCCGTTCGCGTCGGCGCATTGCGCGGCAGCGACTCGAACCGCTTCTACGAACGGCACGGCTTCGTGCGAACCGATGAAGCGGAATGGGACATCTACTATCGGCGCGAACCGGGCGCGGCAGCGACGTAGCGTTCGCGTGATGCATTCCGGTTGAAATCGGCACGCACGTATTAGCGTTTTCACCCATGCGGAAAACGCGAAGTCGGCCGATGTTGCAGAGAGGGCGTAAATAATTGATCCGAGGCCGATTATGACGACATCTGCAACAAACGGCGTGAATGCCGTGGCGCCCGAAACGTCCGACACCGCATCCGCATCCGCATCCGCATCCGTTGAAGTGCCCCGCGTCCCGTCGATCCTGCTGGTCGACGACGAACCGAACGTGCTGTCGGCGCTCCGGCGCGTATTCCGGCCCACCGGCTACGACATCGTGACCGCCGACAGCGGCGAGACGGCGCTCGAGATCCTGGCGTCGACCGACATCGACCTGATCGTGTCCGACATGCGGATGCCGCACATGAGCGGCGCGGAATTCCTGGCGCGTGCACGGGCGCTGTACCCGGACACGATGCGCATCTTGCTGACCGGCTATGCGGAGCTCGCGTCGGTCGTGCAGGCCGTCAACGAAGGCGGCGTGTATCGCTACCTGAACAAGCCGTGGGACGATCACGACCTGCTGCTGACCATCGAGCAGGCGCTGGAACAGCGCCGTCTGCGTCGCGAAGCGGCCCGGCTGGCGGCGCTGACGGAGGCGCAGAACGAAGCGCTGCGCCGTTTCAATACGGACCTCGAAACGCAGGTTCGCGCGCGCACCGACGAACTCGGCCAGACGGTGATGTTTCTCGAAGCGGCACAAAGCGACCTGAAAAGCAGTTTCACGGCGATGGTTCAGGTGTGCGCGAGCATGATCGAGCTGCGCTGCGGGGCCGCGAGCGGGCATGCGATGCGGGTGGGCGAGATCGCGCGCCGGCTCGCGCTGGCGTCGGGGATGAGCGAACTGCATGCGCAGGACGTCTACTTCGCGGGGCTGTTGCACGGCATCGGCAAGCTGTCGCTGCCGGACGAATTGCTGCACAAGCCGCTCGCGCGGATGACGACGGACGAGCACCGCGTGTTTCAGGAGCATCCGTTGCGTGCGCAGATGGTGCTGACGCCGGTCGCCCAGTTGCACAAGGTCGCGTCGATCGTGCTGCACCAGTACGAGCGCTTCAACGGCCGCGGCACGCCGGACGGGCTGGTCGGCGATGCGATCCCGGTCGGGTCGCGGATCGTCGCGATCGCGCGCGACTTCGAAGGGTTGCGCCACGGCGAAATCGGTGCGCCGCATTCGATCGAGCAGGCGATCGACGTGTTGCGCTCGCAGGCGAGCGTGCGTTACGACCCGCAACTGGTTGCAGGCTTCATCGAGCTGATGCGTGACCCGGCGAGCCTCGGCATCGCGGCGTCCGTCGCGGAAATCCGCTCGGCGCAACTGCGCGAAGGGATGGAGCTCGCCGACGATCTGCGCACGCATCGCGGCGTGTTGCTGATGACGAAAGGCAGCGTGATGTCCGCGCATCAGATCGAGCTCGTGCGTCGCTTCGAAACGCGGGAGGGCACGCCGTTCGACATTCTCGTGCTGGCCGGGCCGGCCGCGCATGCGCACGCACCCAGCGCAGGCGCACCGCCGGCCTGACATCGAACGTCGGCCTGATGGCCGCGGGACGGGCGCCTGCCCGCACCGCGGCGATGCATCCAACCGTTGCGGGCGCCCGATCATGCATGGCATCTACAACCTTCCGCTCGTCGTGCTGTCGCTCGCGATCGCGACGCTGGCGTCGTATACGACGCTCGACCTCGCCGCGTTCATCTCGCTGCTCGACAATCCGAAGCTCAAGCGTGCGTGGCTCGGCGGCGGCGCAGCGGCGATGGGCACCGGAATCTGGTCGATGCATTTCGTCGGCATGCTCGCGTTTTCGTTGCCGGTGCCGCTCGGCTATGCGTGGCAGGAAACGGGCGCGTCGCTGGCGATCGCGGTGCTCGTATCGTATTTCGCGCTGAACGTCGTCACGCGCGCACGGCTGGGCTGGCGGCGGCTGTGCATGGGCGGTGTGCTGATGGGCGGCGGGATCGCCGGCATGCACTACACGGGGATGGCCGCGATGCACATGCAGCCCGGCATTCGCTACGATGCCGCGCTGTTCGCCGCGTCGATCGGCATCGCGGTGATCGCATCGACGGCCGCGCTGTGGATCGCACAGGCGTTGCGCATGCAGCAGGCGCGCCACGCGACCGCGCAACATATCGGCGCGGCCGTCATCATGGGCATCGCGATTACCGGCATGCACTACACGGCGATGGCGGCCGCGCATTTCGCGCCGGATGCGCGGTGCGGCGCCGCGAACGGCGTCGACGCGCCGTGGCTGGCGACCACCGTCGCGTTGTTTACGATGGCGACGCTGGTCGTCACGCTGCTGGTGTGCCGTTTCGATGCACGCACGACTTTCCTGCGCGGGATGACCGACACGCTCGAACGGCTCGTGCGGGTGCGAACCGGCGAACTCGAACGCGCGCTGTACAGCTACGAGCAAACGACGCAGATGCTGCAACGCACGCGCGAGAACATGGCGGCCGAGATCGACGAGCGCAAGGCCGCGCACGCGCTGCTCGAACAGGAGAAGGACGAACAGCGGCGCCTGCTGCATGCGCTCGAGGAAACCCACGAGCAGTTGCTGCAGTCGGAAAAACTCGCGTCGATCGGCCAGCTCGCGGCCGGCGTCGCGCACGAGATCAACAATCCGATCGGCTTCGTCAGCGCGAACCTCAATACGTTGAAGACGTGGGTGCGCAGCCTGCTCGACGTGGTCGCCGCGCATGAAGCCGCGCTGCCGCAGCTCGATCCGGTCACCCGCGACGCGTTGACGGCCGTGCACCGCGCGGCGGATCTCGACTACGTCCGCGACGAGATCGCGATGCTGATCGACGAGTCGATCGACGGCGCGCTGCGCGTGCGGCGCATCGTGCAGGACCTGCGCGATTTTTCCCGCCCGGCCAGCGACGAATGGAGCGTGGTCGATCTGCATGCGGGCCTCGAGAGCACGCTCAACGTCGTCCACAACGAGCTCAAGTACAAGGCCGACATCGTGCGCGATTACGGCGACGTCCCGCACGTCGAATGCCTGCCGTCGCAATTGAACCAGGTCTTCATGAACCTGCTGGTCAACGCGGCGCAGGCGATTCCGGAGCGCGGCGTGATCACGATCCGCACGTCGAGCGACGGCGATCAGGTGTCGATCGCGATCAGCGATACCGGCGCCGGCATGACGCCCGACGTCGTCCGGCGGATCTTCGATCCGTTCTTCACCACGAAACCGGTCGGGCAGGGCACGGGGCTCGGGCTGTCGGTATCGCACGGCATCGTCGAGCGTCATCGCGGCACCATCGACGTGACCAGCGAGCCGGGGCGCGGCACGACCTTCCGGATACGGTTGCCGGTTCGGCGTGCCGGCGAGCGTGCGAGCGCGGCAGCGCTGGAGCAGCGGGCATGACGTCATGACGGCGGACGCTCGCGAGCGTCCGCTGCGAGCGTCATGCGTCACGCCAATCGCTTGCGGCGCTGACGACGAAAGAAATGCCAGAACATCGCGGTCGCGTCCGGCCCCTTGGCGGAATGGAACGGCTCGCTCGGGTCCCCGCCGCTCCATGCATGCGGCAGCCGGCGGACGATGCACACCCTGACGACCAGCCGCCCACCCTTCAGATAATCGATGTAGTCCGCATCGTCCTGCGCGTAGCTGCGTTGCTCGCCGATGCGGATCGCCCCGTGTTCGTCGACGAGCCGGTTGAGCCGCGCGAACGCGATGCCGAGCTGCGTCGCGTTCCGGTCGGTCACGACCGTATCGAGCGCGCCATGGATGACGAGGGCCGGCATGCCGGGATAGGACGCGACGTCGGCGCACGCGTCGAGCGCGGCGACCGGATCGTCGCGGAGCCCGCGACGCATCAGGCTCATCGCGGCCATCGTCGACGACGGCGGCGCGATGGCCGGGCCGGAGTGCAGGCCGACGGCCGCGAAACGGTCGGGATACCGGAGCGCCAGCGCCGCGGCGAGCCCGGCGCCGGCGGACAGGCCGGCCACGTAGATCCGGTCGCGATCGAAGCCGTGGCGCCGCACGATGGCGGCGACCAGCGACGCGACGGCCGCGGCTTCGGACTCGGTCGCGTCGCCATGCCAGTGCCAGCAGCGGTGCGCATGGGTCGTCTTGGCCTGTTCGGGAAACAGCACGGCGAACCCCGCTCGCTCGGCCAGACGGCAGATGCGCGTGCCCGCGGCGAACGATTCGGCGGTCTGCTTGCAGCCGTGCAGCATGACGACCGCCGGCATGCCCGCTGTCTTGGCAGGTGCGGCGGGAAGATACAGCGCATACGCAAGATGGTTCACGAGCCGGCCGGCGCTCGGGCCGGCGGAATGAAACGAGCGCAGCCAGGTGCCGGGCGGTTGGGCTGACGGTGTGCGTGCGGTATGCGTGGCACCTGTCCGTTTGGCGGCGCGGGCGGGGGCGACCGGGTTGGCGGGCCGTTGAGCGGCCTTCGCGGCGGCTTTTTTGGCGGCCGGTCGCGGCTTGCCGGCCCGCTTCTTCGGCCGCGCACCGGTCGCGATGGAAAACAGTTCGAGATGCCGCAGCCAGAGGCTGGATTTTTTCCTGGGCATGTGCAGTTTCGTGCCGGCGGCCGGCCGTGGCGGGAAGAGGCGGCCGACTCCACCGTCGGATGGAAGTCGAACGGGGGCGAAGCAAGGTTCGTGCTGCCGGTGCCGCGGCAACCGAAAGGCGGCGTCCGGCGGAACGGGGGTGACGCGCATCGATTATCGGCGATGCTAGCCGCCCGACGTGACGGGCGTGCGAATCGAAGCCTACTTCGGCCCTGAAAAGGACCATGGTGCATCCGGAATCGTCCGCCCCGCCGGGCCCTGGCCGCCCGGCGTTCACCGCCCGCGCAGCGGAAATGACGACGGCGGCGATCGAATCGTCGGATAACGCCGTTATTCAGTGATATCGTGCGGTTCGACAGAAGCGTCCAACGTTCATTCCGTTGTGAGGGGCGATATGCGTCTTGCTGATTTCATCGTACGGAACATGGAAACGATCCTGGTGCAGTGGGAAGCGTTTGCCGCCACGTTGTTACCGGCCGCGAGGCACATGAACTCGCAGGGGCTACGCGACCACGCGCGCGAGATCCTGACCGCCGTCGCCAAGGACATCGCGACCCCGCAAACGCGGGAAGCGCAACACGAAAAATCGCTGGGGCGCGCCCCCGAGCCGGCGAACGCCAGCGAGACGGCCGCCCAGACGCATGCCGTTCTGCGCGCCCGGCGGGGCTTCAACATCAACCAGCTGGCAGCCGAGTATCGGGCGCTGCGTGCCAGTGTGCTGCGTCTGTGGATCGATGCGTGTCAGCCGGCCGCGCCCGATATGGACGACATGATCCGCTTCAACGAAGCGATCGATCAAGCGCTGGCCGAATCAGTCTCTTTTTTTACCGACCAGGTCGAACAGGCGCGCAACCTGCTCCTCGGCATGCTGAGCCACGACATGCGCACGCCGCTGCAGACCATCCAGCTCACGGCGTCGTATCTTGCCGCCCTCAATGCGGGTGAGGAAGTATCGGAGGCCGCCGCTCGGCTGATCAGAAGCGGCGGCCGCATGCAGGGCCTTCTCGATGATCTCTGCGATTTCAATCGCACCCAGCTCGGGCTGGGCATCAACGTCGTTCCCCGCAATATCGATCTCGCACATGTGCTCGACAATGTGGTGGACGAGTTGCGGGCTGGTCATCCGGATCGCGAAATTACCGTCGATATGCGCGGTGATCTCCGGGGTGAGTGGGACGACCAGCGAATGCAGCAGTTGCTGAGCAACCTGGTGAGCAATGCCATCAAGTATGGCGCGCGCGATACACCGGTGCGGGTGGTGGCCACGACGACCGGCGATGAAGTGTTCGTCGAGGTCGGCAACAGCGGGCCGGCGATCGATCCGCGCATGCTCGACCGCATTTTCGATCCGCTCGAGCGCGGGGAAGAGCGTCAGGGAAGAAAGGGTGACGATGCCGGCTTGGGGCTAGGCTTGTTCATCGCGAGGGAAATCGCCAAGGCGCATCGCGGCCGGATCGATGCGCGGTCCGATCAGACGGAAACCGTGTTTGCGGTGCGGCTGCCGAGAAGTGTATGAAGCGGGGAGCGCGGGCCGGGGATGATTCGCCGTCGGGCTTGCGGTCGGCGGTGGCGAGAGGCCGCTACCGGCCACGAACGGCCGTTCGACACAGCTTTTTAGATCGTCGGCAATCGGTGCGGATAAGGGCGTAGCCTTCAGCGGTTACCGTCGATTAGATCGTTCAGCAGCGCATCGAACGCGGCCTGTGCGTCTTCAAGTTCCTGCAGGGCGGCATCAAAGGTTTGCAGCGCGAACGGCGAAGGCTCGCCGCTGCCTTGCGGCGGAAATTGCTTCTGCATCGAGGCGAACGTACTCTGCACGCGCAGCGTGGCGGCCACCATGCGCTCCATCGCCTGGGTTTCTTCGGCTCGGGCCTGTTCCGGATTCATTCCTCTCTCCTTGGATGGTTTTCTTGAAGACCAGATCGTACACGCTGTGTCCGTTCTTGCCGCCCTTGGCAGAACGACTCCGTTGAAGGTTCCAACGGCACGCTGCGGGAGAAGCGATTTAATCGGGAATGATTCCGCAGTCGCGCCGAGGCCAAGATACTCATCGAGCGAGGCTATAAAATCCCGCCGCAGGTCACAACGATTGGCCGCTTTGGATAAGTCTGAAGGGCCGCTCTGGGTCGGCTGTTGCCGCCCATGCCGGGCAGCAGTCGGCCTCGACAGTCGTAGGCAATCGCTCTCAAGCAGCCATTCGAACGTCGACTGTACCTTGCCAAGGGACACACGCGTGCCGATCGTATCCGTCGCGGCACGCCACGCCCTGAACGCGAAGGCGCGAATATGGGCGCGTCCGATCGTTTTGGGACACGCACACCGGACACCGGTCGATGCCGTGGCGCTTGACCCGGAATGCGACTCGGTCGCCGCTCGCCGCTACCGATAAACGGCCCGTGGCTGCGCTGGCGGGGCGACAACTAAATTGACGCGAGCAGAATCATGCGCCTGGCTGACTGTGCGTCACGCCACGAGCAGACAAACGGCAGCGTGTACCTTAGACTCTTGCCGCAATGACCATCGAGTGGCCGGAGGCTTCGTCAACGAGAGCATCCGAGTCAGGGACGACATCGCCTTTGTCCATTTGATCAGCATCCGAGCGAGTCCCGAAAGGTTGGGCAACCGCATGGAAGCGTTGCTGCGGCAAAAGCCGCTCGGCCGTCGCGGTGAAGCCTGTGAACGATAGAAGTATCCAAGGATGCTGTATGGCGACCAAGCTGTCATTTGAAGTTCTCGAAGTTTTGGATGCAATTGACCGGACCGGTACATTCGCCGAGGCGGCCGAGTTGTTGCATAGAGTTCCGTCCACGCTCACTTACCTTGTGCAAAAGCTGGAAAGCGACATGGATGTCGAACTGTTCGATCGCAGCGGCAGACGGACGAGACTCACGGAAGCGGGTCGTGCTGTCGTGGAAGATGGGCGTCGACTTTTAGATGCGGCTCGACGCCTGGAGGCCAAAGCAAAAGGCATTCGAGACAGTTGGGAATCGGAGCTTCGGCTATGCGTCGATGCAATCTTGCCAATCCAGTCCTTATGGCCGTATGTCCATGCCTTCTACGACCTGGAGATGAATACCCAGCTAAGTCTTTCCACCGAGGTGCTTGGGGGCGTGTGGGATGCCCTGGTTACGCGGCGTGCCGATCTCGCGATAGGGGCGTTCGGCGAGCCGCCGCATGCCGCCAATATTGCGGCCCGGCCAATCGGAACCCTCCGGCACGTTTTTGTCGTGGCTCCGGACCATCCACTCGCCCGTATCCCCGAGCCGTTGGAGAGCGAAACGATCGCAAGATATCGAGGTGTTGTCATCAGTGACACTTCTCGCGAACTGCAACGGCAATCTGTGGCTACCCGTGACGGACAGCCACTGGTCATCGTGCCGACGCTCGCAGCTAAACTGCAAGCACTGTGTGAAGGTATCGCTGTCGGGATGCTGCCTGATTTCGTAGCGAAAGAACCGATACACGAAGGCAGGCTGGTCGCGCGTCGCATTGTGGGTGTGCGCGAGTTCACGAATGGCTACCTCGCTTGGCGCGAGGACAAGGTAGGGAACGCTTTAAACTGGTGGATTGCGCAACTAGACAGCGCCGATCTGCTTGAACGGCTCTTGACGCCGCGTCAAGAGAGTAAAGGGCAGCCCGGGGCGGCCACTTGCGCAGTCCGTTACTAAAGCGCGGAGTAACAGCCCATCAGTGCTAATGTCCGAGGATCTTCGCCGGTGCATGCAGTTGGACATCCGAAGATCAGCTTGGCACTGAACCTTGCCGTTGAGTTGCCGAGGCATCCAATGGCTGCAGCGGGTCGAACTGCGACGGCCGCACATTGCAGAGCATTAGCCGGCCATGTTCGGCCAGAACCGGTCGGTCGGCAACAGAGGATAGACTGTCGACGATCTTTAGCCACGTGACTCGTTTTGGTCCTTGAGATCACGTCGGGGCCTCCGAGACATGTGGATCGGTTCACAAATCAAAATTAATGTGCCAATATGGCCAGCATGGAACTCCGTAACGTCCCGAACCAATCTCGTCATTATCACGGTCGTCACTCGATGCGCCGTGGTTCGTTACGTCCATAGCAGGACATCCGGGGTTGCAGTTTCCCCTTCCTGTACAAACGACCAAGGCGCCTACGGCGCCTTTTTTATTTTTTACCCCGAGGAGACTCTCATGACCATGATTCGCGGAACACGCTTTATCGTTGGCAAGGAAGCTGCACAAATTCGCGCTCTGGAAACCCAATTCCGGAGCTATCTTCATTAACGCTGGAGCAGAGGAGGCGATTGTCCCGGCGTTGTGGTCGCAAGATACATTCATTCAAAAAGCCGGGGGTAGCGAGATCATCGGCCAGATGTGGGCCTTTCCCGATAAGAAGGGACGCGCTTGCTGCCTGATTCCTGAGGCAACGGCGCTGTTCCAGGAGCGATGCAGCGAGCTGCTGGGCCGACAACGGGAACGGATGTTGTTTTATATCGCTCGATGCTACCGCTATGAACGACCTCAAGGCGGTCGCTACCGCGAATTCTCCCAACTGGGATTTGAGTATCTATGCTCCAACCCGGAATCCGCCCTCAAACGCAGTCGGGAGGTGGCGCTCGGCTTTTTTGATTCACTCGGCCTCCGCTATGAAATCGACGATTCGGCCCGCAGAGGCCTCAGCTACTATCTGAACGGTCGGGGCTTCGAAATACGCTGTACCGAACTCGGAGCCCAACAGCAAGTGGTGGGTGGCGGCGCCTATCAGCAGGGAGCCGGTTTCGGCATCGGCGCTGAGCGACTATTGTTAGCGATGACCGCTCAGGGGCTCGTGTAGCGAAATCCAATGCCGGTGCGGCTTGCGGCTCCGGACAGTCGCAAGCGCCATATCGCTGCGTTGTCACGGAAAGCCTCTGTCGATGGGCGAATTTTGTCCGGCCTAAAATCTCCTCGATCGATGTACGGGCGGGTCAAAACCGATGGAGCGCTGAGTGACGGTCATCGCACAACTTTCCGATATTCATGTCCGGCCTCACGGCGTCCTGTATCAAGACGCCGTGGATTCCAATGTCATGTTTTCGGCGGCCGTCGATTCGCTGAACCGCATTCGACCTGAGCCAGATCTGGTCGTCATCTCCGGCGATCTGACGGACGAGGGCACCGAAGACGAGTACCGAAAACTTCGCGAATTGCTCGTCGAGTTGAGGCGACCGTTCGTGGTTCTGCCGGGTAATCACGACGACCGTGGCAATCTGCGAGCCGCGTTCCCGGATCACGCGTGGCTTCCGGACGAGGGCGCGCTCTCGTTCGCGCTGGACGTGGGCGAACTACGCCTCGTGGCGTTGGACACCTCCGTTCCAGGGCTACATCACGGTGAACTGGACGCCGAAACCCTGGCGTGGCTCGACACTGAACTTGCCGAGCATCGCAATCGGACCGTGGTTATCGTCATGCACCATCCACCGTTCATGACCGGCATTCCTTATTTGGACATCTACGGGTTGCGAAATGCCGAGGCCTTTGCTGCGGTTCTGGCGCGCCACGACAACGTAGATCGCATTCTTGCCGGGCACGTCCACCGGTCGATGCAGACACGTCTTGGACGCGTTCCGGTACTCACCTGCCCGAGCACGACCACTCAGATTGCGCTGCGCGTTGAAGCGGACGCGCAGCCCGCTTCCTTTCTCGAACCCCCTGCATACATGCTGCATCGCTGGGCAGGTCGAGATCAGCCAGCGGTCTCCCACTTGTGTTACGTGGGGCACTTCGAGGGCCCGTTCCCTTTCGCGTAAGCGCCTCGTCAACACACGGCGGTTGATGACGTACGAGGCATTGGCACGGCATGGACGGGCAATGACCGCTTGTGACCTCGGAGCACGTGAGCGCATCAGGGTCGCCCACCGGCGCGGCGCATTGCCGCGCCGACAGGCTGCCCGCCGTCAATGCGCGTCGACGAGCCGCGGATCGATATACGCGTCGACGTCCTGCGACTGCTTGTACACGGCGTTACGCACGTTGAACGCATTCGCGTTGCGCGTCGAGCCGTAGATCGAATCGAGCCCGTCGCCCTTGCGGAACGCACGCTTCGCGGCCGCCTCGTCGAGCAGATGCGTGCCCTTCAGCAGCGGAAGATATTGCGCCGGCGCGAGCCCGACGCGCGCCGACATGATCTTGACCGCATCGGCCTGCGTCTTCGGATCGTTGATGTACGCAACGCAGCGATACCAGACCTTGATCACCTTCGCCCAGTCCGCGCGGCGCGCGGCGAGACTCGCCGGCGCGACGGTGATCGCATCGTAGATCAGCCCCGGCGCATCCGCCGACGTGAAGATCGCCCGTGCGCCCGGCGCGCGCTTCAACGCCTCGCCGGCGTTCGGCTGCCATGCGGCTACCGCGGCGATGTCGGCCGACGAACCGAGCACCTGCGGCAACTCGTTGGTTTTCGCATTCACGAGCGTGACGTCGCCGTCCTTGAGCCCGTGCTTCTGCAGCGCGGTTTCGAGCAGCAGGTGGTCGACCAGGCCGAGCTCGACGCCGACTTTCTTGCCCTTCAGCGCCTCGACGGTGCGCAGCGGCGGCTTCGCGACGATCATGTCGTTGCCGGCCGAGTAGTCGGTCAGCAGGATCATCACGTTCTTCGCGCCGGACGCGCCTGTTACCAGCGCATCGCCGTTGGTCGCCGCGACCGCATCGAGCTTGCCTGCGGAAAACGCGTCGAGCGACGCCGAATAATCGAACCATTCGAAATCGACGTCGACGCCGGCCTCCTTGAACCAGCCCTTGTCGAGCGCGACCTGGAACGCGACCCAGCCGGGCCAGTCGCTGTAGCCGATCTTCAGCGGTGCGGCAGCGTGCGCGGCAGGCGCCGCCCATAGCGTGGCGGCCGCGACGGCGGCGCCCAACGCATGACGGATGAAACGGAAGGACGGCAGGTGGCGAAGCGCCGGGGCGGGACGGGTCATCGTTGTTCTCCAGGAGACCGGGATCGGGATCGTCGATACGGACCGTGCGCGAGCACATGGTCCGGCTGCGTGACCGGTTCCTGCGGATGCGGAACGGACGAGCGGCCACGGAGAGGCGCGACGGCCGTTGCCATCGCCAATCTCCCGGGCTTTTGTCCCGCCGTGTAGCACGCGTGCATCCGGTCTTGCGACCGGACGAACTCGCGCCGGGCTGCTCTTGGACCAGACGTTCGATGATGAACCGGAACCCTAGCACCCCTAAGATGCGACGCCGCCGCACCTCTCGGCGTCATGCCGAGCGAGAAGCATGCCAACGGCGCGCGGCAAGGCGATTCAACGGCGGCGGGTGGCGCGCTGAAGTTCGATGAAGCGGGCGGCGAACAGCGCGTGCAGTACGCGCCGGAGCAGGTCGAGCTTGTTCATGAAGGATCGGATATGAGGTGACGGTGCATGGGTTCAGCAATGCCCATGCCATCACGCATCGGCCGGTGGGCGAGCACGCGATGCGCACTGCACCGGTGCGCGCTTGCGTGCGCATGGTGCGCCGCGCGCCCGCCGCGAGGGCAAACGAATGCGTCGGTCATTCGGATGTCGCGCGGCATTGCGCCGCCGGGCCGCGTCGTGCGGTCATCGAGCGGCGGCTGGCACGCAACTCGCTTATTCGATGCCCGAGAGGTGCGAAGCAATTTGCATCATCTTCAGGATCGCTAGGGTTCCGGTCGTGCGGCGTGTGCCGCGCGATGCCTGGTCCGAGAGCAATCCGGTCTTGCCTTCGCCTCGACGAGAGGAAACGGCGAGGCTCCACGGAGGGATAAAAGCCCGGGAGGTCGCGATGTCGTTCGGTCGCCCTCTCACGCCTTTTGTCCAACCGACCCCGGAGCCGCCATGTCGCCGAACCCCCAAGCCATTCTTGCCCCGCCGCCGCACGTCGCGTGGGAAACGCTGATTCCCGCCGGAACCCACTGGTCCGGCATCCTGCGCCGCGGCCTCGCGCTGCGCATCGTCGACGTCGACGGCGGCGCGAACCTGTCCGCCGTCTTTCATCGCCAGGAAGACCTGCTCGAACGCTACAACATGGCCGATACGCTGAAGGCGCAGCACACCGCGCATCTGACGCGCGGCCATGCGCTGTATACGGACATGGGCCGCGTGATCGCGTCGATCACGGCCGACACGCTCGGCTGGCACGACCCGCTCGGCGGCGTCGGCGATGCGCGGCTGTTCGCGCACAAGTACGGCACGTCGTCGTACCAGGCCGATCGCAACGCGATGATCCGCAACGGCCGCGACAGCCTCGTGCTCGAGCTCGCGAAATACGGCCTGTCGGCGCGCGACCTCGCCGCGAACGTCAACTTCTTCAGCAAGCTGGATACACGCGACGACGGCGCGCTCGAGTTCGTCGCCGGACATTCGCCGGCCGGCAGCGCGTTCGACCTGCGCTTCGAGATGAACACGCTCGCGGCGTTCTCGACCGCGCCGCATCCGCTCGATCCGCGCCCGGACTACGCGCCGAAAGCCGTGAAGCTGATCGCGTACCGCGCGTATCCGGCCGACGGCGCGGCGCCCGACGACGACCCGTGCCGGCGCGCATGCGCGGAGAACATGCGCGGCTTCGCCAACACCGACCGTCTGTTCGCATGAGGAGCGAGACCATGCCGATCATCGAAAGCCGTCTCGACCCGCGCGACGCGATCCACGACGTCACGCTGAACGCCGGCGACCCGTGGCTGCGCGACCTGAAGCGCGGGCAGACCTTCCGCATTCTCGACCTGGAGGGCAACCAGGCCGTCGACACGCTGTTCTACCGCACCGACGATCCCGAAGAGCGCTACAGCGCGCAGGACACGATCCGCGCGCAGCGCAACCTGTACCTGAGCGCGGGCAGCGTGCTCATGTCGAGCCATGGCAACCCGATGGCGACGATCGTCGCCGATACGTGCGGCCGTCACGACACGCTCGGCGGCGCGTGCGCGGCCGAGAGCAACACGGTGCGCTATGCGCTCGACAAGCGTTACATGCACAACTGCCGCGACAGCTTCCTCAACGCGATCTCGCACTGCACGTGCGGCGCCGGCGCGCGGCTGACCAAGCGCGACCTGGTCGGCAACGTCAACTTCTTCATGAACGTGCCCGTCACGCCGCTCGGCGGGCTCACGTTCGAGGACGGCATCTCGGCGCCCGGCAAGTACGTCGAGATGCGTGCGGAGATGGACGTCACGGTGCTGATCTCGAACTGCCCGCAACTCAACAATCCGTGCAACGGCTACAACCCGACGCCCGTGCGCCTCATGATCTGGGAGGCGGAATGAACGGCCCCCGCGCTCACTTGCTTTGCATGGAGCCGGAGTACGCGCTGAAGCGCTACTCCGGGCCGACACGTTCACTGCGGGAGGCAACATGAGATTCGCCAAAGTCCTCGTCGCGAACCGCGGCGAAATTGCGTGCCGCGTGATCCGCACGCTGAAGCGCCTCGGCATCGCATCGGTCGCGATCTATTCGGATGCCGATCGCGACGCGCGCCACGTGGCGCTCGCCGATGAAGCCGTGCGTGTCGGTCCTGCACCGGCGGCCGACAGCTATCTGAACGTCGCGGCGATCCTCGCCGCCGCGCGCGAAACCGGCGCGCAGGCCGTGCATCCCGGCTACGGTTTCCTGTCCGAGCACGCGGGCTTCGCCGACGCGTGCGAAACGGCGGGCCTGCGCTTCATCGGGCCGCGCGGCGACCACATGCGCGCGTTCGGCCTCAAGCACACCGCGCGGGAACTCGCGGCGGCGCACGGCGTCGCGCTGCTGCCCGGCACCGGGCTGCTCGACGACGTTGCGACGGCGCTCGCCGAAGCCGACGCGATCGGTTATCCGGTGATGCTGAAAAGCACCGCGGGCGGCGGTGGCATCGGCATGTCGCTGTGCCGCGATGCGGCGCAGCTCGGTGCGGCGTTCGAATCCGTCGTGCGGCTCGGCGCCGCGAACTTCGCGCATGCGGGCGTCTATCTCGAGAAGTTCGTCGAACACGCGCGGCACATCGAAGTGCAGATCTTCGGCGACGGCCGCGGCGGCGCGATCGCGCTCGGCGAACGCGATTGTTCGGTGCAGCGGCGTAACCAGAAGGTGATCGAGGAAACGCCCGCGCCCGACCTGAGCGCCGCCGAGCGCGACGCGCTGCACGCGAGCGCGGTGCGGCTCGCGCGCGCGGTGGGCTACGCGTCGGCCGGCACGGTCGAATTCGTGTTCGACGCGAGCACGCGGCAATTCTATTTCCTCGAGGTGAACACGCGGCTGCAGGTTGAGCATTGCGTGACCGAGGCCGTGACGGGCATCGATCTCGTGGAATGGATGATCCTGCAGGCCGAAGGCGACCTGCCGCCGCTCGACACGCTCGCCGTCGTACCGCGCGGCGCGAGCATCCAGGTGCGGCTCTATGCGGAGGATCCGAACAAGCAGTTCCAGCCGAGCGCCGGACTGCTCACGCACGTTGCGTTTCCCGACGACGTGCGGGTCGACGGCTGGATCGACGCGGGCACGGAGATCAGCGCGCATTACGATCCGCTGCTCGCGAAGCTGATCGTGCGCGGCGACACGCGGCGCGACGCGCTGGCCGCGCTGCGGGCCGCGCTCGACCAGACCGAGCTGTACGGGATCGAGACCAACCTCGACTACCTGCGTGCGGTCGTCGGCTCCGACACGTTCGCGCGCGGCGCGCCGACCACCGCCTTCCTGTCGCGCTTCGCGTTCGCGCCGCACACGATCGACGTGCTCGACGGCGGCGTGCAGACCACCGTGCAGCAGGCGCCGGGGCGCGTCGGCTACTGGAGCGTCGGCGTGCCGCCGTCGGGGCCGATGGACGATCGCGCATTCGATCTCGCGAACGCGCTGCTCGGCAACGCGCGCGACGCGGCCGGGCTGGAATTCACGATGGTCGGTGCGACGCTGCGCTTCAATACCGCGACGCTGTTCGTGCTCGGCGGTGCGCCGCTCGCGGCCACGCTCGACGGTGAAGCGGTGCCGTTCTGGCAGGTCGTGCGGGCCCGACCGGGCGCGGTATTGAAACTGGGCGGCGTGACCGGCGCGGGCGTGCGCGCGTGTCTCGCCGTCAAGGGCGGGCTGCAGGTGCCCGACTATCTCGGCAGCAAGGCGACCTTCACGCTCGGCCAGTTCGGCGGCCATGCCGGCCGCGCGCTGCGCAAGGGCGACGTGCTGCATCTGCATGCGGACGCCGGGCGCGGCGACGCCGGTGCGACGCTGGCCGCGGCCGAGATTCCCGCGCTGACGCATGCATGGACGCTCGGCGTGCTCGACGGTCCGCATGGCGCGCCGGATTTCTTCACGCCGGACGACATCGCGATGCTCTACGGCACGCAGTGGACCGTCCATTACAACTCCAGTCGCACCGGCGTGCGGCTGATCGGCCCGAAGCCGCAATGGGCCCGTGCGGACGGCGGCGAGGCGGGCCTGCATCCATCGAACATCCACGACAACGCGTATGCGATCGGCGCCGTCGATTTCACCGGCGACATGCCGGTGATTCTCGGCCCGGACGGGCCGAGCCTCGGCGGCTTCGTGTGCCCGGTGACGGTCGTGCGTGACGAGCTGTGGAAGCTCGGGCAGTTGCGGCCGGGCGATACCGTGCAGTTCGTGCGTGCGGGCGTGTCGGCCGGGATAGCGACTGCGGCGGTCGTGGAAGCGACACGTGACGTTGCCGCTGCCGCATCCGGCTCCTTCGACGATTGCGTGCTGCATCGCGACCCGTCGGCCGGCGGTGGCATCGGCGTCGTCTACCGGCGCTCGGGCGACCGCAACGTGCTGGTCGAGTACGGGCCGCTCGTGCTCGACCTGAACCTGCGCTTTCGCGTGCACGCCCTGATGGGCTGGCTCGACGCGCACCGGTTGCCCGGCATGCTCGACCTGACGCCGGGCATCCGCTCGCTCCAGGTGCAGTTCGACGCGCGGACGCTGCCGCTCGACGCGCTGCTCGCGCATCTGCAGGCCGCCGAGCGCGAACTCGCCGACGTGGCGGACCTGCGTGTGCCGAACCGCATCGTGCATCTGCCGCTGTCGTGGGACGACCCGTCGACGCGCGTCGCGATCGAGCGCTACATGCAGTCGGTGCGGCCCGATGCGCCGTGGTGCCCGAGCAATATCGAGTTCATCCGGCGCATCAACGGCCTGGCGAGCATCGACGACGTGAAGCGCATCGTGTTCGACGCGCGCTATCTGGTGATGGGCCTCGGCGACGTCTACCTCGGTGCGCCCGTCGCGACGCCGCTCGATCCGCGGCACCGGCTCGTGACGACGAAATACAACCCCGCGCGCACCTGGACGCCGGAGAACGCGGTCGGCATCGGCGGTGCGTATCTGTGCGTGTACGGGATGGAAGGGCCGGGCGGCTATCAGTTCGTCGGCCGCACCGTGCAGATGTGGAACCGCCACCGCACCACGCGCGAATTCGAGGCCGGCAAGCCGTGGCTGCTGCGCTTCTTCGACGAGATCCGCTTCTACGAAGTCAGCGAGGCCGAACTGACTGCGTTGCGTGCGGATTTCATCGCGGGCCGCGCGACGCTGAAGATCGAGGAATCGGTGTTCGACCTGCGCGCCTATAACCGCTTCCTGCACGACGAGGCGGAGTCGATCGCCGCGTTCAAGGCGACGCAGCAGGCCGCGTTCGACGCGGAGCGCGAGCGCTGGCGCGCGGCGGGCCACGCGGAATACGTCGGCGACGCGGAGCCGGGCGACGCGCCAGCGGACCGGGTAGCGGGTGCGCTCGACGACACGCAGCGGGCGATTGCCGCTGACGTGTCGGGCAGCGTGTGGAAGGTGCTGGTGGACGCCGGCGAGCGCGTGACCGAAGGGCAGGTCGTCGCGATCGTCGAATCGATGAAGATGGAGGTGGCGGTGACGGCAACGGAAGACGGCACGATCGAGACGATCGATTGCGCGCCAGGCGCGGCGGTGGTGGCCGGCCAGCGGCTGATGGTGATGAAGGCGGGCGCCGCCGAGGAGGTCGCATGAGCACGACGGACCGCCCGGTGCTGCCCGGGCTGCGCTCGATTGCCGCGCTGCGTGCCCGCTATGCGGCGGGCGACCTGACGCCGCATGCGCTCGTCGACGCGATCGCCGCACATTTCGACGCGGGCGACCCGCACCATGCGTGGATCAGGCCGCTGACGCGCGACGAGATGATGCCGTATGCCGACGCGCTGGCCGGACGCGACATCGCGTCGTTGCCGCTGTACGGCGTGCCGTTCGCGATCAAGGACAACATCGACCTCGCCGGCATCCCGACGACGGCAGGCTGCCCCGCCTACGCATACACGCCGGCACGCAGCGCGCCGGTGGTCGAGCGGTTGATCGCGGCCGGCGCGATTCCCGTCGGCAAGACCAATCTCGACCAGTTCGCGACCGGGCTCTCGGGGCAGCGTTCGCCTTACGGTGCGTGCCGCAATGCGCTCGACCCGCGCTATGCGTCGGGCGGCTCGAGTTCCGGGTCGGCGGTGGCCGTCGCGCTCGGCGTCGCGACATTCTCGCTCGGCACCGACACGGCGGGCTCCGGGCGCGTGCCGGCCGCCTTCCACGGGCTCGTCGGGCTCAAGCCGACACGGGGCGTGCTGAGCACGCTCGGCGTGGTGCCGGCCTGCCGGTCGCTCGATTGCGTGTCGGTGTTCGCGCGTTCGGCGGACGACGCGCGCACCGTGTTCGCCGCCGCGCACGGCGTGACGGACGGCGATCCGTACGGGCGCGCATGGCAACCGCTGCTGGGTGCGGACGGGTTGCGCGCGCAGCCGGCGCGGCCGCTCGCGCAATTGCGCTTCGGCACGCCGCGTGCCGATCAGCTCGAATTCTTCGGCGATGCATCGTATCGCGCGGCCTGGGACGCGGCGCTCGAACGGCTGCGCGCGACCGGCGCGCGGGTCGTCGAGATCGACTTCGCACCGTTCCTGGCCGCCGCGCGGCTGCTGTACGACGGCCCGTGGGTTGCCGAGCGGCTGGCCGCGATCGGCGCGTTCGCCGCGCGCGAGCCCGACGCGCTGCATCCGGTGATCCGCGAAATCATTGGCGGCGCGGCGCGCTTCAGCGCCGCCGACGCGTTCGCCGCGTTCGATCGGCTGGCGGCGCTGCGCGTCGACGCGGCCCGCGCGTGGGACGGCCTCGACGCGATCGTGATGCCGACCTCGGCGACCACCGCGACCGTCGATGCGCTCGAAGCCGATCCGATCGCGATCAATTCGCGCTTCGGCTACTACACGAACTTCGTCAACCTGCTCGACCTGTCAGCGATCGCGGTGCCGGCGGGCACGTGTTCGACCGGGCCGCATGCGGGCTTGCCGTTCGGGATCACGTTCGTCGGGCGTGCGCACGACGATGCGCGGCTGCTGGATCTCGCACAGGCGTGGGGCGAGGGCGCGGCCGCCGTCGGCGAGGTCCAGTCGCCTGCGGCCGCGATGTCGGCGCGTGCCGCAGCCGCGGGGGTCGTGCGAGTGGCCGTCGTCGGCGCGCATCTGCGCGGCGAACCGTTGAACGGGCAACTCACGCAGCGCGGCGCGCGCTTCGTCACCGCGACCACCACCGCGCCGGCCTATCGCCTCTACGCGCTGTCCGCGGAAGCAAGCGGCGGCGTCGCCAAACCGGGGCTCGTCCGTGTGCCGAACGATGGCGCACCGATCGCGGTCGAGGTCTGGGAGATGCCGGTCGACGCCTACGGCAGCTTCGTCGCGGGTATCGCGGCGCCGCTCGGCATCGGCACGCTGACACTCGCCGACGGTGCGCGCGTGCAGGGCTTCCTGTGCGAAAGCGTGGCGCTCGACGATGCGCAGGACATCACGCGCTTCGGCGGCTGGCGCGCTTACCGCGCGCAGGCCGCCAGCGGCGCGCTGCAATGAACGCACGGTCGCGCGATGCCGCGGCATCCGCGCGACCGGCACCCGAAACGATACGGAGATTCCGATGACAACGACCCGCAACACGACCGGCTGGCTCGCGGTGCGCCGCGAACTCACGACGCGCGGCAAATGGACGCTCGCGCTGGCGTCCTTCCTGCTGCCGTTCGCCGTCTGGTGCCTGATCAGCTATGTGCCGTTCGTCTGGCATCCGCAGATGCGCATCACGAATCCGGGCAGCGTCGACTATTTCCAGACCGGGATGCAGATCGACCGCGACGTGTTCGACGACGAACTCGCGCATGCGCGGGCCGCGCACGCGGCAGTGCCCGAGGGCGAGCGCGCGAATCCGGTCTACCTGCCGGCGCCGCACCAGGTCTTGCGCGCGTTCTACACGGCGTTCACGACACCGCCCGCGTCGCGCGACGGCGTGTGGCTGCACGAAAGCCTGTGGCACAGCATCCGCATCATCTTCTGGGGTTTCGTGATTTCGTCCGCGATCGGCGTGCCGCTCGGCATCGTCTGCGGCACCTTCAGTGCGCTCGCGCGGCTGCAGGAGCCGTTCCTGGAGTTCTTCCGCTACCTGCCGGCGCCGGCGTTCGGCGCGCTGATGGTCGCGATTCTCGGCATCTATGACGCGCCGAAGATCGCGATCATCGTGATCGGTACGCTGTTCCAGCAGGTGCTGATCATCGCGAACACCACGCGCAAGCTCGAATATGGGCTGTTCGAGGCCGCGATGACGCTCGGCACGAAGAAGCTGAAGCTGCTCACGCACGTCGTGATTCCAGGCGTGCTGCCGGACCTGTATCGCGATCAGCGCATCCTGCTCGGCTGGGCGTGGACTTACCTGATCGTCGCCGAGCTGGTCGGCACGAGTTCGGGCATCACGTGGTACATCAGCCAGCAGGCGCGCTATCAGCATTTCGACAACGTATATGCGGCCATCCTGATGATCGGGATCATCGGCCTCGGCACCGACATCGTGCTCGGGCTGCTCGGCCGCCGGCTCTTTCCGTGGGACCGCACGCTGAAAGCGTGAGCGCCGCCCGTACGTCTCCATCGACCGATTTCCGCAGAGGGCATCATGCAGAACCCGCAAGCCGTTCCCGATTACCTGATTCAATCCGACGCGGTGCGCGAGCGCTTCGCGCGGCTGAAGGCCCGCGACGTGATACTCGACGTGCGACACGTCGGCAAGCGCTTCACGACGCCGCAGGGCGAGTGCGTCGCACTCGACGACATCAGTTTCCGCACGCACCGGCGCGAGTTCGTGTGCGTGATCGGCCCGTCCGGCTGCGGCAAGTCGACGCTGATCCGGATTCTCGCCGGGCTCGACGCGCAGACGAGCGGCGACGTGCTGCTGGACGGCAAGCCGGTCGACGGGCCGGGCGCCGATCGCGGAATGGTGTTCCAGGGCTATACGCTGTTTCCGTGGCTCACGGTGAAGAAGAACGTGATGTTCGGCCTGCGCATGAACGGCAGCAGCAGCGGCGTGGCCGAGCGCGAGGCGCTGCAGTGGCTCGATCTCGTCGGGCTGACGCGTTTCGCCGACGTGTATCCGCACCAGTTGTCGGGCGGCATGAAGCAGCGCGTGGCGATTGCCCGCGCGCTCGCGAACCGTCCGCGCATCCTGCTGATGGACGAACCGTTCGGCGCGCTCGACGCGCAGACGCGGGCCAGGATGCAGACGCACCTGCTCGACATCTGGCGCAACATCGACGTGACGATCCTGTTCATCACGCACGACCTCGACGAGGCGATCTTTCTGGCCGACCGGATTCTGGTGCTGAAGGCGAACCCGGGCGGGGTGCAGGAGTTGATCGAGGTGCCGGTGCCGCGGCCGCGCGATTATTCGCAGGTCAATACGCCGGAGTTCGTCGCGACGAAGGCGCGGCTCGAAGCGCTGATTCATCCGCGGGAGGCCGCGACCGCCGAGGACGACGGCATCAAGCCGCACATGATCCGGATGACGGACGTGGCGGATAACGTCGAATAGCGTGGAGCCGATGCATTCCGTCACGCCGCGATCCATGTCGTACCGGACCCTGCTGATCGAGTTGACGACTTCACTGACAGCCGCACCAAAATAATGTCGTCAACTTGATTACACCCGGATTAATTTTGTCCATTCGTAGTGGACCTCGACTTCCCACGGTAAGCTGATGCATTCCTGATCGATTCTTCGGCTTGCGAGAGAAAGCGATGAAGGTAACCATTGCGTACATCGAGGAACCTCCGTTTGGATGGACCGAAGCGGATGGCACCGCCACAGGTGCCGATCTCGAGCTCGCGGCGACGATCCTCCGGCAGATAGGCGTCACCCGCGTCGAGTATTGCCCGACGACGTTCAGCGAATTGCTGCCCGGCCTCGCATCAGGTCACTGGGACATGAACGTGCCGCTCTTCGTGACACCGCAGCGGGCCCATACCGTTGCGTTCAGCGTGCCGGTGTGGGGAATCGAGGACGGTTTCCTGGTGCGGCCCGGCAACCCGAAGGCGCTCACGCGTTATGCGTCGATCGCCGAACGTCCCGATGCGCGCCTCGGCATCATCGCCGGACAGGTACAGCATGATTCAGCGATGGCGGCAGGCGTGAGCCGGCGGCAAATCGTCGTCTTCGAGCAGCAAGCCGACGCGATCGCGGCCGTGCTCTCCGGCGTGATCGACGCCTATGCGAGCACCGCTTTGGGGAATCGAATCGTTGCAGGCCGGATAGGCAGCGCGATGATCGAGGCCGTCGCGCACGAGCCGGATGGCGACGGCAGGCAGCGGACGCCTCCGCTGGGTGCGTTTTCCTTCAACCGGGAAAACCGGGATCTCCTGACGGCGTTCAATCGGCAACTGCGCGCGTATGTCGGCTCGCCGGACCATCGCGCGCGCATGGCGAGATTCGGGCTGACCGATCGCGAGATCGATCCAGCCGTCTCGCCGACAGGATAGGTCGCCGCCCGGCTGTGAACGGCAACCGTCCATTCGACTCGGCGAAATGGCTGAAAGCCGACGTCGATCAGTCGAACCTGACGAGGTCCTTGAAGATCAGGCGCCCCCAGTTTTTTCCGCGCGCGTGTACCAGCCATCCGCCTTCCGATAGCCCGCCAAGCTGGATCGGCGCGAAACCGAGTCGTTCCGCAAGCGTACCCACTTCCGCCGCGGCCTCGTCATCGTCGCTCGCCAGAAACACGACTCGCCTGCCGCCGTGGACGGCCGGGTCCTGGCCAAGAATGCCAGCGGCCAGATGGTTGAAGCCTTTCACCAGTCTGGCGCCGGTGAACGCTTTCGCGACGAAGGCCGAGGACGGGAGACCGTCCAGTTCGTCCAGCGGGGCCTGCGTGTTCATCGCGTCGATGACGGTCTTTCCGTTCCAGTCGGCCAGCGCTTTGGCGACCGCCGGGTGCGACTCGAAACGAACCGCGAGAAAGATGACGTCTGCCTTGACCGCTTCCGCCAGGGTAACGGGAATGATCGCCGGTCCGATCGCGGCCGCGTCGGCCGTAAAGCTTTGCGGATCGCGCGTGGTTGCAACGGCCACTTCGATGCCGTTGCGGGCGAACGCGTGGGCAAGCGCGTGGCCGATCTTGCCGAAGCCGATGATGGCGTAACGCATGGGTTTCTCCTTCGTTTGTCGGTGTGCTCAGAGCTTGTAACCGCCGCTCGCCTCGATCGTCTGGCCGGTCACGAGCGCGGTCTTGCCTTTCAGAGATTGAGTCATTGGGTCGTTCTCCTCAGAGTTGTGCCAGGCCGCCGTCGACGGCGACCTCGCTGGCGGTCATGAAGCTGCTGTCCGACGACGCAAGAAAGGCGGCCACCGCCCCGATCTCTGCGGGATCGGCCATCCGCTGCAGCGGCGTCAGCGCGCCGTAGGCCTTCTGGCCTGCTTCGCCGAGCGCTTCCTTGGCCAGTTCGGTCGCCGTCGCGCCGGGCGACAGCACGTTGACTCGGATGCCGGTGCCCTTCAGGTCTTCCGCCCAGGTCCGCGCGAGGTTGCGCACCGCGGCCTTGCTCGCGCTGTAGGCCGTGAAGCCGGGCGCGCCTGTGGTGCCGGCGCTCGACCCGGTCAGGATGATCGAGCCGCCCGCGCCCATCAGCGGCAGCGCCTTCTGGACCGTGAAGATCATCCCCTTCACATTGGTGTCGAAGGTGGCGTCGATGTGCGCGGCGGTGATCTGGCCGAGCGGAAGCGGGCTTCCCGTCCCGGCGTTGGCGAAGACGATGTCGAGGGTTCCGCGCTCGGCTTTCACCGCCGCGTAGAGCCGGTCGAGGTCGGCGGGGTCGGAGACCGAGCCCTTCACCGCGCGGGCATGCGGCCCCAGGTCGGCCACCGCCGCGTCGAGCGCTTCTTGCCGGCGGCCGAAGAGGAAGACGAACGCGCCTTCGTCGATGAAGCGCCTTGCCGCGGCGCGGCCGATGCCGGTTGCGCCGCCGGTGATTACGGCGGTCTTGCCATTCAGTCTGTTCATGTCGTGCGTCCTTCGAAACAAGAGCGGGAAACCCGATTCTGGTGCGCTTGATTCATGAAGCCAATTGACTGAATATCTATAAATATCATCTACTTTTTAGATAGATCTATGCTCGACAACGTCACCATCAATCAACTTCGGGCATTCGTCGCCGTGTGTGACCAGGGAAGCTTTTCCGGAGCGGCAAGGGAACTGAGGCGCGCGCAGTCGGCGATCAGTCACGCGATCAGCGCGCTCGAGAGCGCCTTCGACGTGATGCTGTTCGAGCGCAACACGCGCAAGGCGACGCTCACCGCCGCCGGCCGCAGCCTGCTGCCCGATGCGCGCGGGGTGATCTCACGCACCGAGGAAATGAAGATGCGTGCGGTTGCGATCGCCGAAACCGGCGTCCCGCAGGTGTCGATCGCCGTGGACACCTATTTTTCGCGCACGCACCTGATCGAATGCCTGCGCACGCTGCAGGCGGAATTTCCAACGGTTGCGATCAATCTGCGCATGACGACCATGCAGGGCGGCGAGCGTCTGGTGCTCCAGGGCACGTGCGCATTGGCGGTGACGATCACGGACGTGCCCGAGCTGAGCCCGGGCACCATCGAACGGCATCATTTATTCGATGCGCAAATGGTGACCGTATGTGGGCCGGCGCATCCGCTGGCCGCCATGGCGAAGCCGATCCCGCGGGAGGAATTCGGCCGGCACATCCAGCTCGTCGTCACCGACAATCAGCCCGATGCAGAAAAAACCCAGCAAGGGGTCGCCAGTGAGCGCCAGTGGTGGGTGAACGATCTCGGCGCGAAGCACGACCTGCTCAGGGGGAGCCTGTGCTGGGGGCACATGCCGCGCCATATGGTCGACGCGGACCTCGCGAAGGGCACGCTCGTCGAGCTCCAGCGGCGCGCGTGGCACATGCGGCCCCTCACGTTCATGGTCTCGCAGCGGCGCGGATACGCGTTTTCCGGATGCGAGACGCGGCTGGTCGAACTCCTTGGCCAGTGTCCTTCGCGAAGGGGGCGAAGAGGGAAGTCGACGTAACGTGCGGCCGCGTTCGGGAATGGTAGCGATCGTTTATCGGGCGGTCGCGGTCAAGGCATCCGATCCGGTGGCAGTGTGGTCATCGAGCAGAGGGCCTGACGCGGCCACTCACCGAAACATCACTTTGGCCATCGCCAGACGGGATTGCCCAGATGTTCGGCGAAGTAGTCGGACAACGCCGTCACCTTCGCGGGTCGCGCCCGCGCCGACGGCGTAACGAAATAAAGCCCGCCCGTCGTCAGCGACCAGTCGGGGAGAATGGCTTCGAGACGGCCATCAGCCAGATATTCGCCCGCGATGAACTCTGGCAGTTCGGCGATCGCAAGACCATCGAGCAGCGTCGGCAACAGCGCATCGGCGTTGGTGACGCGTAGCGGGCCCGTCGGCATCACCGACTCCTCATCGCCTGCGTCGTTCGTGAAGCGCCATACGGCACTCCGCGCGCGATACGCGTACGGGAGGCAGGGGCGATCCGCCAGCTCACGCGGATGCGTGGGTCGCCCTTCGCGCTGCAAATATTCCGGCGACGCCACCACGAATTGCGTGACCGCGCACAGCCGCCGCGCGACCAGCGATGAATCCGGCAGTGCGGCGATACGCAGCGCCGCGTCGAACCCATCGGCAATCAGATCGACCGACGCATCCGATAAATGCAGGTCGATCGACACCTCCGGATACGCGCGAAAAAAGCCCGGCAGCAGCGGCGCGACCCAGCGCAGCCCGAACGACATCGGCACGGCCAGACGCACCAGCCCGCGCGGCTGCACCGACATCTCGCGCGCCGAGCTTTCCGCTTCCTCGGCCTGACGGTAGATCTCGCCGGCCTTCTCGCTGATCGTCCGGCCGAACTCGGTCAGCGAGAGCTGCCGCGACGTGCGATTGAACAGCCGCGCGCCCAGCCGGTCCTCCAGACGGGCCACACCACGCGAGACGGTAGCGACCGACACCCCGGTCGCGCGCGCCGCGGCGGCAAACGACCCGTGCTCGGCCACCTTCGCGAACATCGCGAGCCCTTCGAAATCAGGCAGGTACGCCATTTCCCCTCATCTTTTCATTTATGCAACGTTAGATTGCGATTGATTCTATTTCGAAAAGATCGAGCGGTCGATATTCTCCTCACATCGCAGCACGTAACACCCAACCGAAACGCCACTGATCAAACGAAAGGAGCAATACCATGGCACGCAAGCTCGACAACAAGATCGCACTCGTCACCGGCGCCACCAGGGGCATCGGCTTGGCCACCGCCCAGCGCTTCGCGGCTGAAGGGGCGCACATCTATCTCACGGGCCGCCGTCAAGCCGAACTCGATGCCGCCGTGGCGGGTATCCGTGAAGCCGGCGGCACGGCCACCGGCGTGCGTTCCGACTCCACGAAGCTCGATGAGCTCGACGCGCTGTATGCGCAAATCAAGGAAGAACAGGGGCGCCTCGATGTGCTGTTAGTCAACGCCGGCGGCGGTTCGATGCTGCCGCTGGGCAGCATCACCGAAGCGCACTACGACGACACCTTCGATCGCAACGTGAAGGGCGTGCTGTTCACCGTGCAGAAAGCGCTGCCGCTGCTCGCCGATGGCGCATCGGTGATTCTTACGGGCTCGACGGCGGGCAGCGCGGGCACCGCTGCGTTCAGCGTGTATTCGGCTTCGAAGGCGGCGGTGCGTGCGTTTGCGCGTAGCTGGATTCTCGACCTCAAGGACCGACGCATCCGCGTGAACACGATCAGCCCGGGCGCGACCCGCACGCCCGGCCTGCTCGATCTCGCCGGCGACGATGCGGGTCAGCGACAGGGGCTTGCCGATTATCTGGCGGCGCAGATTCCGATGGGGCGCCTCGGCGAGCCGGGCGAGATTGCGGGCGCGGCGCTGTTCCTGGCGTCGGACGACGCGAGCTTCGTGAACGGCATCGAATTGTTCGTCGATGGCGGCCAGCAGCAGATCTGAGCGGGGGTGATCGGCGCGACGGGGTGCATGCGGTCGCGTCGATCGTCTTTGGTGCCGGCACGAGCGCGTCTGCGTGTGTTGTCGCGGTGCCGCCGACCGTGCTCGGCGGCGAAGCGGCGGGGGGATCGACTGGCGGTTGCCGGCCGGAAGCAGCCGGCAATTCCATCTCCGAAACTGACGGCCAAACGACTGCTCCACTCGGAAATCCGACGGTAGGTCCCTTTCCGGACCTCGGCCTTGGCAATCAATGGCCGATAAAAAGAAATGGCCGGCTCTGCATTCAGACCGGCCATTTGCTATTCGACGCCGAAAACGGCTGGAGAGGGTCGGTCAGCACAACCGGACCCAAGGGATGCTCATGGACCTGCGACCGGAGGTGTTCGCGCTGTCGCGAGTTGTCCTGTAGTTCATCGGGCTAAATTTGTGATCACAAGTGTGATTATTTTCGAGATATCATCGATAAAACCCAATGTTGTGATCACATCATGAGTGACATGCGATGAACGACGCTTTGAGCGACTTCCTGACCCGGCACCGCATCCGCGAGGTGGAGTGTGTCATCCCCGACATGACGGGCATCGCGCGCGGCAAGATCCTTCCGCGCGATCTGTTCACGGCGTCGGGCGAGATGCGCATCCCCAAGAGCGTGCTGCTCAACACCGTGAACGGGCAACAGCCGGACAACAGCCCCTTCGTGGGCGATACCGATCCCGACATGGTCTGCAAGCCCGACGCCGCCACCGTGCGCATCGTGCCTTGGGCCGCCGAACCGGTGGCCGTGGTCATCCACGACTGCCTGGAGTGGGACGGCCAGCCGGTGCAACTCTCGCCGCGCGCCGTACTACGCCGCGTGCTGGCGCTGTACGAAGCTCGCGGCTGGCAGCCCATCGTGGCGCCCGAGATGGAGTTCTATCTGGTGGCGCGCAATCAGAACCCGCACGAGCCGCTGCAGCCGCCGCTGGGGCGCACCGGAAAGCCCGAGGTGGGGCGGCAGAGCTACTCGATCGACGCGGTGAACGACTTCGATCCCTTCTTCATGGAATTGTCCGCCTTCTGCGACCAGCACCAGCTAGGCGTGGAAACGCTGATCCACGAGGCCGGCCCGGGGCAGATGGAGATCAACTTCAGCCACGGCGAACCGCTCGACCTGGCCGACCGCGTGTTCCTGTTCAAGCGCACGGTGCGCGAGACGGCGCTGCGCCACGGGGTATTTGCCACGTTCATGGCCAAACCCATGGAGGGCGAACCCGGCAGCGCGATGCACATTCATCAGAGCATCAACGACGGCGAAGGCCGCAACATCTTCAGCAATACCGACGGCACCGCCAGCGAACATTTCCACCACTTCATCGGTGGACTGCAAACGTATATCCCGCAGGTGATGCCCATGCTGGCGCCCTACGTCAATTCATACCGGCGGCTGGCGCCCTACATGTCGGCGCCCATCAATGTGCGCTGGGGCCAGGACAACCGCACCTGCGGTATCCGCGTTCCCAAGTCCGGCCCCGGCGCCCGCCGGGTTGAAAACCGCGTGCCCGGCGTCGACGCCAATCCCTATCTGGCCATGGCCGCCACGCTGGCCTGCGGCTACATCGGCATGCGCGACCGGCTGCACCCCAGCGAGCCCACCGAAGGCAGCGCCTGGAACGTCGCCCACGAACTGCCGCGCCATCTCGAAAACGCCATCGAGGCCATGCGCGCCTGCGACGCGATGAAGGAGGTACTGGGCGAAACCTTCGTCGACGCGTTCTGCGCGGTGAAGGAACTGGAATTTTCCACCTACAACCGGGTGATCAGTTCGTGGGAACGAGAGCACCTGTTACTGCTGGTTTGAGGAGTCCGTCATGAACCGCACCCTTCCACATACCGGCATCGAGCACGAACGCGTACAGGCCTTGCTCGCCTATGAGCGCGCCGAGTACGCGCAACGCAACCCGAAGTCGCAAGCGATGTCCACACGCGCCGCGCCGCAGCTGATGTTCGGCGTGCCGCTGCACTGGATGAACGACTGGTCCACGCCTTTCGCGCTGCACGTGGCCCAGGCCCAGGGGGCACAGCTCACCGACGTGGACGGCCACACGCTGGCCGACTTCTGCCTGGGTGACACGGGCGCCATGTTCGGCCATTCGCCCGCCGTCGTGACCGAGGCACTGGCGACGCAGGCCCGGCACGGCCTGACCACCATGCTGCCCAACGAGGACGCATCCGTCGTGGGTGAATTGCTGGCTCGGCATTTCGGTCTGCCGAAATGGCAGTTCGCGATGACGGCCAGCGACGCCAACCGTTTCTTGCTGCGCTGGGTACGTGCCGCCACCGGGCGGCGTACCTTGCTGGTGTTCAACGGCTGCTACCACGGCACGGTCGATGACGTCTTCGTCGACCTGGTGGACGGCCAACCCACGCAACGCGCCAGCCTGCTGGGCCAGGTGCACGATCTCATCACCACCACGCGCGTGGTGGAATTCAACGATCTGGCCGCGCTGGAAGCCGCGTTGGCCCCGGGCGACGTGGCCTGCGTCCTGGCCGAGCCGGTGATGACCAACATCGGCATGGTGCTGCCCGAACCGGGCTACTGGGCGCGGGCGCAAGACCTCATCCGCCGCCACGGCAGCCTGCTGGTACTGGACGAGACCCACACGCTCAGCAGCGGCCCCGGCGGCTATGCGCGCGCTCACGGCCTGCAGCCCGATGCCGTGGTGGTGGGCAAGGCACTGGGCGGCGGCATGCCGTGCGCAGCCTATGGTTTCAGCGCCGCACTGGCCGAGCGCGCCGAGGCCGCCAAGCGCACGGCGCCGCCGGGCCACTCGGGCATCGGCACCACGCTGACCGCCAACCTGCTGGCCATGGCGGCGATGCGCGCCACGCTCACGCACCTGATGACGCCCGAGGTCTTCGCCCCGATGCACGCGCTGGCCGAGCAACTGGCCGCCGGGCTGCGCACGATCATCGCCCGCCACGGCCTGCCCTGGTGCGTCACCCAGGTGGGCGCCCGGGTGGAGTTCCAGTTCTGCCCGCAGCCGCCGCGCAACGGCAGCCAGGCCGAGGCGGTGATGGATGCCGAGCTGGAGCACGCGCTGCATCTGGCGTTGCTGAACCGCGGTGTACTGATCACGCCTTTTCACAATATGATGCTCGTCTGCCCTGACACGACCCGGATGCACGTGCAGCGCCTGCTCGCCGCATTCGACACCGTGCTGGCTTCGCTCACCGCCGCTGCCGATTCATGAGTCACGACATCGAACCCACCACCACTCAGCAAGACACGATCTACGCCACGTTGCGGCAATGGGTCACCGTAGGCCGCTTCCTTCCCGGCGAGCGCTTGAAGATCCGCAACGTGGCAGCCGAGATGGGGGTGGGGCAGATGCCGGTGCGCGCCGCGCTGCAGCGTCTGGCTGCCGAAGGCGCGCTGCTGAACGTGCCCAACGCCGGCATGATCGTCCCCCGGCTGACGGTGCCCGAGTTCGACGACCTGCTGCAAATGCGCATGCTGCTCGAAGGCGAGGCCGCCGAGCGCGGCTGCCTGAGGCTGGAGCCGGCCGAACTCGCCACGCTGCGCAAGCTTTGCCAGCGCATGGCGAAGGCGTTGAAACACCCCACGGATCAGCCGGCCCGCGCCAGGAAGTCCGCGGGAGACAAACCAACGCTGAAGCAGCCCGCCGTTTCGTTGAAGGCCGACCAGGCCACCGATTACCTCGCCGCCAACGAAGACTTCCATGTCCTGCTCTACAAGGCGGCCGGCTCGCCGTTGCTGTTCGAGCTGATCGATACGCTGTGGCTGAAGGCCGGCCCGATCTCGAACCGCCTCTTCGACACGTCCGAAGCGTCGGCCGTGTTGAACGACGCCCACGAAGACCTGATGGATGCGCTGGACAGGCGGGATGCCGCCGCGGCGCGACGCGCAGTGGAGCGCGACATCTTCGTGGCGGGACAGTTTCTGAGGTCGACGCTAAAACGCGATTGACCACGGTTGTGACTGTCGGCATGGTCGGTGCATAGGGCGTCGTATGAGAGAGACCGCGATACGCTGTCCAGCGAGCGTTCGCGGATGTGCGGTTCACCGTCATCGTTGTCCGACGCGTAGTCGGTGGACCATCGCGTCGACGGACGTTTTCTGCCGCGAACGTATCTTCACGCCGCCGCGGATCGTCCTTGCGGCCCGGCGAGGTGCGCGAGCCCGAGGCTCTCCAGTGTCTGCGCCTGAATCGCTGCGGCTTGAGCGTTGAGGGTGTCGGCGCCGAATGACTGACCCACGACCCAACGCGCGGGGCGCGTGCCCGGTGCTTGCTCGACGAGTTGAGCGATGGCTTCGGCGACGTCGTGCGGGTCCGGCGCGTGGTCGCTCGCGAACAACGTCATCAACGTCTCGACCATCTTGTCCGGAATCGCACCGGCTTCACCGTAGCCGGGCACGCGCGCGGCGTCGGCGGGCCGCTGCGCGCTGCCGAAGATATTCGTCGGATAGTTGCTCGGTTGAACGAGAACGACGTCGATGCCCAACGTCGACAATTCGTAGCGGTAGCTGTCGGTCAACGCTTCGATCGCAAACTTCGATGCGCCATAGAGACCGAAGAACGGAAACGTCACGCGGCCGAGTATCGAGCCGACGTTCACGATCAGGCCTTCACCCTGCGTTCTGAAGGTCGGCAATACCGCTCTCGACATTCGCTGGATGCCGAATACGTTCACGTCGAAGAGTGCCTGTACCTGCTTCGTCGTGAACGCCTCGGAAACGCCGGCGGACCCGATACCGGCGTTATTGATCAGGACATCGAGGCGCCCGGTATTTTCCAGGACGGAGGCGACGCCGCGCTCGACGGACGCATCGTCCGTCACGTCGAGTTCGACGACCTGCACGCCGCTCGCCCGCAGCGCATCGGCATGCGGCCGGTTGCGGCCGGCGACGTCACGCATCGACGCGAATACCCGGTGCCCGGCACGTGAGAGTGTTTCCGCGGTGTCGCGGCCGAAGCCGCTGCTGGCGCCGGTGATCAGAATGGTTCTGGACATGTTGAGTGTTTCCCAGCCAATGAGGTTAGAGGACCGCAACCGCATCCGTATGTGCGGCTCCGATGCGGTCGAGATGAAACGTGTGACGTAATCGAAAATTCACGCGCTCATACGACTGAATCGCGGAAGGGTTGTCGCATGGGTACATGCGGAAACGGTGTTTCGCCGCGTTGCTCGCGGGACGGTCCAGGTCGATCAGTTCCGCGCCGCTCAGGCTTTCGCCGGTGCCAGGCAGCTCATTCCTTCACCGTGTCGCCACGCAGTCTAGGCTTTGCCCCGAAACCGGGCTATAGTCGTAAATGACATTAATAGCGATGTTTACGACATGAGATTGACGATCCTGGCCCTCGAAGGTCTGTTCGACACCGGGCTGACGGTACTGCTGGATACCTTCGCGATGGCCAACGAACTGGCTGCAGCCCAGGGCTTCGCCGCACCGCCCTTCGACGTGACGGTGGTTGGCGTGCGCAAACGCGTCCGCACCACGCATGGACTGTCGATGCTGGTGGAACCGGCAAGCAGCGTGCGTCGCCCGGACTGGGTGGCCGTGCCCGCGCCCGGTATCAGGGAGCCGGAGCGTTTGATCGAGACGCTGCAGCGTCGGGACGTGTGCGATGCGATGGCGCACCTTCGTGCGTGGCATGCCGACGGCGTCGGCGTCGCCGCCGCCTGTATCGGTACGTTCTTGCTGGCCGAAGCCGGGCTGCTGGATCATCGCGAGGCGACGACCACCTGGTCGCTGTCGCCTTTTTTCCGTCAACGTTATCCGGCAGTCGATCTGAACGATTCGCGCATGGTCGTCGCCGCGGATCGCGTGGTCACGGCAGGATCGGCGATGGGCCATCTCGACCTGGCGCTGTGGTTGCTGCGTCAGGCCAGTCCCGAACTGGCCACGCTCGTGGCCCGCTTCATGCTGATCGACAAGCGTTCGTCGCAGGCCGAATACATCATTCCGGATTACCTTGCACACGCCGATCCATTGATCGCGCGATTCGAGCGCTGGGCCCGCGAGAACCTTTCCCTGGGTTTCTCGCTTCAGACAGCGGCGGCTGCATTGGCCGTGGGACCACGCACGTTGCAGCGCCGTACCGAGGCGGTACTCGGGAAGTCGCCCTTGGCGTTCTTCCAGGATCTCCGAATCGAACGGGCGCAGAACCTCGTGTCGATGGGTTACGACCTGGAGACGATCGCAAGCGAAGTGGGTTACGCGGATTCGGCGACGTTGCGGGCCTTGTTGCGCCGCAGGCTCGGCCGTGGGGTGCGGGAGTTGCGTGCCGACAATCGGTAGCGAACACCACTAGCGCGCGCCGACGCCCCCGTGAATACCCGTCAGTTCGACCTTGACGTCCTCCACCGCCTAAAGGCGGCGGATTCCCACACCTGGCGATGCACGTCCGCATCGGAGAATGTTCAGCGCAGCGTTGATATCACGATCATGCTCGGCACCACATCCACTGCAGGCCCATTCTCTTACTCGCAGTCCCGCGATACCTTTCGGCCGCGTCGCGCTGTCTTTCGACCCGCACGACGAACAGGACTGGGTGGAACCGCTTTCGTCCACTTCCTCGAACGTGGCCCCGTGCGCGACCGCTTTGTAACGGAGTTTGTTTCGGAAGGACGACCAGGACGCGTCGTAGGCGCTCTTCGCCATCCTGGTTCTGGCGAGTTTGACAGCCGACACGTTGCCGACCGCGATGTAATCGAAGCGCCGCACCAGATCGAGCGCGAGCTTGTGTTGGAAATCGGCACGCGCATTCGCGACCTTGGCGTGCAGCTTCGCGATATGCCGCTTGTGCTT